>JACCDI011710461.1_pt1 | contig 17094 bp, 12 predicted proteins | sample 7442791 | NCBI WGS metagenome assembly JACCDI01 (sample SAMN15323434, study PRJNA562643) | freshwater metagenome | isolation source: river surface water | place: USA:Blue River Watershed | collected 2017-08-15 | reverse complement strand
TGGGCCTTGAGGTTGAAAATGAGGACCCTTTACCTGAGAATCTACCAAATGTTGGCACAATGAATTGTGCAGCTGAGGCAGTGGGTAATGGGATCATGCCACCAATTTGTCCTCATGCCCAAGAGACCTGTTGCAACACAAATGGAAAATTTTCATTGATGAGTTGAGAAATTGTTTCCAAAGCAGATGAGTTGGAACTTTAAGGTTAGGTTAGATTGATTTGTATTCTCTCTTCTAATGAAATGACTGACTAAAATTTTTGTTTGTAGCTTTGTTTCCCAGTTTCTTATTTGAAGGATGTCATCATCCCAAGAACTAATGCAAACCTCCAAAGCACAAAGAATCAACAATTAAATATATAAGATAATTTTACATTCTTGGCTTATATTTACTATACTGCATGCTTTTAGGGTATCTTGGACAGATAAGATTGATGGTCCTCCTCTCCTGTTGAACGCTTTCAAGGTGCTCCTGATTGACAAATGAATACATGTCTGGTCATTGGTTTGAGGACATCATGCAAGCTCTACAATTTGCCAATACACCACAACCTCAATACAATGATTGTTTCAATGATGTCTGCCAAATGATTGAAGCATTCAACAATCACTACATGGAAAATTATACACCAGGTAGGATATCATGCATTGATGAAAGCATGATTGATTGGCTGAACAAATACTGTCCAGGCTGGATGTATGTGCCAAGGAAGCCTCATCCTTTTGGTAATGAGTACCATACAATCTGCAATGGCAACCTCACAAAAGGTGCACCAATCATGTTCTGTATTGAGCTTGTGGAGGGAAAAGATAGGCCAGTTGAGCTTGGACCAAAAGAGTTTGAAAACCGTGGAAAAACAGTTGGACTGATGGTTTGCATGAGCAGGAATTTATGGAACACAGGAAAGGTTGTAACAATGGACAGTGGCTTTTCTGTATCAAAGGGCATACTTACAATGAGGGAGAAAGGAGTGTTTGGCCAGGCTTTGATAAAGCCAAGAGGAAGGGGATGGCCAGTGATGGTTCCAGATAAGTATGTTGATAAATACTTTTCTGACAAGGAAATTGGCTACTGTGATACACGGAAGCAGATTGTGAATGTAGTAAAGTCTTTTATTCATTGTCAGAAAAAGGAGAACTATGTAACAAAATTCATGTCCTGTCATGGTGTGCTTAATTGAGTGGAGGACCATGAGACTTTATGTTATGTGACTAATGCAGATGGCTCTCACTCCACAATTAGGTTCAAATATCCAGAACCAGTTTCACACCACAACCAAACAAAGCATTTGGTTGATGACACCAACAATCAGCAACATGATCCCATTGCACTCTCTGCTGTTTGGAGGACAAAGCAGAGGCCTATAAGACAATTTACATTTCTTTTGGAGGTGGCAGAAGCAAATGCAGCAAATGCAAGGAGTCAAGCAAGGAAACAAAAAGCAGAACTCCAGCTAGATTTTTGCCATGCAAAGGAGCTCAGGATGAAAACAATGATGACTGAACACTTGTCAAAAGTGAGTACCAAAAACCTACTGGGTCACTCCTGGATGCTAAAACCGTTGCAGGACTTTTTGTTCATGTAATAAAAAAGTCACCATGTGTCAGGGGTGCTTCAGCAACCATTATGCATTCATGTGTGGCACGACACAAGACCCACCTAGAAAGGCTTTAAGCCAAATCGAAATTTCATGTGTTAGATTGTTGTATCTCAGCTAGTAGATGGTCAAATTTTCTACAAAGTTATTAGCATCATTTTGAAATTTTTAACGTAATGTTAAGTTGACTTTATCACAAGAACATTTGACTTGTTGACCAGCCTAATAAGGCAGATGGGGCCAATGGAATGTCTGCTATTTTTTCCTATGTATCATACATTGAATTCTCAATGGACAACAAAACTTGAGCTCAAGTTTTTCATGACTATGGATGTTTCAAGGGCCCAAATTAAATGAAGCTTCAGTTAAACTCAATGTAATATTTTTATACCTTTGTTTAAACCAATGATTTATTTTGTTACTCACACTGAAACCAAATCAAAAATAACACACACAAATTTAAAAATCGTCCTGTTCTAATCACTGCATTTGTTTTGGGAATTATTTTTTTGCCCTTTTTCCCAAATACTTGCTGTACAAACACTTCATTTTGGTTTGCTTCCATTCAAGAAAATTAGTGGGTCATAATCCAAACTTTTCCTAATTACTGAAAAATCATGAATTCAAATCAATCAATCAATGAAGATGATTATTGGACCAGAAATAAAATATTGCCAAAGACTTAATATTTGTCTCAGTTAGTTGTAAATTGATGACAGCAACAAGTTATTTTGCTCGTGTCATAATTTCTCTCTCCCAATGTTGATAACTCAGAAAAATAAGAGAAAAGTTATACAATCATTATATGGTGAACAGCACAATATGTGAATTAATTGATGAATTCTTTCTGCAGCAAAACTGGAGAAGCAAAAAACATACTATGAATCGATTCAATGGCTAGTTTGAAGAATGATATCTTCTTCAATACTAAATGAATTGAGAAAAGGTACCAGTAATTGTCAAAAGTCTTGGAAAAATATGAATTACATCAACTGAAACCCCACAAACAACCCAATGTAACAACTCAAACTCAATCCATATACATTAATTAGATTGTAGTCAATTGTGTTTCATTGGGCCACAAGAATTTTTTATTTATACAAGTTATTGGAGATTATTAGATGGGTCCATTGTAAAAAGTATTGGAACTAAAAATAGGCAATTACTATGTAATTCCAATCCACCATTTTGGGACTTGAGTATATAGCAAAAAAGATGGTGAGTGATCAGAAGACAACAACAACTCAGCCATGCATTGACATATTGCACAACAACATTCACATATTTTTCTTCTGATTCCTGTGTATGATTCCAGATTTATCTCAAAATGACTTTGCAGAATGATATCATTGATTTTTCCAAGCACCAAAAATTAGGGTTTATTTTGGTGTGCTAAAAATTTTGATGTTTTCTGGTACATATTCAATTTTAATAACATTATGTCAATCATTATCAAAATGTAACTAGAGATAAATTATATATAATGATTTACTCATGATGCCAAGGAAAATTTTATTGTTGGATTGTAGAGCCACAAAAGCAGGCATATCATGATACTTATACGATGCTAAACTTCATAACATACATTTTTGCATCCATAGAAATAAATATATAAGTAAGTGATACTAATATTCCCCGAGAATTCTGCTCCTTATTTTCTCTTGCAGAAATTGTTTTTGAGAATCAATATGTTAATGCTGTTAATCTAAACATTCACATCATTTATGAATAAAGATGAAATTTGTTGTAGTAATGACTATAATATACATCAAATCATGATTTGTTAATAAAATTATGTTCAATTTTATTAACCTTAAACTAAATGCTTTTTGATTGTTTGCACAAAATAAGCCATATCAATATTTTTTCAAAATTTTTGTTGCAGTTTGTCTCTTTCACAATTGCTTGTCAATAATCTAAGACTGAATGACTAAAATTGCATATTGTAGCTCCATCTATCTGACAGAATATTGTGCCAGTAAGTTTTCAATATGATTTACATAAACAAAGATTCATAAAGCATGAAAAAACTCATGCAGGAATTTTGTGTCATCCAGTCTCATCTTTTATTGACTTGTTTGGAAATCAATACTGCAATGTCATTTAGTTAGTTCTATTTTCATCATTTGATACTTTAACAGTTTTCTGAGTCTAGAACTAAATGACTAGGTATTAGTTCACATTGACCATTGATTTGTCATTGTAATTGTATCCCAGTTATATATAGTGAAAAATTCCAAGATTTTTCAATTCGTTTTATTATACTTGGCACCAAGTGAATTATCATGCATGCACATGATCAAAATGTAGGTAAAAATTAGGATAAGAAAGGCAGAAATGGCCATGGCCCATTACAATCACTATAAAGAAGTGATTTGTCCATATTCTATAAAATTATGAGCTACCTAGGTGACAGGTGAGTAAAGCATGTTCGCTTCATGTTGTGATGTTGTAGATACTTTTTGCATACTTTCTGTTTTGGTCTCAAACAGGTAATCAATACTCTCACTGTCGTTTTACATCATTACATATCAATGCCAACCATCTGTTTACTTCTCCTGTCTGTCCCTGCTCATTTCTACTCCATCCATTCTGCAGTATTTATTCTACATGATTATGATTGAACAATACAAAAAAGACACAGATTGCCTTTGAGAGTAAATTGGTATTTCTGTTTGTAGAAGGACTTTAGAAAAAAGTAATTTACAGCTGTGCTTAGCTATTAAAGTATATGTATTTATAATTTCATGAAATGAATTATTGTATTCTCAACACATCATTCTATCACTCAATTTTTGCGCAATAAGACCAACAATGACAAATTAAGGGCTATTCTTGTCAAGGTTCAAAACTTTTTGATAAATAAAATAGACTCTTAAAAAATACATCCTTGGGGGAGGGGGGTGGTGCACATTCCTTTAATGTCATCTAAAACCTGTGACTCCTATTCTTTGAGAAAATTTGGACAACTTTAGGAGAAACAGAAACTATTGGGGGTATAAAACATTTTTAGTTCACAAAAAGTGTGACAGATCCTTTCCAGGGTTTGCATTTATTTGTACCTCCTTGAGTATGTTGTGCAGCCTTCATCTTCATTTGAAACCAGAAATATACATCACAGATCAGACATTTTTCAAGACATGCGCCAATTGAAACAAACTATTGGCAGTCTTATAAACAGTAACTCAGTTCAGAGATTGTTGGGATAGTCCAAATTTTGAAAATCTCAACCAGGCCATTGGGATTTGATAAAATTAGGGTTTTGAGAAAGTCCACCCAACAAAAAAGTCTAATAGATCCATCAAATCATTTATTTGGATGTTGACAAGAATAGGTCTAAGAAATTAGTAGTTGTGTTACTCTTTTTGTAAAGAATCACACTTTGATAAAAATGCACTAGAAAAAAGACGTTACATACAAGTAATATTTTGATGATTTGTTACAATACTACAATACTTGGATGAAATTGATCCTATCTTCATAACATCATACTCAGGCAGAAGATATTGCATTACATATATTAATCTAGAGTACTTACCATGTATATTATCAATAATTACAGATAAAGAAATGAGTATTGTGGTTAAACATTAAAAAATAAAGTATAATAAAATACAATAGCACTAATGAACAAAAAATATTTCTTAACCCCTATCTTGATTTCCCTCTTAAACAAGCGGAGCTTGTCCACTTTTGGGAAAAGGAAGAAACAAATGGCCCTTGCTTGTCTATTTTTTGACATCTGATGGTCAAAACCATTCATGAAATGGAATGTTTTGAATGACCTGGTCCATATATTACAGCATCAAAACGTATCTTTCATCTCTCTTAATTCCTATCTTGACAGCTCATCCCCAAATGGACAAGCTAGGCTTGCTTGTCCAGGGGGTGGACGAGCTGAATACTGTTTACCCCTTAACTGAGCAAGAGCTCATCCACTTTCATGAAAGTGGATGAGCTCTTGCTTGGTTAAGAGAGGTGTCTTAAAAAGATACTCTTCAAAGCCATAATATATGGACTGGTCATTCAAAACACTCCATTACGTGAATGATTTTGACCATCATATGTCAAAAAAAGGACAAGCAAGGGTGATATCTTTTTTGGATCTCAGGAAAGTGGACAAGCTCTTGCTTGTTTAAGAGGGAAATCAAGATAGGGGTTAAACAAGCAAGAGCTTGTCAGCTAGGGAGCATTGAAGGTTTTTTTAGGCTCTAGCTTGTCAACCCCCTGGACAAGCAATGCTTGCTTGTCCGTTTTAGGATGGGCTGTCAAGATAGGAATTTATAACCTTGCAATTGTACATATCAATATGTAAGAACATATGTTTGATCTTAACATGGAGGCAAAGTATCATACATCCTTTTAAATGACACTTGAGTGCAGACAATGACAAGTAAATACCATAACTTTATATTGTACTATCACAGATTCAAGTAAAATTGCTATGATTACAATTACTCACTCCATCAGAATCACCACCACAGGATGACAATGGAATGGCAATGATACATTAGCAATTCTTCTTTTTCAGTCATGGATGGAAAAACTTATCTGTGATAGTTAACTATCACAGATAATATAAGACAGTAAAATTCAAAACCCAGGAAGGTGCTCTGTCTGTCTGGCTTGAAACAGACAAAAAATGACCCCCTGTGACCAATATGGTCAAAACACACTCATGCATATCAATCTTAATATTTTTCCTCCTCTTTCTTGTAAGCTTTAGAGCCCTTTTGACAGATTTAAATTTAATTCAAATTCTTTTGCTTCCATTGTGTGTCATTGCATGTCAATTTAATGAAAAAAGATTTTTACACGATTGATGGCTGATTTTAGCATGGAACTGCATCACTTTATTACAACAATGCAGAAAATTCTCTAGCTTGATTTTATTGTGTGCAAAAAAGTTTTTTGCTTTTTCTCAATAAGAATTTTTGTGAAACCATGGTCTGTCCTGCAGAGAAGGACAAAGCTTGGAAAAACACCTTCCTGGGTTTTGTATTTTACTGTCTTATATTGGTGAAACTAAAATATTGAAGGTGGTTGATTATCTTATCTTCATAAAATTATAGTTTACATTATCAAATTTACATGCACATATATCTGATATGATTAGACAGAAAGTACTTTCCCTTTTAAGTAACAATTATGTAATTTGGAAGAATGATGTACTCTTCAGAATCACTATTTGTATGTATCCTATTGATTTTATGAGTATCTGAATAATTTTACAGTAGAAAAGCAGTTGATTGGATTTCGCCAATAGACCACATCACACCACACAGACCTAGTACTTACTGAAGATGACTAAGTCTGTACAAATGAAAAAATATTAAAAATATATATTGAGTTGACATGAAAATGACTTAATCAACATGTCAAAGACAAATCATAACAACTTAAAAAGTATATACATCAGTACTGTATTAGTAAAGTAATAGCTAAGTATTTGTGTCAAAACAAAAAACTATGCAAATATGAAGTAGTTTTGTAAGAAGACAAAGTATTTACAGAATTAAATAAATCTTGTTAGATAATAAAGTTGTAACAAAAATGACTATGATATAACATTTGGAATGAGTCATGCCTAATATTAAAACAATATACTGCAATCATCAACGTCCCCATGACAACTAGGAGGGAACAAGACAAGACAACACCAGGCAATATAAGGCAACACAAGGCAACAGATGACCTAATCCCACAACAAAAGTAGTCAGTTTTATTTGCAACCACTGAACCCCCCAACCATGTAATTCAAATTATCAATTAGTTCAATTCTTTTACAGTGCTAGTTGTGGTAATTTTTCTGGCAATTTTTCACCAATCACGCATTTGGAGCAGTGTTTTTGATCCTCCATTTGCATAAAAACAATCAAACAATGGCCATGCTGAGTCACTCTCAATATCTGACTCCTCATGAATGGCCTCAGATGACATTTTTGCCATTTCCTCATCTCTCTTTTCCTATATTTCTGCTAGCACCTTTAACGTGTGGGTAACTTTTGCAGCAGAGGAGTTGGATGACTGTGTTGTTTCCTGAGACATTTTGTATTTTGTGTTATGAATGTATTGTCTTAGTTGAAGACTTGGTGATTACACAATTACTATGTACTCCAAATGGAGACTAGTAATAATGAGAGTTTTCAACAGCTGCGTAAAATTAGTGTTCTCATTTTTTGGCAGTATCATTTGACAATGATTATGTCAAGGTACTGACCAACATGTTGTCATATTTCCCACTAAATAACTAAGATATTAAAAAACATATGCTTCTCAATACTGTTACAATTGTTCATTTTTAATTTGATTTTGAGTAAATACACAACGATTTTGTACTCCAGATATAGATTAGTTATTGTGAGATTTATTGATCACTGTATAATAGAGAGGTTTCTGATGTTATGTTGTAATGTTTTGTGAATGAGATTCTGTTGCTATACAGACCAAAACATTGTCACATTTTTCTAACCATAATTCCCCTATAAATTTTTAACTACACAAAAGTTCTAGTGTTATATTTGAAATATTCAAATAACACCAATAATTAATTTATTGGTGACACTTACTTATCACAAATAAATCATTGGTGATAGTTAAATATCACTGATGATTTATCTTTGATAGGTTACTATCACTGATGATTTATCTGTGATTGGTAACTATCACCAATGATTTATCTGTGATAGGTAACTATCACCAAAGATTTATCTGTTAACAATTGTGTGATCATGTTTGCTAAAGAAAAAGGATAACCTTAAGATTATTAACTATTTTAATTTAGTATATAAAGAGTTGGAATTATTAATGTACAAAAAGGAGATAAGGTAAGTAGTCCAATGACTGGTTGTTAGAGGGATGACAATTTTATGGTTTTTGGATTTTTTATTTTTTCATTACCCTGAAGTTTACCAAGCTGTATCTCAGCTTCTAGAAGGGCTTATGTGAGCTACCTTAGTGCATTGGTAAGTGAATGTTGAGATTAACAAGTTTGTTGGGTCAGAGATGTTCATATTCAGACATAAATATTAATTATTTTACTGAAAAGATACAGGGTGTGAATCAAGGGAATAAGGGGTTTCTTGTTGTGATGTAACTGATGTGCCCAGTTTAAGGGGACAGCAATTCTGGAGAATAATAATTTTTATTTTAAATGTTATCCTTGTGCATGTCTAAAGTGGAAAGAGAACACAAAAGCACCAACAAGTCACCTAATGTTCTGACACATTTCTTCTGCCATCTGTCAGTCGTCTGTCTAATAACAGACAGATGGGTAGTAAACAGTAATCTTTCAGGGGAATACAGATTGTGGGGAACTGGTGTAATGCTTTTTGTGGGCACTACAGTAACACATCTGCAAAAACTGGTATTTAACTTGAGTGCTTGATTGCATTTGGAATGCCCCACTCAGCTTGGGAATCTTTTTGTCCCAAAATGACATGACTCTGCCTGTTGCACACTCCTTCCTATCAGTGGATATATGGGACAGAACTGTTGTTTACATTGGAGCAGTTCTGAATTAACATATATCATATAATTTGTGACATAAAGAGCTCATATAACACAAACTGTTGTAAAAAATTCCAAAAAGTTTCTGTTTCATGAAATAGGCAAGCTCCCCTATTTCATCTGACATAAACAAAACATAAAACATAAACTGTCATTGGTGGGAGTTTTAAGTAGTTTGAACTTTGTGCATTTTTTCTATCCTTCACACGTACTTTCCTCCAAGGAGATTGGTAGACATGAAGTAGAGAGTCACAAGGCTTGCGCGCTTCTGCCTCTCTTTGATGGAGAGAGAGTATGAAAAAATGCCTTCCCATATCATGAATGTTGACTTTTACGATCACTGGCATTGGATATGGTACTAATTGATGCTTAGTAGGACACCAAAAAATACCATTCCGACAGCTTCATGGTGAGTGTCTTGATTGATGGAAAGAATTCGAAAGTGGTGGAGAAGAAAATGAAAAAAAATTGATTCACGAGAGGAGATACAAAAGGAAGCTTTATTCTGTCCTCATTAACAATTTGACACATCAGCACCCTCACGTGTAGAAGTTGAATTTGACGTCAGAAGGGTGTGGTGTTGCGGAAGAACATGTTCAAAATTGAAGTATTCTAAAGCACTTTTTTAGTGATAATGCTTCAAACTAATAACCCGTAGAAATCAGTATGTTTTCTACGGTGATTTTGATGTCAGACATCGAAAAAAAAAGTGCACACCACCAAAATAAACAACTACGATTATTTCTTTATTCACAACGCAGTGCAGACAAACGTACGTAAGTACCATAACTTTCGCATTTTATACATCAAAAATATTCCATAACCATTGTGGTTTGCCTGTCTCAAGAAGATATGTGTCTTTCCAATCATTTTCATGCCAATACCACCACCCAGATCCAACAGTTCCACACAAAGCGTTATCACTGCAAAGGTTACGGTCCATTTGAAACTTTGCAACATTTTTTTCATTGTGAGTACCTCTCATTGAAGCATTCATCAGTTCAATGCCTTCTCTCACTGACAACAGCTGCCAAATTTTTCCCATCTGAATGCAAATGGTCACCATTTCCTCTTCTGCTTGACTGAGAGGTGAGTTTGTACCACAATGCTTTGAGCCATGGTTACCTTGCCTCACTCTTGAACAATTTGTTCCCATAGGGATGTTGTCACTAATATTATATTCTACTTTCTTCTTACTTCTCTTTGATTAGATTATCCAGGAAATCCCTTTGGAAACAGCATTTTGTTGCTTTGCAGTCTTCCAGTTGAGATGCATAATCATTGCAGATAGATTTGACACAAGCATCATAATTCATTTTGTCTTTCTGCTTCTTGTTATTTGTACTGCCTCTTGGAGGTCAGCTGGCACTTGAAATTGCATTGGATTTGCTTGTCTCTCTTGTGGAATTGTCAGAAAAATGATTACCAATACTGTAATCTCCTTCAGTTATACTAGATAAATTAGTCATCATTTCATAACCCATGATTTCAACTGGTTTTTGATTCTTCATTGCTTGCTTTACACATTTATACAACACATTCCTATTGATATTCACTCCAAGTTTATTAAGTGCATCAATGACCAATGCATAAGCATTCTTCTGCAACTTTCCATCTCTCCTCCTTGCCAAAACCAAATCGTTAACAGCCTGTTCAGTAGCTCCATCTTGAAGCCTTTTAACATAGTCAGCATCCATGTAAGTGAGAAATGGCTGGGCAAGAATGATTCCTTCTAATGAGTTGATAATGATTGTGAATAAAATAAAATATTATTTTTTATGTTGACTATGTTTCAGGATATCATTTTTATGCTTATTGCTACAGCATTGTTTTGCATCACAACAATTCTTTTGTATGCTTCAAAGATGTACAAAAATGAACTTACATGTAGCATTACGTGATTTGATACTAATACCTTTTTTTCTTGGTGCAGGTGGCTAGATGTCTGACATTTTGCTGACCATGGGATTCTCAGCCATGGCCTGACAGAATACGCCATATCGCAGCAACCCACTTCAACCAATACAAACCCTGTTGCACCATAATAGAATATAACATGCTCTACAACTTTGTTGTAGTGACCTTGGTCTGAATCTGCCTCAGTGCTGACTTACGATGGATACAGTGGTTGATTTGGCTTTAATGCTTCAAAGTAATGTCATTGCTTCAAAGTAATTAAATACTGGTATAATACATGGTAAAATGATACTATGGTTTCAAGACATTTTTGTATGTACCACTCATCAAAATAAGGACAAGACATGCAACTCATCCTCACACACAAAGCCAATTTCATTCCACACCACAATGGACCATATTTTAGCCTATGGGCTGACATGATTGCCACAAATGAGACAGTGCCATGACGTGCCCAGTTTGAAGGGGACAGCAATTCTGAAGAAAATAGTTTCATTTTTATGATGTTACCTTATGAGCTTAAAAATGCAAAGAGAACACCAAGTGCCAGCGAGTCACCAAACATTCTGACACCTTCCTCTGCCATCAGACAGATAGTAAATAGTAACCATTTGGGGGAATACAGAATGTTGGGATTCCCAGGAACAGAGAGACAGGAACTTGTGTAATGCTTTTTGTGGACACTACACTCTCCCCCACTATAACTGAGCCTTCAGTTATTGCAGAGGGTCTCTATAAGGGAGAGTGCGAGGAATGTTTATTTGTTCTGTTACACTGGCCCATCACTATACCCTCTTTAGCTTTTCTTCTCAGAGTGGCAGTGGTTCTTGCACTAACCAGAATTTTATACTCTTTCTGGAGGTCTACTTAAATTTTGAGCATCGTCCAATATGGTACACCTTTTTGGTCACCTTCAAAATGATGGAGGACTTTTCTCTCCAATCAAATTGATGGGGTCCTCCTGCAAGAATATTTTTATCCTTGGGGCAACAAGAGCTATAAGAGCCTTCATCACTGTCATACCACTTGATCTTTGCAACCAAAGGTTCTGGTTGATGATCTTCAGTGTCAATATTGTCAACAAAATCTTCCCAGGCTTCACCAATATAGGGATCAGGGGAAGGCGGAGGAACAGGATAAGTTGCACACAGTGCCTGTTGCATTTTGGTCAGGGCAGCACACTCCAGAATGGCCTCATTACCTTGTGGGGGCATTGCCATGGGTTTCAATTCAACAATCCAGCCTTGATGTTGAACAGAAGGAGATTTGGCTTGAGGAGGGGATGTTCCACAGACCAATCTTGAACAAGAGAGAGAGACAGGTGAGCATGTCCATTTCTTTCCCTAGGGATCATCATCATGAATTGTAGTGTCCATGATTGCGTCTTGAGTTTTGAGAATCACAAGAATGGGACCTTGATTGCAATTGTGTTCTTGATTTGGATCAGTTGCAGAGTTTGGGATGGTAACTTTGGCCCCTGCGGTCATGAGCTGCTGGCTTGCGATTGCGTTCTCTGCAATCATATCAATCATGAGAGCAGCTCTGAGAGCAACAACATTGCATGTGTTGCAATACTTGTCACGATCACAAGAGGACTAGTCTCAGGTAATATTGCATGTTTGTCAAGGAACCAAAAATACTGCTGTCAGCACCACATTTGATGCATCATTTCACAAAAACAAAAATGACCAATGGGTCAAATGGTATCAATGATGGCGTCACCATGGATGCTAGCGCCGCATCTCCCCTCACCCCCTCCAGTCAATACCCTTGTCCATACTTTGGAGAGAAACAAGCAAGCACTCCCAATCTCTGGCACTGCTTCAACAATGAGAATGCCTGCTCTTCCTTTGCTTGAGATGATAATTGAAGCTGATGATGATGCAATCATCTCTCAGCCATCACAACCAACCACAATGTCAAATCACAACAACACATCCTACAATGATGGATATGACTCCAATGGTCTACTTCCTTGCTATGATGACATTGCAGATATGGGGAAGGACCCAGACAGCTACAAAGGAGATGCCAATCTACTTATTTTTCCACCAAAAGACCCACCAACTGCCATTGCAACTGAAAAATGCTCCACTCTCACCATTCATACTATAAGAAAATACAATGTCCACCAAATCAAGTATGAGTTGAAGAAGCGGGGTTTGAAATTGAGTGAAAAAAGGATGAGCTGCTAAGTTGCCTTGTTGCTGGAATAGAAAACAATCTACCTGTTGGTAATGTGCAAGATGTGGAGAGCCAGGATGCATTGTTGAATGGTTAATCACCATCAACTTACTGGGAGGTTTTGACTCTGGATCCTAATCCCATTCCAGAGCCATCTAATGCTGACCAAACCCTTCTCCCTCCTACAGAATTGGAAGCAACAACTTCAAACTCAAAATGTGGATACTCTACAACCTTTGATTGCCCTGATTTCCATGGTCAGAGAGAAGTCCCTATTGCAAAGAAGAGGAAACATAGGAGGACTTGCAAGTTATCTCCAACCAGACAATGCAATCAAAATGATCTTAGGAGAGAGATAAGGACACAAGGTGGACCCAATCCACTGTTCTTACAAAAATTTAACCTTGACCAATTGAGCCATCCAGCAGATTGGATAAATGCATTGCTTCCTTTGACACTACTTGATAATTTAATCAACAATGTCAATATTACTGGGGATGGGAAAACAAAATTTTACGTAGCAAACTGGACAACATACACATATACAAAGGCAATGCTGTCCACTGCTGGACAATTTGGTCATCCTTTTCCTAATTGATGGAGAGATGTTACAAATGACAACATCTGGCAATTCATTGGTATCATGTTTCTGGATGGTCTTTGTCCTGTGCCAAAGATGACAAGGAAATTTCGATCTCAGGAACAAGATGCAACACTTGGAAATGATTTCATCCACAGCAATGTTGGTCCTGATGCAGAGAGAAAGTACCATATGTTCTGCCATTTTTTTGGTTGCCAAAATCCACTAACCATTTCTCCTCCTCAAGCCAAATGCCCAAACTATAAAGTGAGTGAGTTCTTCAATTGGTTGTGTCACATTTGGAAATGTGCTTGGGATCTAGGACCAACAAAAATGGCTGACAAGCAGACTTGCTCCATGCAAGGAAAGTCCTAATACAAGACCCAATGTGGAAAGTTCAAGAGGATTGGTGATGGTATTCAGGCACATGCTATGCAGATGATAGCTATACTTGGGACTTTTACTTTTGCAATGAACCTGTTCCCAGTAAGTGGCTCAAATGTGGTTGTCTCCCATGCATGCAAGATTATTGCACATGTTTGAGAATTTCAAGAACAAGAATCACTCTGTGAACATGGACAATTTGTTCAACTCAGTTCTATTCACTATAACTGCTCAGAATTGCAAATGAAAGGTGATGACACAGGGTGTCATCCAAAAATCCAATTGGGGTGTACCTCCTTGTGTGATTCAGGAGGACAAGAAGAAGGGGAAGCAAGCTGATGCTGCTTGGGGGACTGGCAAGGCAGCCTTTCTGAGAGGTGATCCCTGTGTAAGTAATGTTATTGTTGTATCTGTGTATGACCAAAAGCCTTTTTATATGATTTCTTCTGTTGCAAAGAATATTACATGGGTTGAGGTTGAAAGAAAAGACTTCAGTCCAGTCTCAAAAGAGATGATCAACTTCAAATTTCTTCAATTTAGCATGAGCCACAGTTACAATTATCAAATGAATGACAATGATATTGCTGACCAACTATGCCTAGTCTATTGGTTGATGAGATTCTCCCACAATCAGAAATGGTGGTGGGCACTTTGGCTATGGGGAGTGGAGGTTTCAAAAGTGATGCATATATGATGTATTGGCAACATCATGAGCTTTGTGGGTGAACTCCTGAGTACAGTCATTTTGAGATCCAAGATGCAATTGGTTTTTCAAGGATTGATCCTCTCTATCATTGGCCCACAAGAAACCACATACATCTTGCTCATATTGAGAGGGTTTGTCTAACATGCAGAATAGAAGATCTCAAGAGATGTTTTGCAATTACAGAGAAGGCTGTGGACCTCAAGACTGGAAAGTTGCGATGTAGACTTGATTCTACATTGACACATTTCCCAGAATTTGTCAATGTCCAGAAGCACCCCACCCAATGCCAACTCCACATGTGGGCATTTAGAATTCAGAGTAAGCAGAGCAATTCCAAGGAGCAAAATAAACCAAAGGGGTCAAGGGCATGAGTCGCCCATTGCAGTGCATGTAATGTGCATCTATGTAGCAAATGTTTCAATATTTTCCACAAGATTGACATCTTTTCCCTCTGCATTGATGATATTTTGTGCAATCCATAGTAAAGAAGTAAAATACATCCCTGTTAGACATATATGAAGAAGTTTGCTTTCTTTTTTGAACAATTTATATTAATTATTGTGCAAGTTATTCCTGACACCATGGTCATCGAGGCATAATTTTCATCAAAATTTTCCTCTCCGCCCCATCAAAAATGCTGTATCTCAGTCAATTTTTGACAAAAAATTACAAATGAGGCAGATTTTGAATGCTAGAGATCATGCCGAATTGATTCGTGTACTCAAAATAATACATTACTGCAATATTTCAAGAAGTTATTTTATGATCCATTTTGACCAACTCTTGGGTTTCATTCTGCCAACTAGATAAGGAGATAAAATACAACAGCACTAATGAACTAAACTTTTTTACGTTTTATAAAACCTTGCCATTGTACGTATCGTAATGTACGAACATATGTTTGATCCTAATATACGCTAATTATCATACATCCTTTCAGACGATACTTGAGTGCAGACAAACGTACGTAAGTACCATAACTTTCGCATTTTATACATCAAAAATATTCCTAATATGTAATATAATTGTGGTTTGCCTGTCTCAAGAAGATATGTGTCTTTCCTATCATTTTCATGCCCCAATCAGCAGAAAAATACAGCAACAGCATTTGCAATTACCTCATTCGTAATCTTCGGAAGTCATCACTGATGGAGTGATAGCAAGCAAAAAGTGTAGACTATCTGTTTGATTTCAATGATTTTGAAAATAAATTCATTGGTTGGTTTACTCAATAAACATTATCTACTACAATCCACTCGCTTCTTCTCGGTTTCCCACCTTTTCTTCCTACTTGACCAAGGCCAAGCTCCGCGCCGCTTGTTCTGTGGAATCCTCTTCTCCCAAAAACAACAACAATGCAGGCTGCATTGTGAAGAGCTATGATGAAGCCATTCGAATCGCCTCGACTTTTGACGTGTTGACGAGCCAGCATTCTCCGCTCAGTCGAAAGTTGAAATTGGAGACTTTTGGCGATTGGAAGGAGTTTTTGAAGGTGGCCCTCGTCGCCAAAGAAGATGCCGGTGCTAATAACGACGACAAAGAAGAAGTAGCCATTCACCTGGAGAAATTGCTGCGACACTGCTTCGACATTGCCTACAAAATGCCTCCTTCGCCGTGCAACAAGGCGTGGAGGCAGGCTCCTCAGGATGGACGGCTCAGGTCGTCATCCGTGGGGAGTCATCAAGGAGGGGCTGCATCTGGTAGTGCTGCAGTGGCGGGGGGGCCTCCTTCTTTTTAGATTTGAGTGTTTTAGAGCGTCGGAGGGTGTTTTTGTGTTCAGTTAAAGGCTTGATTGGGAATTGTGTCGGAGATGTGGAATCACGAGGGAAAGGGAGGGAGAAGGATTCTGTGCGAGTGTCTGTATGGGAGAATAATTGGTCCGAGGAGTGATAGCAGTTTTTAGGAAAAAATGCAACGGAGCAAATGACAAGAGGTTTTAGCGGCAAACGAAGGAAGAGTTGGGGAGAGTTGGTTCGATGCCACCAACGAGACATCAAAACTCTTGTCTGGGAATCAGGGGATGATCTATTTATATGGCACTGAGTCTAGGCTGCTTACAGGGGATACAGGGGCCATTCGAACAAATGCAAATAACTAGAACAAGCAAGTAACGGGTATAGAATGCTCGTCAACATGAATTGGCTATTGATATCGTCACCACTCTTGATTTGAAAAATTGCAACCCATCGATATTGACTGTATTCATGGTGAAAAATT
>JACCDI011165613.1_pt1 | contig 17100 bp, 17 predicted proteins | sample 7442791 | NCBI WGS metagenome assembly JACCDI01 (sample SAMN15323434, study PRJNA562643) | freshwater metagenome | isolation source: river surface water | place: USA:Blue River Watershed | collected 2017-08-15 | reverse complement strand
ATGTTTCTTATGTGACTTCCCATGATCAACTTGCTGACACAGTACAACGCTTAGGTTCGCGCCTCGGCAGCACCTTCGTCGATGGTGGTATTCACCCGCGATTTGGAACACGCAACTTCACCGCAGCATTGAAGAATGGCCAATACATCGAAGTTGTTTGTCCACTTGATCACCCAGCTACAGAACAAACACCATGGGGTAAGGCAGTTTCAAAGAAAGCAAATGAAGGTGGAGGTTGGTTCACTTGGGTTTTCAGCACAAAAGATATTTCACCAATTGAAACCAAGTTTGGTCGTGACGCAATCGAAGGCCACCGCACCCGGCCGAGCGGTTCAGATTTAAAGTGGAAACAAATAGGAGTGAAGGAAATCGTTGACACTCGAGAATTTCCTTTTTTTATTCAATGGCTCTCATCCGATCATCCATCTCAAGATGGAACTCCACTCGCTGAGATTGAGAAGATTGTTATCTCAGACAGAGACCAGCTTGCCGATTCTTGGTTCAAAGATGAGATCCTTGCTTCACTCGGTGATGTGAATATTGAGTGGGTTGACCCTTCTGGTTATGACGATCAATCAGGAATAGTGGCGGTTCACCTGTCGACACCTAATGGAGTAGTGGTTCTCGATTAGGAGGATTGATTGTCCGAACCCAGATGTAGCCAAAGTGTGAATCCAGATTGGTTGTTTTCTCCTAAAAAGCCGACTCCACGGTCGCTAAGTTGTTTTGGGCCTTTTGGTAGGGGAAGATAAGGGCTTGGACCGAGAGTTAGGGGCTCCGCATGAATGAGAATTTGAGACATTCCACAATTCTCGTAACGGGTGCCGATGGTTTTATTGGCTCGCACCTTACTGAAGCCCTAGTTCGTCGCGGCTACCGTGTTCGCGCCTTTGTCTATTACAACTCCTTCAATTCCTGGGGATGGCTAGATCATTGTGCAGATGATGTAAGGGGCCAGTTCGAAGTAATTTCTGGAGACATTCGCGACCCACATGGCGTAAAGGCTGCAATGCAGGGCTGTGATGCAGTGCTCCACCTAGCAGCACTGATAGCAATTCCATTTTCGTATAACTCTCCAGACACTTACGTGGATACAAACGTGAAGGGCACCTTAAACGTGCTCCAAGCTGCTCGCGAACTAGGAATTAGAAAAGTTATACACACTTCAACAAGCGAAGTTTATGGAACCGCACAATTTGTGCCAATAAACGAAAGCCATCCTTTACAAGGACAATCACCATACTCAGCCTCCAAAATCGGAGCTGACCAGCTCGCATTTTCGTTCTTCACCTCATTTGATTTGCCAGTCATCACTGTAAGACCCTTTAACACGTATGGGCCCCGTCAATCTGCGAGAGCGGTCATTCCGACAATTATTACGCAGATTGCCAACGGAGCCAAGAAAATTGACTTGGGATCAATTACACCGACAAGAGATTTTAGTTATGTTGACGACACCACCAGTGGCTTTATTGCGGCGCTGGAATCTGAAAATGGAATTGGTGAGACCGTAAATCTAGGATCTAACTTTGAGATCTCGATTCAGGAGACAGCAAAGTTGATTGCAAAGCTAATGGGGACCGATGTTCAAATAGAATCCACCCTTGAAAGAAGTCGACCCAATAAATCTGAGGTCGAGAGACTTTGGGCCGATAACACAAAGGCTCGCTCGTTATTCGGGTGGGCCCCAGTCTTTAGTGATTATGTCGGATTTTCTCAAGGACTTGAAAAGACTATCTCTTGGTTTAGTGACCCACTCAACCTTTCCAGATACAAGGCAGACAAGTACAACATATGAGTACTTCTCAAGGCGCAGAAGAGTTTATTCAAGAGATTGCTTCGGCCATTCGGTCAGTTACTGGAAACGCAGCTGTAGCTCTTCACGAACCAGAATTTGACGGAAATGAATGGCAATATGTAAAAGAATGTATTGATTCAAACTTTGTATCCTCGATCGGAAAATTTGTTGATAAGTTTGAGCGCGACTTAGAAGACTACACGGGGTCTAAGCATGCTGTCGCGGTCTCCAACGGAACCTCGGCTCTACACATCTCGTTACTGTTGGCGGGCGTGGAACAGGGAGATGAAGTTCTTGTCCCAGCTTTAACATTTGTCGCGACAGCAAATGCGGTTGTTTACTGTGGTGCCGACCCACATTTTGTTGATTCGGAAGAAGATTCACTTGGGATTGATCCCGAAAAATTAAAGTCTTATTTGCAGGCAACGACAACACTGATAGCTGGCCAGTGCAGAAATCGAGCGTCAGGAAGAGTTATCCGAGCAATGGTTCCTATGCACACCTTTGGACACCCCTCCAAAATTCAAGAGCTCCTAGAAATTTGCAAGGAGTTCAATATTGCGATGGTAGAAGACGCAGCAGAATCACTGGGTAGTTTCTATTCCTCTAAACACACCGGCACCTTCGGCATCTTAGGCACTTTAAGCTTCAACGGAAATAAAACGATAACAACTGGTGGTGGAGGAGCCATTCTCACCGACGACTCTACTTTAGCAAAAAGAGCAAAACATCTAACTACGACAGCAAAAGTTCCCCATAGTTGGAATTATGTTCATGATGAAGTCGGCTTCAATTACAGACTTCCAAATTTGAATGCCGCACTTGGCTGCGCTCAACTTGAGAACCTTGAGAGTAAGATAAGCAGAAAACGAAAACTTTTCGAAATCTATCAAGATTCATTCAATTCAATTCGAGATGTGTCTTTGCTCCAAGAACCAAAAGGATCTCGAAGCAATTATTGGCTCCAAGGCATATTGTTATCCCCTAAAAGAGATGGTTTACGAGATTTAATCCTCGAGCGCACAAATGAAATGGGCATCTCAACAAGACCCTTATGGAATTTGATATCCACCCTTAAGCCTTTTGATCGATTCCCAACTATGGACACAAGTCAATCTGAAGATTTGGCGAACCGAGTAATCAACCTTCCAAGCAGCCCACAATTGGTTAAGGATGAAGTATGACCAAAAAAGAAATAATTTTAGTTGGAGCGGGAGGCCACGCCAAATCTTGTATTGAGATCATTGAATCAATTGGCGAGTATTCGATAGTTCAAGTTGTTGGACAAGAGGCAGATTTAGGGACTCGCATCCTAGGACACGAAGTTCGTTACACAGACGCAGACCTGGAATCCTTAAGGAAAAAGCATGAGTTTGCATTTGTCGGAGTAGGACAAATTCACAACCCTGAACCGAGAGTTAGACTTTTCTTGCACCTCTCTAAACTTGGCTTTAAATTGCCTTCATTTGTCTCCAAAAATGCCACGGTTAGCAAATTCGCAATAGTCGGGAGTGGTTCCATTGTTATGAATGGCGCAATTCTCAATTCCAATTGCGTTATTGGAGAAAATGTCATTCTGAATTCTTCATCGCTTATTGAACATGATGTCACTGTGGGTAATCATTGCCATATTGCGACACGAGTGACAGTTAATGGCGGTACGAAGATTGGCCAAGCAACTTTTCTAGGCAGTGGAACTATTGTTAGAAATGGAATTGAAATTGGCGATAATTCGTTTGTAGGGATGGGTAGCATTGTTTCGAAGTCACTACCTGCTAATTCCATCTATAAGGCGGATCTATAGAATGTCAACCATGATTATTGCTGAAGCTGGAGTGAATCACAACGGTGACATAAAGCTTGCAAAAAGGCTTATTGAAGTGGCATCTGAATCGCAAGTCGATGTAGTCAAATTTCAAACATTTCAGGCTTCACGATTAGTGACAAAGGATGCACAAAAAGCTGAATATCAGTCAACAGTCCCTGCTGAAGGTGATAAACAGCTTGAAATGCTTCGGAAATTGGAGTTAGATGAAGGACAACACAAAGAACTTAAGAAGTTAGCTAATTCGAAAAACCTAGAGTTTCTTTCAACTGGATTTGATCTTGAAAGCCTTCGAATGCTTATTTCACTAGGCATAGAACGAATCAAGATCCCTTCAGGAGAAATCACAAATCTTCCTTACTTAAGGTTTATTGCTTCACAACAAAAAAAGATTATTCTCTCTACCGGAATGTCGACTTTGAAGGATATCGAGAGTGCTCTTTCAGTGTTGGAGTTAGGTGGAGTAAAGCACGAAGATATAACGGTCTTGCATTGCACGACTAGTTATCCCACAAATATGGATGAAGTTAATCTAAACGCAATGGTTTCCATAGGAAAAGAGTTTGACGTAAATATAGGCTACTCGGACCACACCCAAGGTATTGAAGTTTCAATTGCTGCCGTTGCGCTCGGAGCCACCATTATAGAAAAGCACTTTACTTTAGACCGCAATTTACCAGGGCCTGATCACAAAGCCAGCTTAGAACCTCGAGAACTTACTGTACTGGTTCAAGCAATCCGGAATATCGAAACAGCTATGGGCGATGGGGTAAAGCGACCAATGAAATCTGAGTTAGCCAATATGCATGCAGCACGAAAATCTTTGGTTGCTAGGCAAAGAATTCAAAAAGGGGACGTATTCTCCGTGGACAATTTAGACGCAAAAAGACCAGGTTCTGGAATCAGCCCGATGGAATTAGAATCAATTATTGGGACAGTGGCTCATAAGAGTTATGAAGTAGATGATCTGATAACGCGATGAGGAGATTGATTAGTGTAGTCACTGGAAGTCGTGCAGATTTTGGACTACTTCAGGGCGTTATTCAAAGGATTGAAAGTTCTGCAAACCTCGAATTAGAGCTAATCGTCACAGGCTCTCATCTTTCGAACGCTTTTGGTAAGACGATAAAAGAGATTTCACATTCAGACTTGACACAAGTTATCGAAGTAGAGCTTAATCTTGAAATGCAAAATGAATCGCAAGTTGGGTTCGCAATAGCAGATGTTATTTATCAGATTACACAGCATTACTCAAAACGGATTCCCTCATTAACTTTAGTTCTGGGCGATCGATACGAAATACTTGGTGCTGCTATTGCCTGTGCTTCACTAGGAATTCCCCTCGGACATATACACGGAGGAGAGATAACTTCTGGGTCTAGGGATGATCTATATCGACATGCAATTACAAAACTTTCATCTCTACATTTTGTTGCAATCACTGAATTTCAAGAACGCGTAATAAGGATGGGGGAAAACCCAGAGAGAGTCTTTGTTGTTGGAGGCCTTGGCGTTGATGCTTTCGAAAGAATAGACCCTGTATCAAAATCGGAACTAGAGATGCGCCTCAAGGTCCCAATTCAGCCTAAATATGCCTTGGTTACATACCATCCTGATTCCATCAACCCTGACGATTCACTACCTCAGTTGGCAACAGTCCTTAAAGCAATCTCAAATTTTCCTGAAATTCAGTTTTTCATAACAGGCGCAAACGCTGACTACCAGGGAGGGCGAATCAATCACCTTTTGAAGAATAGTTCAGCCCAAAACGAGAATCATTTCTTCTTTGACTCCTTAGGCCAACAGAATTATCTATCGCTGATTAGAGGAGCTCAATTTGTACTGGGCAACTCTTCTAGTGGAATACTTGAAGCGCCGTCTTGTGGAGTACCGACAATCAACATTGGCTCAAGGCAGGCTGGAAGGCCACGAGCCCAGAGTGTTATTGACGTTGGCTGCGAGGAAAATCAGATCATAAGTGCAATCAATGGTGTAATTTCTACAGTAAATTCTCCCGCTAATCGAAATGTAGAGAATCCATATGGGCTCCCAGGCGCTAGCAACAGAATTGTCGAGATATTGGAAACCTGTGAATTTGAGAAGTTACTTCCAAAGAAGTTTTTTGACAGAAACTGAGAGGCCAAAATGAGCAACAGCAGTTGGAGTAAGTGCATACTTTCACCGAAAGATTCAGTTCGAGCTGCCATAGATAACCTGATTGCAAGTTCCAAAAGAATTGTTTTAGTGGTGTCTGAAGATGGAAGTTTCACTGGAACGGTATCTGATGGTGACATACGACGAGGATTGCTTAGAGGTATTGGACTAGAGTCTCAACTTTCAGAAATTGTTCAAACATCAGCAGTTACTGCATCCCCTGAAATGTCGCGAGAAACCATTAGACAACTAATGCTGACCTACAAAATACAACAAATCCCCATAGTTGACCGCTATGGAAAACTAATAGGACTTCACGAATGGGATGAACTTGATTCCGTGGTAGTGAGAGACAATCTCTTCGTAGTAATGGCTGGAGGGGAAGGCAAGAGACTGATGCCGCATACGCTAAATACCCCAAAGCCTATGGTCTTGATCCATGGCAAGCCCATGCTTGAGCATATTTTGATGAAAGCAAAAGTAAATGGATTTCGCAACTTTGTGCTGATTGTGCATCACTTATCACAAACCATAGAAGATTATTTTGGAGACGGATCTAAATGGGAAGTAAGGATAAATTACATCAAAGAAGAGAAACCGCTTGGGACAGCGGGTGGATTAGCACAACTTTCAATAATCGGAAGCGACCCCGTGGTAGTAACTAATGGAGATGTGCTTTCAGATCTTAACTACTCAGACCTCCTGCAGTTTCATATAGACAATAATTCCAAGGGAACGATGGCTGTTCGTCAGCATGAAATCGCTCACCCATTCGGAGTGGTAAACCTAGACGGCTTGAAAATCACTGGAATTGAAGAAAAGCCAGTGCAGAGAAGTTATATCAACGCAGGCGTGTATGTTATTTCAAGTGATGTTATCAGGTCTTTATCTCAGGGAGCCTTCATGGATATGACCGACTTTTTCGCTAGGCTAGTGACAAGAGGTGAAAATGTTTGTGCTTACCCGATTCATGAGTCTTGGATTGACGTGGGCCGACCGGAGGACCTCAGAGAAGTCACTACCAAGTTTCGAGAGAATTGAGATACTGTGGAGAAAATACCTTATCCCCAGAAAGTGGATCTCTCTCAGTTTGGTCCAAGTTTTGATGTCACGCAAACTAAATATGGATTGCCGCCCAAAGTAGAATTCTGCAAGAAGTGTGTAATCTCTAACCAGCGTCCAAACTCAGCCGTCGAATACACTCATACTAAAGAGTCTAAGAAAGCCACTATTTTCTTTGATGAAAATGGGGTTTGTGATGCCTGCAATTATGCAGAGAAAAAAAAGTTTGAGATAGATTGGAAACTCAGAGAAGAGCAGTTAAAAGAGCTTTGTAATAGATATCGCAAGAACGATGGTAGTTACGACTGCATAGTTCCTGGATCAGGTGGAAAAGATAGTTTCTATGCTTCTCATATCCTGAAAACCAAATATGGGATGCATCCCCTTACCGTGACATGGGCGCCGCATGTATACACGACCTGGGGGTGGAAGAATTTTCAATCTTGGATTCACGCAGGGCACGATAATCTCTTAACGACTCCTAACGGAAGAGTGCATAGGTTGCTTACTCGACTTTCCACAGAGCTCCTGTTCCACCCTTTTCAAAGTTTTATGTTCGGCCAAAAATCACTCGCTCCAAAAATGGCGCTTCTCCACAACATTCCTCTTGTCTTCTATGGGGAGAATGAAGCAGAGTATGGAAATCCAATTAGTGACACTGAATCTGCGAAGCGCGATTGGTCTTATTTCACCTCTTCGGACCACTCAAAGGTTTCTCTCGGAGGCGTTAGCTTGAAAGAGTTATTGGAGCAGTTTGGGGTAGAAAAAGTAGATCTGAACGCATATCTTCCCGCAGACCCAAATAGAATTGAGGAAAAAGGAGTCGAGGTCCATTATCTTGGCTACTATCTTAAGTGGCATCCACAGTCATGCTATTACTATGCGGTTGAGCACGGAAATTTCGAGGCAGCCCCAGAAAGAACACCTGGCACTTATAGTAAATACAATTCAATTGATGATCGGATTGACGACTTTCACTACTACACAACCGGGGTTAAGTTCGGCTTAGGGAGAGCTAGCTACGATGCAGCCCAGGAAATTCGTTCTGGTGACGTAAATCGCGAAGAGGGTATCGCGCTTGTCGAAAAATTTGACCATGAGTATCCACAAAGATTTGCAGACGAGATTTTCACATATCTGAGTCTTCCAGATAAGGAATTCCCAGAAGCGAGCAAGATGTTTGAGCAGCCAATAATGAATGACGACTACTTCAAGAGATTAACGGATACATTTAGGTCACCCCATATTTGGGAAAACAATGATGGGGTCTGGAAGCTACGCACTACTCTCAGAGACTAGGCTTGTAGGATGCGCAATATTCGAGTTCTTGCTCGACTTGATATTAAGGGCCCAAATTTGATTAAGGGAGTCCATCTTGAAGGTTTAAGAATAGTTGGAAATCCGATTGATTTTGCTTCAATGTATTATCAAGATGGCGTTGACGAAGTGCTGTTTATGGATTCTGTAGCGAGCCTGTATGGAAGAAATCATTTGGCAGACATTATTAGAGTCACAGCTCACGATGTTTTTGTCCCCATTACTGTGGGAGGCGGAATTCGATCTGTGAACGATGCCAAAGATGTCCTTAATTCGGGAGCCGATAAAATCGCCATAAACTCAGCGGCGGTAGCCAGGCCCGAACTCATCAGAGAGATTGCCGAGAGTTTTGGAAGTCAAGCAATGGTCTTGTCTGTGGAAGCAAAAAAAACTCAAAATGAACAATGGGAAGTTTACACAGATAATGGAAGAGAGAAATCGGGATTATTGGTGAAAGAATGGGTGGAGCAAGCACAATCACTTGGTGCAGGAGAAATCCTTGTTACCTCTGTGGATAAGGAGGGAACTTGCCGAGGATTTGACGTCGAACTAATGAATCAAGTCTGCTCAACAGTCTCTGTTCCCGTTATTGCTAGCGGTGGGATGGGAAGGCCTTCTGATCTTGATGAGCTAATCAGCGGTAGCGATGTATCTGCCTTGGCAGTTGCAAATGCGCTGCACTACAAGAAGACTTCAATTCCAGAAATTAAAAAAAGAATCGACTCTCTTGGAGTCAAAGTCCGACTATGAAGACTGAAGAGATTGTGTCAATCGTTGATTATGGTGTCGGAAACCTATACAGCGTAAGCAAAGCTTTTGCAAAAATCGGAGTGCGCTCTGTTATCACTTCGGATGCATCGGCAATCATGAATAGTTCTAGATTGGTACTTCCTGGAGTGGGGGCGTTCAAGCATGGTATGAGCAAGTTGACTTCAACTGGGTTGGTGCCCGTGCTTAAAGACTATGCAGATACTGGAAAACCGTTTCTGGGAATATGCCTCGGCGCACAATTGTTGCTGGAAGACAGTAACGAATTTGGGGCTACGACAGGTCTTGGGTTGATTCCAGGGTCTTCTGTTGAAATTCCAGCAAAATCACCTTCTGAATCCAGAATTAGAGTTCCCCATATTGGGTGGAACAACCTTCTTTATACTAACGGCGAAGAGCACGTAAAGGGATCAATTCTGGATTCTGTGAATGAAGGAAGTATGGCCTATTTTGTACACTCATTCATGATGAATCCCAAACGATTAGAAGACCGCTTGGCGGACGTTGAGTACCACGGAATCACAATTTCAGCTGTGATTAGGCATAAAAACATATCCGGAACTCAGTTCCATCCCGAAAAGAGTGGTGAATTAGGGCTAAGAATTCTTAGGAATTTTTGTGGTTCCTAATCGCATACTTATAGTAGGCCGAGGAAGCATGGGGCAGCGGCATTATGAAATTTCACGTCGCCTTTTCCCAAACGCTGAAGTCGCGGTGTTTTCCAGATTGGGAGAGTCAAATGAATTTCCTCTCGTCTTCACAACTCGAGAAGAAATCTCATCATTCCTTCCAGAGATATCTGTGATTGCGAATAGGTCTAGTGAGCACTTGGAATTTGCAACCTTTCTAGCAAACATGAATTCACATCTTCTTATTGAGAAACCTATCTCTGTAGATTTAATTGGCATGGAAGAGCTTCTAAAGGTGAAGAAGAGAAATAACGTGAAGATTTTGGTTGGTTATAACTTGCAATACCTTCCCTCCTTTAATTTCCTTATGGAATTACTTGCACAGGAGAAAATAGGGCAAGTGTTGGATGTCCGTATTGAAGTTGGGCAAAATCTTGAATCATGGCGACCCAATCGAGACTACCGAGCAACAGCCTCTGCGAGAAAAAAGGAAGGCGGTGGAGTACTGCGAGAGTTGAGTCATGAGATTAATTATCTTTTGGAACTCTTTGGTATGCCTAATTGGGTGTTTGGTAGTAAAGCCAAGGTTAGCGATCTTGAAGTTGACGTAGAAGATATCGCTCACTTGATATTTGGAATCCCGCGCAAAGATGGTTCTGAATTTATGGCCTCTTTGATTTTGGATTTTGTCAGACAGGACAAAACCCGCAAGTGTACAATCATTGGAAGTCTTGGCTCTCTGGAATGGAATGTTTTGGATGGAACAATCAAGGAAACTGCAGGACAGTCTGGTCAGATTTCTATACTTAATAATACTGAAGAGTCCATTGCCGAAACTTATCTTGCAGAATGGGCGGACTTAATCGAAGCCATTTCGCACGATAAAGAACCAAATGGATCGCTCTGGGGAGCGATTAACTCCCTCGAAGTCGTGCTTGCAAGCGAAGAATCTCATCAGACCAAAGCACGAGTAGATCTTGATTTAAAGGATTGGAGTGTTCAATGAAAGATGTGGGTGCATTCATTTTTGCTCGAGGAGGCTCAAAAGGTCTTAAGAACAAGAACACATTAAATTTTGCGGGAAAGCCATTGATTGCATGGACTATAGAACAAGCCCTAGCATATTCAGGGATAAACAGGGTAGTTGTATCTACTGATTCAACCGAGATTGCGGATATTTCAAAAGCTTATGGTGCTGAAGTGCCATTTCTCAGACCAGCTGAACTCGCTGCGGATACCTCTCCTGAGCTTCTTTCCTGGAAGCACGCATTAAACTTCCTATTGGAGAATGAAGGAAAGGTTCCTGAGATTTTTGTTTCACTCCCTTGCACGGCCCCGCTTAGGTCTCAAGAAGATATAAATATGAACTTGCATTGCTTGGTTGAAAGTGGTGCAGATTTGGCGCTATCCGTTACTCCATCGCAACGGAGCCCCTATTTCAACATGGTTCATCTTCAATCAGATAGTAGAGCGTCACTGGTAATGAAAAGTGGAACGAATTATACAAGAAGACAAGACACGCCTCGTACCTATGATGTGACTACGGTTGTATACAGCGGTAAATCAAGTTACATTCTTGAAACAAGTGAGCTTTTCTCAGGAAAAGTTTATGCCAGTATTGTTGACCAAGAGCGAGCAATCGATATTGACAACTCATTCGACTTTGAAGTCGCAGAGTATTTATTCAAGAAGAGTGGAAAACAATGAAACACGCGATGTATGAGGATCTAAACGGAAAAACTGTCTTAATCACCGGAAGTCTTGGCTTTTTGGGCAGAGCGCTATGCATTGCATTTGCAAACCAGGGTGCGAACTTGATTCTGATAGACAGAATACCCGTTGATCAGGTATTCATGGATGATTTACAACAGCGAGGAATAGAAATCGATTTCTTCCAGGTTGATTTTGAATCACAAGAAAGTCGTACGGATGTAATTTCAGAAATAAACTCAAAGTATTCAACCCTTGATATCTTAATCAATAATGCTGCATTTGTGGGTACGACAGATGCTTTGGGATGGGCTGTGCCGTTTGCAGAACAATCAATTGAGACATGGCGTAAGGCTCTTGAGGTGAACCTGACAACTCCATTTCATTTAGTTCAAGGCCTGTTTGGACTCTTGCAAAAATCAGATAGCCCCGCAGTAGTTAACTTAGGTTCTATATACGGAACCCATGGCCCTGACTGGGAAATGTACGCGGGGACTTCAATGGGAAACCCTGCCGCATACTCCGCATCGAAAGGAGGTTTGATTCAGTTGACCCGATGGTTAGCAACGACGCTCGGGCCTAGAGTCAGAGTCAACTGTGTCTCTCCAGGGGGAATAAGCCGAAATCAGGATGAAAAATTTGTTCAAAAGTATGCTGCACGAACCCCATTAGCCAGAATGGCAGAGGAAGATGACATAGTAAGTGCGATACTTTTTCTATCATCTCTGTCATCAAACTACATTACGGGGCAAAATGTAGAAGTGGATGGTGGTTGGGGCACCTGGTGACTTTTGAGTGAACCAGAAATCCCTATAATCCATCAGTTAGCAGGGTCGTGCAGTAAATTTCCTATTCCCCCATCAACAGCTATTGAAGCGCCGTTGAGAAATCCACATTTTTCTGACGTTACAAAAAGTGCTACATTGGCAATTTCTTCAGTAGTTCCGATGCGATTGGTAGGGTGATAGGAATCAAGTTCAAGTCTTCCCCTTGGATTGCCTTCAAATCCTGACTCAAGCATTTGAGTAGAAATTGCTGCTGGCTCCAATGCATTTACCCGGATACGCGCTCCGAGTTCGATGGACATCAGTCTTGTTAGCCCACTAAGTGCCGCTTTGCTTGTAGCGTAGACGGAGAAATCCTTCTTGGTCTGTCTAGCGTGAATACTGCTGATATTCAGAACTGATCCCGAAGATTCTTCAAGCAAATCTAAGAAATATTGAGCCCAAAAGAAAGGAGCCAATAAATTTACCGAAAGAACTGAATTCCAATCCTCGTAAGTCACTTTCTCAATTGGCTTCACCATTTGCTCGGCTGCATTGTTAATGAGCGCAACTAACTTGTATGAAACCAACTCAGCGCGGAGTTGACCAAGGCATTCTTCCCGAATGTGAATGTCGACCACGGTCTCACGAAGGTCTATTTTAAAAAACTTTACTTCTGAAAATTCAGGCAATGCGTCGCGAGAATCGGTTGCAAGTACAAAATATCCTGCTTCAGTGTAGGCTTTAACAAGAGCCCTCCCAATGCCCCCGCAGGCCCCTGTGATGATTACAGCCTCTTTAGCCTTCACTCTATCCTCCCAAGATTTTTGCAAGCTTCTCCACGGCAATCCTTGTAGTTCTGTCAACCGCCTCGACTGTATTTGATGCGTTATGAGATCCATAAATATTCTGCTTGAAGTCTAACAACTCAGAAACCCCTAAAGGTTCAGTTTCAAAGACATCCAAGGCCGCAGCAGAGATTCTTCCTTCTCGCAGCGCCCAAATCAGGTCTCGTTCGTCAATCAACCCGCCCCGTGCAACATTTATGATTTTGCAATTCGGTTTCATTAACGAGAGAACACTTCTGTTAATCATCCTATGGTTTTCAGGCGTGAGCGGACAAGCAAGAATCAAATAATCTAGAGCTTCGAGCCCAGCGGGCCAGGGCAGTTGTTCAAAGGAACCTTGAATCTCTTGAATACCCTGGGGGTCGTAGCCTATGACTTGCATTTCCAAAACCTGTAAGCGCCTGACTATAGCTTTCCCAATAACTCCAAGCCCCACAACCCCTACTGTCTTTTCAGCCAAGGACGACCCAGTAGGTTTTGACCACTGCCCCAGAAAAACCTTTTGACTAACTTGAGGAATATCCCTCGCAAGTGCAATCAGATAACCGATTGCCATATCGGCTACTTCGTTCGCAAAAGTTCCCGGAGTATTAACGATTTGAATTCCTAGCTCAGTTGCAGCCATGAAGTCAACATTATCAAAGCCGGCTCCCCATCGTAAGGCTCCGCGTAAAACTCCATTCTTTCCTGCAACCAAAACTTCACGATCGCAAACATCATCTCCAAGCATCCATCCATCAAAATCTCCCACTTTTGAGAGTAAAACATTTTTTGCAACCTGCTGTTCACTCTCTAAGAATGTAGGGACCATCCCATTATCCAAGAACAGTTGTCGGTATCTTTCAGATTTCAAAACAACTGGAGGAGCGGTTACCAAGACATTAAACATTCTCATCACCTAACATAGAGAGAGCACTAGCAATCATCCAATCATCCTCATCATCAATATCAATTGACTCTAACTTGGGAGTCGCGAAATACAAGGGTTTATCACCAATACGTGAGAGTGACTTCTTAAAACTCGAATCGCTAAACACATAACCACAAGAATTCTCAAATAACACTGGGTCCAAATCTTGAGTTCTAACTAATTCGGCAGGATTGTGATTGAAGGGTTCACCTGATTTATCGAAGAAGCGACCATAAAACTTCGTAACCGAGACAACAGAATCATGAATTCCCCTATTCAAGATAAAGGCATCAAGCATCGCATTGATGGTCAATGATGAGATGAGAGGATTAGTGGTGTGAGTCATAAAAAAGAACTCATCGTTGGTACGTTGAATTTCATAATCGATAATGGCATTCATGCTGATTGTTTCGCCAATTAAGTGTTTTGGACGTGCCGAGAACTCGAATTTTGAATCACCAAACATTTGATTAAAGGAGGAGAGTGGGGCATCAGTATTGATCACAATCTTCGTAATTCTCTCTACTCCAGCTAGCTTCTGAAGAATATGTTCATAGAGAGGCCGCTCTCTAAATGCCCTAAAGTTTTTTCCCGGAACTCGTTCACTGTTGAACTTTATTGGCAAGATTGCAGTAAACGAAATAAAGTCTTGGGCAGAACTCACGAATACCACTCTCCAAAATACTGAAGATACACATCGCTAAGCGACTCCAATTCCTTGAAAACACTCGGTTCTAGTCGCTGCCTTGCAAAAGACTCTTGTTTCTGGAAATCCACTTTCATATCTGTGGACGATTCGAATAACCCCGCACCGTAGCGCTTGTAAATTGGAAGTTGCCGACCCATATTTATGTGACTTCGTGGAAGTTTTTCCTTGCGCATTATTCGCCTTGCCTCTTTTGGTTCTCCGATGGAAGGCCAACTCTGAATCTCAGTGAGAGTAGGAGTTGGGTCTAAAACAAACTTTTCAAAAGGAATTACAACGCGATTACTTCTCTCCTCGGTCAACTTTGTGAGAGATTGGCCAAGGATTTCAATTACACACAACGCTGCGCGGTTAATCAGATCTGAATTTACATACCAATCAGCGTACTTTTCAATGAACCAAGGGATCGTGGAACCCTTGTAGTCATTCCAAAGGGTGAAATCTCTAGGTTTGGCCCCAATCATAGAAACATAGCTCTCCCAATGCGAAATCAGATAGTAGGGGTGACGTACGCACATAATTTCAAAGAAAGAATCCGAATAAGAAAGCTCGATCAGTTGCGTAGCATGGTTAAGTTGATGAGAAACAAAAGACAAATATGGATGCGCGCTGATTCTTTCACTCGAGTTTTGGTCTGTGTCCTTTTTGATCAAGGAGAGTAGGTACTCACTCCTTTTTCTACTTTTTAAAACAGAACTGAGGTCAGATACTCTAAGATTCACTTCCCTGGAAATTGAATCATCATAGCGACGCTGGTCAAGATTCAGACCAAGCAAGATTCGCGCTGTTGGCGTGTCGATTATTTGATTAGAGTGAAGAATACAAATGTATTCCAGCGTGTAGTTGAATACTGGTGAAGTGCAAGCACTGTACCCATCGATGAGCCTTGTAATCATTGTCTTTCCAGAACCAGATATCCCATCAATGAGTAGAATATTTCCTGGGAAACGAAGATTACGAACGGGTTTCATTACCTCAGCCTAGCAACAACCGGCGAGGAACCTTCTTAAGGGCGATAATTAGTTCAAGTAGGAAGTATCATCAACCCATGCTTGCGGACTGGCGCGAACTTTCTTCCAAGATTCTTGAAAGCTTCGACAAAGCCAATCTTGACAACGCAGAGCGAGCAATAATGAGAGATCTTCTCATCTCTAGGCGCAGGCTTCATCTTGATCCAGAACCGCGATGGGCATCATTAACGGAGATACCATTGGCAAGAGGTGGAGTCTACAATTCTAGGTCTGGCAGAATACAAATCAGTTCTAAGGATAAACTGCGAGAGATAGTTGCGTTTAGCAAGTATCTCTTGGCACTTCTAGCAAATCTGTTGTCCTCAAATCAAGCTAAAGGTCATCAGTCAGACTTGCTTGGCTTGTTCTTTTCAGACGGGTTTTCTAACTTCAGCCGACCACTTTTCCATCAGTTCTTAAAAGAGAGAAGATTTCAATCAATTTTAGAAAAGAGAGTTCTGATAGTTCAGGATAGAAATATCTGGAGAAAGAAAGAAATTGAAAGTTCAATCTTTGTAAAGGACATTGGACTTTATCTATTCACTTTTCTGCTAAACAGACGAGAAAGAATGTCACTTATTTTGGAGATTTGTAGAAACTTATTGAGCTCTAGAAAATTTTCAGATTTTGCACACATAGGAAAGACAAAGTTTGTAATTGAGAAGGCTCTTTGGGCAAAACTCTTGGCCAAAACATCAGGGACAAATTTAGTGGCAACTAATTCTTTTATGGAGATTTTACCAACCCCATTTTACATTCTCCCAAGCGATCTGGGAAAGAGATACCTGCTGTGGTACAGCAATAACAATTTCCCTGCACCGTCTCAGGACGATATTGAAATGCCTGATAATAGGATTGATTTTGCTTGCCGGAGTGAAGTAGATGTGCATCTTGTATGGACATCGGATTTTGCAGACTCCATTAAAAATCGCAACAGAGAGGTCGAAATTCAGGTGGTTGGATCGCTAATGATGTATCCAAAGTGCGCCATTGAACCACTGGAGGGTTTCTTCAATATCGTGTTATTCGATATGACTCCCTGGGAGGGCTATCCATCAATGATTTTTGGGTCGGAACTGTTCATGAGATCTTTCATTGAAGATATCCAGGAAGTTTCATTAGATTTTCCTAATACCAGAATTTATCTAAAGCCAAAGAGAAAATTTGTTCGAAATGGTAGTCGATATACTCATTCCTCCTCTTATCTAGCGCTAATTGATACATGCATCACTGAGGGGTCGTTGAACCTGCTAGACCCCACGACAAATCTCTACGGGCTTTGTGAACGGGCAGATTTGATTCTCGGGTTCCCATTTGCATCACCAGTAATCATCGGACATGAACAATCAAGGCCTAGCTTTTACTACAATCCAGAATTCTCTAAAGATTGGAAAATTCGGCAGTCCATGGATAACGTTTCCGTGATTTCTGGCAAAGAGAATCTGAGACAAAAAATCCAAGAAATATACAATTTAAAGAATCCCAGATTCAATCAGAGTTGATCTGAAGGATTCAATAGTATGCCAAAGTGGATTCACTTCACTTGAAAAGCGAAAATCTTCCTCAACTTTTTTACCCCGCTTTTGGATTACACCCAGT
>JACCDI011914469.1_pt1 | contig 17139 bp, 14 predicted proteins | sample 7442791 | NCBI WGS metagenome assembly JACCDI01 (sample SAMN15323434, study PRJNA562643) | freshwater metagenome | isolation source: river surface water | place: USA:Blue River Watershed | collected 2017-08-15 | reverse complement strand
TGCATAACAACATAGCAGAACGCTTAACTTCAGCCTACCAACAGATTGCAGAAATTACTGCAAAATGTCAGCGTGAAGCCTCAACTGCTCAGTTAATCGCCGTTAGTAAAACCAAACCTGTTGCCGATATTAGTGAAGCCTATGCTGCTGGACAACGCGCATTTGGTGAAAACTATGTGCAGGAATTAGTTGAAAAGGCTCAGTTTTTCGAAAATAAAACCGATATTCGGTGGCATTTTATCGGGCCAATTCAATCCAATAAAACTCGTGACATCGCGGCATTTGCTGACGTGGTCCATAGCATTGAACGGGCAAAAATCGCCGAACGCTTAGCCGCTCAGCGCAAACCTAGTCAAGCACCATTGCAAGTGCTCATTCAAATCAATATTAGCGGTGAAGCGAGTAAGTCAGGTGTGTTGCCAACAGAAATGCTGGCGCTAGCAAAAGTCATTAACGATTTACCTCAACTTGAATTAATCGGTTTGATGGCGATCCCGGAGCCGGCAGTTGCTGGCGATAATCGCCAAGCATTTCAGGCCATGGTGGACCTTTCAAAACAATTGACGACTATTTATCCGCAAGCAAATCAATTATCGATGGGCATGTCAGACGACTGGCAACAAGCCCTGACATTCGGTGCAACTATGATAAGATTAGGCACTGCCATTTTTGGCCATCGGGAAACTACTAAGCATGAATGACAATATGGTCGCCTTTATTGGCGCGGGCAATATGACACGCTGCATCATTGCAGGCATGATCAAAAACGGCTACCCAGCCGAGAACATTATTGCCGCAAACCCAAGCAAAGCGAAGCTTGATGCGCTCGCTGCTGATTTTGGCATCCAAATCACCCAAGACAATATTGTTGCCGTACAACAAGCTGACGTGATTGTGCTTGCGGTTAAACCGCAACTCATGGCCGAGGTTTGTCAGCATATTCGCGAACAAGCCCCTGAAACTGTGGAAAAATTATTTGTGACTGTAGCAGCTGGTTTGCCGGTCGCGCGTTATGAAAGTTGGCTTGGTGAAGTGCGCCTAGTGCGGACAATGCCAAATACTCCTGCATCGGTTGGTCTAGGTGTCACAGGAATTTTCGCCCATCGTTGCTCTAACTACGAAAAAGCCTTTGTGGCTGGTCTTTTTAGCGGGATGGGTTTGACGGTTTGGCTAGATGACGAAGCACAAATTAATTCCATTATTGCGCTAACCGGCAGCGCTCCAGCGTACTTTTTCTATTTTATGCAGGCGATGCAACAAGTCGGTGAAAACTTAGGCTTTAGTAGCGAAGCAGCAAGAGCTATGGTGGTACAAACCGCCTTAGGCGCAGCAACCATGACGGCGCAGTCAGATGCACCTTTTGCCGATTTACGGGCGCAAGTAACCAGTAAAGGCGGTACAACCCATGAAGCGATTGAATCCATGCGGAATGCTGGGCTTGAAAATCTAGTAAAAGACGCCATGTCTGCCGCAATAGCTCGCGCAGAAGCGATGGCTAAGACTTTATAATTTTTTGGGAGACATCAATCGATGGCTAACGCATTCTATTTTTTGGTAACGCTTGTATTCGACCTGATGCTATTTGTAGTGATTTTACGCTGGTGGTTACAATGGAACCGTGCTGATTTCTACAATCCAATGAGTCAGTTTGTGGTGAAAGTAACTAATCCGCTCGTTATTCCCTTGCGTCGACTGGTGCCTTCAATTGGCAAAATTGACAGTGCGACTGTGCTTGCTGCACTTCTAATTAGTCTATTGAAAGTCGTTGTGGTCGCATTTTTGTTTACTGGGTACTCATCAATTGTCATGCTCGTGATGAAAGCCGGTCTTAACATTGTGCTGCAGGGTTTGTATTTACTGTTTTATATTCTGCTGGCCAGAGCGATTATGAGCTGGTTCAGTCAGGGTAGAACACCTCTTGAATACTTATTCTCTCAGCTCACTGAGCCTTTGTTGGCGCCAATTCGCCGTTTTGTACCACCAATTGGCATGCTCGATTTGTCGACAATGGTACTGGTCATTGCACTGATCTTTGTTCGCATCATTGTTGAAACTTACTATAACCAGATGCTCTGAGATGTCGGATGTCGCTTGGCGTTGGCAAGACGCCGATCTAATTTTGCAGTTGTACGTACAACCTAAAGCGAGCAGGGACCAATGGATGGGACTGCACGCTGGCGCCATTAAGCTTGCCATTACCGCCCCGCCGGTGGATGGCAAAGCAAACGCCCATATTCAGAAATTTTTGGCGAAAGCATTTGCGGTGGCAAAGTCACGGATTGATATAGCCAAAGGCGAATTAAGTCGAAACAAACAGGTTCGAATTTGCGCACCAGAACAAATCCCCGCTGAGCTGCAGGCGCTTGGCATCCAATTGGAGAATTCATGATGAAATTATTCACCAGCAAACATGTGTTTATGGCACTTGTACTTTCTTGGCTAGCGTTCATTCCTGCACAGGCCGAACAGAAGAAACAACTAGGTGTATGGGATGTTCATTACATTGCACTACCAACGACTTTGCTAGATCCAACAATTGCCAGCCAATACAAGATTGAACGCAGCAATTACAATGGCCTAGTAAATATCTCAGTATTAAACAGCAAGGATCAAGTTGCTCAACAAGTGCAGATCAGCGGCGAAGCAAAAACCTTAATAGGGAAAATAAAGCCACTGACTTTTGTCGAAGTCAAAGAAGGTGCAGCGGTGTATTACATTGCCCAATATGGCTATCAAACCGAACAAATGGTTTCTTTTACAATTCAAATAAGCCAAGGCTCTCAAAGCCAAGAATTGAAGTTTAATCACACTTTTTATCCAGATTAATCCTCTACTCAAGCAATTTGTGCAGCACCAATGCCAATTTCATTGGCGCTGCGGCTGGGCGACTAAAGTTTGCCTACAGCATCAGCGCTCTCGATGCGATTGGTCAGCAAACTCAAAGGGAACAACCCGAATTTATTGACATAAGGGCATTTATGCAGAAGATTGTTTTAGCAACGGGTAATCGTGGCAAAGTTGCCGAGCTTGGCGCTATGCTTGCGCCCTTCGCGCTTGACGTAGTACCACAAACCGAGTTTTCGGTGCCTGATGCCGATGAAACTGGTTTAACTTTTATCGAAAATGCCATTATTAAAGCCAGACATGCAGCCAAGCTGACTGGGCTTTGTGCTATCGCAGATGACTCTGGTTTGGCGGTTGATGCGCTAAAAGGCGCGCCTGGTATTTATTCTGCCCGCTTTGCTGGCGAGGGTGCCACCGATGCGAAAAATATCATCAAGCTGCTTGATGCGATGCGCGATGTTCCCAAAGAACTGAGACAGGCACAATTTCATTGTGTGCTGGTGCTGATGCGCCATGCTGAAGATCCAACGCCATTAGTGGCTCACGGCATCTGGCACGGTGAAATTACCCTCGCACCAGTTGGTGATGGCGGTTTTGGTTATGACCCGGTGTTTTATATCCCAGAGCTTAACTGCACTTCAGCTGAGCTTAGTAAAGCTGAAAAAGCCCAAATGTCACATCGCGGAAAAGCTTTGCAACAATTGATGGCGCAATTGCCTGAGTGGGCGCGCGGTTAATGACAAGTATTTCTAACGCCGGTCAAGCAATGACGCTTAATCTTGAGCTGCCACCACTTGCGCTTTACATCCATATCCCATGGTGTGTGCAAAAGTGCCCTTATTGCGATTTTAACTCTCATGCGATCAAGCAAGGCATTCCCGAACAAGAATACATTGCGCATTTAATTGCCGACTTACAGCAAGACTTGCACTATGTGCAAGGTCGCGAATTAAGCACTATTTTCATCGGCGGTGGCACGCCTAGTGTGTTTAGCAGTGAAGGCATCGCTAGCCTATTAACTGCCGTTGCAGCACTGATCCCGTTTGCAGCTGACATCGAAATCACAATGGAGGCAAATCCTGGGACAGTGGAAGCCGCTAGGTTTACTGGCTACGTTGCCGCCGGCGTCAACCGATTCTCAATTGGTGTGCAAAGTTTTGCCGAAGATCAGCTAAAACGACTGGGGCGTATTCATAACCCAGCTGAAGCCTGCAAAGCAGCTGAACTCGCCAAGGGCTTATTAAACACAACCACACTGGCAGAGGGGAAAGTCCTCAATAGCTTTAACTTAGATTTAATGCACGGCCTCCCTGAACAAACTCTTGAGGCTGCGCTTGCTGATTTGAACCAAGCAATTTCTTTGGCACCGCCGCATCTTTCTTGGTATCAACTGACAATTGAGCCGAACACAGTATTCGCCTCAAAACCGCCAGTACTGCCTGAAGATGAACTGCTATGGGATATTCAAGAACATGGCCATGCGCTACTCACCGAAAAAGGTTATCAACAATATGAAACCTCGGCCTATTGCCGTGAGGGTTTTCAGTGTCGACACAACCTCAACTATTGGCGTTTTGGAGATTATTTAGGTATCGGTTGTGGCGCGCATGGCAAAATTACTTTGCCCTTTGAGCAACAAATTGTGCGAACGGTCAAAATCAAGCATCCGAAAGGTTACATGGATATCAGCAGAGGCTATATCGATAGTATCAATGCAATTGACCATGACGACTTAGCCTTTGAATTTTTTATGAATCGCTTTCGATTGCTAGAAGCCTGCCCGCATGCGGAGTTTGCCGCATATACCGGTCTTTCTATCGAATCAGTCAGTCCTATTCTTGCACGGGCAGAGCAATTAGGATTAGTTAGTGTCCATCAGCATAGCTGGCAAATTACCCCTCGCGGGGTGCGTTATCTCAACGAGTTATTACAGCTTTTCCTATAACTACTAAATATGAAGGGAACTTATGAAGATGAAATCTACGCCAATAGCACTCGCCGTCGCGCTTGCGCTGTTGACAGCTTGCACACCTGAGCCAACAACAACGACCACAGCTCCGGAAGTAGCAAAGACTGAGACGCCAGCCACAGCCCAAAGCGAGAGCGATAAAGCCAACGCCTATTTTGAACAAGTGTTTATGGACCAAGTTAATATGAGTCCTGAATCCTTAACCCAATTAGGCATCAAACAAAAGTATGACCAATGGGATGCTTTTACTGATGAAGCTGCCGACGCGATGCTGGCACTGCAAAAGCAACAATTAGCGGGTTTAGCTGCGTTTGAAATCAGTAAATTAGATGCACAAACTGCGCTCAGTCATCGCTTGCTCAAACAGCAACTTGAAGAAGAAATTGCCGATGACCGCTGGCGCTTATACAACTACCCTGTGAATCAAATGTATGGCTACCATTCGAATGTGCCATCGCTTTTAATCAACCAGCACATGATTGATGATGAAAGTGATGCCAAGGCTTATATCGCCCGATTAAACGGTATCCCAGCGCTGTTTACCCAAGTGCAGCAGCAATTAGATAAACGGGCCGCACTTGGCATTATTCCGCCTAAGTTTGTGTTCCCGCTGGCGATTTCAGCGAGCAAAAACATCATCCAGGGTGCGCCGTTTACCGAAGGCGCCGATAGCACTTTGCTGGAAGACTTCAGCAAAAAAGTTAACGCGCTGAAAATTGACGATGCAGCCAAAGCGATGTTGATTAAAGAAGCCAATATCGCCTTGGTCAGTTCAGTCAAACCTGCCTATGAAAGTTTAATCGCGTACTTAACCAAGCAAGAACAAACAGCTGGCACAGACGATGGTGTTTGGCGCTTTAAAGATGGTGAAGCCTTCTACAACACGGCCCTAGCCCGCACAACTACAACCACCATGACGGCTGAAGAAATTCACCAATTGGGTTTAACTGAAGTCGCGCGTATTCATAGCGAAATGCAAGCGATCATGACTCAGGTAGGCTTTAAAGGCTCATTGCAAGAGTTCTTTACCTTTCTGCGTGATGATGCGCAGTTCTACTACCCAGATACTGCTGAAGGCAAAGCTGCGTATTTGGCTGAAGCAACACGCATTATCGACACGATGAAAGGCAAGCTCGACGAGTTGTTTTTGGTAAAGCCAAAAGCCGACATGATTGTTAAAGCAGTAGAGCCGTTTCGTGAAGAATCAGCAGGCAAAGCGTTTTACTCACAACCGTCAATGGACGGCAAACGCCCTGGCACTTATTACGCCAATCTGCATAACATGAAAGATATGCCGAAATATCAAATGGAAGCGCTAGCGTACCATGAAGGGATCCCTGGCCATCACATGCAAATTGCTATTTCGCAAGAGCTAGAAAATGTGCCTAAATTCCGTAAGTTTGGTGGTTACACCGCGTACATCGAAGGTTGGGGTTTATACACTGAGTTACTGCCAAAAGAGATCGGTTTTTATCAAGATCCGTACTCAGACTTTGGTCGGTTAGCGATGGAATTATGGCGCGCTTGTCGCTTGGTGGTTGATACCGGTATTCACGCGAAAAAATGGACTCGCGAACAAGCGATCCAGTACCTGGTCGATAACACGCCAAACGCCAAAACTGAAGCTGTGAATGCTATTGAACGTTATATCGTGATGCCTTCACAAGCCACTGCATACAAAATTGGCATGATTAAGCTGGTGCAACTGCGCGAAAAAGCCCGCCAAGCCCTTGGCGAGAAATTTGATATTCGCGAATACCACGATGTTGTGTTGAAAAATGGTGCGGTACCGCTGGATGTGCTCGAACAGTTAGTTGACGATTATATCAAGGCGAAAAAAGGCTGATTATGCGGCACCTGCAGTGGCGTTTTCCCGCTGCAAACACCGTTTAGCCATCAAATTTAGGCTGCAACTTGTTGCAGCCTTTGTTTTTTTAAGTTATTGATCTGCAATACTGAGAAATCGATACCCGTTCAACAATTTTTTATCGGTGCTGGCTATCCTTGCTAGGATCAGTATCGTAAAAACCGAAACGAGCCTTTATGTTACAACTGCATATTTTTGATCCAGAAAGTGCGCGTTGGCGTCAGATTGATGCCGACACTTTGCGCTACCCGCTAAACGGTGATGAAAAAATCTGGGCCGACCTTTCCACGGCGACTCTAGTTGAACAACAAAATCTATTGCAAAAACTGTCAATTCACCCGGTCATCGCCGAAGACTTTTTACGAGAACGCCATCCACCAAAACTTGAAGCGACGGCTGAATTCACCCTACTGATTTTGCGCGCCTTTGCCGGCAAGAATTTCATCGACTATCCAGGGCATGCGCAAATTAGTTTATTGTTTTCCGGCAATATCTTATTGTACAAATGCCAACAGATGGCTTTTGACTTTGCCCTGTTAATCCCATCATTCGACCCAAGCAAAGTTCATATGGCGATGAAAGATTGGGTGAAACAGTACATTCATAGTGTGTCTGCGAGCTACCTAGAAAAGCTGATTAATTTTGAAGATGAGCTCGGCGATTTTGAAGACTTGATGCTAACTCATGGTGATGATCACAAAATGGCCACTATCATGCGTTATCGCTCCGTGTTTAGAAAACTCGAACGTAACCTCGCCTACCAAAAGGAAATGTTCGCCGACTTATTAACGCCTGAAGACGACCATCCTTTTGTTGCACAGTTTCAGACGGTCGAACTGCGTGATTTTTATGAAAAATTCGAACGACTGCATAGCATGACACAAATGTACTATGACCAACTCGGTGATTTGGTCAGCGCTTATATGTCGACTTCATCCCACCAAATCAACGAGCGGATGAAGGTATTGACCATGGTGTCGACGATTTTTATCCCATTAACCTTTATCGTTGGCATTTATGGGATGAATTTTGACAATATGCCGGAATTACATCTAGCCAGCGGCTATTATTGGACATTAATAGGCATGGGCGCGTTAGCGATTGGGATGTTGGTCGGCTTTAAAGTCAAACGCTGGTGGTAGCAAAATAATCGCAAAATCATGTTGAATTGACTATAAAAATGTTGTCTAGCTGCGGTATTATCCGCACCGATTTGGCATGGGAGTCAAAACCGAGTTTTGATTCAGGGGTTGGACCTCAAAAAGGACAACAGTGATGGTTGAGAAAGAACTTCTGGATATCGAAGAGATAGTCCGCGATAGTTTCGACGAAGAAGAAGTCGAACAACTCGGGGTTAAACTCAGCCAGCTTGAGCCGGAAGAAATTGCCGTTGCGCTCGAAGCCATGCCATTGGAACAGCGGATCAGTACTTGGCAGAGCCTCGACGCTGATGAACAAATCCATGCGCTGAATTACATGCGGGAAGACGCCCGCAAAAACATCTTTAAACAACTCGATGAACATGAACTCACTACTTTAGTGGAGCGCATGGATGTTGATGATTTAATTGAAATGCTTGATGAACTGCCGACTGCAGTCTATCAAGCTGCCTGCTTAAAATTAGATGCCAGTGAAAAATTATGGCTGGCGACTGCTCTCGCTTACACCGACGACCAATGCGGTCGTTATGCAGACCACGATGTTCTGACCATAACCAAAAACGCGAAAGTGCGTGATGCTGTTCGTTTATTTAAAAAGCTCAAAGAAGATTCCGAGTACCACGACGCTTTGATGGTGGTCGACCGCACAGGTCGTTACGTCGGACTTTTGCATGGCACCACCCTCCTTGGTGAACCAAGCCACTTGCCAGTTTTTGAGTTTCTCGATGAACAAGCTCCTGTGGTTGAAGGTGATATGGATCTTGATACAGGTTCAGATTTAGTCTCGCGTTCAGGTTACACCGCACTGGCGGTAGTTGACGCCGAGGGTAAATTATTAGGCCGGATCTCTATCGGCGAAGCGTTAGAAAACGTGCGCCGTAGTTTAGAAAGTCAATTCATGCACACCGCCGGTCTCGATGAAAACGAAGACTTATTTGCGCCAGTTATCGCCAGCGCCAAAAGCCGCGCACTTTGGCTGGGTATCAATTTACTCACGGCGTTTTTAGCGAGCTGGACCATAGGTTTGTTTGAAGCAACACTAGAGCAAGTGGTTGCACTTGCTGTGTTAATGCCGATTGTCGCTAGTATGGGTGGTATCGCCGGTAGCCAAACTCTAACGCTGATTATTCGTGGTTTAGCACTTGGGCAGATAACCCCACAAACCTATTTCACCTTAATGCGCAAAGAACTCAGCATCGGTCTTATCAATGGTTTGCTCTGGGCGCTGGTTATTTTCGGCGTGACCTATTTATGGTTTGGTGATGTCATTATCGGTACCGTGATCGCATTGGCGATTGTTATTAATATTTGTGTCGCCGCGTTATCTGGCGTGGTGATCCCAGTTTGGCTAGAAAAAGCCAAGATCGATCCAGCGCTGTCTGGCTCAGTGATCCTAACAACCATCACTGATGTCATCGGCTTTTTTGTCTTTTTAGGCTTAGGCTCGTTGTTGCTATTGCCCTAGCTCGCGGATTTCGCGTTAGCAAATATCTGAAAATTAACCTACTTACTGCAAATTACTCAAAAGACTGACTACAATCAGCAATAGAAATGACGCAGTCAGACACCGGAGTCTGCATGAAAATTGCCGTGTTATCCCGCAATGCCGAACTTTACTCAACCAAACGCATCGTTGAAACCGCTGAAGCGCGCGGCCATCAGGTCGAAGTCATAGATCCGACCTTGTGTTATATGAACATCAATCACAACGCGTTATCAGTTCACTTTCGTGGCCAAGCGCTTGATGATATTGACGCAGTGATCCCAAGAATTGGCGCATCAATCACCTTTTACGGCAGTGCCGTTTTAAGACAATTTGAGATGATGGGTGTCTATTGTTTAAATGAATCAGCAGCCATAGGTCGAGCACGCGATAAGCTAAATTCGTTGCAATTGCTGGCCCGCGACGGTATTGGCTTGCCCGTCACTGGTTTTGCCGATAAACCTGGTGATATCCCTGATCTCATAGAAATGGTCGGCGGCGCACCGCTAGTCATTAAGCTCTTAGAAGGCACCCAAGGTATTGGTGTGGTCTTGGCGGAAACCCGAACTGCTGCAGAAAGTGTTATTGAAGCTTTTATGGGGCTAAATGCCAATATTCTGGTACAAGAATACATTCGAGAAGCCAATGGTGCAGACATCCGCTGCTTTGTGGTTGGCAATAAAGTTGTTGCCGCGATGAAACGTCAAGCGAAGCCCGGTGAATTTCGCTCGAATTTACACCGCGGTGGCACTGCGACCAAAATCAAATTATCTAAAGCAGAGCGACAAACTGCCATCAAAGCCGCGCGCTGTATGGGATTAAACGTGGCTGGCGTAGATATTTTACGGGCGAACCAAGGTCCTGTGGTGATGGAAGTTAATAGCTCACCTGGACTTGAAGGTATTGAAGGCGCCAGTGAAGTTGATGTCACTGAAGCGATGATTGAGTATGTCGAACAAGAAGTGTTAAAACATCAGGCCAAAATGCGGAGTAAGCAATGAGCGAACAAAAAACTAACGGCCCAGTCGTCGACCCTGATGAAATAAAAACAGTGCCGGTCGCCGAAGAACATCTGCCGTTTACCCTAGGGAATAGCTCAATTGCGCCAGGAACTCGCGCAGTCGTCGATATCCCTTTTGGTAAACTCTACACTCACACTGAACTTAACATCGGCGCCCATGTTGTCCATGGCAAAAGACCTGGTCCAGTATTACTCATCACCGCAGCCTTACATGGCGATGAAATCAATGGCGTTGAAATTTGTCGACGCTTGTTACGTCTGCCAAAAATCAATAGTCTCAAAGGCACCTTGGTGGTGGTCCCTATCGTCAACACTTATGGTTTTGTCCAACAAAGTCGATATTTACCGGATAGACGCGATCTAAACCGTAGCTTCCCAGGCAGTGAAAAGGGCTCTTTGGGTAGTCGGATGGCATGGCAATTTACTGATCGCATTTTAAAAAAATGTACGCATGTCATTGATTTACATACAGGTGCCATCCATCGCAGTAACCTGCCCCAAGTTCGAGCAACCTCTCGCGATAAAGTATCGCTAAAAATGGCGGAGAGTTTTAACGCGCCAATTATCATCAAAGCTGCGAGTCGCGACGGCACCATGCGCGGAACCGCGAACAATATGGGTATCCCGATTATTCTGTACGAAGCCGGTGAAGCACTGCGATTTGACGAACACGCCATTCAAATTGGTGTTCGTGGCATTATGAATGTAATGCACAGTTTGGGCATGCTCAGAAGTGTCAAGCGCCCAGAGAAAACCCGCTCGTTATTTTCCAAGAAAAGTAGTTGGATCCGTGCCGAGCATGATGGTATTGCTCGTTATTACTTCGGCCTTGGTCAAAAAGTTGATCAAGGCGATATCCTCGCGCATATCTACTCACCCTACAGTGATTTTGAAGTCGCGGTGCAGGCTTCATTTTCTGGAATTATCATCGGTCGCAACAACTTACCATTAATTAATGAAGGCGAAGCCTTGTTCCATATTGCCGAAGTCAGCGAATTGGAAGAAGCAGAAAAGACCATTGATGCTATCAGCGATGAAGTCGACAACGCCATGCCTGCAGTACTAGGTGGCGATTACGGCGTAGTATAGCTACTGGCATCTTGTCTAAGGTGGTGCCGCTTAAAACGGCACCATTTGTCAGTAACTGCTGGGGAAACTTCAATTCTAAGCGATATTGCAAAGCTCAAGTGCCGACTTCATGAACCTGTGAGATGTTAGCGAGAGCCGTTTCCTTGGCGACCAAACCTTGTTAGACTTTTCTTAACCGCTGAGAACTAGGCTAAGCGCTTGATGCAAGACGATAATCTCATACCATTATTTGTCGATTTGGATGGAACATACAGCAAAGCTGACTTGCTGTTTGAGAGTTTTGTTGACGCCTGTAAGCGCAACCCGCTGGTGCTAATTTATTGCTGCTTCTGGCTGGCTCGTGGCGTAGCCTATCTAAAATTTCGTTTAGCTGCGGCGGCGCAAGTTAACGTTGACCTATTGCCACTTAATCCAGAATTTCTAAAGTTTCTGCGCGCGGAAAAAGCCAAAGGACGGGTCATTTATTTGGCTACAGCCGCCAGCGAGCAATACGCACAGCAAATCATTGCGCATTCCAATATTTTTCATGGCTACCTTGCCAGTGACCAACAGCTTAACTTAACTGCAGAGGCCAAATTACGGAAAATACAGGAGATTTCGGCAGATTTCGCCTACGCAGGTAATGATGTCATCGATTTTGTGTTGTTTGCCCATGCCAAACACAGCTACCTAGTAAACCCAAGTCGCAAAGTGCGTTTGGCACTTGGTCGTCAATCCGTCGATGCCTGCAACTTTAGCCAAACTTTTGATATTACTACCAGCCCTCCAGCACACAAACTGTGGCTTCAACAATTACGCATTCATCAGTGGCTGAAGAACTTGTTGCTGTTTGTCCCATTGTTAGTCTCAGGTTTATTCACCGATGTTTCAAAAATGGCCTTGTTGTTTATCGCTTTTATTGCTTTTGGCTCAATGGCTTCAGCGACTTATATCATCAACGATTTGGTCGATTTACAGTCAGATAGGTGTCATCGGGTAAAATGCCATCGACCACTCGCCGCTGGACTCATCAGTATTCACAGTGCATTGTTGGTATGTCTGATTCTGATTGTTTTCGCTGTTGCTCTCGCAACATTGGTGAATGCCGAATTCGTGCAACTACTTTTGATTTATCTTGGGATCACGCTGATTTATTCGCTAGCAATAAAACGTTATGTGGCGATTGATGTGCTGACGTTGGCAGCGCTATACACTCTCCGAATAGTCGCTGGTGCGGCCGCGATATCAGTCATAGTATCGGGTTGGTTGTTAGCATTTTCAGTCAGTATTTTCTTAAGTTTGGCTCTGGTCAAACGTTGCGCTGAAGTGCAAAACCTGCAATCTGGCGATGCCCAACAACTGATTGGCCGCGGATATCGACTTACCCACTATAAGCTACTCTCGTTTTTTGGCATTATCGCGGCGACGTTAGCGGTGCTGATGTTAGGTTTTTACGTGGATCATAATATCGCTAGCAAACAATACCCCCACGCCCAACTACTATGGCTGTTGCTGCCGCTATTGAGTTATTGGCTGATGTTTGTTTGGCGAGCAACCAAGCGAGGAGATATGCACGATGACCCACTGGTATTTGCGATGCAAAACAAAGTAAGCCTCGGTATTATCAGCATTTGCGTCGCAACCACAGTATTGGCGCAACTCGGATGAATAGTTGGATGCAGCGCCATAGCTTAGGCATTTTGCTATTTTTACTGCTGTTTGCCGGTAATTCCTTGTGGTTGTATAGCACACGCAGCATTCCAATCACGGATGATGATATTTGGGGCGCAACTGCAGTATTGGGTACTCCAATCGAGGTGGTGATTTTCACCTTACGCTGGGATCTACATCCACCTTTATATTATTTACTGCTTGATTGCTGGGCAATTTTCGGCAAATCAGATCTGTGGCTCTCGATGAGCTCGTGTTTTATTCATGCGCTGATATCAACTGTGGCATTTAACTATGTTTATCGCCGCCACGGTGCAGTCGCGGCATTGTGCTCCACCGCCTTGGTATTCTGTAGTCCGTTGTTGCTCGAGCAAAGCGTCAAAATCCGAATGTATCCGTTTTTGGCATTGCTGTCGCTTTGCATATTTTATCTGATTGAAAAATATAAAGAAGCTGATAAAAAATCACTGCTAGTGAGCATAGCTGCATTGGGTGTCGCGCTAATCTATAGTCATGCCATTGGCGTAATTCTATTGTTTTTCCATTTTTGTTATGGCTTCTTAAGCCTACAAGCTAGACAGCGGCGAGTCTGGATTGTTATGCATATGCTTGTAGCGCTGACCGCTTTGCCAGTCATCGCCAACTCGATGATCCGAAAGCTTGGCCATGCGTTAACACCAGCTGCAGCGCAAATCTGGCAATTATTCCAAGATTTATTGGTTGGCAGTGCCAATAGTCACTCAGCGACTACCCAACAACTTAGCGCGACTGCTAGTTCCACTAATCTGCTTGAACTTGTTATTGCTCTGCTACTGGTGCTGCAATGCCTGTTAATGCTGTACGCAAGCCGCGATAAAACAACCCGCAATATCTTGCTTTGCTACCTTGTACTGCCAGTGCTGGTCTTTGTTTTGCTGTCATATATCGTTAAACCGCTATGGCTAGAACGAAACTTCATTTTTGCCCTGCCGATCCTCAGCATCATGTTTGGGATCTGTTTGGCAAAGATGCCAACGCCAAATTGGCTAAAACTAACGTTAGTCTTTGCCATCGTCGGCATCAACTTGAGCCAAAGCGCAATGCAAAACAGGCGTCATCCAACGGAAAATTCATTTGCGCAGGTCATCGAATTTTTACAGAACGAAAAACAAACCAAGGCAAAAATCTGTGTCGTAGCACCCAATCACGTCAGTACTTTTTGGTCATTACAACGTTATTTGATGCACACTGAGTGGGGAAATCCAACAGATATTCAACCACCATTAGGTGAGCGTTGGCTGCAAATTCGCGAACAACTGCCCGAATCGTTGGTTAAGCTACTAAAACTGCGAGCACCATCACATTTTTCTGAAAGTACTGATTTGGTTATTGCCTCAACTACAGTCGAGAGGTGTCAACTAGCAGATATCACATCGCGGTATTTGGTCATTGAAACTCGACCATTTGATACGCTAAATCCGGCCTACCCACTGATTTTTGCTAACGACCACTATCAAATTTTTGGTCAAGAGCAAAATCAGTGAGCAGCACAAAACGTTAATTCTCCGGTTCAAAAGTACCACGACATAACGCGGCGCCACGTTGTACTAGCATCCGACCTTTGGCGATCACAGTGTCTAACTGCATATCTTCACGACGGATCAATAAGACATCAGCATCAAGTCCAGCGTTAATTTGTCCCTTTTGTTTCAAACCAAGAATTGCCGCTGGCGCGGCAGTGACGCTGGTCAGTGCATTTGCCAAAGGCACCTGATGCTGAACCACCGCCTCACGGAAACTCTGATAGAGGCTTTGTACCTGGCCGACCTGGAGACCTTGCAGCTCGCCATCATCGTTATACAGCGGCAAACTCGCATTACCATCAGAACTCAGAGTTAGCTGCATCGGTGAGACGCCAAGATATAACGCTTCCGCTAAAGCAGCAGCCGCCGCAACTTCGCCGTGACGTAAATCGTAGGCTGTGGTGCTTGTGGTAAAGTCAATCACACCGCCTTTTTTAGTGAATTCGATACCCGCTTCAAACACTCGGCGATTTCGATTCATATGGGTCGGATAAAATTGTTTAACCCGAAGTTCAGTGCCACTTACCGCTTGGTAGAGTGGTTGCAAGATCCGCTCGCCTGCACCAACATGCACACTGACTACCCCGCCTTTGCCGGCTAACATGCCACCAACCCTTGCTGCTGCCGCAACTTTCCTAAGCTCATCGGTCGTTGGTTGTGATGAGCGGTGATCACTGATGGCAATTTCACCAACCCCAATAAACTTATCAATTAAAATAAGATCATCGGTAATGCTGCCGGTTAAGGTTCGACAAGGAATTTCATACGAGCCAGTGTGACAATAAGTACTGATCCCTTCGATTTCCAGCGCATGGGCTTTGGCCAACAGATTCGTTAAAGTTCGAGTAGTAGCATCAGTACCAAGCACACCTATTGCGGTGGTAACACCGGCTAGTGTCGCGTCGGTAAGCTGCATTTCTGGAGTTCTAGTGGCAAAACCGCCTTCACCACCACCACCAATAAAGTGCACCAGCGAATCGACAAATCCTGGAGTGAGGTAGTAGTCACTGCAGTCCAGCACTGTCACCGGCAAATTGCTACTTGCGAGGTTAAAATCCTCACCAATAGCGGCGATGGCGCGACCAGCAATGATTAAATCCTGGCGTCCCAAACGTGTTGGAGCAAAAATTTCAGCATTTTTTAAAAGAATAATCGAATTCACAAGCAACTCCTTTTACTGGTAATCGATTGCAACAGCAACCAACATAAACATGCTGGCAAGCGCAAATAAATAGAGTTGCAAGCGCCACACAAATTTCAGCCAAATCGCCCAATCCAGACGGACGGCACCTAAGCAGCCAATTAGCGCAGCTGACGTTGGAATAATACAATTGGTTAAACCGTCACCCAATTGGAAGGCTAGCACCGCGGTTTGTCGAGAAAGCCCAATCAAATCTGACAATGGCGCAATCAGTGGCATAGTCAATGCCGCCTGCCCCGATCCAGATGACACAAAGAAATTGATGACCGATTGCACAACTAGCATCAGCCAAGCAGAAAGGTAATTAGGTAAGTCTTGCAGCGACTGCGCCGAGTAAAACAATAGGGTATTGAGCACGGACGGATTTTCTGGATTGTCACCGCCAAGCAGCAACACTATCCCTTTCGCCATACCGACAATCAATGCCGCCGGCAGTAAGTCTGCTGCGCCTTGTTTAAAGCCGTCGGCGACGTCGTTAACCCGAAGCCGACCACCAATGACGGCGGCAAAACCAATAACTACACCAATGGTGAAAAATTGGCTGGCGATTTCTGGAATGAAATATTGGCGCGCAGTCACCCCCCAAATGATCCAAGCAAGACCAGCAAAGAACAACGCGAGAATCACCGAATCTAAAAAAGAGTAGCTGGAAGTTACCTGACTATTTTGTACAGCACGCACTCGTTGATCTGATTGATAACTTACTGATGATTCTGGGTTTTGTTTGACTCTTGCGGCATAACGCATGGTAAAAACCATACCGAAAATGGTGAACACTAACCACATAGCCATTCTGAGTTCTTGCCCTGAAAACAATGGAATTTCGGCGATCCCCTGCGCTATCGCCACATTAAACGGGTTCATCCATGAGGTCGCAAAACCGATTTGAGTGGCCACGTAAGTAACCAGAACTGTAGTAATGGCATCATAACCAAGCGCCAACATTAGCGGGAGTAGCACGATACAAAAGGCAATCGCTTCCTCACCCATACCGAAAACTGCACCGCCCAAAGAAAACAGCGCGAACAAAATCGGAATAAACAAAAATTGTAAGTTTCGGGTGCGATCAATTAACGCCAAAATGCCGTTATGAATAGCCCCGGTTTTCATCAAGATCCCAAAGGCTCCGCCGGTGATGAGGATAAACATCACAACACCAACCGCAGATCCCCATTTGTTACCTGAGACTAAGCCCTCAAAAGCGTAATTGAAAAAACCCACGGCACCGCCTTCAGCAAATAGCGGCACGCCTGGGTCTGCTTGCTCGGCAAAATGGAAACTATTCGGATCAAG
>JACCDI010641304.1_pt1 | contig 17140 bp, 19 predicted proteins | sample 7442791 | NCBI WGS metagenome assembly JACCDI01 (sample SAMN15323434, study PRJNA562643) | freshwater metagenome | isolation source: river surface water | place: USA:Blue River Watershed | collected 2017-08-15 | reverse complement strand
CGTGCGCGTCAGGTGCGCCGCGCACTCGCGCACTTGAGCCACCGAGCCCGGCGCCGAGGTCAACTGGTCCGAATAGACCGTCTGGATCGAGTCGATGATGGCAATGTTGGGCTGGCGCGTCTGCAAGGTGTGCAGGATTTTTTCGAGCTGAATTTCAGGCAACACCGGCACCTGCGAGTCCGGCAAGCCCAAGCGCCGCGAGCGCATGGCCACTTGTGCGCCACTCTCTTCGCCAGTCACATACAGCGTGTTCATGCCGCTGCGTTGCAAGGCATCCACCGCTTGCAGCAGCAAGGTCGATTTGCCAATGCCGGGGTCGCCGCCAATCAGCACCACGCCCCCTTCCACCATGCCACCGCCCAGCACGCGGTCAAGCTCTTCAATGCCGGTGGGGTGACGGTCGAAGTCTGCGGCTTCAATTTGCGACAAGGGCAACACTTCGCTGGTGGGGGCCAGTGCTTGGTATTGCGCTGAGCCCAAGCGATTCTTGCCTCCGCTGGCGGTTTCCGGGGCACTTTCGATCAAGGTGTTCCAAGCGTTGCAACTGGGGCATTTGCCCATCCAACGCGCGCTGCTGCCACCGCATTCGGTGCAGGTGAATATCGATTTGTCTTTGGCCATGGGGTGCAAGTGTGCCTGAGCAGAGGGCTCAAGCGTCGCGCCAGGCGTGCAAAAAATCGCGCGTGATGTCGGCGGCCGATCGGGTTTGACAGGCACTCGCGTTTTGGCCGGCCCACAGGGGTGAAAAATCACCCGAGCCTTGGGCCTCTGCTACGGCGCGCAAAGGGGCGATGTCGGCCGTGGCCAAAGGAAACGCTGGAGCAGCTGGATGCATCGGGCCCAATTCGCGCATCACGCGGTTGACGATGCCGCGAGCGGGGCGGCCGGTGAACAACCGTGTCAGGGCGGTGTGTTGCGCCTCTTCCGACTGCAGGGCGGCCCGGTGCACGGCGCTGGTGGTGGCCTCGTGGCTGCACAAATACGCCGTGCCCACTTGAACCGCGGCCGCACCCAGCGTCTTGGCCGCCACCACGCCTGTCTCGGAGGCGATGCCGCCCGCTGCGATGACGGGCAAGCGCGTGGCCTGCACGATTTGCGGCAGCAATGCGAAGGTGCCCATTTGGGTGTTTAAGTCATCGCTCAAAAACAGGCCCCGATGGCCCCCGGCCTCGAGACCTTGGGCAATGATGGCGTCCACCCCCTGAGCTTCGAGCCAGAGGGCCTCGGCCACGGTGGTGGCCGAGGACAGCACCACACTGCCCCAGCTTTTGACCCGCGCCAAAAGGTCGGGTGCAGGCAGGCCAAAGTGAAAGCTGACCACCGCAGGGCGAAAAGCTTCCAGCACATCGGCTGCATCGTGGTTGAAGGGCACCCGCGAAGCGCCAGCCGCCACCGAGCTGGGGTTGAGGCCAAGCGCGGCGTAATACGGGGACAACACTTGGCGCCATTGGGTTTGGGCTTGGGTGTCGGGCGTGGGCGGCGTGTGGCAAAAAAAGTTGACGTTGTATGGCCGGGCCGTGGCTTGCTGCAAGGCCTGCAATTCGCGTTGCAAGTCGGCGGGGCTCCACAGAGCCGCGGGCAAAGAGCCCAGCCCGCCGGCCTCGCACACGGCTGCGGCCAAACGGTGGTCTTGCGAGCCCGCCATCGGGGCTTGGATCACACATGGCCATTCATGGGGCCAAGGGCGGCGTGGGTTCATGGTTCGTGGCGAGAGTTGGAGGGGGGAGTGGGTGGAGAGTTGGCGGCATCTTATGAGAAATGGCCGACGCGATGGCGGCAGTTTCGCGGCCTTCAGTGGAAACCCGAATAGGGCCTCAGAAAAATTCATTTAACATGTTAAATAAATGAGCCCCAAGCCCTCTTTTGTCCACCGCAACCTGCCTCGGCTTTTGTTGGAAGCCCGCGAGGCGGTCATGTTGCACACCCGACCTGCTTTGCGCGAGCATGGCCTGTCCGACCAGCAGTGGCGCGTTTTGCGGGTGCTGGGCGAACACGCCGATGAAGCGGGCGGCATTGAAACAGGCCGCGTCGCGCGAGAAGCGTATCTGTTGGGTCCCAGCCTCACCGGGGTTTTGGCCCGCATGGAGCGCGATGGTCTGATTGAGCGCGAGCGTTGCCTACAAGATGCCCGTCGCACCGTGGTGCGCGCCACAAGCGATGGGCTGGCCAAAGTGCAGGCCTTGTCGCAAATCATCGAGGCGCATTATGTTTGGATGGAGCAACAGTTGGGCAAAACCAAACTCACGGCTTTGTACAACCTGCTCGACCAAGTGATTGCACTGGAAGTGCCCACTGCCGACCCCGATGCCCATTCAGAGGCCCATGCGCTCAACGATGTGCATGAGGGCGCTGAGGCATTGGACCTCGAAGCGACTGAGAAATAAATCATGCAAACCCCACCGCTCTTCACACCTCCGTGGTCACCGCAAGGCACGGTGTACGGCACGCTGCTCAACTTCCGCCGTGAATGGGATTTATGGGCGCCCAAAATGGCGCAAGACCCCTACAAAGCGGCGCCCCAAGCCCCTGTGCTGTATGTCAAAACGGCCAACACGTTTTGCCCAGCTGGCAAAGGGTTGTTGCTACAAGACGGCGTGACCGAGGTCGAAATAGGCGCCACCTTGGGCTTGGTCATTGGCCAGCAAGGCCAGGTGGCGGGTGCGGTGTTGCTGAACGATTGGGCGGTGCCGCATGCAAGCTATTACCGTCCGCCGGTGAAAGCGCGTTGCCGCGATGGTTATTTGGCACTGCCTGAAAAAATGACCGCAGGGCCATGGTCAGACTGGGCTGCGCTGAAGATCGAGGTGCAGCTGAACGGTGCCTTGGTTCAGACGGTCGATTTGGGCGAGTTGAAAAGAGACATTCCCACCTTGTTGGCCGATGTGGCTGAATTTATGCAGCTTCAACCGGGCGATGTCTTGATGGTGGGCAGCGACTGTTTGCCCGATGGCAGTAGACCCCGGGCTCGGGCCGGTGATCGGGTCGACATCGTGGCAAACGGGATGAGTGCCGTCCGTACGCAGGTCAGGAGCGCCGCATGAAACACGCACGCATCGCTTGGGCGGGCGCCATTCAAAGCGCGGTTGAATCAGAGGGCCAGTTGCGCATCGTGCAAGGCCCCCACGAAGGACGTCATGTGGGTTTTGACGAGGTGGTGTGGTTGCCGCCCTTGGCCCCGGTCGCGCAAGCGCGCACCGTCATTGCACTGGGACTGAACTATGCCGACCATGCCAAAGAGTTGGCATTCAAAGCACCGGAAGAGCCCTTGGCTTTTGTCAAAGGCGAAGCGGCCTTGATCGGGCACCGCAGCTTCACCCATCGACCCGCCCATGCGGCCTACATGCATTACGAGTGCGAATTGGCTGTGGTGATCGGGCGCACCGCGCGACGCGTCAAAAAAACGGACGCGCTGGACTTCGTTGCCGGCTACAGCGTGGCCAACGATTACGCGATCCGCGACTATCTTGAAAACTGGTACCGACCCAATTTGCGCGTGAAAAACCGCGACACCTGCACCCCCATTGGCCCTTGGTTGGTGGACGCGGCCGATGTGCCCAACCCAATGGCGCTTCAACTGCAAACCACGGTCAACGGACGCGTCACGCAAAGCGGCACCACGGCCGATATGGTGTTTGATGTGCCCACTTTGATCGAGTACTTCAGCAGTTTCATGACGCTGAATCCCGGCGATGTCATCTTGACGGGCACCCCCGATGGCATCGTGAATGTCAATCCCGGCGATGTGGTGGTGACCGAAATCGAAGGCCTTGGCGCATTGAGCAACACCTTGGTTGCGGCATGAGCCCTACAAACGAGCACAGACAAACACCAACAAGCAAAGACAAGTCAAGACATGAACATGACCCTGAACCACCTGATCAACGGACAAAGTGTCGCTGGCCAAAGCTACTTTGAAACGACCAACCCCGCCACACAAGAAGTGTTGGCTGAAGTGGCCTCTGGCGGTGAAGCCGAAGTGAATGCCGCCGTGGCCGCGGCCAAAGCCGCTTTCCCAAAGTGGGCCGCCACCCCCGCCACCGAGCGCGCCAAGATCATGCGTAAGTTGGGCGACTTGATCACCCAGCACGTCCCCGACATTGCCCAAACCGAAACCCAAGACTGCGGTCAAACCATCAGCCAGACCGGCAAACAATTGGTGCCACGCGCGGCCGACAACTTCCATTACTTTGCCGAAATGTGCACCCGGGTGGACGGCCACACCTACCCCACGCCCACGCACCTGAACTACACCTTGTTTCACCCCGTGGGCGTGTGCGCTTTGATCAGCCCCTGGAACGTGCCTTTCATGACCGCCACTTGGAAAGTCGCGCCGTGCCTGGCCTTTGGCAACACTGCGGTGCTCAAGATGAGCGAGTTGTCGCCCATGACCGCGGCCCGTTTGGGCGAGTTGGCCTTAGAGGCGGGCGTGCCAGCCGGGGTGTTGAACGTGGTGCACGGCTATGGCAAAGAAGCGGGCGAGCCCTTGGTCTCGCACCGCGATGTGCGCGCCATTTCGTTCACGGGCTCCACCGTCACGGGCAACCGCATTGTGCAAAGTGCAGGCCTTAAAAAGTTCAGCATGGAGTTGGGGGGCAAAAGCCCCTTTGTGATTTTTGAAGACGCCGATTTGGACCGTGCCTTGGACGCGGCGCTGTTCATGATCTTCAGCAACAACGGCGAGCGCTGCACCGCCGGTAGCCGCATCTTGGTGCAGCAAAGCATTTATGCCGACTTTACGGCCCGCTTTGCCGAGCGCGCCAAGCGCATCGTGGTGGGCGACCCGCTGGATGAAAAAACCACCATTGGACCGATGATCAGCAAGGCGCATTTAGCCAAGGTGCGCAGCTACATCGAACTGGGCCCCAAGGAAGGCGCCACCTTGCTCTGCGGGGGCATCGACCAGCCCAGCTATGCCGCTGAATTGCCCGCACATGTGAAGCACGGCAACTTTGTTTGGCCCACGGTCTTCGCCGATGTCGACAACCGCATGCGCATCGCACAAGAAGAAATATTTGGCCCCGTGGCGTGCTTGATTTCTTTCAAGGACGAAGCCGATGCGATTGAAAAAGCCAACGACATCGACTACGGTTTGTCCAGTTATGTGTGGACCGAAAACCTAGGCCGTGCCCACCGGGTGGCCGCCGCCATCGAAGCGGGCATGTGCTTTGTGAACAGCCAAAACGTGCGCGACCTGCGTCAACCCTTTGGTGGCACCAAGGCCAGTGGCACCGGCCGCGAAGGCGGGACTTGGAGCTATGAAGTCTTTTGTGAGCCCAAGAACATCGCGGTCTCGATGGGCTCGCACCACATTCCACATTGGGGGGTCTGAGCATGGGCCAGTTAGCACTTGCCGCCAAAATCACCCATGTGCCCAGCATGTACCTGAGTGAGCTTCCAGGGCCACGCTTTGGCACACGGCAAAGTGCGATCGACGGGCACCAAGAAATCAGCCGCCGATGCCGTGCGTTGGGCGTGGACACCTTGGTGGTGTTTGACACGCACTGGTTGGTCAACGCCAATTACCACATCAACTGCGCGCCCCATTTCAAGGGCGAGTACACCAGCAACGAGTTGCCGCACTTCATTCACCACATGGCCTTCGAGTCACCGGGCAACCCCGAGCTGGGCCACTTGCTGGCCCAAGTGGCCAACGCGCATGGGGTGGAAACTTTGGCGCACGACAACACCACGCTCGACCCCGAGTACGGCACCTTGGTGCCTTTGCGTTACATGAATGCAGACCAGCACTTCAAGGTGGTGTCGGTCTCAGCGCTGTGCATGGTGCATTACCTGAACGACAGCGCCCGATTGGGTTGGGCCCTGCGCGAAGCGGTCGAAAAACATTACGACGGCAAGGTGGCATTTTTGGCCAGCGGCTCACTCAGCCACCGCTTTGCGCAAAACGGATTGGCACCTGAATACGCCCACAAAATTTGGAGTCCCTTCTTAGAGCAACTCGACAAACAAGTGCTGCAGATGTGGGCCCAAGGCGAGTGGAAAGCCTTTTGCGAGATGCTGCCCGAGTACGCCAGCAAAGGCCATGGCGAGGGCTTCATGCACGACACCGCCATGCTGATGGGGGCCTTGGGCTGGAGTGGCTACAACGGCGCGGTGGACATCGTGACCCCTTACTTTGGGGCGAGCGGCACCGGCCAGTTGAACGCGATTTTTGAAGTCACCGCGCAAGACGGCGCCCAAGTGCCGGCGGCGGTGGCCAGCCGTGCCGAGGGCTACACCGCCATCGGCACCCGTTTGTGACGCTTGCCGTGTTGCCTCTCTGTATTTATTTTGATTTACTGCTGCCTTCGCCATGCCCCATCTTGTGATTTTGTACACCGGCCAACTGGACCATGAGGTCAACATGACCACCTTGTGTCGCCAGCTGGCCGACGCCATGCTCAGCGTGAAAGACGAGGCGGGCCAACAGGTCTTTCCAACGGGCGGCACGCGGGTGCTGGCTTACCCGGCCGCGCACCATGCCGTGGCCGATGGCGGCGCCGCCGGACGGGCTGCCGGTGGCAGTGGCGACTATGCTTTTGTTTACCTTAACTTGCGCATGGGTCGAGGCCGCAGCGAGGTCACCCAGCAACGGGCCGGCGAAAGTCTGCTGGCCGTGGCCAAGACATTTTTTGCGCCTGTGATGGCGCAGCGCCACATCGGCATCACGCTGCAAATCGACGTGGGCCCTGAAGTGTTTGATGCCAAGCACAGCAACCTGCATCCTCTATTCAACAAGGCCTGAACCATGTCGGTATTTTCCGAAGAACAGATTCAACAGCTCGCACACGAGCTGAACCAGTCTGAAAAATCACGCGTGCAAATCGAGCATTTTTCTAAGCGCTTTCCCGACATGACGATCGAGGACGGTTACCGCATCAACCGCGCGTGGATGCAAATCAAGTTCGCCGAAGGTCGCCAAATGATTGGCCACAAAATTGGCCTCACCAGCCGCGCCATGCAGGTCTCTAGCCAAATCGACGAGCCCGACTACGGCACCCTGCTGGACGACATGCTTTACACCTGCACGCCCGGCCAGGTGCTTGATATTCCACGCCATCGGTTCATCGCGCCCCGCGTGGAAGTCGAGCTGGCCTTCGTTTTGAAAAAGGCGCTTCGGGGGCCTCACGTGGATGTGGCCGAGGTGTTGGACGCCACCGAGTTTGTCACGCCTGCGATCGAGATCATCGATGCGCGCATCGAACAATTTGACCGCCACACTAAAGCCATGCGCAAGGTTTACGACACCATCAGCGACAACGCCGCGAACGCGGGCATTGTTTGGGGCGCCCAGCGCGTCGACCCACTGACCACCGACTTGCCCTGGTGCGGAGCGGTGCTGCGACAAAACGGCGTGGTGGAAGAGACCGGCTTGGCAGCCGGGGTGCAAGGGCATCCAGCGGTCGGCATTGCTTGGCTGGCCAACAAACTCGCGCCGTGGGGCGAGCATTTGCAAGCGGGCGAAATTGTGTTGGCCGGCTCCTTCACCAAACCCGCGCCGGCCAAGGCGGGCGATGTGTTCGAGGCGGACTATGGCCCCTTGGGCAAATTGGAGTTCAGATTCACATGAGCGCCGCTTGCCCTAAATCCACACAGAGCGCCTGTTGCGCCATGTCCACCGCAGCCATCGCCTAGGAGGCCCCATGCAGACACCCCGTAACGAGTTCAAGCACGCCCTGCGTGAAGGCCGTCCGCAGATTGGTTTGTGGATGGGTTTGGCCAGTGCTTACACCGCTGAAATATGTGCACTGGCGGGCTTCGATTGGTTGGTCATTGACGGCGAACACGCCCCGAATGACCTGCGCAGCATCCAAGCGCAGTTGCAAACCGTTGCTGCCTATCCGGGCAGCCATGCGGTCACGCGTGTGCCGGTGGGCGAGACCGCGCTCATCAAACAGTACCTCGACTTGGGTGCGCAAAACATTTTGGTGCCCATGGTCGACACCCCTGAGCAAGCGGCGCAGTTGGTGCAGGCCATGCGCTATCCGCAGGACGACGGCTTGGGTGGTATCCGTGGCATGGCGGGTGCCCGCGCTTCACGCTGGGGCCATTACACCGATTACTTCAAGCGGGCCAACGAAGAGGTGTGTTTGTTGGTGCAAGTCGAGTCTCGGCTGGCGCTGCAAAACCTCGATGCCATTGCCGCCACCCCGGGAGTCGATGGTGTCTTCATTGGGCCCGCGGATTTGTCGGCTTCGATGGGCCATGTGGGCAATGCGGCGCACCCCGAAGTGCAAGCCGCCATTGCGGAGGCCATTGCCCGCATCATGCAGGCAGGCAAAGCGCCCGGCATTCTCACGCCCGACCGCGCATTGGCCGCCCACTATTTGGGGTTGGGCGCTGTATTTGTGGCGGTGGGTTTGGACACGCAAATATTGATGCGCCAGACCGCCGATTTGGCCGCGCATTTCAAGGCCGCGGTGAAAACCGCCGCGCCCGACCGGGGTGCCACGTATTGACGCCCCGAACACTGACGAACACATTTTTGGAGTTGCCCATGTTTCCACAGCCCCAACCCGTGGTGCCCTCTTTGCAAGCCCGGGTCCATCCCGACGAGTGGCAAGCCCGCTTGCAGCTGGCGGCTTGTTATCGCGTGTTCGCCATGCTCGGCTGGACCGAGATGATCTACAACCACATCACGCTGCGTTTGCCCGACAGTGTGACGGGCGGTGAAAAACACTTTTTGATCAACCCCTTTGGCCTGCATTACAGCGAGGTCACGGCCAGCAATTTGGTGAAGATCAATTTGCAAGGCGAGGTGTTGGATGGCTCGCCCTTCAAAGTCAACCCGGCGGGTTTTGTGGTGCATGCCACGCTGCATGGCGGCATTGAGGGCGCGCACTGCGTCATGCACACCCACACCACGGCGGGTGTGGCGGTGGCGTGTTTGCCCGAAGGCTTGTCGCAAAGCAATTTTTACTCTGCTCAATTGCACGACATGGTGGCCTACCATGACTTCGAGGGCATCACCATCCACGCCGAAGAAGGCCCACGTGTCTTGCGCAGTGTGGGCCAAAAGCCGGCGGTGATTTTGCGCAACCACGGCCTCTTGTCATGGGGTCAAACCTTGCCCCAGACCTTTGCGATTTTGTGGACGCTGCAACGCGCTTGCGAGATCCAGTTGGCCACGCTCAGCATGGGTGCCCCACTGCCGGTGTCACCGGAGGTGGCGGCCAAGTGCACGCGCGATGCTTTGCAGTTCAACCCCCACCATGGCGCTGGTCAAGATGTATTTGAAGCCCTGGTGCGGCAAATGGACCGACACGACACCGGGTGGCGCGCATGAGCACGGGGCCATTCCAAAAAATCACCATCGTCGGCGCCGGAGCAATTGGCGGCTGGTTGGGGGTGCACGTGGCCCAAACCCGTGGCGCAGGCGCGCAGCCCCTTGGCGTGCTGGCGCGCGGCGACACACTGAGCGCCCTGAAAAAAAACGGCCTCCAGTTGCACCAAGGTGGGCAGTGCCTGCAGGTGCCGGTGCAAGCCGAGAGCGACGCCGCTCAATTGGGCGTGCAAGACCTGGTGATCATCTCCGTCAAAGCGCCCGCCTTGGCGGTGGTGGCCCAGCAAGTGGGCCCCTTGTTGGGTCCCGACACGGTGGTCTTGACCGCCATGAACGGCGTGCCGTGGTGGTTTTTACACGGGTTCGGCGGGCCAGTGGCGGGTCGCGCCCTGCACGCGGTGGACCCGCAGGGCGAGATTGCCCGTGCCCTGCCTGCCGCGCACATTGTGGGTTGTGTGGTGCATGCCAGTTGCTCGGTCGACGCGCCGGGTGTCGTGCGCCATCACTTTGGTGACGGCCTGATCATCGGCGAGCCTTCAGGGGCGGTGACACCGCGCGTAGAAGCCCTGCACGCTTTGCTGCGTCAAGCGAGTTTCAATGCCAGCGTGTCGGTACAAATTCAAAAAGACATTTGGTACAAGCTGTGGGGCAATATGACGGTCAACCCCATCAGCGCGTTCACCGGGGCCACCACCGACCGCATTTTGGACGACCCCTTGGTGCGGCAATTTCTCTCGGGCGTCATGCTCGAGGCCAAATCGATTGGCGCCAAGATGGGCATTGAGATCGCACAAGACCCCGAAGACCGGCACGCCGTCACCCGCAAATTGGGCGCATTCCGCACCTCGATGTTGCAAGACGTGGACGCGGGCAAACCGGTCGAGCTCGATGCCTTGGTGACGGCGGTGCGCGAGCTGGGGCAGCTGACGCAAGTGGCCACCCCCTTGACCGACGTGTTGCTGGGCTTGAGCCGTTTGCATGCGCAAGGCTTGGGCTTGTATGCCGGCGCATCCAACGCTGAAGAGCCGCGCCCATGACTGCTTCGCCAGAGACCAAGGCGGCATTGCAACGACTGAGTCTGACGGGCTTTCTCACACTTTTGTTGATCGCCTTGATGATGGGTGCCAACCATGTGGCGGCGCGCACGGCGTTCAACCATGGCGTGGACGTGGTGACGGCCGTGGTCTTTCGCAGCAGTGTCACGGCCTTGGTGGTGGCTTTGATTCTTTGGCAACAAAAAGTGTCCTTCCATTTGACGGGGCGGCAACAAAAAAAGCTGCTTGTGATTGGTGCCTTGATCGCGGTACAAAGCGTCTGTCTTTACTCGTCGGTGGCGCGCTTGCCGGTGGCCTTGGCCCTGTTGGGTTTCAACACCTACCCCTTGACCACCGCCTTGTGGGCGCGATTGCTGTACGGGCATCGCCCTGAGCGGGCGGTGTTGTGGGCCATGCCGGTGTTGTTGTTCGGCTTGGCATTGGCCTTGGATGTGTTGGGCGCGGCATCTGGCCTGGGGGCGGCGCAGCATTGGGGCCAAATTGGCGTGGGCGTGGCCTATGCGTTGGCCGCTTCCGCCACCTTTGGCTTGGCCTTGGTGATCACCCAGCATGAAGCGGCCGAGGTTGATGGGCGTTTGCGCACTTTCACCACCATGGCCACGGTGGCTGTGTTGGCAGGCGTGGTGGCATTCAGTCAGAGTGGCCTGCATTTGCCCAACGCGCCTTTGGGTTGGTGGGGCTTGGGAGCCTTGACGTTTTTGTACGGCACGGCCTTCACCATCATGTTCACCGTGTTACCCAAGTTGGGCGTGGTGGGCAACTCCGCCATCATGAATGTCGAGCCCGTCTTTGCCTTGGTCTTGGCTTGGGCCCTGCTCGGTCAGTCGATTGCCATGGTGCAAGTGATTGGCGCTTTGGTGGTGGTGGCCACCGTGATGTGGCTGGGCCTGCGCAAGCGTTGAGCGCAAGCTCTTCAATCTGCCGGGGTGCCTTTTTTCAAGGCCAGCGCTTGGTCGTACAGCTCATTTTTGGATTCGCCTGAAATTTCAGCCGCCAGTTTGACGGCTGTTTTTAAAGGCAATTCAGGCAACAGCAATTGCAGCACGCGCAGACCTTGGCCCGACGATTCGGCCACCGGCGCGTTGTGCACCACCAAAACAAATTCGCCGCGCACCCGATCGGGTTTTTCGGCCAACCAGCCGGGCAGGGCGTGGGCGGCCAGCGTCTCAATTTGCTCAAATTGTTTCGTCAACTCACGCCCCAGTGTGATGCGGCGTTCGCCCAGCACCGACAGCGCTTGCGCCAGTGCCTCGATGCGGTGAGGCGCCTCCAGCAAGACCACCGCACGACTTTCTTGGGCCAGCTGCGCCACCGCTTGTTGCCGTTCGCCCGATTTCGATGGCAAAAAACCCGTGAACACAAAGCCGTCTTCGCCCGTCATGCCCGAGGCGCTCAAGGCGGTGGTGACACTGCTGGCGCCGGGCAGGGGCAAGACGCGGAAGCCGGCCTGCCGAACAGCGGCGACCAGGCGGGCACCCGGATCGCTGACGGCGGGCGTCCCAGCATCGCTCACATAGGCCACGCGTGCGCCCGTTGAGAGTTGTGCGATCACGCTTTGCGCGGCTTCGGCTTCGTTGTGTTGGTGCACAGCCAAAAGCTGCGCGCTGGGGCGCTCTAGGCCATAAGCGCGCAACAGTTGTTGGGTGTGGCGGGTGTCTTCGCAGGCCACCGCATCGACCTTGGCCAGCACATGCAGCGCGCGCAGACTGATGTCGGCTAAGTTGCCAATCGGGGTGGCCACGACATACAGTGTGTGGGTCGGGTGGTTTTGTGCGCCAGCTGCTTCATCGGCAGCTTTCAAGGCTTTGACAAACGAGGCTGACAAGGGAGACGGAGTCAATGCAATTCCTCAAAAAAGACACGCCGGGCCAGACCACCAAGGCCCGTGGCGATGCGGGCGAAGACGAGGCGCTGGCCTATTTGCAGGCGCAGGGTTTGCGCCTGCTGCAGCGCAATTATCGGACGCCGGGCCGAGGCGGCGGTGAAATTGACCTGATCATGCAGCAGAGCGACGGCACCGTGGTGTTTGTCGAGGTCAAAAAACGCAGCCGCACCGACTTTGGAGGGGCCGCCGCTTCGGTCACGCGGCCCAAGCAACGGCGCATTGTGTTTGCCGCTCACCACTATTTGTTGCGCTGGCGGCACTTGCCCCCCGCGCGTTTCGATGTGGTGACCTTGGACGCGTCGGGCTTGCAGTGGTTGCAAGCGGCCTTTGATGCGACTTGAAAAAATCACCAGCAGACGCCAATTGCGCGTTTTCTTGTGGGGTTGATGGGGCTTGGCTTCACGTGACGCGGTTATCATTCCAGACATGTTAGACCTGCGCATTCAACAGCATTTCATTGACAGCGCCGACCTGCACTACCAAGTCGCTGAAGGCTTGGCCAAGCCGGTCGATGCGGCGGTGCAAGCGGTGCTTGCTTGCGTCACCGGGGGCGGCAAGGTGCTGACCGCCGGCTTGGGCACGTCGAACGGATTGGCGCAGTATTTGGCCAGTTTGTTGTTGGGTGGTTTTGAGCGCGAGCGGCCCGGTTTGTCCGCCTGGGCCTTGTCGGCCGATGCCATGACGGCCAGTCTTTGGTCAGAAAACCAAGGCTTGGCCAACCAAGTCAAAGCGCTGGGCCAAACGGGTGATGTGTTGGTGTTGATCAGCGCCGATGGCTCTGAGCAGGCGCTGGTTGACGCGGCCCAAGCGGCCCACGAGCGAGAGATGACGGTCGTGGCGCTGACGGGTCGACAAGGCGGAACACTCTCGCGCCAGCTGCGCGAGACCGATGTTCATGTGTGTGTGCCCCACGAGCGTGTGGCACGCATTCGTGAGGTGCAACACTTGGTGTTGCACTGTCTGTGTGATGGTATTGATACCCAGTTATTGGGTGAACAGGAGCCTCTTTAAATGAATCGCAATCTTCAATCGTTGGTTTTGACAGGTGCCGTTTTGGCCAGTGCGCTGGTGGGCCTGTCCGGCTGCGCGCCTCTCATCGTGGGTGGCGCTGTGGTGACGGGTGTGGTGGCCACCGACCGCCGAACAGCCGGTGCACAAGTAGAAGACGAGGCGATCGAGTTGAAGGTCGCCAGCGCGGTGCGCAAAGACCTGGGCGATCGCATTCACCTGAATGTGACCAGCTTCAACCGCAAAGTTTTGCTGACCGGTGAAGCGCGCACCCAAGCCGACAAAGACCGGGCAGAAAAACTGGCGCAAAGCCAAGAAAACGTGCAGTCCATCGTGAATGATTTGGCCGTGGCGCCGCCCAGCAGCCTGAGCCAACGCTCTAAAGATGTGGTCATCACCAGCCAAGCCAAGGCGGCCTTTATCGATGCCAAAGACCTGCAAGTGAACGCCATCAAGGTGGTCACCGAGCGGGGTGCGGTGTACCTGATGGGCCGAGTCACCGCCCGTGAAGCCAAACGTGCCAGCGACATCGTGCGCGGCATTGGGGGGGTGACCAAGGTGGTGCGTGTGTTTGATGAAATTTCAGAAGAAGAGCTCAAGCGCCTGAGCCAACCGCCTTTGTCCAAGTAAGCCAGCCAGAGACAAAAAAAGAGCGACCCGAGGGTCGCTCTTTTGTTTTGGGGTGCAGTGCTCAGCGCAGGCGGCGAATCAGGCTGGAGGTGTCCCAACGGCCGCCGCCCATTTTTTGCACATCGGCGTAAAACTGGTCCACCAAAGCCGTCACGGGCAAGCGCGCACCGTTGCGCTTGGCTTCGTCCAGCACCAAGCCCAGGTCTTTGCGCATCCAGTCGACCGCAAAGCCAAAATCAAACTTGTCGTCGGCCATGGTCTTGCCACGGTTGTCGAGTTGCCAGCTTTGCGCGGCGCCCTTGCCTATGACCTCCAGCACTTGGTGCATGTCCAGCCCGGCTTGCTGGCCAAACGCCACGGCTTCAGACAGGCCTTGCACCAGTCCGGCGATGCAGATTTGGTTGACCATTTTGGCCAGTTGGCCGGCGCCCGATTCACCGAGCAAAGTGAAGGCGCGCGAGAAAGCCATGGCGGTGGGTTTGACCTTGTCAAAGGCGGCCGCATGGCCACCACACATCACGGTCAGCATGCCGTTTTGTGCGCCGGCTTGTCCGCCAGAAACCGGCGCGTCGATGAAGTGCAGGCCTCGCTTATCGGCTTCGGAGGCGAGTTCACGCGCAATCGAGGCTGAGGCGGTGGTGTGGTCCACAAAAATAGCGCCGGGTTTCATGCCGGCAAAAGCGCCATCGGGTCCAAGCACCACACTGCGCAAATCGGCATCGTTGCCCACGCAAGCAAACACGATGTCAGCGCCTGCGGCCGCTTCGCGCGGGGTCGGGGCACTGGCGTTGCCGGGGCACTCGGCCACCCACGCACTGGCTTTGGCGGGGCTGCGGTTGTACACGGTGACGCGGTGACCGGCGCGGGCCAGATGCCCCGCCATGGGGTAGCCCATGACACCCAAGCCCAAAAAGGCGACGTGGCGGGCAGGTGTGGGTTCGTAGGTTTTGGCGGCAATTTGACTCATGGGGAATCTCGCTGGGTTGAAAACAGAGCGTTAATTTAGCAGCCTGGCAGTGGGCCTGTGCGCCGGGGGATCATTGCCCCGAAACCGGCCCCGACCCTGAGGCAGAGGCTGGCTTTTGGTACGCTCTCGGCATGAACACTTTGATTGCCCAAAACCTGTCGCAGGTGCAGGCCCAAATTCAGGCGGCATGCCAAGCGGCGGGGCGTGCGCCAGACAGCGTGCAGTTGCTGGCGGTCTCCAAAACCTGGGGCCCCGAGTCGGTGCGCCAGGCCCATGCGGCAGGCCAATTGGCGTTTGGAGAAAACTACATTCAAGAAGCCGTGGACAAGATGGCGGCCTTGCGAGATTTGCCTTTGCAATGGCACTGCATCGGCCCCATTCAGAGCAACAAAACCCGTTTGGTGGCTGAGCATTTTGATTGGGTGCACAGCATCGACCGCCTCAAGATTGCACAGCGCTTGAGCGAGCAGCGCCCAGATCATTTGCCCGCCTTGCAGGTCTGCATTCAGGTCAATGTCGATGGCGGCAGCACCAAGTCGGGTGTGACGCCCCACGAGTTGCCGGCGCTGGCGCAAGCCGTGGCCGCTTTGCCGCGCCTGCAATTGCGTGGCTTGATGACCATTCCTGAGCCGGCCGAAACGCCCGAGTTGATGCGCGCGGTGCATCGACAAGCCAAGGCGCTGTTTGACGCACTGAACCAACACGGTTTGGCGTTGGACACCTTGTCGATGGGCATGAGTGCCGACTTGGACGCCGCCATCGCCGAGGGCAGCACTTTGGTGCGGGTGGGCACAGCGATTTTTGGCAAACGCTGAGCGCACCCAGGGGCGACGAGAGGCGCCCTTCAGGCTTTGGCAGCCTTGGCCGTGCGTGCCGGCAACACCGTGCCGGCACATTCGCCAAACCCGATGCGCACCACGCCCTCGCGCGCGCACCAGCCGCGCAGCACCACGCGGTCGCCATCTTCGAGCCAGGTGCGTTGTTCGCCATTCGGCAAATTCAGGGGATGTTTGCCGCCCGTGGTCAGCTCGATCAAGGCACCCGCTTGGTCGAGCGTGGGGCCAGACAAAGTGCCGCTGCCCAACAAATCACCCGCTTGCAAATTGCACCCATTCACCGTGTGGTGGGTCACCATTTGTGCCAGTGTCCAATAAGCATGCCGGTAGCTGGTGCGGCATATCGTGGCCTCAGCTTGACCCGTGGCGCGCATGCCTGCCGTTTGCAAGCCCACTTGCAATTGAATGTCGAAGGCGCCGGCTTGTTGGTTGTGCGGCGAATCCAGATAAGCCAAAGGCGGTGGGTCTTGGGGTGGGCGGGTGAAGGGCACCCGAAAGGGCGCCAGCGCCTCCAGTGTCACCACCCAAGGCGAGACGGTGGTGGCAAAGTTCTTCGACAAAAAAGGCCCCAAGGGTTGGTATTCCCAGCCCTGAATGTCGCGCGCGGACCAGTCGTTGAGCAAGCAAATGCCAAACACATGGTCTTCGGCTTCGGTCATGTCCACGGCCTCGCCTTGGGCGTTGCTTTGGCCGACAAAAATACCCAACTCGAGCTCGATGTCGAGTTTTTTGCACGGACCCAACACCGGGCCGGGCGCGCCGGGCGAGAGGGTTTGTCCCCAAGGGCGGCGAAAGGTCTGGCCCGACACGCCAATGCTCGAGGCGCGTCCGTGGTAACCAATCGGCACCCATTTGTAATTGGGCAGCAGCGGTTGGTCTGGCCGGAACTGTTTGCCGATGTTGGTGGCGTGGTGGACCGAGGTGTAAAAGTCGGTGTAGTCGCCAATGCGAGCCGGTACGGCGTATTCGGCTTCGGCTTGCGGCACCAAACACGGTTGCAGTGCCGCCTGTTGCGCCGCGCCCGACCGCAATGCGCGTGACAAGGCCAAGCGCAAAGCGCGGCTGGCCGCTGGGCCCAAAGCCATCAAATCATTCAAGGTGTTTTGAGCCGCCGCCTGCAAGGCCTTCTGCAGGTTCATCTGCAAACCCGCCTGCTTCTGTGGGGCCTTATCGGCCTGATCAGCCGGATGCGCCGGCCCTGTGAGCCATTCGGCATGGCGTTGCGAGACTTTCAAAAGAGCGGCCATGTCGACGATCTGATCGCCAATGGCCACACCGCCTCGGAAAACTTCGTCGGTGCCTTGCCGTCGAAACACCGCAAAGGGCAAGTTTTGAATCGGGAAATCACTCTGGCCGGTGTTCGCCGAGGCGACCCAACTGGTCAGCGCTGGGTCGTGCGTTTCGTTCAGCATGGCCATTGCCCCTGTTCAGTGGGCCATGCTGCCGTCGTGCATCCAGGCGGCGTGTTTGGGCGCGCGT
>JACCDI011254083.1_pt1 | contig 17144 bp, 18 predicted proteins | sample 7442791 | NCBI WGS metagenome assembly JACCDI01 (sample SAMN15323434, study PRJNA562643) | freshwater metagenome | isolation source: river surface water | place: USA:Blue River Watershed | collected 2017-08-15 | reverse complement strand
TAGGCAATCAATTCTAACCAGGCTGATATGTGCAGGTAAACAACCCAAACCAGCAGCACAAGTACGAACATCTCAAATAGTCTGGCTTTCATATTCAATTAGACGATACAATGGCAACAAATGTGGCATCAACTTGTGTTTTCTGAACAAAAAATGACATTCTTTTTTCTAATCTTCTGATTAACAATCTTAGATATTTTTAAGGATTGAGACATATGTTGAGAAAGCCAATATCGGATTCTTCTTTTATTTGATTTTTTTCTCCTTATTTTGCATCAATGAATAAGCAAATTGTTGAATGCGTTCCTAACTTTAGCGAAGGCAATGATCCAAATATTATTAAACAAATCACCAACGCCATAGAAAGCGTAGAAGGTGTTATGTTGCTCCACGTGGATATGGGCAAAGCTACTAACCGCACAGTGGTTACCTTTGCTGGTGAGCCATCAAAAGTAGTAGATGCTGCATTTCTGGCCATTCAAAAAGCTGCTGAACTCATCGACATGAGACAACACAAAGGCGAGCATCCACGTATGGGCGCCACTGATGTTTGTCCATTAGTACCTGTATCCGGCATTTCTATGGAAGAATGTGCGCAATGGTCGGTTAAATTGGCTGAACGCGTTGGTAAAGAGCTAAAAATACCTGTCTATTTATACGAAGAAGCTCAACCGAACAAAAACCGCTCTAACCTCTCTGTAATCAGAGGTGGCGAATATGAAGGGTTTGCTGAAAAAATTAAACTACCTGAATGGCAACCTGATTTCGGTCCCGCCGAACTACCCCTAAAACATGGTGCTACTGTAATTGGTGCACGCGATTTCCTGATTGCTTATAACATCAACCTCAACACCAAATCAACACGTATCGCTAACCGCATTGCATTTGACGTGAGAGAGGCTGGAAGGGTTAAAAGAGAAGGTAATCCTATTACCGGAAAAATTGTTGTAGACGAAGCTGGTGAACCGGTTAGAATTCCCGGTACACTTAAGTCAGTAAAAGCAATTGGCTGGTTCATCGAAGAATATGGCATGGCTCAAATCAGTATGAACCTCACCAATTACAAAATCACTTCTGTTCACAAAGCATTTGATGAAGTTTGCAAAAAAGCAGACGAAAGAGGTGTGCGCGTTACTGGTAGCGAATTGGTGGGACTGGTACCGCTTCAACCTCTTCTGGATGCGGGTAAACATTACCTCGATAAACAAGGTCGCAGTAAAGGCGTCAGCGAAGCAGAATTAATTGAAATCGCAGTTCAGTCTCTAGGTTTAGATCAATTGGGCAAATTCAATCCCGAAGAACGAATCATAGAATACGTACTAAGAGATAAATCTAAAAAACGCCTTGTAGACTTAAGCATCACCGGCTTCATCAACGAAACCGCCAGTGACAGTCCCGCTCCTGGTGGTGGATCTGTAAGTGCCCTAAGTGCCGCACTAGGCATCGGTTTGGGCGCTATGGTGGCCAATCTTAGTGCTGATAAACGTGGCTGGGAAAGCAAAACTGCCATGTTCAGCGAATGGGCCGAAAAAGCTCAGGTCATCAAAGAAGAATTGATCTACCTGATTGACGAAGATACCAACGCATTCAATGGCATCATGAATGCACTTCAAATGCCAAAAGGCACACCTGAAGAGAAAGCGCTAAGATCTGAAGCCCTCGAATTAGCATCTATTTACGCCACAGAAATTCCTTTAAAAACCATGCAGGTGGCATATAAAAGCATTGATATTCTAAAAGAAATGGTAGAACAAGGCAATCCCAATAGCATCACCGATGCGGGCGTAGGTTTACTTTGTATTAAGACTGCCGTTAGAGGTGCTTATTTCAATGTGATGGTGAATGCCAAAGGATTAAACAGCAAAGACAAAGCGAAAGCAATGGCAGAAGAAGCTAAAACTCTATTGGCCGACAACCATGCTCGCATTGATGCTATCCTGCAAAAGATTGAAGAAGCCATAGCGTTTTAATGCATGGCTAAACTGATCATAAAATCAATAGAGGCCGAATTTGGTATGTCTTTGATGGACATCGATGCCAGAGATGGCTTCTTTGTTAACATCGAAATGCAAATCGGCGAAGCTGATAAAAATGGGGCTGATGTTTTCTCTTTCAACGTTTGCGATGAAAAAGGCTTGCTTCGTACTATTTGGCAAGACAATGAATTCAAAGAAAAACAGATGACCAATTTGGCTGGATACAATGTTTTTGTTATGAAACACTACAGTCTTGAAAGTCTGCTGAATTACATAGAGGGCATTCTCAATACGATTCCTGAAAATATTCCATGGAAACAAAAAGGGCTAATGCTAAGTCGATATTTCTATTGGGAATACCTTAGCGAAACAATCAGCAATACTTAATCATCAAAATTTCAAAACTAAAATGGCTCTCATTTGTCTATATAGACACTATGGCCATCTATCAGATTACTACCGTACAAAAACTTCCAATAAGTCTTGAAAAAGCCTGGGAGTTCTTATCGTCTCCATATAATTTAAAAGTTATTACACCGCCAAATATGGGATTTGAAATACTTAATGGTGTTAAAGAAACAGATAAAATGTTTGCAGGTCAGATCATTGTTTACAATATCACACCGCTGCCACTTTATAAAACCGAATGGGTAACAGAAATCACCCATGTTAAAGAAGGCGAGTATTTTATTGACGAACAACGCTTCGGTCCATACGCACTTTGGCACCACAAACACCATCTGACAGTTATCGAAGGTGGTGTATTGATGACCGATACCATTCATTACAAATTACCATTTGGCTGGCTCGGCCAGATAGCCAATACACTTATGGTTAAAAAACAACTTAAGAAGATCTTTGATTTCAGACACTCAACTCTGGAAAAGCTCTTTGGAAAGATGGACTAAATGTTCTTACTTTGAATGATCAATTCATTCTAATTATGAACATAGAACAGTTCAGAGAATATTGCTTACACTTTCCTTCGGTTACAGAAGAAACGCCATTCGGACCGGACAATCTGGTTTATAAAGTTAAAGGAAAAATGTTTGCGCTTTGCGGCATCGACGATTTTGGAAGCGTTAACCTTAAATGCGATCCTGAACGTTCTATAGAATTGCGAGAACAATACCCTCAGATTACACCAGGTTATCACATGAATAAAACGCATTGGAACTCTGTGCTGGTAGCTGAACTTCCGGATAAATTTGTCAAAGAATTGATTCGACATAGTTATGAGTTGGTAAAATCCAGTTTGCCTAAAAAAACACAGGCAGAAATTGCACTTGGTAATTAATCATCAATCACTTAAAATTGAACATTATTTGACAATCATATTATGACCAAAAAAGCATATGTATTTCCGGGTCAAGGTGCCCAGTTTGTAGGTATGGGAAAAGACCTGTACGATCAGTTTGAAATCGCCAGAGACCTGTTTGCTAAAGCCGATGAAATCTTAGGTTTCAGCATCAGTAACGAAATGTTCAATGGAACAGATGAAGGCTTGAGACAAACTAAAATCACCCAACCTGCCATATTTCTTCATTCTGTTATCGCAGCTAAATGTTTAGGTGCCGATTTTGCACCTGATATGGTGGCTGGTCATAGCTTAGGCGAATTCTCTGCTTTAGTTGCCAATGGTACACTAAATTTTGAAGATGGTTTGAAACTCGTTTACCAACGTGCTATGGCCATGCAGGAAGCCTGCGAAATGAAGCCTTCCACAATGGCAGCAGTACTCGGATTAGAAGATGCTAAAGTAGAAGAAATTTGCGCTTCTATCAGTTCTGGTGTAGTTGTACCTGCTAATTACAATTGTCCTGGTCAGTTAGTGATCTCAGGTGATATCGAAGCCATCAACGAAGCTTGTGAAAAATTAAAAGCAGCTGGTGCTAAAAGAGCTTTGGTACTTCAGGTTGGAGGAGCATTCCACTCACCATTAATGAAACCGGCTGAAGAAAAATTGGCTACCGCCATTGAAAACACACATTTCAATACCCCAAGTTGCCCAGTGTATCAAAACGTTTCTGCTCAGGCCGAAACCGACCCACAAACCATTAAAGCCAATCTGCTAAAACAATTAACCGCTCCGGTTAAGTGGACCCAATGTGTGCAGGCCATGGTAACTGATGGCGCTACTAATTTTGTAGAACTCGGACCAGGCAAGGTATTACAAGGTCTGGTGAAGAAAATCGCTCCTGGCGCCGAATTAGCCTAATTTTAAAAGCCATTCAACCACTCTTTTGCTTTGTCAATGTCTGTAAACGACTTGGCAGGATAACTCTTTTGTATATACTTTAAATAGAAATTCGTAATCATCTTCTGGGTGAAACTATGTACCACCAAGGCCTCTGCAATTACGTTGTCCTTTAAACGTTCATTTTCCTGCAAACCAAATTGCCTTGCCTCTCTTGTGATATCGGTCTTCTTACCACTGATTACCAATCGCTTCAACTTTCGGCCACCCGTAAATGCTTCTGTTTCTTTGTAAGAAGATTGAATACCTGCTAAATCAAAAATAATATCATCCAGAAAAACTATCTCCACTGTTTGATCATCTAACATCTTAATCGACTTCAAAACCCCCATTTGTGCAATAAATTTTTAATTTTGTATATTTGATTCAAATTTAACTCCAATAAATACATTTTATTGTCATATTTTAAGTTTACATTGACTATCAATAAAATAAAATTAAAACTATGTTGAAATCTTTGAACCTTGCACTCGTTTTAACTTTAATTCTTACCTCAGTCAAAGCCCAGACTCTCACCAATGGCGAAGTCTATGATGTGGCTATTGGCGACAAATTAGCCTATACAGAATATATCTATCTCGGCAGCAGTGGTCCGCCTCTTTATGTTTTCAAGAAAGTAATAGCCAAAGAAATTTTCGGTCGCGACAGCTTACATCTTTCCTATTATGTCGGCACCTATGGTTACGAGTTTCCAAGTTGGGTAAATCGCAACTATACTGAAAACCTAAGTATCTACAATTTAGACTCTCCTTATTTTAAAAATTATGATAAAATGGATACATTTTACCAGTTCTATGATAGATTTGATACGCTTAAACAACGTCCTTATGGCTATGCCGAATTTAAAGACAGCAGCAATCAAGACACTTGTGGTACTTTGTTTAATGTCAGGTACAGTTATAGTGCAACGATGCTTAGCGGATATTCTATGCGTAGCATTAATGCCTATAAAAACATTGGAGTTCTGAATTCCAATTCATGGTCGGATGGTGGCAATGTCTATGGCTCAGAAAAACGCATCAATTACTATTATCACAACAATCAATACTGCGGCAGTAAATTCTTTCCGGTGAATTTGGAACAACCTATTTGGTTGCAATTGTCAATCAGTCCCAACCCTGCCAGTAACGAACTTATCATAGAACTGCCACTTTTTGGTCAATACAGCATCAAAAATGCACTTGGACAAGAATGTCAGTCGGGTTACCTCAATGGTGAAAGCAGCGACCAAAAAATTGATATTTCCGAAATCGATTCTGGTGTTTATACCATTGTGCTTCAATCAGCACAACAGCGCTATACCGCCAGATTTATTAAACAGTAATTACTTTTTACTTTCTGCATCCAATACAGCAACAGCTACCATGTTCACGATTTCGCGAACAGAACTGCCAAGCTGTAAGAAGTGCACCGATTTATTGAAGCCTAATAACACCGGACCCATGCTCTCTGCACCGGCAAAACTTTGGGCAAATTTATAAGCAATATTACCAGCTGCCAAATTAGGGAAAATGAAGGTATTTACTTCTTTATCTACCAAACGGCTGAATGGGAAGTTCTCCTTTAGCATATCGTTATTCATGGCAAAATTGGCCTGAATATCGCCATCAACTACAATTTCCGGATGGTGTTTATGCAAATATGAAACGGCATTGGATACCTTTTCCGGCACTTCTCCTTTGGCACTGCCAAAATTGCTGTAACTCAACATAGCAATATTAGGTTTAACACCCAATTTCAATACCTCTGCATGGGTCATTTTTGTAATTTCTACCAACTCTGCTTCTGTCGGATCGATGTTGACTGTCGTGTCAGCAAAGAAAAACGGTCCTTTCTTGGTCATGATAATATACATACCCGCTACTTTGGATATGCCCGTTTCACGACCAATAATCTGCATAGCTGGCTTCAAAGACTTAGGATAATTCTTGGTTAAACCAGAAATGAAAGCATCACATTCTCCCTCATTCACCATCATACAACCATAGTAGTTTCTATCGCGCATCAGCTTAACGGATTCATAAATATTGATGCCTTTTCTCTGGCGTTTTGTAAAGAATTTGGCACCAAATTCTTCGCGTTTTGCGTCTTCTGTCAATGGATCAATAATGGTGACATTACCGAGATCAATACCGTTTTCTTCCAGCATTTCTTTAATCTTGGTAACATTACCCAATAAAACAGGAATGGCAATGCCTTCTTCTTTCACAATCTGAGCGGCTTTCAGAATTTTGATGTTATCGGCCTCAGCAAACACAACCTGTTTAGGGTGTTGTCTGGCTTGTGTCATCATTCGTCTGATGAACTTGTTATCCAGACCTAATCTGTTTCTTAATTCGAGTTTATAGGCATCCCAGTCTTCTATCACACGTTTGGCAACACCGCTGTCTATGGCGGCTTTAGCAACAGCCGGACTTACAGTTTCTATCAATCTTGGATCGATTGGTTTTGGAATGATGTAATTTCTACCGAACTCTAAAGCTGATTCGTTATAAGCACGCATCACCGATTCAGGCACCGGTTCTTTGGCAAGATTGGCAATCGCTTTAACAGCTGCCAACTTCATCTCCTCATTGATCTTAGTTGCTCTGACATCCAAAGCGCCTCTAAAAATAAATGGAAAACCAAGTACATTGTTTACCTGATTAGGATGATCACTTCTTCCAGTCGCCATAATAATATCTGGGCGCGCATCAATCGCAGTCTGATAGGCTATCTCCGGGTCAGGATTTGCCATAGCAAATACGATAGGATCATTAGCCATGCTTCTGATCATATCTTGCGATAAAATATTGGCTTTAGACAAACCAACAAATACATCTGCACCATTCAAAGCTTCCTCTAAAGTGGTGGCCTTTGTATCATTAACGAAGTATTGTTTATAGGCATCCAGATCAGTTCTGGAAGCATTCAAAGTGCCTTTACTATCCAGCATAATGAGGTTCTCTTTCTTAACCCCTAGGGCAATAAACAGCTTACTGCAACTCATGGCACTTGCTCCAGCACCATTCACTACCATTTTAATTTCGCCAATATTTTTATTGACGAGTTCAAGCGCATTCAACAAGGCCGCACCACTAATAATGGCAGTACCATGTTGATCATCGTGCATGATTGGAATAGACAACTCGTCTCTCAATCTTTGCTCAATTTCAAAACATTCAGGCGCTTTAATATCTTCTAAGTTGATGCCCCCGAAAGTCGGCTCCATGGCTTTAACACAAGCGATAAAACCATCTACATCTTTTACATTCAATTCGATATCGAAAACATCAATATCAGCAAATATTTTGAATAAAACGCCTTTACCTTCCATAACAGGCTTGGAGGCTTCCGGTCCGATATCACCTAGACCTAAAACAGCAGTTCCATTACTAATTACAGCAACAAGATTTCCTTTAGCGGTGTATTTGTACACATCATCCGTATTTTCAGCTATTTTAAGACATGGCTCTGCAACACCCGGAGAATACGCTAAACTTAGGTCGCGCTTGGTTTGAGTTGGCTTGGTGGATATAACTTCTATTTTTCCTGGTCTGCCCGTACTATGATAGTCCAAAGCATCCTTCTGTAATTTCGAATTTGACATAATCGTTCTGCGAAATAAAGTATATTTTTTAGAAATTCAACCCATTATACAATTTCTTTACCCTGAGCCATATCACCTTAGTCGAACTTATATAAATTTTTCTTATAATGTTGAAAGGGTTTCGATATTAATTTGTAAGTTAGCCATTCGAAAATATCTTATGAAAAATCGAAATTTAACGGTCTTAATTCTTCTTTCATTGTTCTTCAACAATATTGATTCTCAAACATTTAAGACTAAATTAACAGATCATTCTGCAAATGTTGAAGCTGTGGCATTTTCAGCTGATGGCAAATCATTTGCGAGTGGTGGTTGGGACGGTGTGGTTAACTTATACACATTTGACTCGACAGGTCTTCCTAAACTTAAGCAATCCTTCACTGGACATTTAGGTGCAGTGATCTCTTTGAACTTCTCAAAAAACGGAAAATATCTGGTAAGTTGCAGCAAAGATTATTCTTCGAGAATCTGGAACATCGATACACCTGCAAAGAGCAAAGTTTTTAATCTGCACCTTGAACCTGTAACAGCATCATTTTTAGATCCAAGCAATAAGTTTCTCATTTCATCAAGTCTAGACGGCACTATTAGAACAACCAATGTCAACGACGCCATGAAATCAAAGATATTGAAGCTTTCGGGACCTATCATGGATTTGCAAATTAGTAAAGATATGAAATTTTATTATGTGGCATTTAAGGGTGGCACAATTAAGAAATTTCAGACTGGAGGTAAGAATCTAGAGATAGCAGCATTTACAGGTCATACTGATGATATTAACTCTATTGAAATTTCACCCGATGGCAATTTTATGGCCAGTGCTTCCAACGATAAAACCATTATCATCTGGGATCTTAATTCAGGTAAAATCCACAAAACTCTTACGGGATTTGAATGGAAGGTAACATCTATCAAATACAGCAGCGATGGCAAATACATCATCGGCGGCTGCAATGACGGGGTTTCTAAAATATTCGATATTAGCACAGGAAAATCTGTTACAGAATTAAAGGAAATGGGCAAAAATGTAAGAGATGTCAGTATCAGTCGCGATGGCTCTACTGCCCTTGTTGCTACACACATGGACGCACAAAAATTTGGTGTTATACTATACAGTACCGGCATTATCACAACACCACTTCCTGAAACTGGTGCCGACGGAAAACCGAAAAAAACCGTTGCGCCCGCAGCCAGCAAAACAAGCAAAACAACGAACAAAAAATAAGATGGAGCAAAATAGTATCGAATCAAGTAAAGCCCCTGAACCGGTTGGCTTATACCCTCATGCAAGAAGAGTTGGAAACTTATTATTTTTAAGCGGTGTTGGTCCGCGCGAAAAAGGCACCAAAAAAATCCCAGGTGTCGAACTCGACGAGAACAACAATATCATTTCCTATGATATCGCTACCCAATGCCATAGCGTTTTCAGAAACATTAAATATATTTTAGAAGATTCTGGCAGCAGCTGGGACAAAATTGTAGATGTCACCGTATTCCTCACCAATATGAAAGATGATTTTCCTATCTATAATAAGATTTGGGCTGAATACTTCAAAGACAATGCACCGTGTAGAACAACCATAGAAATCAATTGCCTGCCTACACCAATTGCTATTGAGTTAAAAGTGATTGCTACTATTTAATTACAACATTAAATAGTAACACATTGCGGTAAATGGCAATGAAATTAGTAGCGCATCAAATCGATCAAGAATGCCACCATGCCCAGGTAAAATATTACCTGAATCCTTAATTTTAAATTCTCGCTTTAGCATACTTTCTACTAGATCACCTAAAGTGCCAAAAACAACGCTGCAAAGTGCGACGACTATGTTAACTTTATACGGGATACTAAAATAATGTGACAGTATTAATGAAAAACCAAGAGTCAACAGCAATCCTCCTATAAAACCTTCCCAGGTTTTGCCTGGTGAAACGGCCTCAAACATCTTATTTTTTCCCAATATCTTTCCACTTAAATAGGCAAATGTATCGCTGCACCAAATCAACACAAATAAATTCAATGCCAACAGAGGACGATATACCACTGCCGGCGACAAATCAGTTGCTTCTGGCTTAAATGTGCTGATAAAGAAAAACAACAAGGGAAACGCTAGATAAAAAAGACCAGAAAACAAATATGCTAAAGATTTCCATTCTCTGTTTTTTGAAAACAAAATAAAAAAGGCTGCTATTGGAAATAGTAATGGCAATAAATACACAACCCAATCTTGATACCAGTATTTAAGCGTCACAACACCTAAGCCAAGTGCTACAAAAAGTGCCTGCGAAAAATGAAACACCCCATTAAATACAATTTTATAATACTCCAACATACCAAACAGACCAATGGCACACAATAGCACAAGAAAACTGTATTCGTTGTAAAGTGTCAGGCTGCAAATGCCCACAACAAAGAAAACACCGGTGATGGCCCTTTGCCAGAAATTATTCATGATGATATTTTGATTTAAAATTTTGAAGCAGATAAAACCCAACCACCATGACACCTGCAAACACAATCACTAGTATTAAGGAAGGTGTATAAGTGTCGCTTACTATGTCTTTTGCTAGAGACGATGAACTTTGAAAATAAAAAGCTGTTACCGCCAAAGCATTATTAAAAAAATGAACTGCAATACTGCAAAACAAACTGCTGGTATAATACATGACATAACCTAAAACCAAAGCAAGTAATACCATTGGGAAAAATTGTGTAGGATTGAGGTGCACAGAGGCAAATACAACCGAACAAATGGCTATGCCAGTATGCGGACTGCCAGTGGCTTTCATTAAAAGATTTTGTAAAATACCTCTAAAAAATATCTCCTCCAAAACAGCCGGTACCAATGCGATAAAAAAGAAATTGACTAACAGTCCGCCTAAATTCTCCATTTGTAGCATCTTAGAAATGGCCCCTTGCATAGCAGGAGCACCAATTTTAGTTTCCAATTCCTTCAAGAATGCTGACTGGCTGGTGAAACTTAATATGTAAGCTGATACCACAATTGAAGAGGCAAATATGACAAGAACCGGCATCCAAACCACACGATGTTTAGGAGGGTTCCATGCAACCATACGGCCAAAATCCCATTGCTTAAATTTGACAAAAAACACGGCCGTAAAAAGCCAGGTACCTAATGCTGACAAAGTATTATGGATCTTTAATGCCAGTATTTGCTTTGGATCTGTAAGATCAAAAATTAAATGTACGATATCCTGGAAATTAAGGCTAAAGCTAAAAGATACTATCAGCAAGCTGATATAGTTAAAGACGGTAGAACACAAAATTAGCATGCCGAACAAAATTAATATGTCGGCAAAATATTGCATTCTGTTTTGTTCAGCGTAATTTTGCAAATTCTTTTAAAATTATAAATCGCAAATTTGGTAAAAATCGCTGATATATCTCTGGGAAATTTTCCCCTGCTTCTGGCACCTATGGAAGATGTCAGTGACCCTCCCTTCCGTTTTGTGTGTAAAGAAAGGGGCGCCGACCTGATGTATACAGAGTTTATTAGCTCTGAGGGCCTCATCAGAGACGCCGCTAAAAGTGTACAAAAACTCGACATATTTGAATATGAACGTCCCATTGGTATTCAGTTATTCGGTGGTGAAATTGACAGTATGGTCGAAGCAGCTAAAATAGCCACACAAGCCAATCCTGATTTAATTGACATCAATTACGGCTGCCCGGTAAAAAAAGTAGTTTGTAAAGGAGGCGGCGCGGCAATCTTACAAGATGTGCCCAAAATGGTAGCAATGACCAAAGCTATTGTCGAATCTACTCATCTACCAGTTACTGTAAAAACACGTCTGGGCTGGGACGAAAAATCAAAAAACATTGAAGAAGTTGCCGAAAGATTACAGGATATTGGTATTAAAGCTCTATCTATACACGGCAGAACCAGAGTGCAATTATACAAAGGTGAGGCCGACTGGACTTTGATTGGCAAAGTAAAAAACAACCCAAGAATTCAAATTCCTATTTTTGGTAATGGCGATATCGACTCTGTCGAAAAAGCACTGGAATATAAAAACAGATATGGTGTCGACGGACTAATGATTGGACGAGCCAGCATCGGTCACCCTTGGATTTTTAACGAAATCAAACATTACATCAATACTGGAGAACACTTGCCCGCCCCAACCCTGGAGGACCGTGTTAACGCTTGTTATACCCATTTGGTTAAATCCATCGAATGGAAAAGTGAAATTCTGGCCATCAACGAAATGAAACGTCATTATGCCAACTATTTCAAGGGAATCCCGAATTTTAAACCTTATAGAACGGCATTGGTTATGTCTAACAACCTGAATGAAATCAAAGATTTGCTGGAAACTATAAGAACCACGGATTTCTCGTCTGCAGGTGGTTTACAGCTTGCGCACGACCATGATACCGTCTCTTAGAGGCAACAACATATTCTCCACTCTTTTATCAGCTAATACCATTTTGTTAAAAGCATCCAATAATTGGGTGTCCTTGTCTTTCTCAAGTTCGCGCTGATCTACTATTTTACCACTCCATAAAACATTATCTGCCATGATAACGCCACCTGGACGCAGTTTATCAATCAGCAAATCGTAATAGGCGGTATATTGAGATTTCTCTGCATCCATCCAAACTAAATCCCAGGCATCTACTTGTGCATTCAATTCGCGAATAACTGTGATAGCATCGCCTGTTACCATCTCTATTTTAGATTGGAATGGTGATTGATGGATAAAACCTGTTGCTGTATGCATCACTTCCTCATTGCTGTCAATGGTATACAATTTACCGTTATCGGCCAATCCTTCAGCCAGACAAAGCGCCGAATAACCCGTATAAGTGCCAATATCCAAAACATTCATTGGACGCATCAGATGGCTGATAAAGCTTAAAAATCTACCCTGCAGGTGACCACTTAACATTCGAGGTTTTAAAACACTGGTATGCGTATAATGATTTAATGACGCAAGCAAAACACTTTCATGACTGGTATGCTGCTCTGAATATGTTACAATTTTAGGATCGGTAAATTCCATCTCTGCAAATTAAACCATATTTTTTCTAGTTGTAATCCTGTAATTTTGAAATTGATGATCACACAAATTAGCACTGGTATCTGGCACTTTATCAAAGCGACTGGATTTTTGTTTAAACACAGATTATGGCATTACTATTTATATCCTGTCATACTCAGCATTATCCTGTATGCTTTCTTAATTGGCGCACTAATAAAATACGCCTATGACATTGTTCAATATGCATTTGCACCATATATGCCTGAACTCATGCCCAAGATTGAAAAAGCCTCAGATTATCTGGATATATTAAGTAAAATTCCTGTATATGGTGTTTTAGCTGTTGTATTTTCTATGCTCGCCTTAATCCTGGCAGGTAAATTCTCCAAATACATTGTTCTAATTATCATGGCGCCTGTGTTCTCAATACTGAGTGAGAGAATTGATAGCATTATTACCGGAAAAACCTACGACTTTAGCAGCATGCAGATGCTAAAAGATATGATTCGAGGTATACTAATTGCAATAAGAAACCTGATTATTGAACTATTCTGGATGGCAGGCATTTCTGTTTTGTCCATATTTTCAGGTGGTTTAGGATTATTAGCCAGTCCAATACTCTTTATCATTAGTGCTTACTTTTACGGATTTAGCATGATTGATTACACTTGCGAAAGACGTAAACTCAGTATCAAAGATAGCGTAAAGTTTGTAAGACACTATAAATTCTTCGCCATAGGTAATGGTGGTATGTATCTACTATGCAGTTTAATTCCAGTTTTGGGCGATATCATCGGAGCAGTAAATGGTATTTGCGGTGCAACAACAGGCATCATTGAACTTGAAAAAGGGCAAAAATTCGGAAACTAAGCAATAACAAGGCTTACACTCCTGCTATACGAATAATTTCTGAAATAAACAAGCCTAATTTTACACCGAAAATTCGGCAATATCAACTATATATGATTTTATCATATATATTCTATTAAACTAATATTTTGAATGGTTTCAAGACTTTTAGAAAATTTTCTTTGGTATTTATTTGAGAAATTCAGAAAAAATTGTATTATCTTTGTGATAGAAAAATCCTAAACAACAACACACATGAGCAATCTAAAGAAAAGAGTCCTGTTCGTGTCATCAGAAATGACACCATTCTTAAATGAATCACCAGTAGCGACAGTTTCGAGGTTTCTGCCTCAGGCGATTCAGGAAAAAGACCATGAAATTCGTGTTTTAGTTCCCCGTTTTGGTGTTATCAACGAAAGAAGAAACAGACTGCACGAAGTAGTTCGTCTTTCAGGTATTAATATCTCTATTGATGACAAAGACAATCCGCTCATGATTAAAGTAGCCTCTATCTCTGAAGCCAGAATGCAGGTATACTTTTTAGACAACGAAGATTATTTTCACCGCAAGTTTATATACACAGACGAAAAGAACAAATTTTTTGATGACAATGACGAACGCGTTATTTTCTTCTGTAAAGGTGTTTTAGAAACTGTAAAAAAACTAGGCTGGGCGCCAGATATCATTCATTGCCAAGGCTGGATGACGAGTTTGATTCCGGTTTACCTTAAAACCATCTATAAAGACGAGCCTGTATTTAAAAGTGCTAAAGTAGTTTACTCAGTTTTTGAAAATGAATTCAAAGAAAATTTGGGTAAAGATTTCGCCAGAAAAGCGACGCTTAATGAAATAGATGACAAACATTTAGAAGCCTATTCTAATGGCGACAACAAGAGTCTGCACCTTGGTGGTATCAAAAATGCTGACGCCGTAGTGGATTGTACTTCTAATCTTGACCCTGAGTTCGTTAAAATCATGAAAGCTAAACCGCACATGACGCATGATAGCGAGAATTTGGGCGAAAAATATGTGGCTTTCTACGATCAGGTGATGACTTCTGCAAAATAATCAGTTATTTTGCCTTTGTGAACACCAGAATTGTATTTTTACTCCTTTTAAGTGCTGTTTTTGTATCCTCTTGCAGGAAACAGGATGACAATGTATTTCTTGAAAACGAAACAACCAGCGGTTTTGATGGCTATAGCTCTACTGATACACTCTCTATTAAGACATCAACTGTAAGAGAGGATTCTCTAAAAACTGACAGCTTAAGTCATAACCTTATAGGTTGTATCAATGATCCGGTGTTCGGAAAATACCAGGCCTCTACGTATTTTCAATTGAAACTGCCTCAAGTTGGCAATGTCATCAGTTCAAATACCTTAGACTCTGCTGTACTGTTTCTGCAATTTACTTCAAGCACTGCATACTACGGCGACCTAAACTCAGAAGTCAGTTTTAACGTTCATGAACTGACCCAAAGTATGGGTAACACTGTCACACACTCTAACCAGTCATATACTTATGATAATACACCTGTAGGTTCTTTTTCTGGACGATTTAATGTCACGGATAGTTTGGCCTACAATAGCTTAGGAACCATTTATAAAGGTGCGCCAGGGATTTCAATTAAACTCAGCAATGCTATGGCTCAAAAATTATTTAATGCTACAGCTTCTGATTTATCTAGTCAGGCCAACTTTTTAAACTTCTTCAAAGGTTTGGTGCTTGTTCCAACTGGAACACCTGCATCTGGAAGCGGTGCTATTGCTGCCATTAATCTTAAAGGGGCTTTTAGCCGACTAAGGGTATATTACAATGGCAATATGCAAAGTGATTTTAAAGTGTATGACGACTGCGAAAGATTCTCTGCCTATGCTGTGAGCAACCAAGGTACCGAAATTACAAAACAGAAAACAATGAATGGTAGTGCAAACTTTGATACTACCTATGTTATGGCTATGGCGGGTGCAAAAACCTTTATTCAGTTACCAGAATTGTTCAACCTTGTGCCCAACAATGGTAAACTTATCTCTGTTGGAAAAGCTGAAATCGTATTCCGCCCATTAACAGGATCATATGCGGCTCCATGCACCTTACCAAAAAGAATGTTGCTATTTGTTAAAGAGAAAGAAACCGGACTCAACGCTGGTATGATTGATATGCTGGAACCATTTTATGGCGGCACATACAATGCTTCTAAAAACGAGTACAGATTTAATATTACAAGATACATTCAAAGCCTTTACACCGACTATCAACTAAAAGGCACCAACAACAACAATGGCCTGTTCTTAGCCATTCCATCTGATTCACCGGTAGCTCCGAGCAGAATTATGATAGATGCCGCAAAAGGTACAGCAGGCAGTGGTATTGAATTCAAAATAATCTATACCGAACTTTAATTTAAAAACTTTGTTACGTATATAATGGAAAATAAAAGGAAACCTTACCAACTGGTCTCCAGAGAGTGGAAAAAGGAAAATACCGTCATCAACCTTAAAAACACCAGCATTGGCAATGGTAATATTACCGTAATTGCGGGACCATGCGCTGTTGAAAATGAAGACCAGATTTTTACCATCTGCGAATTCCTCAACAAACAAAATGTTAAAATTCTAAGAGGTGGTGCTTACAAACCAAGAACATCTCCATATTCTTTTCAGGGCCTTAAAAAAGACGGACTAATTTTAATGCGTCAGGCAGCTGATAAATTCAATATGAATGTTATAACTGAAGTAATGGATACCAATTTAGTGGATGAAGTTGCTCAGTATGCCGATATTTTGCAAGTTGGCACGCGTAATATGCAAAACTACCAGTTGCTAAGAGCGCTAAGTAAAATTGACAAACCTGTTATGCTGAAGCGCGGCATGAGCAGCACTATGGAAGAATGGTTGCTGGCTGCTGAATACATTTTGTCTGGCGGAAATTATAAAGTTATTTTATGTGAACGCGGCATAAGAACCTTTGAAACTGCCACCAGAAACACTTTAGATCTTAGCATAGTGCCTTTATTAAAGTCTGTTTCTCATTTACCTGTAATCGTCGATCCAAGTCAGGGAACGGGCATAAGAGAATTAGTAGAACCAATGAGTCTTGCCGCAGTTGCTGCTGGTGCCGATGGCATTATGGTCGAAGTACATAATCAACCTGAAGAAGCATTGTCAGATGGCGCTCAATCGCTGTATTTTGATCAGTTTTCAGGTTTAATAAATAAACTCAAAGCCAGTGCAGATGCGTTTGGACGCAAACTGGATGTAGATTCAAAAAAGATTTTATCATAATTTTTTTGATATTTACAAAAATCACTTATCTTTGCACTCCCAAAAACCACACGGTGTGGTAGTTCAGCTGGTTAGAATACTGCCCTGTCACGGCAGGGGTCGCGGGTTCGAATCCCGTCCACACCGCAAAACTTTCCTACATTTAAAAAAGCCCTAAAAAAGGGCTTTTTTTTTGC
>JACCDI010260635.1_pt1 | contig 17154 bp, 14 predicted proteins | sample 7442791 | NCBI WGS metagenome assembly JACCDI01 (sample SAMN15323434, study PRJNA562643) | freshwater metagenome | isolation source: river surface water | place: USA:Blue River Watershed | collected 2017-08-15 | reverse complement strand
TGGACACGACGATCGCCCTGATGACCGCAAAGTAAGCAGGCGCGCTGCCCCACTCATTGCGGCGTAGACTAACTTCGGCGCAGCCGAAGTTAAGGCCCGGAGGGCCGGGTCGTAGCCACAACGAATGGGTCGCCGCGCAGCGGCGAAAAAAGAGGACGCACAGCGTCCTCTTTTTGCTTCAGCAACCGCATGGTGTACCTGACGGTTGCATCAATGACGGCTCTTTAATTCCCCATCACCTTCTGATACTCCGGCGACCTCGGCCCCGGCAGCAACCCTCCCGGACGCGAGCTCAGCAAGCGGTAGCTTGTCATTCGCGCCACCGGATATCCCTGGTCGCCGAGGTTGTTCGCCACCTGCCGGATCAGCGCGCTGATCAGCATTCCTGCGAGGCCGCCGCTGCTGTTGTCACGGCCTTCGGCATTGGATGCGCTGGCCTTGCCCTCCCACAGCAGCTGGCCATTGCGAAGATCGACCAGTTTTGCGCTCGCCGACACGATCACCTGGCTATCAACCAGAAAATACTTCGCACCATACTCGTTGATCGTGATGTAGAGGACGGCATCGGCACCGAACACTTCGGCCAGCTTCGCAGGCGGCGCGTCGTGCATTTCGCCCGGGTTCGTCATGCCGTTTTCGCGGAAAGTCTGGTCTACCAGCGCGACCGGGAACACGTAATAGCCTGATTCGGCCAGCGGCGCCGTGACGGTCGCCATCATGCTGTACGGGGCGCGCACATCCGGCGACTGGTTCAGCGGTGGGAGCACGAGTATCGAGCGGGGCTTGCTTTGCCTGAAAGCGCTGTAGTCATAGGAGGGCTGCGTCGCGCAGCCTGCAAGCACGGCGACGAACGCGAGCAGCGCCGCGCGCAAAAAGATTTTCATGAACATGTCGTTTCCTTATCGCTTTGCCTGCGCAATCAGCCGGTCCATGTAGGGCCGCGATTCCGGAAACAGCAGCTTTTCAGTCTCGAACGCAGCGATCGCCCGGTCGAGATTCCCGGTCTGGAAGTACAAGTAGCCAAGGTGAGCCTGAAAGCCCGGCGGCAGCGCCTTGTTGGCGGCGCGCGCCTTCTCGAGGTCGCGCTCCAGCTTGCCGATCTGTTCCTGCGGCGAGGTCTTGCCGCCTTCCGCATACATCGCGTAAATCTGGTTCTCGTAGCTGCCCCATTGATACAGGCTGCGGTCCTGGGTTGCGCAGCCGCTCGCAAGCATCGCTGCCAGCAGCGGCAGCATCAGTCGGATTTTCATTGCGGCCTCCGGATCAGTTGTCCGGCTTCCATGCGCCGCGTTCAATGGCCTCGACCAGCCGGTTCACCGCTTCGCGGATCGCGAGGTCGAGCACCTTGCCGTTCAGCGTGGAGTCGTAGCTGGAGGTGCCGCCGAAGCCGATGATTTCCCGATTCGACAGCGCATATTCACCGGCGCCCTGCACCGAGAACACCACTTCCGACGTGAGCGCGTTGACCACGTTGACGCTGACCTTCGAATACGCAACCTGCGATTTGCCGCGCCCGAGGATGCCGAAGAATTGCTGGTCACCGGTTTCCTTGCGGCCGAATTCGGTCACGTCGCCGGTCAGCACATAGTTTGCGCCTTTCAGGCTCTGATCCTTGCCGCGGATTTTTGCTTCCTGCTGGATCTCGCCCATGTTGTCGCGATCGACGATCACAAAGCGGTTCGACTGCTGCAGGTGGGTGATCAGGATGGTTTTGGCCTGCGAGCCGAGGCGGTCGACGCCGTCTGAGAACAGGCCGCGCATGAAGTTGGAGCGGTTGTCGAACTTGCCGACGGCCAGCGTGCTGCGCGGGCCGCTGTAGCTGGTGCCGGCGGAGGCTACCTGCTGCGGCGCGACGGTGCGCGAGGTCTCGGTGGCACAGCCGAACAGCAGCAGCGAAAGCACCAGCAATGATGCGCGGAAAACAGGCGTGAACAGATGCGTCATGGTCGGTTTCTTGGGGAAGGATTAATCAGGCTGCGTCGTTGAACGCAGAGATGATTATATTCTTTGTTACTTTAACGAAACCGATTGTTGCAAAAATAATACTGGCGAATCAACTCGCCGGCTCGACCACCTCCGTCCATAGCTTCAGCACCGCGGTGCGCAGCGTGTCGACCGAGGCGGCCTGCACCCGCGCGCGGTCTTCGCCGCGAAGCCGTATCTGGTGTTGCAGCCGTCGGAATTCGCGATAGGCGTCCGACACTTGCAGCGCGAGCGCCGCATCGATCAGCCCGATCTGTCCCGCCAGTTTCAGCAGCGCGATATTGCCGATATCGCCGGTCATCTCGGAATGGTCGCAAGCATGCGCGAGCACCAGGTACTGCACGATGAATTCGATGTCGATCATGCCGCCGTCATCGTGCTTCAGGTCGAACAGTCCGGAGCGGTTCGGGTGCGCATCGTGCATGCGGCGGCGCATGGCCAGCACCTCGCTGCGCAATGCCGCATGATCGCGCTTTTGCCGCAGCAGGTCGACGCGCAGCGTCTCGAAACGCTTGCCCGTGGCCGCATCGCCGGCGCAGAAGCGCGCGCGCGTCAGCGCCTGGTGCTCCCACACCCAGGCCGACTGCCGCTGGTATTTCTCGAAAGCGCCGAACGACGACACCAGCAGGCCGCTGGCGCCGTCCGGGCGCAATGCGATGTCGATGTCGAACAGAACGCCGGCCGAGGTATGGCTGGTCATCCAGGTGATGAAGCGCTGTGCGAGCTTCGCGTAGAGAGGCGGCGCGTCCTGGTCGTCGTCGTCGTACAGGAAGATCACGTCAAGGTCCGACGCGTAGCCGAGTTCCTTGCCGCCCAGCTTGCCATAGGCGATCACTGCGAACGCCGGCTGTTCGCGATGGCGGTTCGGCAGCGTCTGCCAGACGGCCTCGATGGTCGCGCCGACCAGCACGTCGGCCAGTGCCGACAAGTGGTCGGCCAGCCGCTCGACCGTCAGCAGGCCGCCCAGGTCTTGCGCGAGCAGGCGGAACAATTGCGCATGATGAAGCTCGCGCAGCGCGTCCATCTGCCGCTCGGTGTCGCCCTCGAACGCTTTCAGGCGCTGCCGGCATTCGCGCGCGAACGCCGCCCAGTCCGGCTCCGCCTCCAATGCCCTCAGGTCGAGCAGTTCGTCCATCAGCACCGGGTGGCGCGTCAGGTACTGCGCGGCCCAGCTGCTGGTGGCCATCATGCGCACCACGCGCTGCATCGCCTGCGGGTACTCGGTCAGCAATTCCAGATACGCGGAACGGCGCGCGATCGTGTCGAAGAAGTCGAGCAAACGGTTCAGCGTGACCGGGCGCGCGCCGCCCTCGCGCGCGACCAGCGGCAGGGCGGCGCGCATCAGGCCATGCAATTGCGCCTTGCGCTGCTCCGACAGGGACTGGATGCGCGACGAGCGCAGCGTCGTCAGCAGCCGCTGCGCGGCGGCCGGCGCATCGTCGAATTCGAGCGTCGCAAGGCAGGCAGCCAGCGCCTCTTCGCCGATGTCCTCGAGCGCCGGCACGGCGCCGGCCGGATCGGCCGCCTCATCGCGACCGCCGCGGTCCTCGAACATCGCGTCGAACTGCGCCGCGACCCACTGGCTGCATTCGTCATAGGCCTGCTTCAGTTCGGCGACGCCGGCATAGCCCATCATTTCGGCGATCCGCTGCCTGTCTTCCTCCGACGAGGGCAGCACATGGGTCTGCGCGTCGTCGAGGTACTGGATGCGGTGCTCGAGATTGCGCAGGAACGCATAGCAGTCGAGCAGGCGGTCGACAACCTCGGGCGCGAGCAGTTTCTTTTCCGCGATCGTGCGCAGCGTCGTGCGTGTCGAGCGGTCGCGCAGCGCCGGATCGCGGCCACCGCGGATCAGCTGGAATACCTGCGCGAGAAACTCGATCTCGCGGATGCCGCCACGGCCCAGCTTCACATTCACGTTGCGATCGGGGTGCCGGGTTTCCTGCCGCACGACCTCGGCACGGATTTGCGCGTGCATGTTGCGCAGCGCATTGATCGCGCCGAAATCGAGGTAGCGGCGGTAAACGAAGGGCTGCACCATGCGCTCGAGCGCGGTGATGTCCTCTGCGTCGCCCGTCATCGCGCGCGCCTTCACCCATGCGTAGCGCTCCCATTCGCGGCCCTGTGCCAGCAGGTAGGTCTCGAGCATCGAGAAACTGGCGGCCAGCGGTCCCGACGCTCCGTTCGGCCGCAACGCCATGTCGACGCGGAAGCTGAAGCCGTCCTCGGTGATCTCGGCGATGTCCGCGATCAGCTTGCGTCCCAAGCGCACGAAGAATTCATGGTTCGACAGGGGGCGCTGGTCATCGCGCGAGCACACTGTCTCGCCACCTTCCGGGTAAAGGAAGATCAGGTCGATGTCGGACGACACGTTCAGTTCATGGCCGCCGAGCTTGCCCATGCCGACCACGATCATTCGTTGCGGACGTCCCGTTTCCTCGCCGGTCGGTACGCCGTGCGCGTCGCACATCGTCGCGTACAGGGCGTCGAGATGAGTGGCGACGACGAAATCGGCAAAATGCGAGATCGCCCCGACCACCTCGCCAAGGTCTGCCCGGCCCGACAGGTCGCGTGCCACGATGGCCGACACCAGCAGGTTGCGCAGCCGGCGCATCGCGGCGGGCAGGGACGGCGTCCTGGCCCGCTGCTGCTCGAGCAGCGCGGCCAGATCGAGCCGGTCAAGCGATAATCCGGCCAGCATTTCCAGTTCGGGAACACGGGCCGGGTCGGCGGAAAGCCAGCGTTGTACGAACCGCGAGGCAGTGGGGCGGGTCAAAGGCAGGTTTGCGCTCATGAATTGTGGTTACGGGCGTCAACGATGGGAGCCCGCTTGCGGCTATGATAACGAGAAAGCGGGAATGTGGGCTGTGCCAATGATGGTGGGCCGCACGTTCCGACAAGACTTGCCGACAGATGTCCACCATTCCAGACCAGAACAGCCCGAACCGCAGCCGTGTTGCCAGCCTTTGGCGCGCGGCCGTCATCGCTTTCAATCATGCGAACCGGGCCAGCCATCATGCGCTGTACTGGCTGCTTGTGCTCCTGACGGTCGGCTACTTCGGCTTTTGCGCGATGTTCCTCGGGCTGCGCTATCTGGTGCTGCCCAACATCGACCACTACAAGCCCGAGGTCGCCAGCGTGGCCAGCCGCATGCTGAACCGGCCGGTGACGATTGCAGGCATCCACGCGAGCTGGAACGGCCTGATGCCGCGCCTGCAGCTCGACGGGGTGGTGATCCATGACGAGCACGGCGACAGCGCGCTGCACCTGCCGCAGGTCAATGCGACCCTGTCCTGGTCCTCCGTGCTGGGGAAACTGCACCTGCATTCGCTGGAGATACTCAAGCCCGACCTTGAGGTCGAGCGTGATCCGCAAGGCCGGCTGTTCGTGGGCGGCATGCTGCTCGATACCAGCCAGCCTGACGACGGCAGCGGGCTGGACTGGCTGCTCACGCAGCGGGAAATCGTGATCCGGGATGGCGCGCTGCGCTGGCGCGACCAGCTGCGCAATGCGCCTGAACTCACCCTGTCAGGCATCAGCTTCGTGCTGCGCAACCAGTGGCGCACGCACCAGGCGGCGCTGCACGCGACCCCGCCTGATGCACTGGCCGAACCGATCGACCTGCGTGCCGAATTCTCCCATCCGCCGTTCATGACCCGGCGTTCCGACTACGGACAGTGGTCCGGCGAGCTGTATGCGGACTGGCGCAACACTCACCTTGACGGCTGGAAGCGCTATGTCGACCTGCCTTGGGAGCTGGCTGGCGGTGACGGCGCGCTGCGCGCCTGGCTCAGCTTCCGGCGCGGCGTGGTCGAGAACGTGACCGCGGACCTGGCCCTGAGGAATGTGTCGGCGACGCTGGGAGAGGGCTTGCAGCCGCTGAAGCTGATCGAGGTCGCCGGCCGCATTTCCGCTGGCGAATCGGTGACGGGCCTGAAGGAAAAGCTGTTCTCGTTCGGCGCGCACGGGCACCAGCTGACGCTGACGGATTTTTCGCTGCTTACCGAGCAAGGCTCGGTGCTGCCCCGGACTACGGCCAGCTATCGCTACGTGGCCGGCGGCGACAAGCGTCCGGAGCGCCATGAACTGAAGGTAACCGAGCTCGATCTCGACGCGCTGGCGCGCCTGGCGACCCACCTGCCGCTGTCGGCGCCCGAACGAAAGTTGCTGGAAGACCTGCAGCCTCAAGGCGTGCTGAGGAATTTCTCGGCCAGCTGGGATGGTGAGCTGCCCGGCGCGGGAGAGTACAAGCTGGCCGGCAAATTCGAGCGCCTCGCCATCCGGCAGCAGGTCCCGGCGCCCGGCAGCGATGGCGTGGCAGTGCCCGGATTCGACGGACTGTCCGGCGAGATCGACGCCAGCCAGGACGGAGGCCGCGCGAAGATCAAGGGCGAGCGCAGTACGCTATTCCTCGCGAACTACCTGAACAATTCGGTCTTGCCCTTCGACCATCTGTCCATCGATGGCAGCTGGACTTTCCGCGACCAGCGCCGCAAGCTGGCGCTGAAGGTGTCCGCCCTCGAATTCCAGCAGTCCGGACTGGAAGGGCGCGTCGAGGGCACGCATCTGCTGCCCTGGCCGCTGGCCGCCGGCCAGCTGGGCGAGATCGACCTGCGCGCGCATTTTCCGACCGTGCCGCTGAACCGTGTGGTCGGCTACCTGCCGGCGGCGGCAGGACCCGATACACGGGACTGGATGGGCAGCGCGCTGGTGGACGGACAGGCTGACGACGTGAACCTCGTGCTCAAGGGCGATCTGGCCAAGTTCCCTTTCCTGCCGAAGGCGGGCGCCGCGAATGCGGACGGCGTGTTCAGGCTGGCCGCGAAGATCCGGCACGGCAAGCTGCTGCCCGCGCCGCAGATGCTGGCGCACGACCGGCGCACGCCGTCATGGCCGCGCATCGACGATATCGAAGGGCAGGTGACGATAGAGCGCTCGCGGCTGCATGTTCGCGCCGACTCGGCGAGGACGGCCGGTGTGCCGCTGTCGAATGTCGACGTGGTGATTCCGGACTTCCTCGCCCATGCGCCTTTACTCGATGTGTCCGGCACTGCCAACGGATCGCTGCCGGCCATGCTCGCTTATGTGAACGCGTCGCCGGTGGCCGGCTGGATCGATGACCTGACCGAGGAGACCCGAGCCACCGGATCCGCACGAGTGAGCCTGAAGATGCAGATCCCGCTCACCGATGCCGGCCAGCCGGCGGTGCAGGGCAGCGTGAAATTCAGCGGCAATGAGGTCCAGCTGTGGCGCTCGCTGCCGGCCGTGACCGCCCTGAATGGGGAGCTATCTTTCTCCGACCACGGCTTCCAGCTTGGCGGGCTGCAGGGCAGCATGTTGGGCGGCCCGGTCGCGATGACCGGAGGCACGCAGCGCGACGGCAGCACGGCGGTGAGGCTGGATGGCGCGCTGACGGTGGACGGACTGGCGCGCTTCGGCACGAACCCGGCGATCAAGCGCATCGTGCGCAAGCTGGCCGGCTCGACGCGTTACACGGCGAACGTGAAAGTCAGGAACCAGCGCCTCGACTTCATGCTCGACTCATCGCTCGCCGGCCTTGCGATCGACCTGCCCGCGCCACTGCAAAAGACGGCGGGAGAGACCCTGCCGCTGCGCGTGTCGATCTCGCCGGTCGGCCAGTTCGACGCGGCCATGCAGAGCGAGGAGATCCGCGTCAGTCTCGGCCGTGCGATCTCGGCGCGCTACCTGCAGCAGCGGCCGGCGACGAAGAATGCGCCCTGGAAGCTGGTGCGCGGCGGCATCGGCGTCAACGCCGTGCCGCCGACGGTGGACAGCGGCGTTGGCCTCTCGGTCAACCTGTCGTCGCTGAATGTCGATGCGTGGCGTAACCTGTTTGCCTCCGGCGGGGCCGATGCGGCGGCCGCCGATGGCATGGCGGGCAATCCCTTCTTCACGATCGATGCGGTGAACCTGCGCGCCGGGGAACTGATCTTTGCCGACCGGACGTTCGACAGCGCGGTCATCGGCGCGACCCGCATGCGCTCAGGCTGGCAATTCAACATCAATTCCGATGCGATCGCAGGCCGCGCCACCTGGGAAGACCCGTCGTCCGAGCGTGGCGCAGGCAAGGTCAGCGCGCGCCTGACCCTGCTGAAAATCGCGCAATCGGAAGCGTCCGAGGTGACCGAACTGCTGGGCGGGAAGAAGTCCTTCACGGAATTGCCGGGGCTCGACGTGATCGCCGACAGTTTCGAATTGCGCGGCATGAAGCTCGGGCGGCTAGAGCTGGCTGCGACCAATGCCGGCCTGCCGATGAGTCCGGGCCGCGAATGGCGGATCAGCAAGCTCGCGATCAGCAATCCTGGCGCCAGCATGCGCGCCACCGGCCGCTGGATCACCGGCAAGAACGAGAGCCAGAGTTCGCTCAGCTATGAACTGGACATCGCCGACGCGGGCCAGTTGCTGGATCGCGTCGGCTTCGAGCGCGTGCTCAGAGGCGGCAAGGGGAAGATGGAGGGCGAACTCGGCTGGCGCGGCGACCCGACCGAATTCGATTTTCCGACGATGTCGGGCAGCCTCAGCATGAAGCTCGGCAGCGGCCAGTTCCTGAAGGCCGATCCGGGCGTGGCGAAACTGCTGGGCGTGATGAGCCTGCAATCGCTGCCGCGCCGGCTGACGCTGGACTTCCGCGACGTATTCTCCGAGGGCTTCGCGTTCGACAGCATCGCCAGCACCGCGACCATCACGCGCGGCACGCTGAAGACCGACAGCTTCAAGATGCGCGGGCCGAACGCGGTGGTGCTGATGGATGGCTCGGTGGACCTCGCCAACGAGACCCAGAACCTGAACGTGGTCGTGATACCGGAATTGAACGCCGGCGGCGCCTCGGTCCTCTACGGACTGGCGGTGAACCCCGTGGTCGGGCTTGGCGCCTTTCTCGCGCAATATTTCCTGAAGAATCCGGTGGCGGCCGTGCTGACGCAGGACTACCAGATCACCGGTCCGTGGAAGGATCCGGTGATCAAGAAAATGCCGTCGCGCCGCAAGCCCGCCGAAACGGGCGGCACGCCGAACGGCGCACAGAGAGGTGCGGCCAATGACTGAGCAGCAGCGCAAGCGCAAGTTCACCGTGGCAGCGGTGCAGATGGTGTCCGCGCCGGACCCGGAACAGAACCGCCAGACCGCAGCCCGTCTCGTGCGCGAAGCCGCCGCCGGCGGCGCGAGCGTGGTCGTGCTGCCGGAGTACTGGGCGATCCTGGGGCGCAAGGAGACGGACAAGGTCGACCTCGCGGAAGCCCCGGGCGAGGGCCCGCTGCAAGACTTCATGTCCGGCCTTGCGCGCGAATGTGGCATCTGGCTGCTCGGCGGCACCGTGCCGCTGCGATCCGGCGTGCCGGGCAAGGTGCTCAACTCCCTGCTCGCTTATGCGCCCGACGGGTCGTGCGCCGCCCGCTATGACAAGATCCACCTGTTCGGCTTCACGCGCGGCGATGAATCCTTCGACGAGTCGCGCACCATCGTGCCCGGCAGCGACGTCGCCGTGCTGGAGACGCCGTTTGCGCGCATCGGCCTGTCGATCTGCTACGACCTGCGCTTTCCCGAGCTGTTTCGCGCGATGGGCCATTGCGACCTGATCGTGCTGCCGGCCGCCTTCACCTACACGACCGGCCGTGCGCACTGGGAAGTGCTGCTGCGCGCGCGTGCCATCGAGAACCAGTGCTTCGTGCTGGCCGCGGCGCAAGGCGGGCTGCATCCGAACGGACGCCGCACCTGGGGGCACAGCCTGCTGGTCGACCCGTGGGGCGAGATCATCGCGCAGCAGGCCGAGGGCGAGGGCATCGTGGCCGGCGAGATCGATGGCGAGCGGATGGACGGGGTGCGCGCCAGCCTGCCAGCGTTGATGCACCGGAAACTCTAGATTTTCCGGACGCCGGCGCATGCCGGCGCGATCCATTAGAATCGGGATTCGACATTCCACGCCGCCCCATTCCCATGAAGATCATCGAACCCAACCTGCAGACCCTGGCCACCGCAAGCAACTTGCTGCTGACCCCGAACGGCCTTGACGAAGACAAGCTGCTGCGCGCGTTGGGATCGATCTTCACGCACAAGGTCGATTACGCCGACCTTTACTTCCAATACACCAAGAGCGAGAGCTGGAGCCTGGAAGAGGGCATCGTGAAGACCGGCAGCTTCTCGATCGACCAGGGAGTCGGCGTGCGCGCGGTGTCCGGCGACAAGACCGCCTTTGCGTATTCCGACGATCTCTCCGAGCAGGCCTTGCTCGACGCCGCCGCTGCCACGCGCACCATCGCGCGTCGCGGCGCGGGTCGCGTGAAGGTTGCCTCGCAGATCAAGCCGGGCGCAGCGCGCGCGCTGTACCTGCCGAACGATCCGGTAATGTCGCTCGATGCGACCGCGAAAGTGCAGCTGCTGGAAAAGGTGGAGCGGCTGGCGCGCGCGAAAGACCCGCGCATCGTGCAGGTGATGGCCGGGCTGTCCGGCGAGCACGACGTGGTGCTGGTGGTGCGCAGCGATGGCCTGATCGCCGCTGATATCCGTCCGCTGGTGAGGCTGTCGCTGACCGTGATCGCCGAGCAGAACGGCCGGCGCGAGGTCGGCACCTCCGGTGGCGGCGGCCGCTATGAATTCGGTTACTTCAGCGACGAGTTGCTGGAGAAGTACGTGAGCGAGGCGGTCAATTCCGCGCTGACCAATCTCGAGTCGCGTCCCGCTCCCGCCGGCCCGATGACCGTGGTGCTCGGCCCCGGCTGGCCCGGCGTGCTGCTGCACGAGGCGATCGGCCACGGCCTCGAAGGCGATTTCAACCGCAAGGGTTCGAGCGCGTTCTCGGGCCGCATCGGGGAGCGCGTCGCCGCGAAGGGCGTGACCGTGGTCGACGATGGCACGATCGCGGACCGCCGCGGCTCGCTGAACATCGATGACGAAGGCAACCCGACCCAGTGCACGACGCTGATCGAGGACGGCATCTTGAAAGGCTATATCCAGGACACGCTGAATGCGCGTCTGATGAAGATGCCGACCACCGGCAACGGCCGTCGCGAATCCTACGCCCACCTGCCAATGCCGCGCATGACCAACACCTACATGCTGGCCGGCGACCGCGATCCGGAAGAGATCATCGCGTCGGTGAAGAAGGGCCTGTACGCGGTGAACTTTGGCGGCGGCCAGGTCGACATCACCAACGGCAAGTTCGTGTTCTCGGCGAGTGAGGCGTGGATGATCGAGGACGGCAAGCTCGCCTATCCGGTGAAGGGCGCGACCCTGGTCGGCAACGGTCCGGACGTGCTGAACCGTGTGTCCATGATCGGCCGGGACATGAGGCTGGACTCCGGCGTCGGCGTCTGCGGCAAGGACGGGCAGAGCGTGCCGGTCGGCGTCGGCCAGCCGACGCTCAGGATCGAGGACCTGACCGTCGGCGGCACTGGCTGAGGCCTTCGGAAAAACGTCGCTGGCTGTGTTGCCGGATCGTTCGCACGGTCTTCGGCGACGCAAGTTGCCAGCGGCGGTTGCGCTGGTTTTGCCAACGGCTTTGATTAATCATTTGGCAGCGTCGCTTGCCAAAGCGGCTGATTTATAGCACCATGACCGCCTGATTGACCCTGAAGTGTTAGAAAACGATGTCCGTTCTGCGCTTTTACTTTGACGCCTACTTTAGCTACCCCAGCCCCAGGGCGGTGGAGAAGCGGTAGGTTCACGACAAAGCAGAACCGAAACCGAATCTTGAAAACCGCCAGGAATGGCGGTTTTTTGTTTTTTGAGCCCGAATACCCGAATCATTCCTGGAGAAGCCATGCCCCGCACCGACGACCTGAGGATTAGAGAATTGAAGGAACTGACGCCGCCGTCGCACCTGATCCGGGAATTTCCCTGCTCGGAGAAGATCGCGACCACGACAGCGAATGCACGCACCGCGCTGCATCGCATCCTGCACGGTCAGGATGATCGGCTGATGGTCGTCATCGGCCCGTGCTCCATCCATGACACCAAGGCCGGCATCGAATACGCGCGCCGCCTCATCGAGCAGCGCGAGCGCTTCAAGGACGACCTCGAGATCGTGATGCGCGTTTACTTCGAGAAGCCGCGCACGACGGTCGGCTGGAAGGGCCTGATCAACGATCCTTACCTCGACGGCAGCTTCCGCATCAACGACGGCCTGCGTATCGCGCGCGAGCTGCTGATGCAGATCAATGAAATGGGCCTGCCGGCCGGCACCGAATTCCTCGACGTGATCAGCCCGCAGTACATCGCCGACCTGATCAGCTGGGGCGCGATCGGCGCGCGCACGACCGAGTCGCAGGTACACCGCGAATTGGCGTCAGGCCTGTCATGCCCGGTCGGCTTCAAGAACGGCACCGACGGCAACATCAAGATCGCGGCCGACGCGATCAAGGCGGCATCGCAGCCGCACCACTTCCTGTCGGTGACCAAGGGCGGCCACTCGGCGATCGTATCGACCGCCGGCAACGAGGATTGCCACATCATCCTGCGCGGCGGCAAGGCGCCGAACTATGATGCGGCCAGCGTCGAAGAGGCTTGCATCGCGCTCGGCGCAAATGGCCTTGCGCAGAAGCTGATGATCGATGCATCGCATGCGAACAGCTCGAAGAAGCCGGAGAATCAGGTGCCGGTCTGCGCGAACATCGGCGAACAGATCGCTGCAGGCGATGATCGCATCATCGGCGTGATGGTCGAGTCGCATCTGGTCGGCGGCCGCCAGGATCTGGTCGCGGGCAAGGAGCTGACTTATGGCCAGTCGATCACCGATGGCTGCATCGACTGGGACAGCAGCTTGCAGGTGCTGGAAAATCTGGCGGCATCGGTCAGGCAGCGACGACTCGCCAGCGAGAAGGAGTAAATGCAAAAGGGCCGGTTCGATACCGGCCCTTTGTTTTGGCGCGCTGGTTCTCTAGTCGCGGAAGTTGTTGAATTCCAGCGGCAGGTCAGTGACCTCTTTCTTCAGCAGCGCAATGATGGCCTGCAGGTCATCGCGCTTCGCGCCCTGCACGCGCAGCGAGTCGCCCTGTATGCTGGCCTGCACCTTGATCTTGCTGTCCTTGATGATGCGCTGGATCTTCTTCGCGGCGTCGGACTCGATGCCGTTCTTCACCTTGATCACCTGCTTGACCTTGTCGCCGCCGATCTTCTCGATCTTGCCGAGGTCGAGGAAACGCACGTCGACGCTACGCTTGGTCATCTTGTTGGTCAGTACGTCTCGCACCTGGCCCAGCTGGAACTCGCTGTCCGCGTAGGCGGTCAGCTCGCGCTCCTTCTGGTCGACGCGGGCGTCGCTGCCCTTGAAGTCGAAGCGGGTCGTGATCTCCTTGTTGGCCTGGTCGACCGCGTTCTTCACCTCGATCTGGTTGGCTTCGGAAACGACATCGAAAGACGGCATCGTGATACTCCTGATAATGTGCGATGCCGCGATTATAGAGGACGCCCGGCCGCCGCCGGAATGCCGGCCGGTATAATCCTGCCCCTATGAGTTCCCGACCCGACATCCGGCATGAGCAGTCGCTGCGCGCGCTGAATACCTTCGGCATCGACGCGAAGGCGGCCTCCTACCTGCGGGTGACGGGCATCGACGACCTGCGCGCGGTGCGTCACGATCCCGCGCTGGCATCGATGCGGCGGCTGGTGCTTGGCGGTGGCAGCAACCTGCTGCTGACGGGGGATTTTGACGGGCTGGTGCTGCACATGGTGAACCTCGGCATCGCGGTTACCGCCGAGGATGAGGATCATGTGTTCGTGACCGCGCAGGCCGGCGAGAACTGGCATCGCTTCGTGCAGTGGACCATCGATCATGGCGTGCCGGGGCTGGAGAACCTGTCGCTGATCCCGGGCAGCGTCGGCGCGTCGCCGATACAGAACATCGGCGCGTACGGCAGCGAGATGGCAGAGCATTTCCATTCGCTGCAGGCCTTCGATGTCGACACCGGCGAAATGCTGTCGCTGACGAAACAGGAGTGCGCCTTCGGCTACCGAGACAGCGTATTCAAGCACGGCCTGCGTGCCCGCGCGGTGATCGTAGCAGTGACTTTTGCGCTGCCAAAGCGCTGGCAGCCGAACCTGCGCTATGCGGAACTGGCGGCCGAAATCGACGCGCGCGGCATTCAATCTCCAACCGCGAAAGACATCAGCGAAGCGGTGATCGCAATCCGCACCCGCAAGCTGCCGGATCCTGCAAAGATCGGCAATGCGGGCAGTTTCTTCAAGAACCCGGTGGTGAGCGCAGAGCAGCGCAATGCGCTGCTAGCGCAGCATCCGGCACTGGTCAGCTACCCGCAAGCCGATGGCAGTTACAAGCTCGCAGCCGGCTGGCTGATCGATCAGTGCGGGTGGAAGGGGAAGTCATTGGGAGCAGCCGGCGTGCACGAGAAGCAGGCGCTGGTGCTGGTCAACCGGGGCGGGGCCAGCGGAGCGGAGATCCTGCAGCTTGCGAAGACTATCCGCGACGACGTGCATGCAAGCTTCGGGGTGCTGCTCGAGCCGGAGCCTGTGCTGGTCTGAGCTTTGTTACTTCAGCAGCTGCGCCGCTTGTCCTTGTTCCGCCAGAAGCTCGATCGCCTTCTTGTCGAAAGAGACGAAGCTTTCACCGCCCAGCCATGTGCCCTCGTAGGCCATCACGCCATCGGCAAAATCGCCACCCGCCTCCAGCAGAGCAAGCCCGGCTTCTGCTGCCGGTCGGTTCATGGTGGCGTTCTTTGTATCGAGCAGTGCGCGGATGGCGGTAGCGATGGCATCACTGTCAAAGCCGTAGACACGCCGCAGCACCCAGACAAACTCGCACAGGCAGGGTAGCGAAACGGCGATCAGTGATGCATTCTTCAAGATCTTGGCGGCGGCTGCCGCTTGCTTCAGGTCGTCGCGCACAATGCCCCGTATCAGGACATTGGTATCCACCGTGATCTTCACTTGTCCCCGGCCCAGCCTGCTGCTGCTGCCTCGTTCATCTCTTCGATGGTCGCGACCTTCCGGGTTTTGCCCGCGAGCAGACCGAGGAAGCCATCAATCGAGCCGGTCGGTTGCGCAGCCCTGATCCTTAGCTCGCCGCCGGGCAGCTTTTCAATGTCGATTCGTTCGCCCGGCTCGACGCCGAGGTGTTTCAGCAAGTCGCGTTTCAACGTGACCTGACCTTTTGCGGTGACGGTCAGCGAGGCCATGACTGCTCTCCAGAGGGCTTTCCACGCATAGTAAGGAGAAAGTCCATTACCGTCAATGCGCTTGCCGGGAGTGCGACAAGCTCTGGTGATGTCGCGCAATTCCGGAATGTTTGCGTCGTAATTCGAAAGCGAGGTTTTGAGTTTTGTCATGCTGTACTCCGCAGCCATTCAGGATCGAAGAAGGCCGAGACGCTAACAGCAGACAGAAAAGATCGACAGTGACATGCACCGGATGCATGATGAGCATGCATCCGGCGTGAGTGGAGGGCGATTAACGACGAAGCATTAACCGAAGTGGCAAACGTAATCCAGCGTCTCTATCGTCTCGATATCGAAGCTGGAATTGCCCGGCACGTTGAAGCTCTGGCCGCCTTCGTAGGTGGTCCACTCGGTCTCGCCTTTCAGGCGAATGCGGCACTTGCCGGCGTTCAGTTCCATGATCTCCGGCGCGCCGGTGTTGAACACCAGCGTCGACGGGAAGATCACGCCGACCGATTTCTTCGTGCCGTCCGCGAACACCACGGTGTGCGACACGCACTTGCCGTCGAAGTAGACGTTCGCCTTCTTCACCACGGACACGTTGTCGAATTGATTGCTCATTGTTTTTCCTTGTATCGGTATCGTTTTACTGGCCGCGCTTGATCTTCGCGTTGGCCGCGATGCGCATGCGCAGCGCGTTCAGCTTGATGAAGCCGCCGGCGTCGGCCTGGTCGTACGCGCCGCCGTCTTCGTCGAAGGTGGCGATGGTCTGGTCGAACAGCGAGTCGGTCTTCGAATCGCGCGACACGACGATCACATTGCCCTTGTACAGCTTCAGGCGCACCCAGCCATTGACGGTCTGCTGCGTATGGTCGATCAGGGTCTGCAGTGCGACGCGCTCCGGCGCCCACCAGTAGCCGTTATAGATCAGCGACGCGTAGCGCGGCATCAGGTCGTCCTTCAGGTGCGCAACTTCGCGGTCCAGCGTGATCGACTCGATCGCGCGGTGCGCGCGCAGCATGATGGTGCCGCCCGGCGTTTCATAGCAGCCGCGCGACTTCATGCCGACATAGCGGTTCTCGACGAGATCCAGCCGGCCAATGCCGTGCTTGCCGCCGATACGGTTCAGCTCGGCCAGCACGGTCGCTGGTGACATGGTCTTGCCATTCAGTGCGACGATGTCGCCGTTCTTGAATTCGATGTCGAGGTATTCGGCGGCATCCGGCGCAGCCTCGGGGCTGACGGTCCAGCGCCACATCGATTCCTCGGCCTCGGCACCCGGGTTCTCCAGATGGCGGCCTTCGTAGCTGATGTGCAGCAGGTTCGCATCCATCGAATACGGCGCACCGCCATTCTTATGTTTCATGTCGATCTCGATGCCGGCGTCTTCCGCGTACTTGAGCAGCTTCTCGCGTGACAGCAGGTCCCACTCGCGCCACGGCGCGATGATCTTCACGCCGGGCATCAGCGCATAAGCACCGAGCTCGAAACGTACCTGATCATTCCCCTTGCCGGTCGCACCATGCGAGATGGCGTCGGCGCCGGTCTCGCGAGCGATCTCGATAAGGCGCTTCGCGATCAGCGGGCGTGCAATCGAGGTGCCGAGCAGGTATTCGCCCTCGTACACTGTATTGGCGCGGAACATCGGGAACACGAAGTCGCGCACGAACTCCTCTCGCACGTCATCGATGTAGATGTTCTCGGGCTTGATGCCGAACTTGATCGCCTTGGTACGTGCCGGCTCCAGCTCTTCACCCTGACCGAGGTCGGCGGTGAAGGTCACGATCTCGCAGTGGTAATGATCTTGCAGCCACTTCAGGATGACGGAGGTGTCCAGACCGCCCGAGTAGGCGAGGACGACTTTCTTGATGTCGCTCATTTGATTTTTCCTTGATTCCACAGACAGATTCTTTGGGTGCCTGGCTCACACTTTGCCGAGTACCAGGTACTCGAGCAGCGCTTTCTGCACATGCAGGCGGTTTTCCGCCTCATCCCAGACCACGGACTGCGGCCCGTCGATTACCTCGGCGGCCACTTCCTCGCCGCG
>JACCDI011874097.1_pt1 | contig 17157 bp, 28 predicted proteins | sample 7442791 | NCBI WGS metagenome assembly JACCDI01 (sample SAMN15323434, study PRJNA562643) | freshwater metagenome | isolation source: river surface water | place: USA:Blue River Watershed | collected 2017-08-15 | reverse complement strand
CTTATGTTCTTAAGAAGTTTGGATTGCCAATAAATCCTAAAGAATTTCTATTCTTTACGTCTGATTCAAAAAGAACATTCGGATGGGCTTCATATGATATGGCTTGTGGAAAACAAGTTGGTGCAGATGTTGGTAGTCCAGAAAATACAGTATCAATTGCAAGTTTAGACTTAGATAAAGAAATTGATACTATCTGGACTAAATTCCAGCAGCATTATCATGTCAACTAATAATAAATACACAGATTTATCTTATAAGGATGTCCTCATTGTAATAATAAAGAAGTAAGATGGACAAAAAAATACTATAAAAATAAAATAACAATTCTTTATTATATTAAAATTGGTAAATACTACAAAATAGGATTAACAAAAAGAAATGTAATTAAAAGATTTGCAACAGAAAAAGAAATAAAAAAAAATATTGAAATATTAAACGTATGGGAATTTAAAAATGGAGGAATAGCATTCGAATTAGAAAAAGAATGTCTAGATGCAACAAAAAAATACTCAACAAATATTAAAATATTAAAAAAAGGCGGGAATACTGAGTTAAGAACAGAAAATGTAATAAATATAATTAAACCAATTATTGAAAATGCGTTTAATTGATTAACAACTTTACTTCACAAAGCATTAAGAGCCAGAAGTATTAGCCAATAAGGTTAATCTTCTGTAGTGATATATTTTATTATAGCAATTTGTAGATTCTAATTGGTTGTGAGACGAATCGTCCACTATTCAATTGCTAATTAGAACAATCTACATACCATTCTGACTTAAGTCAGTTACTTCGCACACAGGGTATGAAGAATAACTCCAGACACTGAGTATTAGCGTCAGAGTATTAAGTATAAAATAATATATCACCACAGAGGATTACCTCTCGTCCAAGAGACGTTAAGAATTACTGGTTTTATGCACCTAAACAAAGCATAATTTTGTTTAATATTTTCACTAAAACAAATAAGCTTACGAGCTTACTGTTGGCATTACAATAGTAAAATAAACATTAATATCAGTATAAGTAGTTTTTATTGAATGAAAAGCATTGGACTCATTGAAGCTGAGTCCTTTGTAGAGCCTTCTCAACATTAATTAGGAGTGGCCGCAATACTTGTAATATAAAATTGATCCCTGAGTAACTGCTCATATCAACAACGAACAAGAAGGTTCTATAAATTATAAATTCAGGAAAACACAATGCAAACATTAAACGATTATATGCAAGCTAATCAAGATGATATCATGGATATCTTAGAGAACGAAGTAGATAACATGGCAATACCATATCAATTAAGAACAAAATTTATTTCACTATTAAATGATAATGTAGCAGAAATTATGGAGTACAATTACGATTCTATGGTTTCAGCACAAATTGATAGAGCTTATGACGAACACAAGGATGCTAGATGAAGCAAAACAAAGCAAAGAATCATCACATAAGTAATACTGTTCATCATACAAATAATAAGCAATTAAAGCTATCTTTCTATGGCTCTGAATATATGATTGTAAAGTCAAACCATCTTTATGATGAAAGAACTCAATCAAAACAAAGAGACCAGTTTATAGATGATTCACGATATAAACAAATTATAAAATTAGCATTAATAAACGGATTAAATTCTTTCAGAGCCAGAGGTGAAGTAGTTGTTACACTAGCAAATTCTAAGAAGAAAAATTATTCATGCACATCATTACTTCTGGCTCTTGATGTAAAAAACAATATAACAATTATTACTGTTATACAATCATATGGTATAAAAAAATGGACAAGAGGATTTATTACAGTTCAAAACAGAATAAATATTATCCCAGAAATTTATATACTTCCAAGACTATCAAAAGATGAATTAGATTCAAAACAAAAAGATAAAATTTTCAATCATCGCTCAAGAGAGCAAGTTAACGAAGACAAAGTTTTTGAAAACTATACAAAACACAATAAATTATCAAAGGTGTAATTATGCAAATTATTAGAAACATTTCAACAGAGAAAAGATTTTTCGAGATTATAAACTCAATGCCAGAACCAACCATTCACTTATATTCAGAAGGAGTATTTGGAGTTGAAGCACACACTTTAGCAGAAGCAACAAACAAAAACGGAGTATGTGTTTATAGATTCAAACCAACAGAAAATATTAAGCAATTCGAAGTAGAATTCAAGCTTATAAAGAAGGAATTAAATGCCTAAATATATAGATTTGTTAGAGCAAAGAACAGCTCTAAAAGCTACAAAAGAGCAAATGTTTAAGCTAGGTTATCAAAAAAAAGATTTAGACGATATTGATGCAAAAATAAATCAACTTTCAATCGATATTAGATCATTAGAGCCAGGTGAAGCTCCAACTGTTATTCTTGATAGTGTTCCAGCTTTAAATATAAAGCCAAAATTATTACCAATTAGCTATGAAGATTTCGTTGAATTCTACAAAGAGAATCTTATTAATTCAATTAATGATCAACTTAATAAAATCGAAGTTCCAATTGGAGTTTATGCAATTTTTAAAAACACAGTTGTAAAATCAGAACACTACATTATGAAACATCATTACAATATTTATTGCAGCGAAGTAGAAAAGAGTAACAAATGAACAATAAACAAGTAGCTCATCATTTTATTTATAAATCTTCTCCAGCAAAAGGAAGTAATTTTTCTTGTAACAACAACAGTATATATTCATATTCATCTCTTATGGCAACAATTGATAGAGAAAAAAAAATTATACTTATTGATCAAGGAATATCTAATTGTTCAAATACATCAAGAAGACATAGAAGCAATCTAGTTAGAGCAATTCCATCTAACTATTCAGTATTTGAATGGCACTGGAGCGGTGGTTCGTTTATTGATAGCCAATATTATGTAATTCTTGAACTTATTGATAAGCAATCAAGAGCAAGAAAAGTTGACTATTCTAATAAAATAGCAAAATTAATTTATTTATGCAACGAGTATGCAGAATTATTTCAGGAAGAAGTTTCATCAGAAAATCATATATTACTTGATCAAATTAATACAATTAATATTCAAGAATTATTATCTTCATCACAACATTTAATTGAAGCAAACAAAGCTAGAATCCTGGCTCTGAAAGCTAAAGAAAATGAGAAGCATCAAGAAGCAAGACAAGAAGAGCTAAACAAGTTTCTAGGACATAGTAATGTTGTATATGATCCAAATTACAATTCTGTTTATTTAAAAGTAATAGAAGACAAGCTTTGTACTTCAAATTATGTTACAGTTAATGTTATGGAAGCTATTACTTTATACAAAGCATACTTAGCTGGAAAAAACATTCTTAACGCAAGGCTAGGAAAATATGTAGTATTGAAATCATCAAAAGAGTCAGTTACTATAGGCTGTACAACAATTTCAGCTATAGAGCTTAATAGAGTTCTTGGCGAATACTTATAAATTTAAGGTGAACAATATGCAATTACCAGAATCAGTTCTAGTAAAAAAACAAGTAAAAACTTATGAAAAATTATTCAAAGAAAATAATATTAATCATAGAATAGTTTGCAAAGTCAGATACGATGATGAATGCGGAAATAAACATAATTCATTTTCAATAACAGGAACTATTTATTCTAGCGAATATTCATCAAATGACAGATATTTTGTAACAGGCGGATGCATTCATGAAGATATAACAAAACATTTTTCAGAATTAAAACACCTAATAAAGTGGCACTTAACTAGTTCTGATGGTCCAATGCACTATGTTGCTAATACTACATATCATGCTAGAGATAGAGAATATAAAGGCAAAGAAATTGGAGAAGCTGTTGCGTGGAATGAACAATTAAAGTTTGAAGGTTATCCATTTACTTTTAAAGAGCCTAGAAGTGGATTCTTTAAATATTTACAAAGTGTTAAAAGTTGGGAAAGTGTGGAGATTTTGGAAGTATTACACTCAAAAGACCCTAAAACATATTCAGCCAACTATACTTTTTCAAATTATCCTGATAGTAATGATTGGTATAAAGCACCTCTTAGAACTAAGAATGAAGCTTCAGAGTTTTTAGAAGCCTTACAAACATTAAAATTTAAGATTGTTAAAATCCCTACAAAGTGGAACAAAGCAGTTGAACCAAATCTAGAAGCAGCTAGATCATGTGCAGTATGGCCAGATGCAACATTAGAGCAATTACAAAGTGAAGAAGCACTAATTGAAAGACTACCAGCTTTAATGCAGGAATTTAAAAAAGACATAGAAGCATTAGGCTTTATATACTAGGATTAATTTATGACACAAAAACAGATTATACATTTGCAAAACATAATTGATGACTTTATGTCAACAACAGTATCTGATTGCACAATTGATTCAGAATGTTATCATTGTGTTCCATGTAACTTTATTCCAATAAGGATTAGCAAATGAGCACATACAAAGATAATGCGGACTATGTAATTGGTTTGGCATCAGATCTTGTTATAAAAATTGAAAAACACAAGAAACTAAACAAACATAACAACGTTGAATACATTGAGATTAAAAAGCTAAATAGATTAGTTAAAGAACTAAAGAAAGAATTAGCTTTCTTTGGTAAATAGGAAAAACAATGACAAAACTTAAAATTTATGCAGTACTATCTGTATTTATAATAGCACTTATAGCTTATGGATTATTAAATATAGAATTTGTACAAAAAAAACTATTTGATGTAAAAGCAGATTTAGTTGGTTCTGAAAGAACTATTTCATTTTATTCGCAAATTGATGCTACAAAAGTTTCTTCATATTCTGATAAGGATATGAGATACGAAACTAAACCATCTGGTGCAATTTCAGTTTGGCTAGGTAGCAAAAGCAAAAAAGTAGAATCCAATTTATGATACATCATAGAAGACAAATAATCTTCTAATAGGGACTCAGTAGTGACGATACACTAGAGTAGGTGAGTACTAACCTAAACCATTGCAATGGCGGTTATGACGTATCTGAGTGTATGTATTGAATAGATGATAACTGGCTACGAAACCTATCATTGAAGTGGGTATACGATAGGAATATAGATGGGAGTTCTCAATGTTGGTTGGAGTTCAACTAGTCTGATATATGCTAATATATATCAAAGCAGTAAATATTTATGGGAGAATCATAGATGATTCTCCTAGTTATGGTGCATATCTTGGATTAGTAGAGTAAAATCTACGTAAGTCTCTGTTCGATGCAGAGGTGCACCACAAAGTACAGAGAGATTTCTAGCGGTACTATAATAATAGGCAACAACGCTTGTATCGACAACTACAAATAGTAATTTATTGTTTATTTCGAACCTTAAACTCAGTACGAATTGTGCAAATGAATATCAAGTATAGACTTGACGCCGTTAGGTGGCTTAAATCTGAGGAAACAATAAATTACAACCGTTAAACGCTCTTTCAGATGACGGTATATAAATAATCACACTAAGAGCCATAGGTTATTGCTTTATGTAATTTGCAATTCAATATATTGGAGTAGTCATTTTGGTCCGCACAACACAAACGACAGTCTACCAAACATAATGACTACTCAATTTTAAATTTAGGATACACGATGCAACAAACAATTTTTATAGTTTATATAATATATGGAGTTACGGTAGAAAATTTATTTGCATTTAATTTACAATCTGATGCAGAAGCAAAAAGATTAGAATTACTTAAACAATGGGTAGATGAAGATCAATTTAATAGCTATATAACAAAGAATAAAATTGATGAAGTAACACTTGAAACATACGACGATTACTTTCTTGAAATTGAAGACGATTCATATGTTGGAATTGATTCTGTAATACTAAATTAAGTGGTGTTTTATTATATAATTATTGAGCACATTTTATACGCATATTATGTTTATTTTATGTGTTTACTAATTAATATAAAGGATAAATAATGTTTAATTATTTACACAAAAAGTTTTATACAAAATTTGGTCATATTTTAGCAGCTATTTTTATTAGCATGCCAACATATCTAAAACATTCAGAGCCAGAGAAGTCTAATAAAGCAAAAATTCAATATTGGAAACACAAATGACACTTGAATCACTAATCGAAGAGATTGAAAACAGAAAAGAGTATGCGACAGAAAATCAGAAAGACACTCCCAGTCCTATTTACTGGGAAGGATATTATGATGCTATTGGAGAGCTATTGGAGTTTATAGAGGATAACAAATGACATACAAAAAGATACTAGAAATAGCAGATAAGAAACCATTAACAATCAGACAGCATGAAAAATTTTTCAAGCCATATGTTAAAGATGATGGCACAATATTATTCGATTACAGAGAAGAAGCTATATACAGAGCAAACGTATTTGCACATGCACAAGGTACAAAAACTCATCAGCACATTTGGACTCTAGTAGATGGAGACTCAGTAAAATGTTGTCTTATTAATGGTTGGCGTTATTGCAACAGACTAGCTTATGTAGTTTGTGAAACACCATGGGGAGACGGATCGGATGATGATTCTGATGTTTATATTGAGTCAAAGTATTAGCAATGACAGAGAAGCAATTTTACAGAAAGTGGGATATTAAACACCATAACAAGCCACACTATAAGAAAGTATTTCCACAATTTATTTTACCAAACAATGATCTAGACTTCACTCTTCTAGACAGAGAATTCACAAGCAGACAAGACTTAAAGTTTAGAGCCAGAGATGTTCTAATAGAAGCAAGAGGATTAGATATTTATGAATGTTTTAGTCAGCCATATGCAAAAGAGAAAGCATGCAATTGGTTATCAAGATTATATATGGAACCAATGGATGATAAACACAATGGTAAAAAACTTATAGAAACACGAACAGTTAATAGAATTAATACAATTCTAGAACATTATTTAAAAGGAAAAAACAACAATGGAATATCACAAAATTAATGGATTATATAAGAGATGGAGAAAAGATTTAGATCCAATAGAAACATTGCCATTAAATAAAAAATATGGAGACTTTAAAGATGGTGAGTTTGCATGTAAAGAATTTGAATATTTATTTAACAATCAATGGATTTGGTCAGAAAAACTTGACGGAACAAATATTAGAATTTATGCAAATTGGTCAGAGCAATATGGAACACATACATTTGAAGTAAAAGGAAAAAATGAAAATTCTTCAATTCCAAAAGACTTATTAGAATGGATTAAAAACTGGATTTATGAAAATTCTCAAATAGTCTCAGATTTATTTGCTGCAGAAGATATTATTCTTTATGGAGAAGGAGTTGGAACTAAAATTCAAAAAGTAGGTCACAACTTTGGAAATCAACACTTCAAATTATTTGATGTTTATATAAATGGATTCTGGTTACAAAAAGATGATGTACTTGATATTGCAAATAAACTATCACTTGATACTCCAATTACTTGGATTGGAACAATTCAGGATGCAATAGATAAAGTTAAAGCGCTTCCAGTATCATCATTTGGAAACTTCACTATTGAAGGATACGTTGGTCAACCAATTGTTAGACTAAATGATGCAAAACAAAAAAGAATTGCTACAAAAATAAAAGTATGCGATTTTGTAAAAGGAAAAAACAAATGAATAGATTAATCGAACACAGATCAAACATCTTCGGAGACAATATTGCTTATGTCGAGTCTTATGACTTCTCAAAAGCAAATATGTCAAACGAATCAAGACTAGACGTAATTACACTTATTGCTTCAATCTGCTATCAATCACCTAAATCACATGGCTCTGAAAGTTTATACAATCGTCTAATGGCTGAATCAGGTGGTCTTCCGTCATCTAGCTTTGAATTTGTTCCAATGTTATTTAAAAAATTATATCTTGATACAATTTTTGGAATTACAAATTCTTGTGGATTAGTATTAGAAGACACTAATATTCTTAAATATGGTGAAAAAATTATTCATGATGATGAAGAATACTTACTTACAAACTTCAGAGCAGTAGTTTACGATTTCGAAAACTTAGGTATTGACTTAAGAGATGATTTCAATACAGAAGCTGAATGTGCTATCATAGCTAAATACTTCAAAGTATTCAAGATGAAAGTCGATATGCCTACTTTCGGTCAAGCAGTTCGTCACAGAATCAACTGGCAAGTTTTATCTAGACGTTATGTATCTGGTGCAAGAGTTCCTTTCGACTTCTATGTAGCTGATAAGATGAAAGATGTAAAATCATATTATTCTATAGATACAGAAGAAGCACAACTTGATACTGATAATGTTATCAACATCTGTCTAGAACATTACAAAGCTGCATTAGCTGCTGGAGTTAAACCTCAAGTTGCTCGTGGCATCATTCCTCAATGTGCTTATACTGAAGCATGGTGCGCATTTCAACCAAAACAATTCGACAGCTTCATTAATCTAAGAACTGATTCTCACGCACAGCATGAGATTAGACTACTATCAAACGCAATGCTTGAATTATCTTCAGAGCCAGGAGATGATGCATGACATTTAATAAATTAGGTTATGTTAAATTTAAACCAACACATTATCATAATTTTTCATCAGAATTAATTGATATTATTACATCAATATTAGGTGATTCATATTATGACGATATTTCAATTCATATTGACAATTGTGAAAAACAAGAAGTTTGGTTAGAATTTTCAGCAGAAGATATTGCATACAAAAAGCTAATTGGAGAATTATTAACACAAGAAGAATACGATGCATTAGTTGAAAACAATGCAGATGTTATTCTATTTTATTAGGAGAAAACATGGGACAATATGTAGTATTTAAAGAAAAAACAGTAATTTATGCAACAATTGTTGAAGCAGAAGATGAAAATGAAGCATACGAATTATGCGATGAAGATTTAGAAACAGATAAAGCTATCAAATGGAATAAAATTTCAGTTCAAGATGAAAACTTACTCGATGACGAACCAGAAGAGTTAGATATGAATAATGAAGAACATATAGAAATTATTGAAATTATAAATCAAAAGGAAATTAAATAAAATGGGAAGATATATAAGCGGGGATATAGATCATCGGTTATGGTTTGCAGTTCAATCTAGTGATTCAGCAGATAGATTTGGAGTGACAGGAGTTCAGCCAGAAGAACTTTATTATTATTTCGAAACTAAAGATTTAGAAACAATTGAAGAAGAATTAAAAAATATAGAAGATACAATAAGCCTAGAAAATATAGAAAAACTAAGAAACTTCTTTGAAAACATAAACGGATACAATGATAAGATATTAAATGAAGCTGGTCTTCTTAATATTTGGGAAAAACATAAAAGAGACTATGCAGACTACGAGCTTGGAAAAGAAATAAGAGACTGCATTATTAAAAATGGAAGCTGTGAATTTACAGCAGAATTATAGGAAACAATAATGATACTTGCTACATATACAGAAGGAGAAGGTAATATTTTTTACGCATGGGATGAATTCAAAGAAAGCATATTGTCAGAAATAGATCATTTATCTTATCCAATAACACTAGAGGCTAGAAATTCCAACTGGAGAGGTCAAACAGGCTATGCAGAAGTTAATGATTTTGATGATCTTGTTAGAAAGGTTGCATCATTTGATTCATCATTTATAGAACTTCACAAGGAAGACGATGAGTACTATTTTAGATTAGCAACTCATGATGTTCCAACTGGATTCTGCATTTATATTACACAAGGAGAAGAGTAATGAATAAACCATTAGACGCACAACATGATTTTGAAGAATTATTGCTTAAAGCAACACAATATTCTGGATCAAGAAAATCAGGTGAGAAGGTTATATCAGCTTCTTCAATTAACAAAGAACCATATTTTTTATTAGTTCAACACTTATTCGATAAGCAAGAACAATCATCTTATGGAGCAAATACCACTGGCTCTTTATACCAATTAGGTTTAGATTCAGCTCTTGCTTCTCATGGAGAAGGCAGATGGAGAACGGCTCAAAGATTAGAACATTTTCTTCCAAATGGATGGACAATCTCAGGTGAATACGATATATTTGATACAGAAACAAATACTATTATTGATGGTAAAGTTATTTCAGATTATTCATACAAATCAGTTATGAAAAACGATATAGACTCAGATTATAATATTCAAGTAGCAACTTATTCAGCACTAGAACACATTAACAAAACACCAGATGAAATAGAGCAAAGACCACTTCCAGCAAAAGGCGCATTACACATTGTAAACAAAGGTGGATCTGCAGCTAAGAATAATATATCAACATGGTTAGATTTATTCATGCATGATGCAGATACAATTATTCAAATGTTCACTGAAAAAACAGATCAATTGCAAACACTTTTAGACAATTACAACAAAGACGGTTCATTACCAGAAGAAGTTTGTGATACAGCTAAGTATGGTATGGACAAAGGTGTTCCAAAAAGATGTACATTATATTGTGACTATAAAGATGTATGTCCACATTATAATAAAAACAAACACTTTACAGATAAAAAAATCATAGCAAATTTATCTTCAGACATGCCAAAGCAAGTAGAAGAATATATCAAACCAATGGAGTTTTAATATGCCAAAGTTTAGAGTTTATGCAAAAAGAGCAGAAGTTCTCTGTGCAACTATAGAAGCAAAGTCACCAGAAGAAGCAGAAAAATTAGCAGATAAAAATTATTATAATTATAACTGGTTAGAAATTGACGACTCACTAAATACTAAAATTTTATATGGTGACACAGAGGAAGATTACGATGACGATGAATAACTACATAACAATTATACAATTTCACAAAATGATGTTAATACATCTAAACATTTAGAGCCAGAGGAGTAATATATGTCAACAAGATTATCAGTAAATGAAATCGAAAATCAAGAATTAATTATAGACTTTGATTATAATGTATTGCATCAGTCACAAAATACTCAAAAAGTATTATTAAAAATTCTTGATACAATAGAAACAGACATAATATATCTATCAGATGGAGAAGTTATTGACATGATTCATTCATTCTTAAACAAACTTGGAATACAGGAGATTATAGATGAAAAAGCTTAGCATTAGGAATATATGATAATAATGTTGAAAAAGCAATTCAATGCTTAACACATGAAGAAGCAATCAATGAATACATTAGATTATGTAATTATTATTACAATGATGATGGATTAGCAACATTTATGCAAAACAATAATTACGAAGAGAAAACGATAGAAGTTCTTAACAATTATTTCAAATCAGAAGAGTATTACGACTTTGGAGATAATTCAAATGTAACAATAATTGAAATAGACATTTAACAACTTAGAGCCAAAGTAAATCACCTGGCTCTTAAAGTATTTATACAAGCAGATAAACAACGGATTTTGCAATATTACAATATATAACAATTCCTACTTTTTTTTAAGCAAAATTTCATACAGACAAGGTCCAGTGCATTAGTACCTAATAGCAATACTAATGCAATCTGCTTTCTGTTTATATAAATACTTTTCATTTAAAATTTAAGGAAACACATGAGTAAAAAAGTTATAGTTGATAGACAATATCAATCAGATATTATAGAAGAAACTTTAGCAGCAATAGAGTTTGGTTCAACAAACATAGTTATTGATTCGCCTCCATCTAGCGGAAAATCGTATATTATATCTCGTACAGCACAACAACTGGCTCTGAAAGGCAAGGTAGTTATCTCTATTACTATTACGGCATTACTTGATCAAATTGCAGAGCATTTAGACTTAGTAGGTCAAGACTACTCAATTCTTAAAGCTGGTCGTGAATCGGAATTTGATATTACCAAACAAGTTCAATTAGTTCAGGCTCATACTCTTCATGCAAGATTATCAAAAACTGAAGTCAAAGCAGACTATCTACTTCAAGATGAAGTTCACAGGGAGTATCAAACAGATAGAACCATTGCAATTCTCAATTTCCTTAAGCCTAAAGCTCGTATTGGTTATTCTGGTACATGTTACGATCAAGCAGGTTTTGCATTAGAAAACGCAGAGATGCTTACTACTACTACAGTGCAGAACCTACAAGACCAAGGATACTTGTGTCCAATTAAGTACTTTGTTCCAAAATGGGCAGAGCAAGTTGATTTCTCACAAGTTAAATCATCTGGTAATGACTACAACAACGCAGAGCTAGAACGAATTATCAACACAACTGAGCATTTGCAATTAGCAATTAAATCTATGAACGATATGGATGCTAAAAATAAGAAAACTCTAGTATTTTGTTCATCTATTGAGCAAGCAGATAAGTTCACAAACATGCTTAATCAAGCAGGCTATGAAGCAATGTCATTCCATTCTAAGTCTGATAATTCAGAAGATATTCTTCACGCTTTTAAACATAATGTTCCATTCAAGAAGACTAACAAAAAGCAAAAAGACCAAGACACTGGAGACTTATTTGAGGACATGCCTATGGCTATTAATTCAGAGCCAGAGAAGTATGTTCGTTGTTTAGTTTCAATCAATAGACTAGGAATAGGTTTCGACTGTCCAGATGTAGTCCTAGGTGTTCAGTTACGTCCTACGATGGTCAGGTCACTTTATATTCAACAAGTTTCGAGGCAAGCTCGTATGCACCATTCAAAGACTTTCGCAGAGTATCTTGACCTTGCTCAAACAACAAGCCGTTTTGGCTTCCATACAGACCATTATATTCCACTTCAAAGAACTGGAGACAGAGCATTAGATAAGAAAACTATGCAAGATTTAGAATCAACTTATGCACTTGATGATATCAGTGTTATTCTTGATTCAGATGAGCCAACTTTTATCACTAGAGATTCTTATGTTGCACAATTAGAAGCAATCAAGAAATCATTAGAGAAAGACTTAAAGTCTATGTCTATTCAAGACTTAGCAAAAGCATATGATTTAGCTAAAACACACACAGATGTTATCACTATCGCATGTTTAATTTATACATGGAAATATGGAAAGCCTGTTTCAAAATCAGGATACTCATATGATTATAAGCCAGAGCAGTATTGGTCAGAATCATTCTTTGGTAAGCCCGATTTTCATGTACTTCATGATATGCAATACTATTTTGATGAATTCCCAACAATGAAAAAACAATGGATAAAGTCATTGAAAACCAGATGCAGAAACATCATTAAAGAAGAATTAGGATTGTTCAGAATCACTGGATTTATTCAGTTCTTGAGAAATAAACATGTAGAAGAAAGTGTATCTATGCTAGATGAATACAGAAAACCAGAAGATGACAGTGAAGAAGAATATTCATATCCGATTCCATTATCTACCAAGAATTTTCCAATGATAGATATAGACGATTCAGAAATACCATTTAGCTTATCAATTGCAATACCATTAGCAAGTATTTTAGCATTTGCACAATTATCAACAAATTTTATTTAAGGATTAATTTATGAGAGATAGACAAGAATTAAAAGGAAATTATCTTGAGGAATTCAAAGGTGACGATCAAGAAGAGTTGCATAATGCAATTTCAGAAGCTGGATTGCATTCTTGTGATCACTGCGGATATATCACAGCTGAATTAGTTAGATTCAAAGATTATGATTTCACTCAAAGTAATGTATTAAAATCAGACTACAATACACTATGTGATGATTGTTATGAATACTTTTACGCACAAGATTTTGTAAAACCAATCAAAGAGGATCAATGAATAAATCAGTATCTATTTCATTAGTTAAAGATGAAAACAATATGTATCATGCAGATATGTCGATAGACGATACTATTGTAAAACAAGCAGATTTAACTCAGCAAGAATTAGCAAACTATATGAAAGAAAAATTAGACGATGAAGCACTAAATATATCAAGATTAGCTATAAAACTTTTCAAGTCTAAACAGATTAAATTACACCTAAAGGAGTAAAAGATGACTATACTAAAATGTATCAGAACGCTATATTTATCAGCAAAGAAGCAACTCAAGCTATGGAACAAATACGGAAGGCCAATTTCTGACCAATCAACTAAATTTTATAAGGATTAGAATATAATGATATATACAATTACAAAAGCAATCACTACATACGAAACATATTCAGTTACTTCAGATTCACCAGAAAACGCAATTAAATTATTAGAGTTAGATCATAATACATATCTTGTAGAATCAGACACTATAGAGCCAGAGTATGTTGTTGTTAATGTAGAAAAACAATGAATATTCCAAATCTAAAGAAGCCATATACTAAATATAGGAAACCATACACTCCTGGCTCTAAACAATTAACTCCAGAAAAGAAGCTATTAATTAGTGTAGCAAAACCAGTCATATCTTATGCAACTTACAAGTTGATAGGATTATTCAAATAAATTTATAAAGGAAAAATCTAATGGATGACAAAAAATTAAACAATATTCCAAATATAAACATGCTATATGAATACGCAATTGATAATTCAGAGTACATTATGATAAAAGAGATGTTTTTCTCTGCACTGTTCTTCAACACAGCATCAGCTATGGCTTTAAGAAATATTCGTATTAAGCGTAAGTCAAACAATAAAGACAAGATTATAATTCCGAATTATTTCGCAGTAACATTTGCAGGAAGCGGATGTGTTGATAAAGATACTGAATTTTTAACACCAATAGGTTGGAAAAAAATATCTGAATACAAACAAGGAGATTTAGTTCTTCAATGGAATCCTGACAATTCAACACAATTTGTTAATCCAAGTAATTATATTTCAGAGCCAGAGGTGAGAAAAGGTTACTATATTCAAAACGGTAACAGATTTGTCTGTCCAGATCATAGAATGCCATTTATGACAGAAGGCGGAACACTAGAAGTAGCAGAAGCAGAAACATTTGTTAATCACATGGTTTATAAGCAATTATGTACATATAAAAAGCTTGATTTTAAAGAATATGAGCATATGCAATTTGATCCAGAAACAAACAAACTTTCAAGATACAGCATTAATCTATCTGATATTAAAAGAAAGCCATTCCCTGGCTTTAAAAAGTATTGTTTTACTGTTCCAAGTTCATTTTGGGTAGCAAGACGTAATGATTTCATATCAATAGAAGGAAACTGTGGCAAAAACCATAGTGATAGCATTGCAAGATCAATATATAAACCAATGTTTGAAAAGTTTAATGATAGAGCATACACCTTCTTTGAGGCAAGACGTGATGAGAAGCGTGTTCCAGATCCAAGGTACTTAAATATGTCATCATACTTTATTCCAGTAACTTCTTCATGGCAAGCTTTACAAAAGGCAGCTCAGACAGTTAAAGACATGGACGTAGGTTCAGTTAATGTTGTAGCTGATGAACTTGCTGATAATATTATGCAAATGGCAGATATATTCACAAAGCTTAAATCTACATGGGATACTGGTCAATCAGAAGGTCCATTAAACGTTACAAGCGGAGGAGAAGCTTATTTTCTTGTAGAAAATGTAGTATTCAATGCTCTACTATTCGGTGCACCAGCTCCTTTTGAGTTAGTTCCAGCAAAGAAAGACAGACTTCTTGAGACTTATGTTTCAGGTATGGCTAGACGTTCATTTATTTATCATAATAATACATATAAAAAGTCAGAGAACCGTAATTCTTTATTTGAAAAACAACCATCGGAGTTCTACGATAAGCTCGATAAATATATTCTTGAATTGAGACACTTTATTAACAACACAGAGTTTATCACATATCCTCAAGAGATTAGAGACATGCTGTTAGAATACGATTCAATAAAAGAATTAGAGCGTGAACGTTCGCATTCTCCAATAGCAGAAGATTTAGGTTCAACCAAAAAGATGGAAAAGCTATTAGGTATTATTGCAACTCTAGACTTAGAGGATACTATTAATGTTGAACACTTAAAGTTTGTTATTGATTTCACTGAAGCATTAGACAAAACAGCAGAGGAAACAATCGAGATTAAGCCTATTTATCAGCGTATTTATAATGAAATAGAGAAACGTACATATACAGCAAGAACAGATATTGTAAAAGCAATTAAAGAGATTACAGCTAAAGATTTAGATTCACAAATGATTCTAGTTCAAGAACATGCAAATATTCTTGGAAATTCTCTTATTAAAAAAGAATATGATGGAGTTGTTAAATACAAAATTGAAAAACTTTCTACTACTTCACTTGATAATATTATCATTTCTATTAATGCAGATATGAGACCAACTGTTCCACAAGGATTCATTAGAAAGGTTGGCACATTCAAAGGCTTAGCAGAGAAGATTATTAATGCAGATTTCCGTTATTCAGCAGGTAGTTTCAGAAACGATTATATTACTGATGCAAACTATCTTCAGGAACAAAACTTATTCATTATCGACATAGATAATGATTTAACTCTTGAAGATGCTAAGAACTTATTCTCAGGTATGACTTATCTTATTGCTACAACTCGTACACATCAGAAAGAGAAGAAAGGAATTACTTGCGATAGGTTTAGAATTATTCTACCAACTATGTCAACATTCCACTTATCTCCATCTGTGTACTCAGATATGTACATGAACGTGATTAATTCACTAGGAATAGAGGAAGCAGATACTCAATGTCGTAATGCTTCTAGATGGTACTATGGTAATCCAAATGGAGAGCATTGGTACAACGAAGGAGAACTTCTTGACATTCGTACTTTCATTCCTGATAGTTCTGAGCATAAAGAAGCATCTGGATCTGTAAACAAATACGATACAACATCTTATGATGCTCCAGCTTCAGTAAGAGTTGATGCAGCTCTTAGATGGTTCTTGGCTAATACATCAAAAGGTAATAGAAACAAAAACATTTTCCTACTTGGTGCATTACTTAAAGATTCACAGAAGATTGCAGAACCAGATTGGGCAGGATGGCTACAACGTGCAAACGCATGCTTATCTCAGCCATTGTCTGAATCAGACATGAAGACAACAATTAACTCTATAGCACGTAGAGTTCATTAGTATTGTCATGGCATTATGCACAACATTCAATTCTATGTGCTCTTTCAATTATCAGAGCCAGGTGTATATATAAGTCCACAATTTATTTATATAAAAGGAAAATACTATGAGTATTTTAACAAGCATTGCTGGACCATCAGGTTCAGGAAAAACAAGGTCATTTAAAAACCTTAACTGGGATGAAACATTTGTTATCAGACCAAATAGAAAGCCATTTTCATTCCCTGGCTCTGGTGCTCTGAAACCATGGGATTCAGAAACAAAAACAG
>JACCDI011507107.1_pt1 | contig 17158 bp, 14 predicted proteins | sample 7442791 | NCBI WGS metagenome assembly JACCDI01 (sample SAMN15323434, study PRJNA562643) | freshwater metagenome | isolation source: river surface water | place: USA:Blue River Watershed | collected 2017-08-15 | reverse complement strand
GGTGTTGGTCACCTTCTGTCCACCGGTGGCGTTCGCTTCAAATTCGGGCAGGGGTTTGTTGAGAACGATGGCCATGTTTGTGTCTCTTGGGGGGGCTGCCATGCCGATGGTTTGGGCTGCGGTCACTCCCACCACAGCCCCATCGGGCGCAAACCGATATTTTAACCCGAAAGTGACCGGTCAGTCACTCCGGCGGCAGCACAGGGTTCAAGCGGGCAGCCGCAGCAGGGCCACCACCTTGCGTCCCTCACCCGCCAGGATGTTGTAGGTGCGGCAGGCTGCGGCGGTGTCCATCACCTCCAGCCCCACCCGCGCCTGGGCAAACGCCTGCATCCAGGCGCGCGGCGGAAAGACCAGGCGAGCGCCGCTGCCGTAAATCACCGTCTCGGCGCCGCTTTGGCTCAGGGCCTGCAAAGCCTGCGACAGCGCCTCGGACTGGCCGTCATCGGCCACCGCCTGCGGCGCCTGACCGGGCAGGGCGCTGACCACCACCGTCTGTTCAAAGCGCTGCTGATCGACCAGGATCCAGTGGCGGTCGTAGGCGCGGACGGTGGGCACACTGGCGCGGTCGGGTTGGAGTTTCATGCGGTGCTGTGGCGGCTGGGGCTGAGGCAGAAGGGGCAGGCAAGGGCGAAAACAGGGGTTTTCTGTGGTCAAATTATAGGTTTTCGCCCAAACAAGCGACCTGGAGGTCCTGTGAAACCCGTTCATAAATCGGCCAAGCTGGCCAATGTGCTCTACGACGTGCGTGGCCCGATCGTGGACGCGGCCAAGCAGATGGAAGACGAGGGCCAGAAAATCATCAAGCTGAACATTGGCAACCTGGCCCCGTTTGGTTTTGAAGCGCCCGAAGAAATCCAGCAGGACATGATCCGCAACCTGCCCAACTCGGCCGGTTACTCCGACAGCAAGGGTATTTTTGCAGCGCGCAAGGCGGTCATGCACTACACCCAGCAGCAAGGGGTGGTGGGGGTGACCTTGGACGATATTTACCTGGGCAATGGCGCCAGCGACCTGATCACCATGGCCGTCAACGCGCTGATCGATAACGGCGACGAACTGCTGGTGCCCGCCCCCGACTACCCGCTGTGGACGGCGGTGGCCAGCCTCTCGGGTGGCAAGCCCGTGCATTATCTGTGCGATGAGGCCAATGGCTGGATGCCCAATCTGGACGACATCCGCGCCAAGATCACGCCGCGCACCAAGGGCCTGGTGGTGATCAATCCCAACAACCCCACCGGCGCGCTCTACAGCGACGAGCTCTTGCGCGGTCTGGTGCAGATCGCCCGCGAGCATGGCCTGGTGCTGCTGGCCGACGAGGTCTACGACAAGGTGCTCTACGAGGGCGAGCGCCACACCGCGCTGGCCAGCCTCAGCACCGATGTGCTGACCCTGACCTTCAACAGCCTCTCCAAGGCCTACCGCGCCTGCGGCTATCGCGCTGGCTGGATGGTGGTGTCGGGCGACAAGGCCATGGCGCGCGACTACATCGAAGGCCTGAACATGCTGGCCAACATCAAGCTCGGCTCGAACGTGCCGGGCCAGTACGCGATCCAGACCGCGCTGGGGGGCTACCAGAGCATTGCCGATCTGGTCAAAGAGGGCGGACGCTTGCGCCGCCAGCGCGACCTGGCCTACGAGCTGATCACCCAAATCCCGGGGGTGAGCTGCGTCAAGCCCAAGGCGGCGCTGTACATGTTCCCGCGCCTCGATCCCCAGATCTACCCGATCAGCGACGACCGCCAGTTCTTCATGGAAGTGCTCAAGGCCACGCGGGTGATGCTGGTGCAGGGCTCGGGCTTCAACTACCCCGATCACCAACACTTTCGCATCGTCTTCCTGCCCCATGAGGACGATCTGCGCGAGGCCATTTCGCGCCTGGCGCGTTTTCTTGAAACCGCACGCAAGCGCTTTGGCACCGAGGGCCTGCTGGCCCAGCCGTCCCCAAGCCGCGCAACCGTTTAACCGCAACCTTCACCGCATATGAAACCGATTCAAGTTGGCCTGCTGGGCATTGGCACCGTGGGCTCGGGCACCTTCAAGGTGCTGCAACGCAACCAGGAAGAAATCCGCCGCCGCGCTGGCCGGGGCATCGAGATCACCATGGTCGCCGACCTCGATGTGGCGCGTGCCCGCGAGGTGGTGGGCGAGGGCGTGACCGTGGTGGGCGATGCGCGCGAGGTCATTGCCAACCCCGACATCGACATCGTGATCGAGCTCATTGGCGGCTACGGCATTGCCCGCACGCTGGTGATGGAGGCGATTGCCGCCGGCAAGCACGTCGTCACCGCCAACAAGGCGCTCTTGGCCGTGCACGGCACCGAAATTTTTGCGGCCGCGCAGGCGCGCGGCGTGATGGTTGCGTTTGAGGCGGCGGTGGCCGGTGGCATCCCCATCATCAAGTCGCTGCGCGAGGGCCTGACCGCCAACCGCATCCAGTGGGTGGCCGGCATCATCAACGGCACCACCAACTTCATCCTGTCGGAGATGCGCGACAAGGGGCTGGACTTCGAGGTGGTGCTCAAGGAAGCGCAGCGCCTGGGCTATGCCGAGGCCGATCCGACCTTTGACATCGAGGGCATCGACGCCGCGCACAAGGCCACGCTCATGAGCGCCATCGCCTTTGGCGTCCCGGTGCAGTTTGACCGCGCCTATGTCGAGGGCATCACCGGTCTGGCCGCCGCCGACATCCGCTACGCCGAGCAACTGGGCTACCGCATCAAGCTGCTGGGCATTGCCAAGCGCACCGACAGCGGCATCGAGCTGCGCGTGCACCCCAGCCTGGTGCCCAGCAGCCGCCTGATCGCCAACGTCGAGGGCGCCATGAACGCGGTGATGGTGCAGGGCGACGCCGTGGGCACCACGCTGTACTACGGCAAGGGCGCCGGCTCTGAGCCCACCGCCAGCGCGGTGATCGCCGACCTGGTCGACATCACCCGCCTGCACACCGCCGATCCGCAAAACCGCGTGCCGCACCTGGCCTTCCAGCACGACGCGATGAGCCCCCTGCCCATCCTGCCGATGGACGAGGTGGTGACCAGCTACTACCTGCGCCTGCGCGTGGCCGATCAGGCCGGCGTGCTGGCCCGCGTGACCGGTTTGCTGGCCGACGCCGGCGTCAGCATTGACGCCGTGCTCCAGCGCGAGGCCGATCAGGTCAGCCAGGCCGGTGAGAACCAGACCGACGTCATCATCCTGACGCACGACACCCGCGAAGGCACGCTCAACCAGGTGCTGGCCAGCATGCAGGCCCTGCCCACGGTGCTGGCCCCGATCGTGCGCATCCGCAAGGAAGAGCTCGCCTGATGCTGTACCTGTCCACCCGCGGCCATCCGGACCGCCTGCACTTTTGCGACATCCTGCTCGAGGGCCTGGCGCCCGACGGCGGCCTGTACCTGCCCGAGCACTATCCGCAACTCGATGCCGATGCCCTCGCGCGCCTGCGCCAGGTCTGGCAGACCCAGGGCTATGCGGCGCTCGCCTTCGAGGTGCTGTCGCTGTACATCGACGACATCCCGCCCGAGGACCTGCGGGCCCTGTGCCAGCGCACCTACACCGAGGCGGTGTTCGGCACGCCCGAGATCGTGCCGCTCAAGCCCCTGAAGGCCAGCGCCGACGCCACCCCCGAGCTCTACCTCGAAGCCCTCTCGAATGGCCCCACGCTGGCCTTCAAGGACATGGCGATGCAGCTGCTGGGGCAGCTCTTCGAGTACGAGCTGGGCCGCCGCGGCGAAGAGCTCAACATCCTGGGCGCCACCTCGGGCGACACCGGCAGCGCGGCCGAGTACGCGATGCGCGGCAAGCGCGGCGTGCGCGTGTTCATGACCAGCCCGCACGGCCGCATGAGCAGCTTCCAGCAGGCGCAAATGTTCAGCCTGCAGGACGAGAACATCCACAACCTGGCGGTCGAAGGCGTGTTCGACGACTGCCAGGACATCGTCAAGGCCGTCTCCAACGACCTGGACTTCAAGCGCCGCTACCGCATCGGCACCGTCAACTCGATCAACTGGGCGCGCCTCCTGGCCCAGGTGGTCTACTACTTTGCCGGTTACTTCCAGGCCACCTCCGACAACCGCCAGCGCGTGCGCTTTGTGGTGCCCAGCGGCAACTTTGGCAACGTCTGCGCCGGCCATGTGGCACGCCAGATGGGCCTGCCGATTTCGCGCCTGGTGGTGGCCACCAACGAGAACGATGTGCTCGACGAGTTCTTCCGCACCGGCATCTACCGGGTGCGCGGCAGCGCCGACACCTTCGAGACCTCCAGCCCGTCCATGGACATCTCCAAGGCCAGCAACTTCGAGCGCTTTGTGTTCGACCTGCTCGGCCGCGATGGCGCGCGTACCCAGGCCCTGTTTGGCCAGGCGCTGTCGCAGCAGGGCTTTTTTGACCTGTCCCAGGACCCGGCCTTTGCGCAGGCGGCCAGCGTGTTTGGTTTTGTCAGCGGCAAGAGCACCCATGCCGACCGCTTGCACACCATTCGCGATGTGCACCAGCGCTATGGCGTGATGATCGACACCCACACCGCCGACGGCGTCAAGGTCGCGCGCGAGCAGGCGCCCGGGGGCGATCCGCTGATCGTGCTCGAGACCGCCTTGCCGATCAAGTTTGCCCAGACCATTGTGGAGGCGCTGGGCGAGCAGCCGGCGCGCCCGCCGCGCTTTGAGGGCATCGAGGACCTGCCGCGGCGCGTGCAGGTGATGCCCGCCGATGTGGGCCTGATCAAGGCCTATATCGAGCGTCACTGCCAGGCCTTGCCGGCATGACCCCAGGCCGGACAGCGTGTCCGGCCTGTGCCATGATCGTCCCTCTTTTTCAAGCCAGACCGAGTCGACGCGCATGAACGCTCCCCGTCCCCCCCTGATGCCCCTGGACGAGGCCCTCGAACGCCTGTTGGCCGCGGTGCAGCCGCTGGCGCCACAGGTGGTGCCCACCCTGGACGCCGACGGCCGTGTGCTGGCGCAGGACGTGGTGTCGGCCCTTCAGGTGCCAGCTTTTGACAACAGCGCCATGGACGGCTACGCGGTGCGCAGCCAGGACTGCGGCCAGGCCGGTGCGATCTTGCGCGTGACGCAGCGCATTGCCGCCGGTCACAGCGGCGGCCCCCTGGGCGAGGGCGAGGCCACGCGCATTTTCACCGGGGCGCCCATGCCCCCGGGCGCCGATGCAGTGGTGATGCAGGAAGACACCGAGGCCCTGGACGGCCCGCCCGCGCAGGTGCGCGTGCGCACCGACGTGCCGGCGGGGCAGTGGGTGCGTCGCAGCGGCGAGGATGTGCAGCGCGGCCAGACCGTGCTGCGCGCCGGCCAGCGCCTGGGCCCGGCCGAGCTGGGCCTGGCGGCCAGCCTGGGCCTGGCCCAGCTGCAGGTGGGCGCACGCCCGCGCGTGGCCCTGTTCTCCACCGGCGACGAGTTGGTCATGCCCGGCGATGTGCCGCCCGAGCAACTGCGCCCAGGGGCCATCTACAACTCCAACCGATTCTTTTTGCGTGCCCTGCTGCAGCGCATGGGCTGCGAGGTCAGCGACCTGGGCATCGTGCCCGACCGCCGCGAGGCCACCGTGGCGGCCCTGCAGCAGGCGGCGCAGGCGCACGACCTGATCCTGACCAGCGGCGGCGTCTCGGTGGGCGAAGAAGACCATGTCAAGCCCGCCGTGCAGCAGCTGGGCGAGTTGATGCTGTGGCAGATTGCCATGAAGCCTGGCAAGCCCCTGGCCTACGGCCATGTGCGCCGCGCCGATGGGGCCGCCCATTTTGTGGGCCTGCCGGGCAACCCGGTCTCGAGCTTTGTGACCTTCTGCCTGCTGGTGCGCCCCATGTTGCGACGCCTGCAGGGCGCGGCGGTCGAGCCGATGCAGGCCCAGCCCATGCGCGCCGATTTTGACTGGCCACGGCCCGACAAGCGCCGGGAGTTCTTGCGCGTGCGCCGCAATGCGCAGGGTGGTCTGGACCTGTTTCCCAATCAGAGCTCGGGGGTGCTGACCTCGATGGTGTGGGCCGACGGTGTGATCGACGTGGCCTCGCGCCAGACCATTGCCCGGGGCGACACCGTGGCCTACCTGCCGCTGTCGCAGTGGCTCAGCTAAAGGGAGCGACCCATGCAGATCCAGATGCGTTACTTTGCCGCCATCCGCGAGGCCCTGGGCACCGGCGCCGAGACCTGGCAGACCGAGGCCCGGACCGCCGGGGCGCTGCTGGCCGAGCTGCGCCAGCGCAGCCCGGCGCATGCCCAGGCCCTGGCCGAAGGGCGCGCCCTGCGCCTGGCGGTGCAGCAGGTCATGGCCGGCCCCGACACCTTGCTGGTTGACGGCGCCGAAGTGGGCGTGTTCCCGCCAGTGACGGGGGGCTGAAGCCATGAACCGGGTGCGCATCCAGCACGAGGACTTTGACCTGGCGCAGGAGCTGGCCGCGCTGCGCGGCCAGGACACCCGCGTGGGGGCCGTCTGCAGCTTTGTCGGGACCGTGCGCGACGCGCGGGCCTTGAGCGGCCAGGCGCAGGACGAGGTGCAATGGCTGGAGCTGGAGCACTACCCCGGCATGACCGAGAAGGCCATCGAGGCCATGATCGACGCCGCGCACCAGCGTTTTGACATCCTGGCCGCGCGCGTGGTGCACCGCATCGGGCGCATGCGCCCGCTCGACAACATCGTGCTGGTGGCCGTGAGCTCGGCGCACCGGCACGAGAGCTTTGCCGCCTGCGAGTTCCTGATGGACTACCTCAAGACGCAGGCCCCGTTTTGGAAAAAAGAGCAGACCCCTCAGGGCGCCCAGTGGGTCGATGCCCGCGTGAGCGACGATGCCGCCCTGGCGCGCTGGGGCATCGAGGCGCGCAACGCCGACCCGGCCTGAACGCGGCGGTGTCGGCCCCGGCGGCCACGCCGCAAAAGCTTGCGCCAGATCAAGCCGCCGCCATGCGGGCGCTTTGGGCATCGACCGCCGTCTTGAAATCTGACCCGGGGCCCCAAGTTGGGAAGCAACAGGAGAATCGCCATGCGTCCCGACAAACTCACCACCAAATTCCAGGAAGCCCTGGCCGAGGCCCAAACCGCGGCCCTGGGGCAAGACCACGCCTACATCGAACCGGCCCATGTGCTGCAGGCCATGCTGCGCCAGGACGACGGCCCCCGCGCCTTGCTCGAGCGCGCGGGGGTGCAGATCAACGCGCTCGTCAAAGCCGCCGACGAGGCGGTGCGCAAACTGCCCCAGGTGCAAGGCCAGGAGCAGGTGCAGGTCGGCCGTGACCTGGTCGTGTTGCTGCAAGCCGCCGAAAAAGAGGCCATCAAGCGCGGCGACCAGTTCATTGCCTCCGAGCTCTTTTTGCTGGCCCTGGCCGACAGCAAGGGCCCGCTGGGCGAGCAGGCGCGCCAGTGCGGCCTGCAGCGCAAGGGCCTGGAAGCGGCCATCACCGCGGTGCGCGGCGGCCAGAAGGTCGACAGCGCCGAGGCCGAAGGCCAGCGCGAGGCGCTGAAAAAATACACCCTGGACCTGACCGAGCGCGCCCGTCTGGGCAAGCTCGATCCGGTGATCGGTCGCGACGACGAGATCCGCCGCGCCATCCAGGTGCTGCAGCGCCGCTCCAAGAACAACCCCGTCCTGATTGGCGAGCCTGGCGTGGGCAAGACCGCCATCGTCGAGGGCCTGGCCCAGCGCATTGTGGCGGGCGAGGTGCCCGACTCGCTCAAGGGCAAGCGCGTGCTCTCGCTCGACATGGCCGCCTTGCTGGCGGGCGCCAAATTCCGGGGCGAGTTTGAAGAGCGCCTGAAAACCGTGCTCAAGGAACTGGCGCAGGACGAGGGCCAGACCATTGTGTTCATCGACGAGCTGCACACCATGGTGGGCGCGGGCAAGGCCGAAGGGGCCATGGACGCGGGCAATATGCTCAAGCCCGCCCTGGCGCGCGGCGAGCTGCACTGCGTGGGCGCCACCACCCTGGACGAGTACCGCAAGTACATCGAGAAGGACGCGGCCCTGGAGCGGCGCTTCCAGAAAATCCTGGTCGGCGAGCCGAGCGTGGAGGCCACCATCGCGATCCTGCGCGGCCTGCAAGAGCGCTACGAGGTGCACCATGGCGTCGAGATCACCGACCCGGCCATCGTGGCCGCCGCCGAGCTGTCGCAGCGCTACATCACCGATCGGTTCCTGCCCGACAAGGCCATCGACCTGATCGACGAGGCCGCGGCCAAGATCAAGATCGAGATCGACTCCAAGCCCGAGGTCATGGACAAGCTGGACCGCCGCCTGATCCAGCTGCAGATCGAGCGCGAGGCGGTGCGCAAGGAAACCGACGAGGCCTCGCAAAAGCGCCTGTCGCTGATCGAAGAGGAAATCGCGCGTTTGCAAAAAGAGGCGGCCGATCTGGAAGAGCTCTGGCGCGCCGAGAAGGCGCAGGCCCAGGGCAGCCAGCAGGTGCGCGAGCAAATTGACCAGCTGCGCCAGCAGATCGAGGAGCTGACCCGCAAGGGTGACTTCAACAAAGTGGCCGAGCTGCAGTACGGGCGCCTGCCCGAGCTGGAAAAGCGCCTGCGCGAAGCCCAGGACAAGGAGTCGCACCCGGCGCGCGCGCAAGCGCTGCCGCGCCTGCTGCGCACCCAGGTGGGCGCCGAGGAAATCGCCGAGGTGGTCTCGCGTGCCACCGGCATCCCGGTGGCCAAGATGATGCAGGGCGAGCGCGACAAGCTGCTGTCGATGGAGACGCGCCTGCACGAGCGGGTGGTGGGCCAGGACGAGGCCATCAGCGCGGTGTCCAACGCCATCCGCCGCTCGCGCTCGGGCCTGTCTGACCCGAATCGGCCCACGGGCTCCTTCCTGTTCCTGGGCCCCACGGGCGTGGGCAAGACCGAGCTGTGCAAGGCGCTGGCCAGCTTTCTGTTCGACACCGAAGAGCACCTGGTGCGCATCGACATGAGCGAGTTCATGGAGAAGCATTCGGTGGCCCGGCTGATTGGTGCGCCCCCGGGTTATGTGGGCTACGAGGAGGGGGGCTACCTGACCGAGGCGGTGCGGCGCAAGCCCTACAGCGTGCTCTTGCTCGATGAGGTCGAGAAAGCCCACCCGGATGTGTTCAACATCTTGCTGCAGGTGCTCGACGACGGCCGCCTGACCGATGGCCAGGGCCGCACCGTGGACTTCAAGAACACGGTGATCGTCATGACCTCGAACATCGGCTCGCCGCAGATCCAGGCCATGGTCGGGCAAAGCGCCGAGGACATCAAAGAGGCGGTGTGGGAAGAGCTCAAGCAGCATTTCCGGCCCGAGTTCCTCAACCGCATCGACGAGACCGTGGTCTTCCATGGCCTGAGCGCCGAGCACATCGCCGACATCGCCCGGATTCAGTTGCAGGTGCTGACCGCCCGCCTGGCCCGCATGGACCTGGCGCTGGAGGTCTCGCCAGCGGCGCTGGCCGAATTGGCCAAGGTGGGCTTTGACCCGGTGTTTGGTGCGCGCCCGCTCAAGCGCGCGATCCAGCAGCGCATCGAGAACCCGCTCTCGCGCCACCTGCTCGAAGGCCACTTCCCGCCCAAGACCCGCATCGAGGTCAAGGTCGATCCGGTGCGCCACCCCGGCCAGTTCGAGTTCATCGGGCACGCCGCGGCCTGAGGCAGCCCGCCAGGGCGTGACCCGCTGGCGCCCGCAGCGCCGCGGGCCGCGCCCTGTCCTGCGCTTGTCAGCGCGTGGGCCAGGGAAGGCCTACACTTGAAGGCTTGTTGACCGACGAGCCCCATGAGCACTGCCGCAACCCTTGAATCCCCCGTGGCCTGGCGCCAGGACGCCCAGATCATGGGCCTGGTGGGCCTTGCGCACGCCAGCTCGCATTTCTCGCACCTGATCCTGCCCCTGCTGTTTCCGTTTCTGCTGGCCGAGTTCGGCTGGCGCTACGCGCAGCTGGGCCTGCTCACCACCGTCTTCTTTGTGGTCTCGGGCGTGGGCCAGGCCAGCGCCGGCTTTGTGGTCGACCGCTTTGGCGCGCGGCCGGTGATGCTGTTCTCGATGTTCGGCTTTATCGCGGCCTGCCTGGTCGCGTCGGTGGGCCAGAGCTATCCCGCGTTTGTGCTGGCCGCCGTGCTGGCGGGCCTGGGCAATGCCTCGTTTCACCCGGTCGACTTCACCATCCTGAACCAGCGCGTGTCCACCCCACGCCTGGGCTATGCCTACAGCGTGCACGGCCTGACCGGCAACCTGGGCTGGGCCCTGGCCCCCACCTTCTTTACCGTTTTGGGCGCCTGGGTGGGGTGGCGTGCGGCCTGCCTGGCGGCGGCGCTCATGTACGGCCTGATCCTGCTGCTGCTGTGGCTGTGGCGCGATCGCTTGGTGACGGTGCCGGCGCATGCCCCGGCGCAGACCGCGGGCGCGGCGGCGGCCCCCTCCACCCTGGGTTTTCTGCGCCAGTCGGTGGTGTGGTGGTGCTTTGCCTACTTCCTGCTCTCGAGCGTGACCTTGGCCGTGATTCAGAACTTCTCGGTGCCGATCTTGAAGGCCCTGCAGGACGTGAGCCTGCAAGCCGCCTCCTACACCCTCACGGCCTACATGCTGTGCGGTGCCGTGGGCATGTTGGTGGGCGGCTTTGTGGCGGCGCGTTTTCCCAAGGCCTCCGACCGCGTGGTCGCGGTGTGCATGACCGTGGCCGCGCTGTGCATGGTGCTGAGCGCGAGCGGCCTGATGGGGCCGCTGGGCACCATGGCCGTGCTGGCCGCGACCGGTTTTGCGGTGGGCATTGGCGGCCCCAGCCGCGACCTGATGATCAAGAAGGCCACGCCCAAGGGCGCCACGGGCCGCGTGTACGGCATGGTCTATTCGGGCCTGGACGTGGGCTTTGCCCTGGCCCCTGTGATGTTCGGCGTCTTCATGGACTGGGGCTGGTACGCGGCCACCCTGGTGGGCGCGGCCACCGTCCTGATGCTCAGTGTCTTCACGGCCCTGGGCGTGGGCCGGCGCACCGGCACCGCCTGAAGCCACCTGCACCCGCGCGACGGCATGGGCCGCGTGCTTTGGGCACAATCGGTGCATGAGCACTCAACATGCGGGCCGGTTGTTGGTTCAATGCCTGGTGGCCCAGGGCGTGACCCATGTGTTTGGCGTTCCAGGCGAGAGCTATCTGGCGGTGCTGGATGGCTTTCACGACCTGCGCGACCAGATCCGTTTCATCACCTGCCGACAAGAGGGGGGCGCGGCCTTCATGGCCGAGGCGCAGGGCAAGCTGACGGGGCGCCCAGGCGTGGCCTTTGTGACCCGGGGCCCAGGGGCCACCAATGCCTCGATTGGCGTGCACACCGCCTTCCAGGACTCCACCCCCATGGTGCTGTTTGTGGGCGATGTGGCCAGCGACATGCGCGACCGTGAGGCCTTTCAGGAGCTCGATTACACCCATTTTTTTGGCCCCTCGAGCAAGGGCATGGCCAAGCGGGTGGAGCGCATCGACGATCCGCGGCGCATTCCCGAATATGTGGCGCGTGCCTTTGCCACCGCCATGAATGGCCGCCCCGGCCCGGTCGTGCTGGTGCTGCCCGAGGACATGATCAGCAGCCCGGTGGGCGACGTGCCGGTGCTGCCGCGCGTGGAGCCGGTGCAGGCCTGGGCCGACCCGGGCAGCCTGCGCACCCTGCGCCAGTTGCTGCTGCAGTCACAGCGCCCGCTGGTGCTGGCTGGCGGCGGGGGCTGGACCCCGCAGTCGGCGCAGGCCTTGCAGCGCTTTGCCGAGAACTGGGCGCTGCCGGTGGCCAACACCTTCCGCTTCCAGGACACCTTTGACAACCACCACCCGCAGTACGCGGGCGATCTGGGCATTGCGCCCAACCCTGCCTTGGCCCAGCGCGTGCGCGAGGCCGATCTGATCCTGGCCATCGGGCCGCGCCTGGGCGAGATGACCACCGGCGGCTACAGCCTGCTCGCCCCACCGCGCTTGCCGCAAACGCTGGTGCACATCCACAGCAGCCCCGAAGAGCTCAACCGCGTCTACCAGGCCGATCTGGCCATCTGCGCGAGCATGAACGCGGCCGCGCGCAGTCTGGAGGTGCTCACCGCCCCGCCCGAGCTGCCCTGGCGGGCCTGGACGGCGCAAGCGCATGCCGACTACCTGGCCAATCTGCAGCCGCAAACCTTGCCGGGCCCGATCGACATGGCCGCGATCATGGCCGTCACGCAGCGCCTCTTGCCCGAGGACGCGGTGCTCACCAACGGGGCGGGCAATTTTGCCTCGTGGCTGCATCGCTTTCATCGCTACCACGGCCTGGCGCGCGGCCACAAGACGCAGCTGGCGCCCACCTCGGGGGCCATGGGCTATGGCGTGCCCGCTGGCATCGCGGCCCATCTGCTGACGGGCCGCACCAGCTTCACCATCGCCGGCGATGGGGATTTTCTGATGACCGGGCAGGAGTTGGCCACTGCGCGCCAGCACGGTGGGCGCAGCATCATCGTGCTGCTCAACAACGGCACCTACGGCACCATCCGCATGCACCAGGAGCGCGAGTACCCGGCGCATGTGATGGGCTCGGACCTGCAGAACCCGGACTTTGTGGCGCTGGCCCGTGCCTACGGCTGGGCGGCCGAACGCGTCGAGGCGACGCAGGACTACGAAGCGGCCCTGCAGGCGGCGCTGGCACGCGAGCATGGCACGCTGATCGAGATTCCGTTGGACCCGCAGGTCATCACCACCCGCGGCACACTTGACGCCATTCGGCAGGCGGCGCTGGCGCGCCAGCAAGGCTGACCGGCCGGGGCCCTGGCGCGGGGCAGGGCCCCCTCGATCGGGCAAAAAAAAGCCGGCTTGCGCCGGCTTTTTTTGCGAGGTCAGGCGACCGATCAGCTCAGGTGCTTGCCGAGGATGCCGGCGAGCTCGAACATCGTGACCTGGTCCTTGCCAAACACGGCCTTGAGCTTGGCATCGGCGTTGATGGCACGCTTGTTGGCCTTGTCCTGCAGACCGTTCTTCTTGATGTAGGTCCAGATCTTGGACACGGCCTCGGTGCGCGGCACCGCGGCGGCGCCGATCACCGCACCCAGGGCAGCGCTGGGGGTCAGGGCCTTCATGAAGGCGGCGTTGGGGGTGCGCTTTTTGGCGGGCGCGGCCTTCTTGGCGGGCGCAGCCTTTTTCGCGGGCGCAGCGGCCTTCTTGGCCGGCGCGGCCTTCTTAGCGGGCGCCGCCTTCTTGGCCGGAGCGGCCTTCTTCGCGGGCGCTGCAGCCTTCTTGGCCGGCGCGGCTTTCTTGGCCGGTGCGGCCTTTTTGGCCGGGGTCTTCTTTGCAGTTGCCATGATGATTTCCTTTGAGAGGAGGACGTGGAAGAGGGCTGTCGGGCACAGGCCGCGCAGCTGCGGTCATGCTAAAGGAGAAATCAAGGCTTTCCAAGGGGGAACACGCTTTTTTTGCATGGTTTTCACTCGGGCGTGGGCTGAATCAGACGCTGTGCGCACGATCGCGTGGAGGGACTTTCGTGCTGGCCCCAGCGGCAGCTGCGCCCACCATGACGCAAGCCCTTGCCCCGAGGGCGCAAGCCGCACATCGCCGGGTGCATTTCGTGAGCGCAAGCAGCATCTCATGATGTGAAATATCAATTGTTGCGCCGCAAAAATTTTTCTCAATATGAGAAATCAATTTTCACATTGAAAAATTAAACTCATAAGTCTTTGTTTTGAAACAATAAAAAAAATATCTTGTATAAGACATAAGAGGATTGCCAAGTCTTATAGAAGAGTTAAGATGAAGCCCATGCAGTCCCCACTGCGCCATTTTTCTCAACTTGACCTTCAGGAGCTTCACATGCCTCAGAACATCACGCAGCAACTCAGCCGCGAACAGCAAATCGCCGCCCTGGAAAAAGACTGGGCCACCAACCCGCGCTGGAAGGGCGTCAAGCGTGGCTACAGCGCCGCCGACGTTGTGCGCCTGCGCGGCAGCATGCACATCGAGCACACCCTGGCCCAACGCGGTGCCGAGAAGCTCTGGCGCCTGATCAACGGCGACGCCAAAAAAGGCTATGTCAACGCCTTCGGCGCCATCACCGCCGGCCAGGCCATGCAGCAGGCCAAGGCGGGCCTGGAGGCGGTGTACCTGTCGGGCTGGCAAGTGGCCGCCGACGGCAACACCTCCGAGACCATGTACCCCGACCAGTCGCTGTACGCCTACGACTCGGTGCCGACCATGGTGCGCCGCATCAACAACACCTTCAAGCGCGCCGATGAAATCCAGTGGAGCCGTGGCATCGAGCCGGGCAGCGCCGAATTCATCGACTACTTCCTGCCCATCGTGGCCGATGCCGAAGCCGGTTTTGGTGGCGTGCTCAATGCCTTCGAACTGATGAAGAACATGATCGCCTCCGGTGCCGCAGGCGTTCACTTCGAAGACCAGCTGGCCGCCGTGAAGAAGTGCGGTCACATGGGCGGCAAGGTGCTCGTGCCCACCCACGAGGCCTGCGAGAAGCTGATCTCGGCCCGTTTTGCGGCCGACGTGATGGGCGTGCCCACCATCGTGCTGGCGCGCACCGACGCCGAAGCGGCCAACCTGATCACCAGCGATCACGACGCCAACGACAAGCCCTTCCTGACCGGCGAGCGCACCCAAGAAGGTTTCTACCGCGTGAAGAACGGTCTGGAGCAGGCCATCAGCCGTGGTGTTGCCTACGCCCCCTACGCCGATCTGGTGTGGTGCGAAACCGGCACGCCCGACCTGGGCTTTGCCCGTGAGTTCGCGCAGGCGGTGCACGCCCAGTGCCCCGGCAAGCTGCTGTCCTACAACTGCTCGCCCTCGTTCAACTGGAAGAAGAACCTGGACGACAAGACCATTGCGGCCTTCCAGGACGAGCTGTCGGCGCTGGGCTACAAGTACCAGTTCATCACCTTGGCCGGTATCCACGTCAACTGGTACAACACCTTCAAGTTTGCCCACGCCTATGCCCGCGGCGAAGGCATGAAGCACTACGTGGAAATGGTGCAGGAACCCGAGTTCGCCGCTCGCGAGAAGGGCTACACCTTTGTGTCGCACCAACAGGAAGTGGGCGCGGGTTACTTTGACGACGTGACCACCGTCATCCAGGGCGGCTCGTCCAGCGTGAAGGCCCTGACCGGCTCGACCGAAGAAGAGCAGTTCCACTGATCTGCTGCTGAAGGCACCTGTACGGGTGCCTCCACTTCACACAACCCGAAGCGAAAGCTTCGGGTTTTTTTCTGCAAGATGAGCGGCATTGGCACGACAAGCTTGCATTGACGGAAACACCACTTGCGATTGGAAAATGAGTATTTATAATTAAAATTCATTATTTTTAAAGGAGGATTCGCATGAAAAAATTCATGTTCCCATGGCTGGTCGTCGCGGTGTTGTCGGGCTGCGCCAACACCCGTTTCAACGTCAATGGTGAAATTGGCGTAGATGAAGTGCCCAGGTACGAAGATCGACAAACTTACTTCATCAGTGGCTTGGGTCAGAAGCAGACGGTTGATGCAGTGAAAATTTGTGGAAGCCCTGACAAGGTCAAAGCTGTCGCCAAAGAGCACACTTTCCTCGATGGTGTGTTGTCGGCCTTCACATTCGGCATTTACACACCCGAGACGGCACGCGTCTACTGCAAGTGACCGGTAGGGGCGCTGGTCCTACCGCTTAGGTGGGGTTGGCGCCCCAGCGATTGATGTGCTCGAGCGCACGCCTGGTTTGCCTCAAGCAACCAGGCGCTGCAGCAGACCCATCGCCGCACAAGCCCCAATCACCGTGACCACCCCCAGCTTCCATCGCATCAGCGCCCAGGCCGCCAACGCCGTGATGGCCACCGCCTGAAGGTCGGGGGCGCTGCCCAGGCCTTGCGGCCACAGCACATGCTGGCCAAAGAACAGCGCCAGGTGCAGGATGACGCCCACCACCGCCGCGGTGATGGCCGTCAGCGGGGCGGTCCAGCCCAGCTGGCGCTGGGTTTGCTCGACCAGCGGGCCCGGCGTGCTCTCTCCCAAAGCCAGGCCATCGATCATTTGCGCGGCGCTCAGCCAGCCGTCTTGTTCCACCACTCCTTGCACCGCATAGGGCAGCACCGCATACGCGCCCCCATAGGTCAACCATGCCGCCTTGGTGAAGAAATCAGGCCCATGTCGTGGACCTGATCGGCAGTGGGGTGGTCAACGACCTTTGGGCTTGAGATCCCAAGGGGGTCGGCTGGATCTGTTTCGATCAAGTCCTGAACCGATGGATGCCCACATAAAGGGTCAGCGACGGCACATCACTTGGTGCATCGATCTGTTCAGGACCTTCATGATGCAAAAAACATTCAATTCTTAAAATTTAAGCATCTCTACAATGTGACTCAGGTGTGATATGCCATTCTGGCGACTCAGTTGCATTCATCAATCTGCTCGGTTGATGGGGTCCAGGTCAATGCAATTTTCAAGAAGTTTTTGATGAACACAAGCCCTAGGGAATCGGTTCGGTCGAACGACCATTTGAGCGAGGAACTCAAGCATCATTTGAAGGAATTCGCACAGGCTGACAATCGGATGGCTTTTGTGCAGCTGGGCATGACCTTGCTGGCTTACACACTGGCCTTGGTGCTGTTCGCCCTGGGTTGGTGGCCCATTGCCATTGCCTTGACCGTCGGTATTCAGATCCGAATGTTTGTGATTTTTCACGATGCCATTCATCGCGCTTTCTTCCAGAAGTCCGCATGGAATGAGAAGTTGGCGCGATGGCTACAAGTGCTGACCTTGACCCCATTGGGATCATGGCGCATGAACCACCTTGCGCACCATCAGCACATGGGTGATCTTGATTACAAAGACATCGCCGACACCATTTTCTTCACGCGATCCCAATACGAGGCCTTCCCGGTAACGAAACGCTGGTTCTGGCGGGTCGTGCGGTCGCCGGTGGTCTTCTTTACCGTGGTACCCGCCTATCAATGGGCGATTGAATACGCGCTGATTCTGGGCAACCGATGGATCTGGTTGGGTTGGGCTTTGCAGCTGAGCATTGCCTGGTGGATATCCCCGTGGTATTTGCTGGCGTTTTACCTGACCACCATCGCAGGGTTTGGTCTCTTTCATCTGCAACACGCCATCACCCCTGGTTATCGAAAAACCAAGCAGGGATGGAGCAAAGAGCAGGCAGCCATCGAGGGCTCGACTTGGTTGCGATTGCCTGCCCCCTTTCGCTGGTTCACGATGGGCATCGAATACCACCATGTCCACCACTTGATG
>JACCDI011897951.1_pt1 | contig 17159 bp, 12 predicted proteins | sample 7442791 | NCBI WGS metagenome assembly JACCDI01 (sample SAMN15323434, study PRJNA562643) | freshwater metagenome | isolation source: river surface water | place: USA:Blue River Watershed | collected 2017-08-15 | reverse complement strand
CCAATTTATCCACTATATATTCTTTAAATGGCACTATCCCATCAAAACAAAACAACACGCCTTTCCAATATAAATTGAATATACCAATACTCTCCAATACATCACATTTATTAATCACGCATACATTGCAACTATTCATCTTCAGTGCATTCACCAAATTTGTCAAGTTCAAAAAATTGCATTGCCTTCGACGTCCAGTTGTGCTCCCATATTCACGCCCTGCATCCCCAATTTTATTCAAGGCATCATTATATACCATTGGTTGGAAACCGAATGCCCCCACATACGTATCATACGCCTTTGCAACCCCATATACTTTGTTCACCGACGACAATGGCACTCCAGTATTCAATGCCCCGCCAATTCCACACGTCGATGATGTGCAATAAGGATACATATTTGTCCAGTTAATATCCAACCCGAAGCCCTGTGCGCCCTCCAGCAAAACACGTCTATAATCGGTTTTCTCCCAGAATTCTACCATACTATCCACGACAATAATCCCGCTTTCTTCGAGACTATAACGAAACATCTCGGCGCGTATACCAGTCCGCAACATTTTGCGACTGTATGTGGGGCCATTGCCAGAGTTGGTGGTCCCGATAACATTGGTTGCCCTATCTTCTGCAATAAGTTCAGGCGTTATTATGTGGCAGGCGCCACTGACAAATAGCCGTCCAGCGACCTTAATCCCGGCATCTTCCAGGCGCGCAACCTCCCCTCGAAGTTGGTCTATATTAATGACACAATCGCTACTGATTAAACAATGAGTATCTGGGTGCAATATACCAACTGGGACACTATGTAGAACGTGTTTCACACCGGCAATATATACAGTATGACCTGCATTACACGAGCCATTAAACCGGACACAGAGGTCATATTCGCCGTCTTTAACTAAGTGGTAAACCACTTTTCCCTTGCCTTCATCGCCATATGTGCATCCTAAAACAATATCAGTAATCATTGTGTTTGGGTGTTTTTCAATATACTATACTAGATATTATGAAAATGGGAAATATAACACATTTGCAGAAAAATAATTTAGACCCAATCTATATATATAATTATATTACCATTACAATATATAAGAGAGTGATATGGAAAAAGAAGAACACAATATAGAACCTCAGACACATAGTCATACTATATTAGTAGGTGGCGGCGACTTAGACGGCGCCGGGCTCCAGCTCGAACTCGGTGATATAATCCAAATCTTGTCTCCTAATAATAACCAATACCATAATCAGACCTATTATATTACTTATATTGATAGACAAAAAATCAAACTGATTAATGTCGCGAATTTTCAATTAGAGACCCTGCAAATGGATGAGGGTGTATTGTCCGACGAGTCCATCACTCAAATAACGCTTTTAAGCAGAAGTGAGGAAAAAGGTTATGCCAGGCAAAATGGTCTCACTACAACCACCTGGATTGACGTACATTTTGGCGGAGAAATACCGGCTATTATCACTGGCGAGATCACCAATTTAGAAGAAGATATGATAGAAATCCGTGTGTTCCCTGATAACTTTGTGATATATATTGACTTTGACTATAAAGGCATTCCAGAACATATTCCTATCCAAAAAATAGAAATCCGAGACCCACCAAGCCAAATTTTGAAACCAACACCTGAGGAACTTTTAGTAGAAAGCGTCGCCGCTCCTGGCGAGGAAGCCACCCAAACATATATGGAAAATGGCGAAAGTGTTATCAGTATTCCAGAAGGCGCTGAACCAGAGGAGAATTTCCGCGAAGTTTTGCACGAGATTTATTTGAATGCAAATGAATTATTTGGCGAAGATCTCGAAGAGGTCTTTCAAAAGATTGAAATTAGTGAAGAAGAACGCCGTTATGGTATTGAGAAACAATTAAACGACCTAATAGACGAAATGCTCTCAACCATTCCTATTAGTAAACGCTCGAAATCTATACTGAATAAGATACATACATTGGTTGAGCGTTTCAAGCAGATGCGCGAATTATATTCGGTATTCGATAAAAATGGTAATATCCAGGGCCGCAAGACCTATGGCGAGTATTATAAACCACTCGTAGACCATATAATAAATCTTGACCAGAAACTCAATTGGTTAATCCCAGTTGTTGGACAAACCAGAAAGATATATGTTCCTGTTAATAAAGATGATGCTCAAGGTATTTCTTTACAAAATAGTGAACAAAATGATTACACAATGGGATTTTATGAAGATGACATATTAATGGAACGAGAAATCCGCGAGAATTATAAAACTGACAAGAGTTTTGGTGATGAAAATAAATATGAACACTTTTATTCAGCCCAATTTCGCAATATGACCCCATTCACTCCACCATTCAATCGCGAAGATTTCTTGGCGTTCAATAAATCAATTAGTGCCGATATTGAAGCCCTGGTGAGTAATTTTGGCGAATATATGTCAACCAGTTCGCAAAGGTATGGAGACAGTATCACAAGTACTGTTAAATTTCTTATTCAGAAATATAATTTGGGATATTCGAGACCTGCAGCCATTGTTTATCAGAATGATAAAAAGGTCTATGTGCGCAAACAAATCACTCCTAATGATAGCGTCTCTGTTAAATCCCTTGTTGTTATGCCTCATTCTTTCACCACGTATAGCCGCGTTCAATTGCCTGGCACATCTATTCTTGAAAAGACTAGTTTGAGTTTTTTTACACCCGAATTATACCGTATATTCAATGACAAACGCGATATACCGAATTTTACAGTGGAGAATTTAAAAGCCGAAGTGGATTATGAAAAGATGGGCGAAGACAACCAGTTTCATTTATTCAATGAAATCACCAATTTTGTTTTAGCCGATGACTATAATATAACAGAGACCACATATAAGCAGTTTTTGAATACAATTATCCCAAATATACGCACACTTATTCGTATTATTCGCAAAAATATTCGTGGTAATCTCTCCTTTATAAATATCGTACATCATTTGGAACAATATATGATTTATTCCAATAATATCACCTATGGACAATACAATGAAATCCGATTTTTTATTAAAGAACATCTCCTAGAAATGAAGTCGGCCTTTGCTGATAAATTCGGAAAATATAATGCCCTGAAAAACGTAAAATTCAATATTGTTCAAGACCCCAGCAAACTGAAGAAAATCGCGAAAGAAGATGAACAAATGAATGAATTATTTAAAGACCAATATATGCGCGAAGATGTGGATATGTCTCCCAGCGAATTGATGAATACTATTATTCAACACGATAAAGGTGCCCTATTCAGTTCTCTTATATCATCTATTATGCTCACACTCGTGACCCCGAATAAAATATTGGATGCAGTTAATATGCCAGATATAGAGGACAAGAGTGAGACTGCAAAGAAGGGTGATTGTGTGAAACGATTTTTGGCTAAAAAATATAAGGGTCTCGATGAGCTCCAGAAAGATAACCAGTCTGAAATATTTGTTGACAAAGAGCTTGATGACACTCCTTATGGACTATTAGATAAATATAAGACCGAACAGGCAAATATGTTACCAGAACGGTTCGTGCATTTCTTGTCTGAAAATCTGGTGCAGAAACACGATTGTCCGCGCAGTGAAGCTGACCGATTGGCAGAGACCCTTATTAGTGGGAAAAAGAAGGTTGCTACAGGGGATTTTGCGATGGTCACAATTAAACCAGTATTGCCTCGAGATGTTAATCCAGATGAACTGACTGAAAAGGAAAAGCAGGAGATTAAGATAGAGGAAGAGGCCCGCACAAAACACCAGTATTATAGACGAGTTAAAGACCATTGGGTGCACGACACGTCGATTGATGAGACCACGTTTGTGGATACAAATCAATTATTTTGTAATATTGATTTTGGATGTATGAAGAACCCAGTGGCAAAGACGTGTGACCCATTAGAGTCGAAAGAAATCATTATGAAACGGCTCCAATATAAACGCGCAGTTGAAGAGTTCGACAAACGATTTGATATGACACTCGATGAACTGAAGAAGGAGTTGGAAGATGCATTGAATGAGAATTTGCGGTTTATTAAGAAACAGAAGATGTTGCGTGAAAGTCTTATCAAGAAACCTGATTTGATAGCGGCCGAACTCGGAAAATATGCGAATACAGAGGAATTGGTATTGTCGCCTTATTTGAAATTGCGAGACCTGATTTTGGGACAAGACGATTTTACAAAGAAACAGACTGATATAGTCAGATTGGTAACTGAATTTGCACGTGAGGCATTGCCGGAACAACAAGAGAGTTATCATTGGTATTATTGTAAGGAGACAAATACGAAGTTGTTTCCACGCTCGCTCTACGAGCTCGCCCAGGCCTATATATCTGATACCGGCCATAAAATCACATATGCCAATAAACTCGAAGAATTGACATCATCTATCGGCGAAATCAGTGATGACGGGGATGCGATTGTCGATAAACACAGCGGATATATCTTGCAAAAACGAGACCTTGTTGTAGAAGAACAATATACTGAAGAGGGGTTTCATTTAGTAACAAATGCTATTATAGAGAAGGATATTGGGGTAGTTGCACAAGAAATATTGAAGAAACGCGAAGAACGCGATAACAGGGATTATCAAGATGCCAATACAAATATGGTCTATAAAATATTCAATGCCATATGTAATAATATGTATATTGAACCAGAAATAATAGAACCATTTGTTATCCGGTTTGCATCCAGTCTCATTAATAACAAGAAAATAGTGTTAACAGAGGATGCATATAATAAACGCGTCGAAAAGTTGATGAAAGAAAAAGAGAAATCTCAGCCTCCATTCACCACCTATTTCAATCAGACCTCTATTACTATTGTTGCTTGTGCCACCTTAGTAGCCATACAGACCACTATTCCCGGTATAACTGCCAAGAAGACATTTACAGGATGTGTGCGCTCATTTGGAGGGTATCCAATGGGCGGGGTAGAGGATACAAGTGGTATTAAATATATTGCGTGTGTATTGAAAGGCACATCGAGTGCAATCAAACCGTGGGATGCCATTGAAAAACTCAGTGTTACTATGCTTGCCAAAAATATGCGCGATACCTTGGATAAGGTTGTTATTAATGATAATGAAGTGGTTGAGATGTATTTGAAGAAACGCGAATATATGGTGTTGAACCCTGATGAAAACAAAGAACACGAACATAGTATCACAAAATGGCGCCATTTCTTGCCTGCCGTTGTTGAATATACCGCCCCTGCAGTTGGAACATCTAGTGCGGAACTTGGTGCAGAATTCTTGCGGGCTATGAAACAAGGACACAAGAGCCAGCGGGATTTATTGAATGCTTATAAGAGCAAAAATATAATGCATACATATGCGATTGTTGAGACCATTAATAAAATTGTGAAAGAAAAGGAGCTATTATTGAAGACCGCCGCAAAAATCCCATTTATGGAAAACGCGTGTTGCAATGAAGCCGATAAACTGATAGACCCTGTGAATTATTTCAAGGAAGAAGATAAGACCATTGACCTCCATATTAAATCCACACATAAGAATGAGCTTATTATTAATGACGCGGTTAAAATAGCGAGACCAGATATATTATATAACGACGAATTCACCGGAATTATGCGCCAAGAGTTGGGACATAGTTTATTTGAAGAGAGCATATATAAGGCATTTATCCACTATTGCAATTTTGACAATGATGTCCCTATTCCTGCCGATTTATTGGTGGTTTGTTCCGAGAAAATGGCCGGATATGATGCCAAAATGACACTGAAGGATAAAATCTATTTCTTGAAATCACACGGTAAGAAGTTTGATGAGGCGGATTATTATAAACTGATGAATATTGTGAATGGGCGTAATAAGTTCGGATTATATCAAGATAACCAAGTATTTGCTATTGAAGCTCTTGGCGATTTATTGGGCAGTTTCGATAGGGCTGATTTCTCTGTAATTGAGGAGCCAATGCGTGTCTTGATACAGAAAGTATTGACCACATACGAGCCAATGATGATGATAGCGGAAGGCGATAAAGCCCAGACCCCTTTTTTGGTGAATTCTAGTAAGCTGAAGAGTAATTTATTGAAGACTAATGAGAAGATGCATAAACGAATAATGGAATTTATGGATGCTTATGGAAATTTAGAGACTAAGGATTATGATAATATCCAGACCTATATATTGGGTCTTACGAAATGGGACATAGATAGTATATCTGGAAAATCATATTATGATGAGGCACTATACACAATAACCAATTTTATTAAGACCAATGTGCATACATTAACAAAGGTCTTGCCTAGTAAGATAACAAATAATTATAGTAATATTAAAGTGCTTGGTAAATGGGGTGTTCATAAACACTGGGATTTTTCAGTAAGACATAATGGTCAATTAAATGAAATTGTGGCTAAGAACCGAAATATGGTTGCACCTTTTCTCGGGTCTGCGATGATGAATGAGCTAATGTTGAAGGTGGAAAAATGGGGTCCCGATGTCAATATGTTTATTAACAGTATTCCAATAATAACAAATATCAAGAAAGAGGGTCTCAACTATTTTTCTTTATTTGATAGACAGACCACTTTGCTACTATTTCAATATATCTGGTATTCAGTGATATATGAATATATACAAATGTGTGATGAGGCGGATTTAATACAACAGGAAATTAGCGAAAACAGAGATATTCGCCGTGAAAATAGAGAGGTGTCTATGGATACTGCTGACAATATTGTTTCAGGAGGTGTGGACCACGGAGAAGAAGGCGCTGAATATCAGGCTGAAAATGAATTGCTGGATGTGAATATAGTGGCAGGTAATGTGGTTGATTTAAAACAAATGGTAGCAAAATTATTGGTCTCTATGATTATTGAAGAAAAGAATAATAAGGCACTGATAGACCAGCAGTATGAGACCATTGCTAAGCGAGTGCATAGAACAAAACAGGCAGAGAAAAAGAGTTTTACAGATTTCTTTGAACAGATGTCTCGAGATGAGTTGAATATAGAGAAGAATTTGAAGAAGTATAAGTTGGGGCGTTGGTCATATGGTAATGATGAGGCGGTGTATAAGTATAATCAGGAAGATTTTGATAAAAATGCTGAGACCAATCGATTACGATTATATGAAGAGTTTGTTGAATTGGGTGTTAATGATAATATTGGTCAGGAGCCTGCAGTAGAAGGGGTCGATGTTGAACAATTAGATGCCGATGCAGAGGCTAATGCAGAGGCCGAATATGATGTTGAAGGGCAGGATATAGATGGATTGGATGAGAATTATGGAGATGGGGTATATTATGCTGAAGACCGCGATGCTGATGATTTTGGTGATGATTAGAAGAGTGGCACTTGTCTATTATTTATTAGTATATAAATAATAGAATGGACTAAAAAGGTCTTGAAATCCAAAAATAAAAAGGTCATTTATAGAGACCTTGATAGGGGCTAGGAATAGGTGGCGGGTGTGATCCTCGTCGCTCCGCTCCTCGGCGTGCGAACGCAGTGAGCACCCTCATCAGTGTCCATTGTTAATGGCAGTATGAACGCAGACACTCCATATATGCAGCGTCATTTGTTAAATAATAAATAAGTATTTCATTATATTGTTTTGGTAAGTTTTCGAAAAAGGTCTCGAATTAGAAAAAACAAAAGGTCATAAATAGAAAAATAAAAAAGAAATATTCTATCCAAAAATCTTTTGTCCAGCCTTTTGTTTTTTCTATTTCGAGACCTTTTTCAAGGGTCTCAATATATACTATATATTGCACCACTCATACCACCACCTCTTGACCTCTCAACATCTTCAACCTATATTCATCCGCATATTTCTTCACTATAGGCCATCTCATCAATTTCCTATAATACTCCGCTGATTTCATTGTCGCCTTTTTTCGCACATTAGGACCCGACTCCGCAAACCATATCATCTCCTTCACCTCTGTCTCCGCCAACCCTTCCATATTCTTTGCAACATATTTCAATATAGGCGGATAACAATGAAAATCCACCGCCTCTATCAATATCCTATATCCGACTTCTTTGACTGCATCATAATCCACGCAACCATAAGACGTTGCCACTATTTCGGCAGGGTTATTATCATAGAAACAAACTGCATTTCCTAACATAGCCATATCTCCGCCCATCCCGCCATATTGCGCCCTGTAGAAAAGCGCCAGCAAACAATCCCCTGCTACCTCGTGGGTCTCCAATTGCTCGTGTGTGAACTCTCTGTCTTCAGCCTTGCACTCTATATTCTGGAAATAATTGTCTGTATTGCATAGTGTCCAAATAATATTCAATATAATGTCTTTATCGTGATGTGTCAATCTATAATCTTTATCGGCCATCATTAGCCAGACCATAACAGGTAATGTATCAAGTGCACACACGTCTTCAATGCAAATAATCGGCAGACGGCGTAAGAATTGTGTCATATCTTGTTCCATTAGCAAAATACTGGTCTGTAGTGCAATCAGTGTTTCCTTGCGTCGAACGGCTTTTTGTAGGTTGGATTTTAACAGTGGCACGTGATATTGAATGGGGGTGATTTGGGAGGTGAGCGGGATGGCGGGGTCGACGGGCGCCTTTGGCGCCCTATAATATAACTGCACTTTACATTTTGTATTTATGAACTTGTCAGTGGCAAGCACAGTGGTTGTAAAGAATGCGACCTTGTTTTCAGGGTCATAGACGAAATATTTTTTACTGGACAACTTTTTAGGAGCACTTGAACGAAAGAAACTGTCTAATTTAGTTTGCATCTTCTTAGGTCTCAATAAAAAGGTCTCCACAAAATTCAATTTTTTGTTTCTAGACCATTTTTTCTATCTTCTTATTATAGAAATGAATAAAGCTTTTATTAGACAATATAGAATTAGTGTATCAGTATTCCTATTCCTAGCTATCTTCTCTATAATACACTATGTTAAACCAGCACTCATATATACGAAAGAGGGGGCGTTTAGAGAATTCGGTGTCGGATATAGAAACAAAACCGTGCTTCCTATCTGGGTATTTGCAATCGTGCTCTCCATACTCAGTTATTTAGCTGTTTCTTGGTTTATTATGTTAGGATAAGCTGTTTTTCGTATTATGAGCAAAAAATAAATATAGCCAGTTGTATATGCAGTCGGCAGATTTATCTCCGAAATTAATTGACCAGAGTGCGGCATATTATTTGGCCAATACACTGAGCAAGTGCCATACAACACGAGCAACCTTGTATTCTTGGTCTCTCAATATAGGACTAGTTATATTTATTTTGGCGGTCATAGGCACATATATTTATTATTGTTATAAGACCAAATTGACACCATATGAGGCACAACAAAAATTAATGCGAGACCAAGAATATGTCCTTTCCAAAATACGATATTACCAGGCAGAGAATGTTAACCGTCAAGTTAGCAACATTCACGATTTGCCAAAAATGGAAAACAATATAGAATATTTACGGAGTTTTTGAGACCCCGGCCCCATATCATTCACCTAACAGTATATTATATCTCATTATATTATAATATATAGTAAAAAATGTCTGCAAAAAATAAATCAAGGTCTCCTGGGTCTGACAATGGAAATAATAGTAAAAAATCGAAACCATCGGGGCCTGCAAGTCCAACAGATTTAGATAATCTTGTATATGGAACACCAGGTAGTCTATCATCTATGACACCGCCAATAATGCCTCTTAAAGATAAAGTCAAACAACCATTAGACCAATTATATTCCAGTCTATTTAATTGCCATAAAACAGACCCAGATAGGTTCGACGAACTCACCAAATTCACAATGCTCGATGATTATGAGAATGAACACGAGATGTATGTGTCAAGTGCTTTAATGTGCTATTATATTGACCTGCCATATTCCTATTTGTATGAGTATGACTCGCGCCGAGCCAAAAAGACGGAAACCAAAAAAATAATGACAGATAAAATGGATGGGCTAATTGCGATGACTAATCTGCTAGGCGATGACAAGGCGTTTTCGCGACAATGCAGTATAAAATGTAGCCGATTAAATAGGTCGTGGGTATGTTGCGGGTTCTATGCACCTGTTATGTATTATTTTTATAAGATGGCAGATAATCCAAAATACAGGGATCATCCTCCGTCGGCATTATATGCATATGCAACAAGTATATATAAAATCATTACCGGGTATGGACACGGGGACAAATCAAAAAAATGGCATAAGGCGATTTCAAAATTTGCCAAAGAACACAATATGAATATTGATGTTAACGGATGGAACGACAATTGCTTGAACTGGATAGTTTACAAAGATTTAGGGTCTGAAAAATTGGCTATGAAAATCGGCAAAATGTATATGATGAATATTATTCAGGGTGATGTGGGGGTATATTGTAGCACAATTCACCATTTTATTGCTATTCGCGATACAGATGATACCGTTATTTTAGCGGACTCGTGGTCTCACGGATATATTCATAATAAAAAGCTCAAAAATATTCCGCGGGGTCCAGTTGTCCGCAAAATAGGATATACCAGTTTTGTGAAAATGATAAAGTTTATAAATGACCCGGATAGATTAGGAGACCCATTATCAGACCTAGTGGTAAACCAGTTAATGGCTTTTTATTTCTTGATACCGATATACAATGACACTAACTATTCAATGAATTCAGATATACAAATATACCCGGTAAATTCAGAACAAGCGGATGGATTATTGGCAGCGGTGGAGCAATTGAACTATATGGATGTGATTTCACTGAGTGTATTAGGGGGCAAGACAATGACATATAAGAAAAAATCGCACAAGAATAAGACGCGCAAAAATAGGAAAATATAATATTGTGATATAATAAGATAGACCTATTATATACTATATTATACAACAATGGAAATACTACTACAAGAAAAAAACGATATTTTAGAAAATGATAATACTGCAACAGACAAACTGAGCGATTTCTTATTTAATTTGGATAAAAGCATAGTGCAGTTGGATGTGACAATTGCTTTATCTGGGTCTCTCGATTTAGGTATTCTTGTTAAAAACGGGTTTGATAAAATCACAGGTATAAAATTTATAGAAGCAGGGAAAATAACAGATATACACAATTTTCCTACTATATTGAAGACATTTGAATGTCCTAATCAAATGCTTAGCGAATTACAGAATTTGCCAAAAGGTCTCGAAGAAATAAATGTGAGTGGCAATATGATGCTCAGTGTTATAGATATTAAAGGACTAGAACAGCTTCGCATATTAAATGTTGCAGAATGTGGGCTATTGCATTTGGAGGATTTACCCGCTAGTCTAGTTGACCTTAATTGTGCCAAAAATGCAATTCGTAAATTGGATTTGGTGGGTCTCGACGAGTTAAAAACATTGGATGTGACTGGAAATAAGAATATTATTCTCAAAAATGTGCCTAAGGGTATTATAGACCTGAAAATAGATAATAATCCTTTTTCAGAGATTTCATTTGCACAAGTCCAGAATAGGGGTTCTGAAAAAAAGGATGAAAATGTTGAAATAAAAATCAATTACCGGGATGCACTCAATGATTATTTTAAACAGAAAAATAGATATACCGAAAGTGCCCGTGCGGATCGCAATAAAATATACAAAAAACATATTGAAAAAGTGATTGCCGCGGGGGTTGCACCTAGTGTTGCGAAAAAAGTGGCTCATAAATTATCAATGCGATTTAAACCCAAATGCATTTCGTGCGGCCGTCCTGTTGGAACCCTATTTAAAACCATCGAGACCAAACCAAACGAAACAAAACACATTGCAAATTGCGGCGATACAGTTGCGCCGTGCAAACTCAAAATAGAATTGTATAATGGACAAATATACAATATTGATAAACAGTTATATGAATACTATGACGATTTAAATGAACTGAAGACCAGTATTATCCAACAAAAACTGGATAATTTGTTTAATTATATTAGCAATGATGTAGCCATCAAAAAATTCAAAAATACATTGAATTTGATTAATTTTGAAAACCTGGAATTTAATGATTTAGCTGTTAAACATAAATCGCTTTATGCAAATGAAGACCGGGAGCTTATGATAACTAAAAAGAAAGAGGCTATATATAATATTATCCAGTCTATTAAAATATTAGTAGAACAATATTCGAGTAGCGGCGATAGTCGACTACTTGATACCGCAATGTCTATACACGTAAAAGAATTAGTCCCCGAACTAAAAAATCTCTTTTCATTGAAAAATGAAGTGAATGAAATGGTTATGATTAGTAGAACGAGTGCGTTTATATCAAGCACTACTGGTGCCGGCGCACTTACTTCTGGAACACAGAATGTAGAGCGTAATGAGCCAAAACAAGCCGTTTCTAGCGATGATAATGACGCATTAGTTAAATCAGCAGAAATGCCAAATATTAGTATTCTGTATCAAAGATATGCATCATTGCAGAGAATGGAGGATTTTATTGGGGCACAGCCACGGGTGGTGCACTATATATACCGCTGAAGTTTTGAGTTCACACCCTCCTTGGGTGCGACACACAAATCTGTAAACGGTAAATTAGATGCAGAAATATCCTCTCTGCAGATATAATTCTACACCTATATGAAATGAGTGATTATTTGCGTATAATAGTAATTGCAAAATGCTTGTTTATCAATAGTTATAAATTCATCAAATAGTAGATTTATTTCATCTAGCAGGTCCCCTTCTGACATAATAATACTGTTTTGCTCAATGTCTTTATTTATTCTTGCACACAACATTTCAACGTCGTCATATAAGCTCGGAATATGGTCTTCCAATTTGTATTCTATTCCACATTTGTAGCATTGGAATTTACATACATTGTATTGGAATTCTGGGCGGATACCGTAATCCCCACACGCTTGACATAGGTCGTATTTATTTATTTGGGTAAACGCCCCGATATTGACTATATCATTTATTATTTGTAATAAATAATATATTTGTTCCGTTGTTACTGGTCTATAATTTGTTTCTTCGTGGTTGTGATTATATTCGTAATTCATTGTATCTAAATAGTTTCTTATTAATTATTTGCACATATGACTGATAATGCAGGTAGGATGCATTCATTTTTTCAATTTTATGATAACAGTGTCAAAGGTGGCCACGAAATATTATGTTTAGTCAATATAAGGAAAAATGATATTTTCTTCTATTATAACAAAAACATTATTTGTCTGCGGACTATGTATGCAAATGGTGGCCGGTTTCAACGATAGTCAATGTAATTTGTCGCCAGGGGTGGCCAAAAACCGCGCATTCCTCCGAACCCGTGATTATCCAGAAACAAACGGCGTGCTCCGAATTATGCAGTATAATGTCGAATGGCTCTTTACAAATGTCTATAATGGATGTCCGGGGACATCTTGCACTTGGGCAACCGAAGATGAGGCATTCAAACATCTCGGGGTTGTAATGGATCGTATCAACGATGTCCAGCCGTCAATCGTCCATTTCTGTGAAATCGAGGGATGTGATGAAATGGATTATTTGCGGGCAGGGATTGACGGGGCAGAATATAACCCTTATTTAATATTCGGTAAAGATACTAGCACTGGGCAAAATGTCGGGATTATGTCGCGGGTCGTCCCATTGATGACATTAAACCGCACTGATGAACACGTCGGGTATCCGATTGCAGGGTCTAAATGCGGGTATGTCGGGAGTGGCGGGAGCGAGGGCGTGAGCAAGAATTTATATACGCGGTTTCAATATGGCGGGACGACGATCACATATATTGGTGCTCATTTACTCGCTAATCCGACAGACCCGGTGCGATGTGCTGAACGCGAGGCCCAGGCCCAAGTATTGCAGAATTTAGTGGTGGAATTGCGAGGGAAATATCCTGATGACGAGATGATTTTATTGGGGGATTTTAATGACTATGATGCAGATATAATGGATGCCAATAATCATATACCAGTATCCCAGGTGTTGCATATATTGAAGGGAGTGATGGGGGAACATAAAGGGGCATATAAATTGTATTCTGTGGCGGATTTAGTAGATAGGAGCGAACGATACACAGATTGGTGGGATGCGAACGGGGATTGTTTTATAACAGAAGATGAATATTCGATGATAGACCACGTGCTGGTTAGTAGGGGATTATATGATAAAATTGTGGGGGTTGAATATTACCATAAATATGAGGAATATTGCGGAAAATATGATTCCGATCACTGGCCGATAGTGGTTGATTTCGGATTTTAGGGTGGATATTATTATATGACAGTTATATATATTATATAATAGAAAGATGAGCGAAAGCCAAGATGTTAATGAGAGTAAGATGTCAGACACTCCAGAAAGAGAGCTGACTGAGGCCGAAAAAAGTGATAGATTTCAAAACTTATTTAGAACATATAGCAATCAGGTCAGAAATAATACAAATGTTGCAAATACTAATATCAATAATGTGACGGCAAGAAAATCACCCGTGAGAGCAAGAAAATCACCACCTAGACCAAGAACAAGAAGACGCCGTGTTAGCCGTAAACCTAAACAATCAAAAGAGGCACATAAAAAGAAAATTAAAGAATGGAGAGAAAAAAATAGAGAACACCTTAAGGCATATTCTAGAAATTATAGGGAAACAAAATTAAACGAACTAGACAGAGCAAGACATATTGAAAATAACTTCCCTATTTATTATCGTCCTGAACATTTGGAAGTTGACTATAATAAAGTATTCGATAATACTGATGATGGAAATAATATTCCTATGTTGACAGGTTCACCTGTAAAAGAAGACGCTTATACAAAGAGCCCAATGAAAGAAGACGCAGTGCACCCATTAGATGAAGAAGAATTGGATTTTGATGATATACCAATGTATGATGATGGACAGCCACGAGGGGGTAAGAAGAAGACCCAGCGTGGATGTAAACGCCGTGGATGCAAATCCCGTAAGACCCGCAAATCCAAGAAATAAGCATTTGTTTACAGCATTTCATTTTTTAAAAGAATATAAAATGAAATTGAATAATAATAATAATTGATATTGATATTAATATTGTTTGATGGGACTGTATTTTAGTGGACCTGTCGAAAATGAATACACTGAACTATATGAAAACAAAATTTATCGCGACAAAGGACAATTAAACGTGAATGAATACACTCATATTAAAATGCTAATAAAAAATGCTGTCGATGTTGGTCTGGAGAATAATTTAGGCTATTTTTTCACAGTCTCGTGCTTATTTTCACATTATGATGGATGCTCAATTTGTCTGCAAAACACACATATAAAATTGTTGCCTATCGAGAAATCAACCGTCATAGAAGCCAAGTTATTTTTCGAAATAGTGAATGATATAATGAAAGATAAGAGGGCGGCATATACTGTTGGATTACACACAATGTCGAGCCAAAAAGGATATTATTTAGTGAGCGTGATCAACAACCATTAAAATTGCTGACACCGTCCCAGACAATCTCGTTAGTGACAGCCCAATCGTGAATAGCACATTGGGCAGTTTTTCCTGGAACTCCGGCCCATCCTGCAACACTGAAATCGATGTTTGCTGGTGTTTGGCCACTCGCAGCAGTATATCCAATGGTGTTTGATGAGGTTAAAGCGACTTTTCCTGCATTAACATTATTACTAGGAACTTCACATTTAGGCTTTTTCTTTTCTGTATCAGTGGCATCATATTTTACAGTCCAATAATCCGGGCAGGTAGATTTAGAAGGAGGGAATGCAATTGCATTATTTTTAGCCTTCATTAACAATCCAAGAGTGGTCAATATGATAATAAGAAAGAAAACAGCAATAATTAAAACAGCAATATAGAATATTTCCATTGTGATTTTTGATAGTTGATTATAGGTATATAGTTGATAGAGATATTATTTTACACCTTTGCGCGTTATACACCTAAATAACTTATTTTATTATAGTATAATATAGTATATAATAAAATACATAATACAATAGAATACAATGTTATCGCATAAAATACGTCCTGAATTAATTGATGCACCAAATAATATTCTTGATTTAGATAAATATAATGGTCGCGTGAATATTATGGAAACACCTAAAATAGCTGTATTCGAAATGCACGAAAAGATTGCGGTTAAGAATAAGGCAACCGAATATCGTGAGGCCGTGACTGGTGAAATCGAGACCACTCCAATGTCGCGCGCTTTTTTCTCTGCTGAGAATATTACTATATTGCAGAATGCTATTCGTGCCGGTGTTTATGAGAAGAGTGGTCGCAAATATGTGATTGCACAACCAGGTGTGGATAATTTGAAGATCATTATGCGCAGTTATTATTTCGATTATGCCAATCAAGGAACTAAGGATCCGCGCGGAGAAATAGAGAAAATCAATGGTATGGTGGTGGAATATTGTGTGCGCCAATTATTTGGATCGGCTGTTAGTTATGAAAGATATTTAGAAGATCAGAGTAGTTTAGTGATGCCGATGGATAGACCATTACAGAAGGATAGAAATTATAAACAATTGGAGATGAACTTGAGGGTGTAAATGGAGGGGGATTATTTTCTATTTGTAATATATATAAATTTATAAATAGAAAGATGACGGATACAAACGTATCAATAAACAATACACCTCCTGGTGTACAAACTGCAGATAATACCAATAAAGTAAGTACATTTGATAGCTCATATGATGATTTAGCTAATAAAGTTGCAAAAAACAAAAATAGTCCAGACAATAATGATAGGTCATACCGTATTGCAGGTATTATTGATTTAAAAACTGGTGTTACAAGAGAAATGATATATCAGGTTGATTTGGGTGAGGCAGAGAAAGTTGCAAAAGAAAAAAGGGATAATGAATTTTACGGAAACAATGGTATTCATGTGCCTGACTATTCTGCGCTAGCAATACCAGTTTCGTTTCAGTCAAAAAAAACAATGTTTGCTACTATTGCTGATACCGCTAGTTCAACCGGAAAAGGAATAAAAGAAGGGTATAAATATATAGGTAGTAAAGTAGTAAATGCTTTTAATTATGAAATAGATAGTACTGCTACAGTTAACGAAATAGAAAGAAAATATAAAGATTACATAAATAAAAATAGTATTAAACTGGATACTACCGAAGGTTTAACCAAATTTATTAAAGAAGGCATATATAACACCAACAATAATACAGAGGAGAACAAGGAGGACCAATATAACTACATACTTGCAAAAT
>JACCDI010330435.1_pt1 | contig 17168 bp, 18 predicted proteins | sample 7442791 | NCBI WGS metagenome assembly JACCDI01 (sample SAMN15323434, study PRJNA562643) | freshwater metagenome | isolation source: river surface water | place: USA:Blue River Watershed | collected 2017-08-15 | reverse complement strand
ATTAAAGGTATTTAATACACGAATCGGAATATTTTTAGCGAAAGCAGGTTGCAAGGATGGAGGATAAATTACCTTAGCTCCAAAATGGGTTAATTCCATTGCTTCCGCATAAGATATCGAAGGAATAGTGAAAGCAGATTTCACTTTGCGCGGATCAGCCGTCATCATTCCATCCACATCCGTCCAAATTTCAATCTCTTTTACATCTAAAGCTGCACCTATAACAGAGGCGGTATAATCAGAACCACCACGACCTAATGTCGTTGTCTCACCTTTAGCATTAGATGCGATAAAACCAGTCACTAAACCAATTTTACCCTTAATTTCCTCAAAATAACTAGCAATTAATGGATTAGTTAAACCAAAATCAACCTCAGAGTGACTAAAAGCGCTATTCGTTTTAATGATCTCCCGAGCATCTACATAAACAACCGGTAGTCCTTTTTGATGTAAAATCGCATAAATTAAATAAGTCGATAGACGCTCCCCAAAACTAACTAATGCATCAGATGTCTTGGGCGAAATCTCTTTAATCAAATTAATCCCTTTCAACACATCACGTAATTCGTTGACCAAGGTGCGTACATGTGCGATAACTTGGCTTTGTTCAGTAACAGGAATAAAGTGCTTAATGATGTCAAAATGACGTGTTTCAATCGTCTCAATCAAGGTATTTACCGTGCTTTTCGGCTGAGCCGCTAGGGTGCCCGCTTCTAACAAATGATTCGTCACACCGCTCATCGCAGAGAACACAACAGCAAAATCTGAGGAGGATTTTCCGTTTGACTCGATAATCGTCAAAACAGATTGAATACTTTCGATACTACCACAACTGGTACCACCGAATTTTAGGATTTTTTCCATTAATTAAGAAAACAAAATGATTCTCAACTCTACAAACAGCTGAGATATAGGACAAATATACGATTTTAGGCCGTATTTTGCCCAAGAATGCGGTGCCCTTTTCGTTTTCTTTTGCTCAAATTCCGATAATTATCACTTAAAACGGAAATATTTCCGTCTACCTCGAAGATCGCTAGATTAACATCACTAACTTCTTCCACCCCATGTTCCCTCACTACTGCCTTTAATTGTTCCAAGGAAATGGATGCTTCTTTCAAGGCATTTGGGCGAACCTGCCCATTATAAATCAAAAGAATGGGCTCTCCATCGATCACCTTACTTATGGACTCACTCCCTAAAGAAAGGCGTTTAAAGACATAATTCATTGCAAATAAAGCCAAAGCCGCCACTAAACCTCCCGTTAAACTCGTATCGTCTCCTACCATCGCCGTCTGCACTGAATTAGATATCAACAAGATGAATACCACATCCACCACGGATAATTGCGCAAACTCTTTCTTCCCAAAAACACGAATAGCCGCTACGATAAACACGTAAACGGCTATTGATTTGAGGGCGATGATTACATAGCCTTCCATAAAATTTTATTTTTTCTTTTCCGCAGCCATTACCATCGCAAGCTTTAATTTAGCCGCTAGGTCATAGATATTGGTTAATTCTTGTACCGTTTGATTGCGATCCATTCGAACCACTAAAGTAACCGCCTTTTTAGAAGTCGCTTCATTTGTCAATTCAGCTTCTAAATTAGCCACATCCACTAAACGATCATCAATGTAATAATTTAGCTTCTCGTCCACCGTCAAACGAATTACCTCATTGGCAGGCGTAGGCATGGGTTTAGCTGTTTCCGGTAAAAGCAATTTAATCGCATCCGGTGAAGCTAGCGTCGAAATCATTAAAAAGAACATCAATAAAAAGAATAGGATATCCGCTAGGGCTCCTGTTTCTACTTCCGATGCTTCTCTGGCTCTTTTTCTGAAATTCATCGAATTAGGCTTTAGACGCTGGTTTGTGAAGAATATCTAAGAAATCAATCGCCGTAATTTCCATTTTATTAATGGTGCGATCAATCATAGTAGTCAATAAAGTATACAATACATAAGCAATGATACCCACAATCAATCCAGATGCTGATGTTACCATTTTTTCATAAATACCACCAGCAATCGTTGAAATATCAATTTTATTGGAAATAGAGATATTATGGAACGTACGAATCATACCCGTTACGGTTCCTAGGAATCCAAACATAGGAGCAATACGAGCGATAGCGCTCAGAATACCTAAATTCTTCTCCATATTGTAGATCTCTACTTTGGCCTTATTCTCAATCGCAGCCTCAATATCACGGATAGGAGAACCTAAACGGGATAAGCCTTTTTCTAAAAGCTTCGCAATCGGGTAAGATGTTGATTTGCAGAAATTAATCGCACCTTGTACGTTACCTGCTTGCAACATATCATGAATCTTGTGTAAGAAATCTTCATCTAATTTTGCCGTCTTGCGGATATACAAATAACGCTCTACAAACAAGAATACGGCTGCTGCAAACAAGAAACCGATAGGATACATAACATATCCCCCTTTTGATAATAAGTCCAAAACAGAAAACTCCTCCACCACTACTTTCGTAACTTCTTGAACAGGAGCTGAATTAACGATGGAATCTGCAATAGCTGCAGTAGAATCGACGGTTACGGTACCCGCCTGAAGTAAAATAGTTGCTAGCGAAAAAGCCATAGGATGATTTGATTAATCTTATTAACTACAAGTTTACAATTTTTTTTTCAAATTCTACGGTCGTCTAGATTGATTTTGGAGTTCAGTAAACCAAAAGCCTTCCTTTAAACTATACGACGAAAACCAAAGCTCATTTATGGCTAATTCCCGGAGCACTTTCTCCACTAAAAAAGTGGCATAAGGGAATATACTTGCTCTAAATGCTTTCATTCCAGGATAGTCCACACGCTCTTCATAACGCAAGGCATCTAAATTTGTCTTATGTTTGAAAAAGGTTTTCAAATTTATCTCACACGAAGCAGGAGCCTTTCCTGGTCTATTTTCTAAATCTAAGATCGTTTCAAAGGCGCCAGCTGCTCCAATTAATACACTGGGCTGCGCTAGTCGACAGGCATCAATCAGCTGAATCATTTCATTGGAAACATATGCATCTAAATCATCTACAATTGAAAGATGAAACTCATTGTCTTCTGAAAAAAGTGACTTTAATCGCAATCCACCGAGTTCCAAACTCACGCGATACAGCACTTCTATCCCTTTAAACAAGATAAACTCCACACTCCCACCGCCAATATCCATCACTAAACTCGTTTTCTCCCAACGTTCTGGCAAGGAATTTCGTATACCCTCATAGATATATTCTGCTTCTTGCATGCCATCGATGACAAGGATTTTAATGCCTAACTCTTTGTGAACTCGATGAATAAAGACGTCTGCATTCGAGGCTCTACGCAAAATACTCGTGCCAATGGCATAGAAATTTTCAAGATCACCTCCTTTAGACAGAAAAACTTGTTTGAATTCTGATAAACAAGCTAAAGCGCGATCCATCGCATCCTTTTGTAAAGTGACCTCTTCCATCGCTCCCTTGCCTAAACCGACCGGTCGTTGCAAATGCTCCTCCACTCGAAATTCTGAAAGTGGGGAAATCAATAGTTGGAATGTATTGGTACCGAGGTCCGCAATGGCGCTGATTTTTGACATTTTGTTTATTTGAGACAAAAATAAGGCGAAAAGGCGTTCAAGAATAAATAATATTCTTTATTTTAGTAAAAATGTATCCCATAAAATGCTAGATCCGGAATTCGACGAAAATAAAGAAGATATTCAATCTTCCGTTCAACGGTACGAGAACATGTTGAATCAGCAAGAAAACGCATTTTTCGATGCAGAGACGTTGGAACAAATCGCTGAACACTACTTTGTTCAATCGCGTTTTGACCAAGCTTTAGAGGCTGTTAATTTAGGACTAAGTCATTACAACTATTCGTTAGAGTTAATTACCCTAAAGGCTCAGATTTTAGGGGAGATGCAAAAGCCGGAGGAGGCCATGGAACTCATTGAGAATTCCATTCTATTATTCCCAAATGACATCGAATTAACCTTAGTAAAAGGCTATTTATTAAGCCAAATGGGCCAACATGAGGAATCTATCCAGCTATTTTTAGCGTCATTAGATCGCACAGAAGAGAAAGACGAAGTTTATTTCCGAATCGGGTTAAGCTACCAAGCTTGGGGGAAACCTCGGGAAGCGGTAGATATGCTAAAGAAGTGTTTGGAGTTAAATTCAGAAAACGAAAATGCACTAGTTGAACTGGCTAATTGTTTAGACGAGATAGGCAAAATCGAGGAAAGTATCCCCTATTACAAACAATTCATAGACGCTGACCCCTTTTCTTTCACTGCTTGGTACAACTTAGGCATAGCCTATTCCAAGCTGAAGCAGTTTGAGAAAGCCATTGATGCTTATGAGTATTCTTTAGCAATAGAACCCACTTTCGGATCGTCCTTGTTCAATTTAGGTAACACCTACATGAACATTCAAGAGTATGTAAAAGCGGAGGAATCGTACAGACTTTGTCTTAAATACGATGACCCTAATCCTGAGTTATATTGCTGTTTAGGTGCCTCACTTGAACGCCAACGTAAATTTGAAGAGGCTTTGCAAAATTACAAGGAAGCCATCAAGGTAGATTCACTTTGGGATGAGGGTTATTATGGCTTAGCCGTGTGCCTTACTGAAATGGATAAATGGTTTGAAGCGCTGCATTTCCTCAAAAAGGCCTTAAAATTAAACGATATTAATCCACTCTACTGGACAGGGTTAGCCGATGTAGAAGCGTATCTGGGCAATCCTGTTTCTGCAGATGAGGCCTATGCCAAATCCGTGGACCTGGATTCCTTCTTCGCTCCTACTTGGGTCAAATGGGCGCAACTACATTATGATTTAAACGACTTTGAAAAATGCGCAGAAATTATGCTTTCTGCCATCGATGAACTTCCCGAAGAAGCTGATTTATACTATCGAGCTGCCATCTTCTTAATCAAGGCTGGCCAATTCAAGGAGGCCTTTCATTTCTTAGAATCGGGTCTACTTTTAGACTACGATAAACACGAAATTATTTTCGAATATTTCCCAAATATGGAAACACAAAAAGCTATTTACAAGTTAATTCAACAATACAAGAAATAATTTTACCGTTCATCATTTTATCAACTTATCACAATCAAATAATTTTTAATTTTCTATTCTTAAAACTAAATACTCCCTATGAAGAAAATTATTCTTTCGGGTTTACTGCTTTGTCTTTTGCAACCTGCATTAGCACAACCTAAACCCACTCCATCAACACAAAAGGCGTCCGCTAGCCTTCCAATACCTGAAAAGGTCACTGAAGCGGAGGGAATTACGGAATATAAATTAGCGAATGGATTACGCGTTCTATTATTCCCAGATCCATCTAAACAAACCGTTACCGTTAATATCACCTATTTAGTAGGTTCTCGCCACGAGGGCTACGGCGAAACGGGGATGTCGCACCTATTAGAGCACATGGTGTTCAAGGGTACAAAAGAAAAACACAAGGAAGTAGCAAAAGAGATCTCAGATCACGGTGCTCAATTTAATGGTACAACTTGGTTAGACCGTACAAACTACTTCGAGACTTTCGCAGCGACAGATGAGAACTTAGACTGGGCTTTAGATATGGAGGCGGATCGTATGATCAACTCTCGTATCTCGAAAAGCGAATTAGAAACGGAGATGACCGTAGTACGTAATGAGTTTGAACGTGGCGAAAACGATCCAGGAAGTGTTTTAATGGAGCGTATCGTTTCTACTGCTTTCTTATGGCATAACTATGGTAACTCTACTATCGGTGCTCGTTCTGACATCGAAAAAGTGCCTATCGAAAACTTACAGGCCTACTACCGCAAATATTACCAACCAGATAATGCGGTATTATTAGTGGCAGGTAAGTTCGACCCAATCAAAACATTGAAGTTAGTGAATGAGAAATTTGGCGTTATTCCACGTCCAGAGCGCGTATTAACGCCTACATTCACGGCTGAACCGACACAAGATGGCGAAAGAGAAGTAACGCTTCGTCGTGTAGGTGATGTTCAAGTAATCGGAATGGCATATCATATTCCTTCAGGCTTGCACCCAGATTATGTTGCTGTGGATGTAATGACTGATTTATTGACTGATGCTCCATCTGGTCGTTTGTACAAGGCATTGATTGATACGAAGAAAGCAAGTAGCCAATTTGGCATGACTTTCCAATTAAAGGAACCAGGCTTAGTTTATTTTGGTGCTGAGGTATTAAAAGAGAAATCGTTAGATTCTGTTCGCAAGATCATGGTGGAAACGATTGAGAATTTTGCCAAAACTCCTCCAACAAAAGAAGAGGTGGATCGTATTAAGACAAAAGGTATCAAGAACATTGAATTGTTATTAAACAATGCTCAACGTGTGGGTGTAGGTTTATCTGAATACATTGCACAAGGCGATTGGCGTTTATTATTCCACACGCGTAACCAATTAGAGAAAATCACTCCAGCTGATATTCAACGTGTGGCTGCTGCGTACTTTAAATCATCCAATAGAACCACTGGTACCTTCTACCCTACAGAGAAACCAGATCGTGCGGAGATTCCTGAAGCAAAAGATGTAGCAACTGTTTTAAAAGACTTCAAACCTAAGGCAGCAGTAAGCCAAGGAGAAGCTTTTGATCCATCTCCAGCAAACATTGATTCACGCACGAAGACAGAGAAAATCGGTGGTGTTCAAGTAGCGTTGTTAGCTAAGAAAACAAGAGGTAATTCAGTATATGCTAGAATGACCTTACGTTTTGGCGATGTAAAATCGTTAATGGGAACAGCTACTGCAGCGGATTTAGCGGCTGATATGTTAACTAAGGGTACAGCGAAGCACACTCGTCAACAATTCCAAGATGAATTAGACAAGTTAAAAGCACGTGTGGGTATCTCTGGTGGAGCAACACAAGCGAACGTTTCAATTGAAACAACGCGTGAAAATTTAATTCCAGCTATGAAATTAGTGGCTGAGGCATTAAAACAACCGGTATTCCCTGCGTCTGAATTTGAAAAATTGAAGCAAGAGAATTTAACAGCTATCGAAGGTCAAAAAAGTGAGCCACAGGCTAAAGGTTCTGAGGCATTAGGCCAATTAAGAGCTGGACACTACGATAAGAAAGACGTTCGCTACCAGCCTACCATGGCAGAGCAAACGGCTAACTATGCAGCTGTAAAATTAGAGGAGTCAGTTAATTTCTACAAAAACTTCTACGGAGCTTCTGATGCAACGTTCTCTGCAGTAGGTGATTTTGATGAGAAAGAATTGAAAGATTTAATTGCGGCAGAATTTGGCAATTGGAAATCTCCTAAGCCATTCAAACGCGTTGCAGATGAGTTCAAAGAGACAGGTGGTAAAGCGATATCTATCGAAACACCAGATAAAGCAAATGCCTTCTTCTTAGCTTACCAGCCATTGAAAATTTCTGATAGCGACCCTAACTATGCTGCCTTAGAATTATCGAACTATATGTTAGGTGGTGGTAGCGGATTAAGCTCACGTTTAATGAACCGTATTCGCCAGAAAGATGGTTTATCTTATGGAGTAGGTTCTCAATTCGTGGCGAGTCCATTAGATCAAAGTGGTGCGTTCATTGGCTATGCAATCTACGCTCCAGAAAACTTAGCGAAGCTAGAGTCAGCTTTCAAAGAGGAAATCGAGAAAGTATTAAAAGAAGGTTTCACTCAGAAAGAAATCGATGAAGCGAAGAAATCTTGGTTACAATCACGTCAAGTGACGCGTTCTCAAGACAATGCTTTAGTAGGAACCTTGAACAGCAACTTGTTCTTAGGCCGTAACATGAAATGGTCTGAAGAATTAGAGAATAAGGTGAAAAGCTTAACTCCAGCACAAATTCAAGAGGCAACTCAGAAATCAATCGACTTGTTGAAGATGTCCTTCATCAAAGCGGGGGACTATGAAGGTGCTGCTAAGAAAATGGCTGAGAAAGCTAAAAATAGTACTTCAGAATCAGGAGCAATGGGCGGTGCGCCTAAGCAATAATCCTTTCTGAAAGGACATAAAAAAAGGGAGCTCCCATTGGAAGCTCCCTTTTTTATTATTGTATAATTAACAAAACTCTTCAAATACCCCTTCCAAGTGTCCAGCGATCATATCTGCCGAACGACCTTCAATGTGATGGCGCTCTACGAAATGAACTAACTCACCATCTTTGAATAAAGCAATCGATGGAGATGATGGAGGGTAAGGAAGTGTATACTCGCGTGCTTTTTGAACCGCTTCAGAATCTACACCAGCAAAAACCGTTACTAATTGATTAGGTTTCTTAGCTGAAGCTGCTACCGCGTGTTTTACACCTGGACGAGCTGTAGAAGCAGAGCATCCACAAACTGAGTTAAAAAACACCAAAGTAGTTCCTGGCTTAGCCATCACGTCTTCCACTTCTGAAGCTAACTTCAATTCTTGGAAACCTCCGGCAACGATATCCATCCGCATAGGATGTACTAAATGTTCTGGATACATATATTTATATTTTAGATTTAAATTTAAACGCAATTACATAAAACCAAGTTCCAATTTGGCCACTTCTGACATCATATCCTGCTCGTAAGGAGGATCAAATGTTAATTCAACAGACACTTCTGCTATCCCTTCAATCTCCCGCACCGCTTTTTCGATATCTACCGGAATACTCTCAGCAGATGGACAAGATGGCGAAGTTAGGGTCATTAAGATATACACGTTATTCACAGGAAAAATCTTGATTTCATAGATTAATCCGAGCTCGTACACATCTACTGGAATTTCTGGGTCATAGACGGTTTTAATCGCCTTCACCACTTTTTCCTTTAATACATCCTCATTCATTTGACTTGAATTTTCCATTCTAAATAATCGCTTAAGAGAAGGCCAAAGCATAGTGTTGCATTTGTTTTACCATGGATACTAAACCATTAGAACGAGTTTGAGCTAAATGCTGGCTCATTCCAATTTGATCAATAAAATATAGATCAGCCGCTAAAATCTCTGCTGGCGTGTGATTAGACAATACTCGAATCAACATCGAAATCATTCCTTTCACGATAATTGCCTCCGAATCAGCTTGAAATACCACTACATCGCCTTGCTTTTCGGCGTGTAACCAAACGCGGCTTTGGCAGCCCTTAATGACATTCTCCTCAGTCTTATAAGCATCTGACATAGGCGCTAACTTCTTGCCTAAGTCAATCAAATACTCGTATTTATCTGCCCAGTCTTCAAAAAGACCAAACTCCTCAATTAATTCTTCTTGTATTTCATTAATCGGTTGTCCCATTATCCTAGCATCTGTAAAGTTTTCTCTAAACAAAGCACAAAACGATCGATCTCCTCGAACGTATTGTAGAACGAAAAGGATGCGCGACAAGTTCCAACCAGCTCATAACGCTGCATCAACGGCTGCGCACAGTGATGTCCCGTTCGAATGGCTATGCCAAATTTGTCTAACAAAACTCCTATATCTTGTGGATGAACCCCATCAATCACAAACGAAATAACAGCAATCTTTTCTGGTGCCGTTCCCACGATACGAAGACCAGGAATGGCTTGTAATTTCTCCGTCGCATAGGCTAATAATGCTTCTTCTTGAGCAGCTAAAGCGTCTGCAGGAATCGCTTGCACATAATCCAAAGCAGCTCCAAAAGCGATCACATCCGCGATATTCGGTGTTCCAGCTTCAAATTTATAAGGCAATTCGTTATAGGTCGTTCCAGCAAAGCTTACCTCTTTAATCATCTCCCCTCCTCCTTGGTAAGGCGGCATCTCCTCTAATAAATCTCGCTTTCCGTACAAAACTCCCACGCCTGTAGGCCCAAAAAGTTTGTGAGCAGAAAACACAAAGAAATCCATATCTAAGGCTTGTACGTCGACCGCTAAATGGGCAACCGATTGAGCCCCATCAATTAAAACCTTAGCTCCTACCTCATGTGCCAAAGAAATAATCTCTGCAATGGGATTAATCGTTCCAATCGCGTTAGAAACGTGATTGACAGCGACAAGCTTTACTTTTGGGTTCAGTAAGCCTTTCAATACCTCGATATCTAAAACGCCTTCATCACTTACTGGTATCACCTTAATCTCTGCCCCTTTTTCCTCTGCAATCATCTGCCAAGGCACGATGTTTGAGTGGTGTTCTAAGTTAGAAACGATGATTTGATCTCCTTTTCCGACGTTTGCACGCCCAAAAGTTTGAGCCACTAGATTTATCCCTGCAGTGGTACCCGAAGTGAATATAATCTGGTCAATGGAAGGTGAATTTAAAAAGGCGGCTAATTTCTTCCGCGTTAATTCGTAAGCCGTTGTTGCACGTTCTGCCAAGGTGTGAATTCCTCGGTGAATGTTTGCATTATCCTGCTCATAATAGGCTGAAAGCGCATCCATTACAGCTTTAGGCTTCTGAGTAGTCGCCGCATTATCAAAATAAATCAAGGGAGCCTTGTTTACCTGCTGATGTAAAACAGGGAAATCTGCTCTGATTTGATCTATATTTAATTTTTCCGCCATGATTAAATCGCTAAGGAAGTCTGGATTTTAGAAATAATTTTATCTGTCAAACGTAACTTTGTCTCTTCATGTGATACGCGGTCAATTACCTCTTGAACAAAAGCGAGTAACAATAATGTACGCGCATTTCCTAATGAAATACCTCTAGAACGTAAATAGAATAAGGCTTCATCATTCAATTGACCTGTGGTAGTTCCGTGTGAACATTTCACATCATCCGCCCAAATCTCTAATTGTGGCTTGGTATTCATTGTAGCACGCGTGGAAGCGAGTACGTTCTTGCAACTTTGGAATGCATTGGTCTTTTGAGCATCAGGACGCACAAAAATCTTACCATTAAACACCCCTGTCGAGTTGCCTAACAACACGCCTTTGTATAGTTCGTGAGATTCCGAATTCGGTTTGCGGTGATCTACTACCGTGTGAGAATCCATCAATTGATCCTCTCCAGGAACATATAGGCCATTTAAATTCGAAACCACATTTTCACCATCACTGTAGAAATGCAAGTTATTACGAATATAAGCTGCATTAAGTGAAAAGGTAAAGAGATCTACCTGGCTATTAGACAGCTGCGTAATGAAGGTATGATCGATGTGAGTCGTGTTTTGGGCCAAATCTTGCTCCTTCACATAGGTCAAATTCGCCGCCTCATTCACGTATATTTCTTGTACAAAATTGGACAAAACTTCAGCTGAACCCTCCTGTGTAAAGGTGCGCTCAATTAAAGTTAACGAAGCATTAGCTTCTACATAAACGATCAAACGACTTTGAACAGCTGAGGCATGCGCAGCAGACAGAATAAAATCATGTGTGATAGCTTGGTCCACTGTAACACCTGCTTTTACCCACAAAACTTGGGGTTGAACCACAAGCGCTGTGTTTAAATCATATAATGAATTCTGATCAAGAATAGGTAAACGCTGCTCCCATTTAGCTGCTATCGCAGGATTAGCCGCAATAAATGCATCGAAAGAAATAAATTCTACTCCAGCGGGCAATGCGCCGTGGAAGCTAGTATTTCCATTCTGAGTTTGTAAACTTGCTGAAGAAGTCACGCTCAATGGTGCAGGAGTCCAATCAAGGTCTTTTTCATTCCAAGATTTCAAGGACGCATACTTCCATTCTTCCCATTTGTTGGTAGGAAATCCTTTGGCTTTAAAACGTTCTATGGCCTCTTTCTGAGACACTGACGTTAATTCTTTATACAACATCTTATTCTCCTAAAGCTGAAATAATCCAATCATACCCACGCTCTTCTAATTCAAGCGCTAATTCTTTACCACCTGATTTGACAATCTTACCTTTGTACAATACATGTACAAAATCTGGAATAATATAGTCCAAAAGACGTTGGTAGTGAGTTACTACAATCGTCGCGTTATCTGGGGATTTCAATTTATTCACTCCTTCTGCTACGATACGCAAGGCATCAATATCTAATCCGGAATCTGTTTCATCTAAAATGGCTAATTTAGGTTCTAAGACCGCCATTTGGAAAATTTCATTTCTTTTCTTCTCTCCACCGGAAAAACCTTCATTTAATGCACGAGACAATAAACTTTGATCAATATTCACATAGCTCATCTTCTCTTTGAACATCTTCAAAAACTGAACAGCGTCCAAAGGCTCTTCGCCACGGTATTTACGAATTTCGTTCACCGCTGACTTCATAAAGTTAGTTGTCGAAACTCCCGGAATCTCCACTGGGTATTGAAATGCAAGGAATAAACCCTCTGCTGCACGTTCTTCTGGAGCTAGGTCCAATAAATCTTTTCCAAAAAATTCAACGGATCCTGCGGTCACTTCATAATCTTCACGACCGGCTAAAACCGATGCCAATGTCGATTTACCTGATCCATTAGGTCCCATAATGGCGTGAACCTCACCGGCTTTAATTTCTAAATTGATCCCTTTTAAGATTTCCTTCTCCCCTATTCTTGCTTGTAAATTCTTTATTGAAAGCATGGTATGTGTTTTTAATCTGCAATTGAAACACAAAATTAAGACCAATGGTTTTGAAAAACTAGACTTTATTTAGATTCACTCTAAATAATGGTTTTTTTTATCAAAAAAAGGGCTACTTTTGTATCATATTTTCATCAAAATACGACCACCATGCTTACGATATCGGATTTAGCTGCCAATAGAATCAAGGAATTACGTTCTAAAGAAGGTTTAACGGAAGAATTCAACATACGAGTAGCGGTAGAAGGTGGCGGCTGCTCGGGCTTAATGTACAATTTGGATTTTGCTGCAGAAGCTCAACCAAACGACATGATTTTCGAAGATAAAGGTGTGAAAGTAATGGTAGACAAGAAATCAATCTTATACCTTGCTGGCACCGAATTAGATTTCTCAGATGGCTTAAATGGAAAAGGTTTTCAATTCAAAAACCCGAATGCAAGTCGCACCTGTGGATGCGGAGAAAGCTTCTCTATCTAATTAGTAACTGCTTCCCATCTAAAACATAAGGTTTCATCAGTTGATACACGTCATAAATGGGCAATCCCATCACCGTGTAAAAAGAACCCTGAATGGATTCAATTCCCACCATTCCTAAGAAATCTTGTACCCCATACGATCCTGCTTTATCTAAACAAGATCCTTCACGAACATAAAAATCGATTTCCCAGTCCTCAAAAGTTCTGAACTTAACTAAAGCGGAATCCGCTTTTGTAAACAATCCCTGGGGCGTATGCAAGGCAATCCCGGTGACCACCTCATGCGTTTTTCCGGATAATTGCTGCAACATATGAATCGCATCGGATTTATCCTGTGGTTTATTTAAAATAACATCCCCTAAAATAACGACCGTATCAGCGGCAAGAACAAGCGCATTGGGTGAAATCCGAGCTAATTCATTCGCTTTTCTTTCTGCTAAATGCACCGGTACCTCCTGAGGTTTCATCTCAGCTGAAAAGGATTCATCGACGTCACTAGGTAATACAGAAAATTCGAATCCGGCGGAACGCAAAATCTCTTTTCTGCGAGGTGAATTAGAAGCCAGGATAAAGGGATACTGAAGTGATAGGAATGTCTGCATATTCAAAAATAGGCCAAAATTTAAAATTATCAGGTTTTTGTAAAAAATAAATTTATTTTCATTTGTATTTAATGTAATTACATTTAATTTTACGACATCAAATTTTCACCATGGGTATTTCCGAAGATTTAAAACAGTCAAAATTTCCTTCTGAGGCAGCAAAAGCCGTTGTGAATGCGATCTACACAGGCAACTGGATTGTACAGAAACAACAGGAATTATTGAAACCCTTTGGTCTTACAGTACAACAATATAATGTACTTCGCATTCTTCGAGGGCAACAAGGAAATCCCATGACCGTTTTAGCTATTACCGAACGGATGTTAGACAAAATGTCGAATGCCTCACGCCTAGTAGACAAATTAGTAGAAAAAAAATTAGTTCTTCGCCGCGAATGTCCACAAGATCGCAGAGCAGTAGATGTTTTGATTTTGCCGGCTGGACTAGATTTATTAACCCAAGTAGATCAAGTTCAAAATGATTGGGGAAAACATTTCGACACATTAGGAGTTAAAAGGCTCGAAGAAATGAACCAAATTTTGGACGAATTTAGAACCGTATTTTCTCACAATTAAACAATAAATTATATGAAATCTGTAAAAGTAATTATTGCAACTTTGGCTTTAGGCCTAATCACTTTCGCTGGAGTAGCTGCACCGAAAGTAGTGAACGTAAACAAGTCAGCTAGTTCTGTAGCTTGGTTAGCTAAAAAAGTAACAGGTGAGCACAATGGTACGGTAGGTATCTCTGCTGGTGCATTGAATGTTAACGGAAACAAATTAATCGGAGGAAACTTCACTATTGATTTGAAAACAATCAAGGCGTTAGATATCACAGATCCGGGTTACAACCAAAAATTCATCGGACACATTACTTCAGGTGATTTCTTCGAGGTAGAAAAATTCCCAACAGCCACTTTCGTTATCACTAAAGTAGCAGGTAACCAAGTAACTGGTAATTTGACAGTTAAAGGAATCACAAAATCAATCACTTTCCCAGCTGAAATCGCTGTTAAAGGTGGCAAAGTGACAGCGAAAGCAAACATCACTATCGATCGTACTGACTTCAACATCAAATACGGTTCAAAGAAATTCTTTGATTCTATTGGTGATAAGGCGATTTATGATGATTTCGCTTTAACAGTATCTTTAGTTTCTGAATAAATTTCAAAGGGTAATCTTTAAAACTGCCTAACGACAATGTTTTATACGATTACCCTTTAAAATTTTCTCTCTTCTCTCTTATTTACAATCTACCTTTATGTCATTAATAGACTCATTATCCTGGCGTTACGCCGCCAAAAGAATGACTGGAAACAAAGTTTCCGCAGAAAAAATTGATTCTTTATTAGAAGCAATCCGCCTTTCAGCATCAGGTTTTGGATTACAACCATACAAAATCTTAGTGATTGAAAATCCAGAATTAAAAGCAAAAATTCAACCCATCGCCTATGGTCAACCTCAGGCAGTAGAGTCGTCACACTTGTTAGTGTTTGCGGCATGGAACGATATCACTGAAACGCAAATCGATACATTCATCCAATTAGTGGCTGATACACGTGGTCTTTCTGTGGATATGCTAGCTGATTACCGTGGAGCAATCGCTGGTTCTCTTTTGGGCCGTCCGGTGGAGGATAAAAGAAACTGGGCTGCACGCCAAGTCTATTTAGCCATGGGAACTGCGCTAGCTGCTGCTGGTGAATTGCAAATTGACTCTACTCCAATGGAAGGATTTATTCCCACGAAATTGGATGAGTTATTAGGCTTAGAAGCAATGGGATTACACTCCGTATTAATGCTAGCCGTAGGTGAGCGTGATGAAGCGAATGACTTTATGGCAAAAGCCACCAAAGTTCGTTATGCGAAAGAAGATCTAGTGATCAACTTATAATATACATCTGCCTAAGAAAGTAAAAAGGCTCCGAATTCGGAGCCTTTTTTATTGAATGTCAGCTAGCGAAACAACTGGCTCAAGATCTAGCTTTCTCCCCTCCTCTACTAGTAAATCCCAACCTGATTCGAAATCATTCCGAATCAAACCCTCTAGGATGGCTTCGCGCATGGCAATTTTAATTAAGCCTATCTCACGTCCAGGACCAATATCAAATACTTGCATAATGATTTCTCCAGAGAAAACAGGTTGAAAATTGCGAAGTGAATCACTCGCTTCAACTTCCTTTAGTTTTTGCTCTACGATATCAAAATTGCGTAAGTACCTTTTGACCTTATCACCATTTTTAGAGGTAATATCTGCCCGGCACAAAGTCATCAGAGCTTCTAATTCCTCACCTGCCTCAAATAAAAGACGACGTAAGGCAGAAGCGGTGATTTCCTCTTTAGACAAGGCAATGGGGCGCAAATGAAGGCGTACTAGTTTTTGAACGAGCTTCATTTTCTCGTTCAAAGGCAATTTCAAGCGCTTGAAAATGTTAGGCACTTGACGAGCGCCCATATCTTCGTGCCCATGAAAAGTCCATCCTTTTCCTTGAACAAAACGCTTAGTTTGAGGTTTGGCGATATCATGTAAAATCGCCGCCCAGCGCCACCAAAGGTCATCCGTGTTTTCGGCAATATTATCTAGCACTTGTAAAGTGTGGTAGAAATTATCTTTGTGCCCCTTCCCATCTTCCGTGTCTACGCCTTTGAGCTTCATAAACTCTGGAAAAATAATGGGAAGAATTTCACATGCATCTAGCAAAAGAAAGCCATAAGAGGGCTTTTTGCAAAGAATCATTTTATTCAATTCATCAGAAATACGCTCCATTGAAATAATGGACAAGCGATCTTTCTCCGTTTTAAGGGCTTCGAAAGTCTCTGGAAGGATATCAAAACCCAATTGAGCGGCGAAACGAACTGCGCGCATCATGCGAAGTGGATCATCTGAAAAAGTAATGCCGGGAGCTAAAGGGGTACGAATGATTTTAGCCTTAATATCATCCAAACCTTTAAATGGGTCAAGTAATTTTCCCCAATTCGATTTGTTTAATTGCACTGCCATCGCGTTGATGGTGAAATCGCGGCGGTTTTGATCGTCTTCTAAAGTCCCCTCTTCTACTACAGGCTTACGTGAATCCCGGTTATATGACTCTTTTCGAGCACCCACAAATTCCAGATCCCAGTCATCGACTTTAATCATTGCAGTGCCAAAATTCTTAAAAACTGACACCGCGTGCTCGGGCAAATCAAATTCCTTAGCTACTTCTAGGGCTAAGTCAATACCAGATCCGATACAAACCACATCAATATCCTTGCAATCGCGACCTAAAATCGCATCGCGCACATACCCTCCAATGACGTAACTATCCACCCCCAAACGATCGGCTGCGAGGCCAATTTTGGAGAATATCGGATCTGCTACAATCTCCGTCCCTTCTTTCATCTATCCTCTAATTAACTTATAGTCGCCATGTAGGCCTAATTGCACAATTTTACTCGGCTTTTTCACTGGTCCATCTCCACCTGGATTTTTTAAAATCCCATCAACTCCCGAAATGATTGATGGTGCTATACTATCAAAATTAATCGGTGAAGGCTCCCCCGAAAGATTAGCTGAAGTAGAAACGATCGCTCGTTGGTAGCGGTAAATTAATCCCTTGCAAAATTCATCTTTAACTAACCTTATGGCAATACTTCCATCTGT
>JACCDI010754054.1_pt1 | contig 17185 bp, 11 predicted proteins | sample 7442791 | NCBI WGS metagenome assembly JACCDI01 (sample SAMN15323434, study PRJNA562643) | freshwater metagenome | isolation source: river surface water | place: USA:Blue River Watershed | collected 2017-08-15 | reverse complement strand
TTGCAGCCTGATGCTGGCGCTGGTGCCGGCACACGCGCAGCAGCAAGTGGCTAACGTACTTCAAGTCAGTGGCGTACTGCTGAAGCAGACGCAGGATGGCGCCATCAAGGTCCTGAAGGGCAAATCGCCCATTGACGCGGGCGACATACTGACAACGCAGGCCAAATCCTATGCGCAGGTCCGACTCACCGATGAATCGCGCGTGATCCTGCAGCCGGGAACCACCCTCGTCATCGAATCGATCGATATCGATGCCAGTGCCCCTGAAAAAAGCAAGATCACGCTTCAACTCAAGCAAGGCGGCGTACGGATTACGACAGCCCCTGGCTCCCGGAAAGGCGAGCATTCCCTGACGGTGACCACCCCTGCCGGAATGATCGAGATGGAAAATGCCAGTGTTATCGTCAACTACTTCCCGGAGACCGCCAAAGTCGATCTCGGTCGTCACGCCTGGCTGTTGGCTAGCACCGCTGCGCTGGATGCTGCACCGACCAGCGATGCGGGGACTGCATCCGTAGCCATACAGCCACTGCAGGTCGCGCAAGCCAACACACCCACATCGCCGATCAACCTGCCGGGTTCACCCAGCCTGGCGCCCGGCTTGTATGTGCACGTCATTGACGGCTTGATCAGCTTAAGCAACAAGGGCGGCTCGCAGAATTTTGCAGCGGGGCAGTTTGGCTACACGGCATCCTTTGTCAAGCCGCCGGTTGTGGTACCGGCCAATCCCGGCATTCAGTTCACACCACCGCCGGCATTCAGTGTTAACAATGCCTCACCATCCGGCACGTCTTTGCCGTCCGGAGGGAAAGCCGCGGTTATTGACTGCGAGGTCAGGTAAGCTGAAAGCCAACCGATTGCCATAGCAATGGCGCGATTGGGCGACCAGCGCGTCTAGGCGCCCTCGATCGTGCTCTGAAGCTGCTGCATCAGTTCGACCATCTCTGCAATGCCGCCAGTTTTCGCAGGAAAACGTGGATCACAGAGGAACCACGCATAAGTCCCGCCTTTTTTCTTCTCACCGATTTTGTAATCATCCCCAAGCTGTTGCACCAGAATGTCCAGCTCATCCAGGGCTGCCAGCGTACGTTCGGTAAAGATCACATTCACGCTCAACACCAGAGTCTTGGTGAACTGGATGTTCAGGTCAAGTCCACCAATCTCGGCGATGACGCTCAGGTAACCATTCGATTCGCCCGGATGAAAAGTCGCATCGCCTGCATGCGTGTAATCGCGCCAGCGAACACCACCCGCCGTCAGCGCCTGCTGCAGTTCCAACAGGCAATCATAGGCGCCGGCCTCGGTCAGTCCCTGGATCTTCGAATTGCGGAACGATCCGTCACGGACACCGCGTATACGATGCTGGTCAATGCCCTCCACACGCGCAATGGATTCCTGATCGCGGGCATGTTCGCGGATATGCGCCAGCTGCTCGCGCGACCGAATGAACTTGCCACCATGACCGCCGGCGATATTCGTCAGCGTGTCGTAGCCAAGCACCTGATGGATGTAGACAGACTCGACGGCATACGCTTCCTCAGCGGTTTCAAAGCGCGCCAGGATCACTTCCAGCGGCTTGGCTTTCGACTTGAGGATCTCGGCAATACGCTTCTGCTTGGCGCTGCTGATATCGGCGCCTTCTTCGTCCTCTGCATTGCGCAGTTTTGCCATCACCTCATCCGCGTGATGACTGACGCGCGTACCCATCCCCTTGCCCACATAAAAAGGCTCGTTACCGTTCAAAGGATCGAGCAACAGGTAGACGTAGTGCGGCAGCAGCGGTTCTTCGAAAAGTTCAGTCTTGTCATTCATGAAAAGCCTATCCTCGCTGTGTAGGTGGTTCAATATAAATCAATTTCATAACGATACTGGGAAAGTCATGTCGTAGCGGCCTGCAGTGACAGTCAACTCAATGAAACGCTCCCTGAAAGCAGTGGCGCGATTCGTGGCCCAGCACGCCCATGTTCGTCACTTTCGATGTGATGATCATGCAGGCATTACCAGTCACGCGACTGTTGGTCCAGAACGAACAGGCTTCAACCGGGAAACCAAAACCGCCAAGGCCGCGGCGGCGGCTCTCCTTTTCACACTCCTTCTGTACATCTTTCGTCGTCACCCATTCGATCGTTGTCTTGTTGACCTGATTGGCGCGTGTGTCAAAAGGCGTTTCAGCCTCCTCGCGCGCCAGACATGCCGTGCCATGGAAAGCGACTACCCACATGGCAGCCCCAAGCAGTTTGTGCATGATGTCCTTTCCTTTTATTGTTACGAATATCCAGCATGCGCCATGACATGCTCCAAATAGGAATTCAAGACACCGGTAACGCGACAATCAGAATCCGATGCGCAGGCGACGGCCCTGGGGCTTCAGCGCGCATTCCTCGGCGAGGCGCCCCGCCAGCTCGGTTGCACTCGCAATGCTTACCAGACGCGACTGACGCATCACCGCAGCAAAATCGCCCGGTGTCAGCAAGTCCAGCGCAAGAATGCGCTGCTCTGCCTGCGCATCAGGCGCCAGCCCCATCTGCGCACAGGCCCTGCGAAAGAAGCCCAGCGCCTGCAGCGGCTTCAGGTAGTCGAACAGGATCTTGGCGTCGAAGCGGCGCAGCGATGCGGCATCCATCTGCTCCATCAGGTTGGTCGAAGCGATGAACACCCCTTCGAAGCTTTCCAGTTGGGTCAGCATTTCAGCGACACCGGACACCTCCCAATTGCGCTGCGCGGCACGGCGATTCATCAGGAAGGCATCAGCCTCATCAAGCAGCAGCACCGCCCCCTCGTCGCGAGCCTGCTCAAAAGCCAGCGCAATATTGCGCTCGGTCTCACCGACCAGGCTGCCCAGGATGTCCGATGTGCGGCGCGCCAACAGCGGACGATCCATCTCGCGCGCGAGGTGGTGCCCGAATGCGGTCTTGCCCGAGCCCGGCGGTCCGTACAGACACAAGCGGGCAACGCCGACATCGCAGACCCCCTTGACCAGCTGTGCAAGGTCAAGCCCGGCGTTGAGGCTGTCGGGGTCATACGTCAACCGCAGGTCGGCCTTCCAGTCCGACGCAGGTTCGTTCCCCATGGCGCGCAATGCATTCGACAGCAGGCTATTCATCACGCGCTCCATGTCGGCGCGCACATTGACGTCAAGGATGGCGCGTGCCACGTTGCTGGAGTTCTGGATCAGTGCTGGCGACAAGCTGTCATGGCTGGCGATGCGACGGATGCAGTCGCTGCTCAGTCCCAGCGGCGCTGCGTAGTTGCCGATGATGCGCTCGCGCACGCTGCGCGGCGGGATCTTGACCTGCAGGTGAAAGCTGAAGCGGCGCAGGTGTGCGGGATCGAGGTCGCTGATGTCATTCGACAGCCAGAACGCCGGCACAGGATTCTCTTCGAGCAGCTTGTTGGCCCAGGCCTTCATGCCATCGCAATTGCGATTACCAGGACCTTCATGGTCGCTGCCCGCCGGCGTAAAGACATTCTCCACCTCGTCGAACAGCAGCAGGGTACGACCGGCGCTGGCGAGCAGGTGCTGGGATAGCTGGAACGAGCCGAGGCGGTCGACATGCGACAGGCGCTGTCCCTCATCGGTCTCGGTCGCGATCTCGAACAGCTGCGCGCCCAGCTCACGGGCCAGCATTCGGGTCAACTCGGTCTTGCCGGTCCCGGGGGGACCGTAAATGAGGATGTTCACGCCGCAGGCCCGCTTGTGGAGCGACGCATCGAGGAACGCCTTCAGGTAGGCGACGTTGTCGCGCAGGTGCCCGAAGTCATTCAGCCCGAGACGCGCCGCCCTGCCAGCGACAAAACTGTTGGCAAACAGATCGAAGGCTTGCACCTGTGCGTGGATCATCTTCTCCGACAGGCCGGCGATCAGGTCGATCTTGTACTCGAACTGATAGACACGGCTGTCCACACGCAGCAGGCCGGTGCGGAACAGGCGCGAACTCGTCGACAGCGCGGCACGAACTTCCGCCTCGGGCAGGCGCAGCAGCTGGCACAGCACGTCGTAAAGGCGGCTGTTGTTGAACGCCCCCAGCGCATTGATGGACTGGCTCAACAGTGTGTCATGGCGCTCCAGCAGCGTAAGCGTCAGCACGGCCTGCTCGGCTGCGCTCAGGCCCAGCATCTCGCTCAGCCAGCGGGTGTTGCGAACCAGCGGCGAGCTCTCGGGCCAGTTATCGTCCACACCCGCCGTCAACTTGAACTCGATCTGGATCAGACGCTCGACGCGCGCACGGTCGTAGTCGCCGTCGGCGTCCAGATGATCGATGCCCAGCCCTTTGAGCAAGGACACATTCGTGCACATGGTGTCGCGCAGGATGTGCTGGCTGGCACCCAGTTCGACCAGCGCCAGCAGCGACCAGCGGCGGCAGATGGCTTCAAAACCAGGCACGGCATTGTGCAGCGCATCACCGGAATCCAGCAGGTCCATCAGGTCGGGAAGGTGGTCTTTATCCGATGTCATCTCTGTCCTCATCAGGTCGGCAGCCGCACGATGGCGGCGACAGACCTCAGGAGAACACGTGCAATGCTCTAATTAGGATTTTCGTCGTCGCCCTCCAGCAGCGCCGATACCTGACCGTAGAAACTGGTGATGTCAAACCAGTATTCCCTGACCGAGCCGTCGGGCAGGTCCAGGTAGAGGATGTCGAAAGTTCGGTCGCCGTGGAACTTCAGCTTCTGCCGCACCGGGAAGGCCCGCTTGAGTCCGTAATGCATGGCTGCATGCCGCTCCACGACGAAGTACTCTTCATCGACGCTGGCCACCCGCCATGGCTCGGTCGCACAGGCAAAGTTGGCGGGATCGAGAAAAGGTTCAGGGTTCGGCATGTCACCTCCTTGGAAAGGAGGCCAGTAGAACCGCTCGGACGTTCTAAATAGGCTTTTGGGTGGAGGGACAGCTCAGGCCTCGCCCTTCCCGGCAACAGAACGGTAAAGGGCCTCGCCATCGCGGAAATGCGCGGCGATCTCGTCGCGCAGCGCCTTGGGCTCATGGACGATCATGTGCGAGCCGTTCGACAAGATCCACCAGCGCAGCTCCCAGTTCAAGTCGACCATGACCTCGAACCGGTGCCATTTTTCTCCGGCCTGATAGACGATACGCTGGGTGTCATTGATCGGGCTTTCACCGAGGCGCAACGCAATGTCGGTGTGGATCATCGCTACCAACTCGATCTTGCCTTGCCACTCGAAGCCGGGCTGGCTCTCGATCAGGCGTTCGAGCTCAGGGCGCGGCGTCACGGCAGCACCGTTGAGCACGGTCGCCGATGAGATGCGGTGCAGCGCAAAGCGACGATAGCCCTCGGACTGCGACTGGTGCTGTGCCAACCCGCCGGGACCTTCGATGTCCGATGCGATCAGGTACAAGCGCGCATCACCATGCTGCACCAGACGCAACGGAGACATGGTCACCGTCGTCGGCGGCTTGCCATCGCGCTTGCCTGCCATCGACTGGTACTGGATCGTCAGTCGCTTGCGCGCGCTGACGGCCTTGAAGACGGCATCGAGCACGGCCGGCGCGACTGGCGGCGGCGGCTCGATCCAGACGCGGTTCACCAGCTTCAGCATCCATACCGGGCTGTCATCCGGCATGGCTCCGATCGGCCGCGCATTGACCAGCATCTCCTGCGCGCGCTGGCGCGTGATGTGCAAGTGATTCTGCAAATGTGGCGGCAGTACCGGCTCGAGAATTTCGGAGGCAAGGCAAACCATCGCCGCCTCGAAATCCGACAAGCCTTTGCGATGCAAGGGCGATGTGTCTTTCAGGCGCCAGTATCTCTCACGGCCGGGCGTTTCGGACAGGACTTCAACTTGCGCCGGTCGCTGGTTCTCCAGCTGGAACAGGTATTTGCGGATGGTCGCTGCCGTCGGTGGATGGTCCTGGCGCTCCAGCGCCGCCGCGATTTCGTTGACTGTCATTGCGCGTATCTGGTCGGCGGGATTCCGGAAACTGACCAGTGGCGCATCGCGCAGCGCGAACATGATCCGCAACATGTTCTGGTAGGTCTCAACGCCTGCGCGACGGTTGGCCGGCCGCCCGCGCTGCCCCGCGCCACGCGCAGGAGCCGGGAGCTCGTCCTCGTCATCTTCGGCGCTGTCGAAATCATCGTCAGGGGTAATCATGGTGTTATTTTTTATATAACTCGAAAATCGGTGTTGCTCAGTATGCTTTCTTTCATTTTATCGATTGGTGCATCTTCGTGTTTTTATTTGGAAGGTTCGCGGTGGTTTACTGTGCACCGTGCCGGACAGCTGCGGACCACAGCCAGCATAGCGGGTACAGCCTCCTGTTCAGGACGCAAGGCGGGGGTTGATCGCCCCCTTCGGCTGGACGGACAACTGAAAAACAAGATGAATACACGAGAAAGGCCGGACCATGGCTTACCGCCTGTCGAAATCCAAACTGCAATCGCATGCGCAATGTGCGAAGCGACTGTGGCTTGAGCTTCATACGCCGCAACTGGCCGAAGTCGACAATGCGAGTCAATTGATCTTCGACCGCGGCAACGCATTCGGCGAGGCGGTGCGCAGCTTGTTCCCCGGCGGTGAATTGATCGACACGCTGGATACGCGCGAAGCGCTCGCACGCACTGCCGAAAGGCTGGCAGCCTTCGAAGCCGGCCAGCCCAAGGTGCCACTGTTCGAGGCGGCTTTCCAGTATGCGGGTGTGCTGGTGCGTGTGGATGTGCTCGAGCCGCAGACAGACGGCCGCTGGCGGCTGATCGAGGTGAAGAGCGGCATCGTCAAGCCCGGTATGACCCCGAAAGACACCTATGTGCGCGATGCCGCGATACAGGCCTTCGTGCTCGAGCGCTGCGGCTTCCCGCTGGCCGGGGTCGAGCTGGGCACCCCATCGCCCAGCTTCAGGCTGGAATCGCTGCATTCATATGAGGGGCTGCTGGCGCGACATGACATCACGAGCGAGGTGCATCAGCTGTTCGCATCGATCGAGGCATCTATCGCTGACGCAGTCGACACCGCGGCAGGCCCCGAAGCACCGACCGTGGCGGCCGGTAGCCAGTGCAATGATCCTTATCGCTGTCCGTTCATCACGCACTGCACCGGTACCACGCTCGCACCCGATGAGGCGATCCGTGTACCTGTATGGCACCTTGCTGGATCGCCGACGGCGAAGGTGGTACGCGAGCTGATGCCCGCCTATCGTGACCTGGCCGACGTCCCGGAAGCACACCTCAAGGACCCGATGCACCGGATCATGCGCAAGATCGCGCGCAACGAGATGGCAGCATGGATCGATCCGGCGCTCACGCAGTGGCTGCGCGAACAGCCCTTCCCGCGCTATTTCCTCGATTACGAGTTCATCGGCAGCCCGCTGCCAATCTGGCGCGGCACCATGCCGGGCGAGCGCGTCGCTTTCCAGGCCTCGGTTCACATCTGGCGCTCACCTGACGCACCGATCGAGCACCGTGCCTTTATCGCTGAATCTCTGGACGATCCTCGCCCCCAGCTGGCACGCGAACTGGTGAGCTGGGTGTCTCAGCCCGGCCCTGTGTTCGCCTGGGCTGGCAAGACCGTCGAGGCATCGATCACCGAAAGCCTCGTGGCTTTCCATCCAGCGCAAGCAAAGGCGCTGAAGCGCATCGCGGACAGCTGCCGGATGCATGACCCGCTTCCGGTCTTCCGCGAGTGCCTTTACTTGCCTGAGATGGCGGGTGACTGGGGGCTGAAATCCGTGTCCAGTGCGCTGCTGGGCGAGAGTCGTTATGCGCAGCTGAACATTCGTAATGGCGTCGACGCGATGCGCGGCTATGAACGGCTGGTCGCACTACCTCCCGGCGCGGAACGCGACCAGCTGAAGCAGGATCTTCTTGATTACTGCAGCCTCGATACGTCGATCATGATCGATATATGGGATGCGGTCTTGAATTTTTCCGAAGCAGCCGCGACTCCAGCTCAGACTACTTGAGCCGGCAGTGTCCATTCGTTCAATCGCTATTCAACCCTGTGAGGACCCACTATTGATGAATGCCTCTTCCCTTGCCATCGCGATCGCTTTTCCCGTTGCGCTGCTTGTATCGGCATGCTCATCCACGACCAGGTCTGCGGACGCGACTGCCGTCACCGACCAGCGTCTTGCCACCAACTTCACGGACCAGGGCATCAGGGTTTTCTACACGCTGACTGGCAAGCTGGAAAAGATCGAGGTCAGCGGACAAGCCGATGCATGGAAAGGCAATGTCGACTTGCAGGCCGAAGCCGATGCCTATGCAAAGATGGTCAAGTTCCTCTACGGGACCGACGTCAGCCAGGAGCGCAAGCTGAAGATCATCGGCCGCGCCATTGAAAAGGCCCAGGACCAGAGCCTCGATCGTACGCACCTGGTCGATGGCGCAATCATGACAAACGACCACGATATCGAGCTGGAAGAGCGTCGCCTCAAGGCAGACAGGAAGCAGGATTCGAAGGCTGACTCCTTTGGAAAGCCGGGCAGCGAGCGCAGCAAATCAGCCCAGCGCGCCGCCAAGGTGTTGAATGAAACGGTGATGGAAACAGCGACTACGCTAACTGCGGCCGGCCGACTGACGGGTATGCGCAAGGTGCGCGACAGCGTGATCAATCAGGGCAAGACCTATGTCGCGATTTATGAGTGGAATGAACGTGACCAGGCCAGTGCGGAGAGAGTGCGCTCGCTCATGAGTGCCCGTATGAATCCGTGATTCAATCGATGGTACTTGTACGGATACTCGACGCAAGCTGCTCGCCTGCGACACCATAAGCAAAAGCGCAGAAATGCCGACGTGCGACGGAACCGAAAGGCCCTGGAGAAATAGGTATGGGTGGCATGCATCAACAGCTTGCTACTATTTTCGCGGCGATGCGCTTGATCTTCTTGAATTTATCGAGATTCGTAATTATCAATGGCCACTCCAGCATCCATGTTTCGTGCTGGCGAATCTCAATCCTGCCGACGGAGTCCGGATGTGGACGATCGCGACGGCCATAAATGCCCATGCGTGCATCAATCAGTGGATGATTGCTGATGCTTTCACAAAACACATCCGCGTCGCGACCATTTTCTGACACTAGTGATAGCTGCAGGCTCAACGGTGCCGAGAGTTTCTTGCCTATCATGGAAATGCGGGGCAGGTCACCCAGACTGTAGCCGTAGACCTGGGGAAGCAACTTTCCGGGTTCGCGCCTGACAATGACCAGATCTGCATACGCGCCGCAGAGGCCCGTCATCGGGAGCGGATTGCCATACTTGTCGACCGGCGCCTGCCGGTCCCACTCATTTTTGGGCTGCATGAGGGCTGCCGTCAGCAAATTACATTGTGACCTGTCATTCGCGAGCACATTAACCGCCTCGCGCAACGCTTCAGTGTAAAGAGGCCGCCATTCAACGCGCATCCGGATTCGCAACGAACTATTCCTGTACTCATCGAGAGCGATTGCAGCGTTTTCGACAATCACTTGGAAAGCATGGATCGGATATACCTCCATCGCCTTCTTCAACAGGCGGTCGCCCTCTTCTTTGAATGCCAGTGCTGCCTTGAGCTGCTCCGCGATCGCTGTCCCATCCAGCGCCTTGGTTCCTGCAGGTATTGGAATGGCGCGTGAATACAGATGGCTTCCGTTGACTTTGGCCCATAGCTTCACCCGGTATCGGTTCGATCCCGGTTGGGTCGTTTCGACAATCTCGGTATCCGTAACATAAGCCGCGCGATGCGTTGACACATCGTTGCGGATAACCTTGCCACCAGATATGGCTTGATCACTGAGGACGAGCGAACCAGCAACTTTGTCGATCGCATTCCTGATCGCCGATTCGCGAGCCTTTTCGACCGTCGCCCCCTCACCCTCGGCCAACACAAATCGAGATGTCTTGTCGGCGTTCCGAAACTGATCGTCCGAATCGGATGGCGATGAGGCGCATCCCAGCAAGGCCAGACAGAGGGTCACAATCATAGACGGCTTGGCGTTCATGTATCCGCCCTTGGAGGGACATGTCGAAATCCTGATCATGCTTGCACGACTTCGCTAAATAGGAACTTATGGCGGACGGTCGCGCAAAGATGCCGGGTAGAGAGGGCTCATCGCGGCAGGAAAGCTGTCGTCCAGTCGCCGCCATCACGGGGAATTTGCTGTGATACGATCGTCGGATAGATCGTTAAATACATAAATTGTAGTTATATGGGCATCAGCGACCGATGCTGATGGGTCTTGTTCAGCAAGCATCGGCATGCGCCAGCCGACTTGCCGCAGCTCTGGTTAGCGTGACCGAATACAGCTGCCGTTGCGGCATGCCGCTTTTTTTGATTGCGAACCTACGTTTACCCCGGAGCCAAGATGCATAGCGAAACACTGCTGGAGCAATTATCCAGGTTCGACACGCTGACCGAGCAAGAGCAAGCCGGTTGCCTTTACTGGCTACGGCAATTCCCTGACATATTGCTCCGCCTCGACCATCCCCCCCAGCAGGTAGTCCTTGCAGCCGTGTCCAGCCGAGGCACGCTCCTCCAGCACGTAAAAAATCAAACGCCCGAGATCTGCTGGGCAGCGATATGCAACGCGCCGGAGGCCATAAAGTTTGTGGTCGATCGAAGCGTCGACCTTGAGGTGGAAAGTGTCAGCCGCATGCCAGCCACACTGGCTGCCATCGAACATCCTGCCGACGCCACCGTCTATGTCGCGCTGGCGCTGGACCCGACAGCTCTGAGACACCTGCAGATACAGGAAGGCCGCTTTTGCGAATTTGCCGTGCGCCGAAATCCGGCAGCCCTGGAATTCGTCCGCGAGAAGACGCCAGCGTTGGTCAAAATGGCCATCGAACGTAATCCGATGATGCTTGAATTCGTGCCACCGGAATTCCAATCATGTGCGATCTGCCAGCGTGCAGTCGAACATGATCCCCTCGCCGCCAAATATATCCACGACGAAGAATTAAAAACCCAGATGCTCTACCATCTGACGAGCGGAAAGCTGGACCAATCAAGGATCGAAATGCTGATCCGCGACGACCCCGATTACTTCATCAAACTCTGGGACCTCGACCACCGTTTCTGGAATGAAGCGCTACTGGACCTGGCGCTCACCCATCATGCGGAAAGCCTGATGAGCGAGTTATGGGAAATCGCTGAACCCCTGCCTGAGGCGTTGTTGCTCAAGACCTTGTCTCGCGACGGAACCCTGCTGCGCTATGTCGTGGAAGATAACCTGACCTTGCCAGTTTGCCTTGCGGCGACCAGCCAAACGCAAGAAGCACTGGAATTCGTTCCCGAGATATTTTTCGAGCAGTGCCTGCAACATTCATTGGACCAGGATTGACCTTATATCGATCATGAGTGAACCGTCGATTTCCTTCGACGAGCCACCGGCTGCACAGATTCCCGTTTGATCCAGAAAGTCCCCTGCAATCGCCATAGTTTTTTGATATTGCTCAAAATCACTAGACCAGTCGGCCATCGGCTAGTTGTCTCAACGCCTTACCATGGGCGAATAACGAAGACAGCATCCGAAAGACAATCAAGTCGATGGATTTCACGTGAACAAGAAGCTCAAGGCGTTCCTGGTCAGCACGCCCATTCTGGTAGCCGCCGGCGCCGTTCTCCTCTACTTCCTGCTTGCATGGTTCGCGGTCGACCCGCTGGCCAAGCGACTGTTGCCATGGGTCGCCGAGCGTCAGCTGGCCAGCCGCATGACGGTCAAGCAGGTCAAGTTCGATCCCCTGCGGCTGGAGCTGACTGTCGATGGCCTGCAACTTGCGCGGCCAGATGGCGGCAAGCTCGCCGGGTTTGAGCGCCTGCATGTCGACCTGCAGGCCGACAGCCTGTTTCGCTTTGCCTGGCACTTGCGTGACATCGAGCTGACCCGCCCCTATGGCAGCCTCGAAATACGCGCCGATGGCAAGTTCAACTGGGCCGAGTTGCTCGCCAAGCTGAACGAAGACAGCAAGCCGTCCACGACCCTGCCCCGGGTCGTGATCGACCATTTGAAGATCATCGATGGCGAGCTCGGCTATGCCGAACGCAATCGCAGCGCCCCCCTCGAGGTCGAAGCCGAACCGCTGGCACTGGAACTGGGGCAGTTCTCTACCCTGCCAGAGGATCGCGGCGATTACCTGATCGCCGCCAGCTTCGATGGCATCGGCGGTACGCTGCGCTGGAAAGGCGACTTCGGCGTCAATCCGCTGGCCTCGACCGGCAGCATTGAAGTCCAGGGCCTGCAACTGGCCAAGCTGTACCAGTTGCTGCGGCAGCCGGCGGCACCACTGGCCATTACCGATGGCACGCTCAGCCTGCGCGTGGGCTATGACATGGCGATGGTGCGCGACAAGGGGAATGTTTTTCCCCACCTGCGCCTGACGCAGGCGACGGCCGTGCTCGACAAGCTCGCCGTCACGCTCAAGCCCGGCACTCAGCTGGGCTTGCAGCACCTGCAGACAGCACTGCCCCAAGTCGAAGTCCACCTGCAAAACCAGGGACTCGTCAGCGTGCAGCCGTTCGACCTGCAGGCAAGCGGCCTGCAACTGACGCTGGACAACAAGCTGCAATGGAACACCGAGCGCATCGACGTCAGCACCATCACGCCTGACCTGCAGGCGATGCGCATCGATGTCGCCGCCGTCACGCTGGGCGCCAGCGGACTGCGCGCGACCGGCAATGAAGGACCGCGCGCGCAACTGGCAGACGTGAAGCTGTCCGACACCCGCGTGCAGCTGAAGGAACATCACATCTCCGCGCGCGCGCTCACTTTGTCTGGCCTGCAGACCGAGGTGATCGTCAATGCTGACAAGTCCGTCAATTGGGTGGCGGTGATGCAGCCGTCCAGCCCTGCGCCGGTATCTGCGCCCCCGCCTGAGACCCCACCTGCATCCTCACCTGAGTCATCCACGTCGCGGAGTGACGGTGCCTCATGGTCAGCTGCGCTCGACAAGCTGAGGCTTGAAAAAATCAACCTGCATGTCGAAGACCGCGGCACACCAAAGCCGGTGGCGCTCGACGTGCAAGACGGCGAGTTCGTCGCGGAACGCCTGTCGCTCGATCTTTCACGGCCTGTGCCAATGAAGGCCCGACTCGCCTTGCGGCAAGGCGGCCAGCTGGAAGCCAGCGGACAGCTGTCACCACTGCCAGCCAAGGGCGATTTGCAACTGAAGCTTAGCGGTCTGCAGCTGAAAACCTTCGCGCCCTACCTGTCGCAAGTCGCAACCCTGACCCTCAAGGGCGGACAGGCCGGTGCGCAAGGCAAGCTGTCGTTCAATGCATCGCCAGCCTTCAGCGCGAAGTTCAATGGCGGCTTCAGCATCGACAAGCTCGACATCGACAAGGAAGCCGATCGCGAACATTTCCTCAGCTGGGACAAGGTCGCCAGTGATTCGCTACGCGTGTCGCTGGCGCCGAACAGGCTGCAGATGAACGAGCTGCGTATCGCCGGCCTCAAGGGCCAGCTGATCATCCGCGAAGACAAGACGCTGAATGTGCAGCAACTGGTGCGCCAGCCGGCAGTCGGCTCGTCGAAAGATGGCAAGGGCATCAGTGCGCCCGCCTCTGCATCATCGGCATCATCGGCGTCATCAACGTCATCGATGCCATCGAAATCCACGACATCGACATCAGCATCAGCCGACCCCTTCCCTGTCTCCGTCGAGCGCATCAGCCTGCGCGACGGCGATCTCGACTTCGCCGACCTGTCGCTGCTGCCGCAATTCGGCACCCGTGTGCACGACCTCGAAGGCGTGATCAATGGCTTGTCGTCCGACCCGGCGGGCACGGCGCAGGTCGAACTCGATGGCAAGGTCGATGAATTCGGATCGGCACGCCTGCGCGGCTCGGTCCAGCCTTTCCGCGCCACCGAGTTCACTGACCTCAAGGCCAGTTTCCGCAACCTCGAGATGAACCGGCTGACGCCTTACTCGGGCAAGTTCGCCGGCCGCAAGATCGAATCCGGCAAGCTGTCGCTCGACCTCGAGTACAAGGTGAAGAACCGGCAACTGGTAGGCGAGAACAAGGTCGTCATCAACACGCTGAAGCTGGGCGAGCGCGTCGACAGCAAGGATGCGATGAACCTGCCGCTGGACCTGGCGATCGCGGTGCTGGAAGACAGCAATGGCGTGATCGACCTCGACCTGCCGATCACGGGCAGCCTGGATGACCCGCAATTCAGCTACGGGAAAATCATCTGGAAAGCGATCGCCAATGTGGTCCAGAAGATCGTCACCGCGCCCTTCCGCGCGTTGGGCAAGCTGCTGGGTATCAGCGCCGAACAACTGGAAGCCGTCGCCTTCGATCCCGGCTCGGCCAAACTCGCGCCACCCGAGCAGGAAAAGCTCAAGGCCGTGGCCGGAGCTTTGGCCAAGCGTACGGCACTGTCATTGAAGGTCGTGCCGGCTGTCGACGCCGCACGCGATACGGCAGAGCTGCAGGAACTGCGCACGCGCCGCGACGTGCTGCTCGAGTCCGGCGTGAAACTGGCCGAGGGCGAGCAAGCGGGACCGCTGGACCTCGGTAATGTGAAAGTGCAGACCGCCATCGACAATCTGCTGAAAGACCGCACCGGTGGCAAGCGCGGCCTGAAGATGCTCGACAGCGTGAAAGACTACTTCCGCAAGTCCAAACCTGAAGATTTGCCGAAGTACGCAGCTCTGCTGGAGCAGTTGAAGGCAACCGTGCCGGTGCCTGATGCGCAACTCAATGAGCTGGCATCCTCACGCGCCATAGCGATTCGGGATTATCTTGTCGAAGCTGGCCTGGATGCCACGCGCGTGCAAGTGGCTGAACCTGCCAGGGTCAAGGGAGATGGGAAGTCAGTACAGGTGTCGATGACGCTGGAGACGGCCAAACGCCCTTAGTGTGTTGCGCAGCAGTCGGCGCATCTTCGTCGTTGAACCTACATTGCTGCAACTGCGGCTTTGCGCTTCCGTCGTTGGGCCTGCATTCGTGCGCATAGTTTCTGCGCATCCGGGATCAATCGTCGCCCGCCTCTGCCGGCCAGACCAGCTTGCCCTGCCCCGCTTCGTTCAGCCGCGCCACCAGCGCATCGGCTGCCGAGTCGGCCATCGTCCAGTCGAACTCGACCAGTTCGCCGTGGCGTACCTCCTGCAGGCTGCCGCCGGCGGCGTCGATCTCACGCCGCAGCAAGCCTTCCATTGCATACGGCACCGCGCATTGCAAGGCGCGTTGCCGGATGATGGGAATCTTGTCCGCGCCTTTCAGCGCCTGCGCAATGCAGTCCGTGTATGCGCGCACCAGTCCACCCGCCCCCAGCTTCACGCCCCCGAAGTAACGCACGACCGTCGCCAGCACGCCTTCGAGGTCCTGGTGGCGCAGCACATCCAGCATGGGCCGGCCAGCGGTGCCGGAAGGCTCGCCGTCATCGACGGCGGCCGAATGGCCGCCAGCAAGCAGCGCCCAGCACACATGTGCAGCATCCGGATGCTGCGCACGCAGCTCGGCAACGATGCGCTGCGCGGTGGCGCGATCGGCCACGGGTTCGACGCGACCGATGAAGCGGCTCTTCTTGATCAGCAGTTCGCTGGCGATCGGCTGGGCGAGGGTCAGGGGCACGAGGTATGAAGTTCCGGGTTCCGAGTTCCGGACTCAGCGCCTGGCTTTGGCGCTGCGCGGCAGTGCATACACCTGCAGCGTATCGCCCTGCTTGAAGCCGAACAGCTGGTTGCCGCCTGCAGCGACAGCCACATACTGCACGCCATCGATCTGATAGCTGATCGGCGGTGCATTCACGCCAGCTTCGGTGGTGGCATTCCATAGCTTGGCGCCGGTGTCGGCGTCATACGCACTGAAGCTGCCACTGCCTTCGCCGGTGAACACCAGGCCGCCGGAGGTGACGAGCACGCCGCCAACCAGCGGGTCCTTGGTCTTCTGCTGCCAGCGCATCTTGCCAGTCCGCAGGTCGATCGCGGACAGCACGCCCCAGCGCGGCGCATCCATGTCAGGCTCGAGGTTGGTGTAGACCAGTTCGGGCTGCGTCTTGGTCGCCGGCAGCACCTTCTTCGTGTAGCGCACCGGCCAGTGGATGCCGGCCACATAGGCCAGCTGCTTGCTCTCGTCCAGCGCCGACGGCGACCAGTTCGAACCGCCGAGCGCGCCCGGATAAATGGTCACACCCTCGGGCACCGGCTTGGCGAACATGTTCTTGTGCTCGACGAACTCGTCCGACTTCAGCAGCAGCTCGCCGGTCAGGCGGTTGTGCACGAAGTACCAGCCGATCTTGCCGGCTTGTCCCACGGCCGGCACCTTCTTGCCCTTGTGGATGTAGTCAAACAGCACGGCCGGGCTGCCGACGTCATAGCCCCATTGGTCGTGCGGCACTTGCTGGTAGTGCCAGCGAATTTTCCCGGTCATCACATCCAGGCAGACCAGCGACAGGCTGTACAGGTTGTCGCCCGGACGGGTGTCGCCATCCATTTGCGGCGACGGGTTGCCGGTGCCAAAGTACAGCAAACCGTTCTTTGTATCGATGGCCGGCGTGCTCCATGCGGAGCCGCCGCCGTACTTGGCCGCATCCGGATACTTGGCGAGGTTGGCTTTCTCTTTCGCGATGTCGCGGTTCAGCGGCACGCCATCGGGCGTGGTCTCACGGAACTCGCCTTCCCAGCCCTGCGGCGCGATGGTGTCGAACTGCCACACGCGCTTGCCGGTCTTCGCATTGAAGGCCGCGAGGAAACCGGTACGGCCATAATTGCCTGCAAAGCCCACCACCGCGCCCAGCGGCGCGCCTTCGCGGTCGGAATCGAGGTGCAGGCCAAAGCCGACGCCGGTGATCCCGACCAGCACCATGCCCTTGTAGACCACCGGCGCCATCGTCACGCTGATGCCCGACTGGCCGGCAAGGCTGGCGTTCTTCAGCGGATTGCCTTCTTCCAGCATGCCGACGTTCTCGGCGATCGAGCTGTCGGCTTGCGCGACTTCGGTATCCCACACCACCTTGCCAGTCTTCGCATCCAGCGCGACCAGTCGTGCGTCGACGGTGCCGACGTACACGAGGCCATCGCTGACGGCGACGCCGCGATTGGCCGGTCCGCAGCACAGCTTGTAATCCTTCTTGCGCGGATGCTCGTAGCGCCACAGCTGCTTGCCGGTGACGGCATCGAGCGCGACCACATGGTTGAACGGCAGCGACACATACATCACCTTGTCGACCACGATGGGCGTGGCCTGGAACGTGGCCTTGATGCCGCTCTGGTAGGACCAGGCCGGCTGCAGCTGTGCCACGTTGG
>JACCDI011479724.1_pt1 | contig 17189 bp, 17 predicted proteins | sample 7442791 | NCBI WGS metagenome assembly JACCDI01 (sample SAMN15323434, study PRJNA562643) | freshwater metagenome | isolation source: river surface water | place: USA:Blue River Watershed | collected 2017-08-15 | reverse complement strand
ATTGGAAAACGATGCTTAAAATCAATCCAGCAGTATAGTGCATTACTACAAATCCGATTAATACTTGCCACCATGAAACATGACCCACTAAAATCGGAATTACTATCCACATCGAGAAATAAATAACTTTGGTAATTACTAATGTAGTCCAACGTATGACTGGTTTTTTGAATTCACCATAGGATAAATTGCGTTTTAAGTAACGACGCATTTGTTGGAAATCGGTGGTGATGGCCCAATTGAAGGTCAATAATCCATACAAAAATACAGAGTAGTAATGTTGAAATTTATGGTGACTGTACCATTTGGCTTCTTTGGTGAAACGCAAAATTCTTCCCGCTTCTAAGTCCTCATCGTGACCTAAAATATTGGTGTACGTATGGTGTAAAACATTGTGTTGTACTTGCCAATTATACACATTCCCAGCCAAAATGTAAATGCTTCCACCCATGATTTTGTTGATCCATGATTTGTTGGAATAGGCTCCGTGGTTTCCGTCGTGCATGACATTCATTCCAACTCCAGCCATTCCAACTCCAATTACTACGTTGAGTAAAAGGTAGGTCCAAAAAGGCATGTCCATAGCCAAAAGGAAAAAATAGGGAGTAAGGAAAATGGTGAACATTACAATTGTTTTTAAGTGCAATTTCCAATTTCCAGTTCTATCGATGTTATTTTCTTTGAAGTAATCGTTAACGCGTTTGTTGAGAGTTCTAAAAAATTTTAAGCTATCATTTTTAGAAAAGACAGGTGTTGTGGTATTCATTTTTTTTATTCTAAAGTTTGCCCAAAGGTAATTAATCTAAATTTTTTAGAACTGATATTCGTCATTTTTTATTCACTAAAAGTACTATTTTTGTTGAAAATTCATTTTATGGAAGAAATTTTAAAGCAATTTCCTAATCTTACTGAAAATCAGCGGTTACAATTTGAAAAATTACAATTTTTATACGAAGATTGGAATGCTAAAATCAATGTGATTTCACGAAAAGACATCGATGAATTGTATACTCGACATGTGTTGCATTCATTGGGAATTGCCAAAATTATGGAGTTCAATTCGAGTTCAAAAATAATGGATGTGGGAACGGGCGGAGGATTTCCTGGCATACCATTAGCAATTTTATTTCCAGAAGTTGATTTTTATTTGATCGATGTGATTGCCAAAAAAATAAAAGTGGTCAATGAAGTGGCTAAAGCTTTAGAATTGAAAAATGTAAAAGCCGAACAAATGCGTGCCGAAAATGTTAAATCGGATTTTGATTTTATTGTAAGTCGAGCCGTGACCAATATGCCTGATTTTGTTTCTTGGGTAAATGGGAAGATAAAAAAGAAGTCCAATCACGAATTGTCAAACGGAATTCTGTATTTAAAAGGAGGCGATTTGACCGAAGAATTGAAAAATTTCCCAAAAGCCAAACAATACAATTTGTCCGATTATTTTTCTGATGAATTTTTCGAAACGAAGAAAGTCGTTCATTTAGCATTATAAAACAAAACCCCGAACAATTGCTCGGGGTTTTTATTTATGATGCTATTTCAAGGCGTTTTAATAAATTTTTATTGAGTGCGTCCTCAGTGTAAGTTTTGGTAATGTGCAGTTCTTTCTCGTTGGAACTTGGCAAATCGTACATCGCATCGGTAAGAATGGCTTCACATAGCGAACGCAATCCTCGCGCTCCTAATTTGTATTCTAAGGCTTTTTCAACTATATAATCTAAGGCCTCGTTATCGATGGTGAATTTGACATCATCCATGGCAAATAACTTTTCGTACTGTTTGATGAGTGCATTTTTTGGTTCAGTTAAAATGGAACGCAAGGTCTCTTTATCCAACGGATCCATATGAGTTAACACTGGCAAACGACCAATAATTTCGGGTATCAAACCAAAATCTTTGATGTCTTTTGGGATGATGTACTGTAACAAATTGTCTTTATCGATGTTGTCTGTATTTCTAGAAGTACTGTAACCTACCGCTTGACGATTCAGTCGTTTGGAAATGATGCGTTCAATTCCGTCGAAAGCACCACCAGCAATGAATAAGATATTTTGAGTATTTACTTCTACAAATTTTTGATCCGGATGTTTTCTTCCTCCTTTGGGTGGAACATTAACTACAGTTCCTTCTAATAATTTCAACAAAGCTTGCTGAACACCTTCACCTGAAACATCACGAGTGATCGATGGATTATCGCTTTTACGAGCAATTTTATCAATTTCGTCGATGAATACGATGCCGCGTTCGGCTTTGGTTACATCGTAATCGGCAGCTTGTAGTAAACGCGTTAAAATACTTTCTACGTCTTCACCCACATAACCTGCTTCGGTCAAAACGGTTGCGTCAACTATGGCTAATGGAACGTCTAACATACGAGCGATGGTTTTGGCCACCAATGTTTTTCCCGTACCCGTTTGCCCCACCATGATGATGTTCGACTTTTCGATTTCGACTTCTTCTGACAATGTAGGTTGCATTAATCGTTTGTAGTGATTGTACACAGCCACCGACATTACTTTTTTGGTTTGATCTTGACCAATTACATATTCGTCCAAAAAAGCTCTGATTTCTTTGGGTTTGAGTAAAATCAAATCGGTTGGTGCTTTGGCGTTGCTATTGGTTCTGAGTTCTTCCAAAACAATTCCGTGAGCTTGCTCGATGCAACGGTCACAAATGTGCGCATTGATTCCGGCAATCAACAAATTGGTTTCGGGTTTTTTTCTTCCGCAGAAGGAACATTCTAATACTTCTTTTGCCATTTTTTTTGAGTTGCTGAGTTGCTGAGTTGCTGAGTTGCTGAGAATGTACTCAGTCACTCAGTGACTCAGGCACTCAGTTGCTTTTTTTATCTTCTTAACACTTCATCAATCATTCCGTATTCTTTGGCTTCGTCGGCGATCATCCAATAATCGCGTTCGGAGTCTTTGTGTACTTTTTCGAACGGTTGACCTGAATGATGTGAAATGATTTGGTACAATTCGTCTTTCAGTTTCAACATTTCTCTTAAGTTGATTTCCATATCAGTGGCAACACCTTGAGCTCCACCTGATGGTTGGTGAATCATTACTCTTGAATGCGGTAAAGCCGAACGTTTTCCGGCTGCACCTGCACACAATAACACTGCGCCCATTGAAGCTGCCATTCCAGTACAAATTGTAGCTACTTCGGGTTTGATGAATTGCATGGTATCGTAAATTCCGAGTCCAGCATAAACGCTTCCGCCTGGAGAATTGATGTAAATTTGGATGTCTTTTGATGCGTCAACTGATTCTAAGAACAGTAATTGCGCTTGAATGATGTTGGCCATATAATCGTCAACTCCGGTTCCCATAAAGATGATTCGGTCCATCATTAAACGAGAGAACACGTCGAGTTGCGAGATGTTGAGTTGGCGTTCTTCAATAATATAAGGTGTCATACTACCTACAATTTTGTCGTAGTATAAGCTATTCACTCCGTGTTTTTTGGTAGCGAATTTCTTGAATTCTTTTCCGTAGTCCATGTGTATTTATGTTTTTTTTGTTTCAGGTTTCAAGTTTCAAGTTGAACCTGTTAATTATTAATTGTTGATTAACCTTGCAAAGGTCGTACCTTTTATTTTTTGTGACAAATTGTCTGAATTTGCATTTAATTTCTGTTTTTACTGAATGTACTAGCCCCGATTGCAGTGGAAATCCTTTTTTGGAAAAAACCTATTTTTTCTTGACGAAAAAGAGCGACGCAAGGAGCTACTTTTTGGGATTTGAAAAAAGGGTTTTTACAAAAAAGATTGGAACGGAAAGCGGGATGAGCTTCAAATAAAAAAGCGTCAAAATCCATTGACTTTGACGCTCAAATATAGTGATTTTTTTAATTATGCTTCACCGTACATTACTTTGATGAATTCGTCGTAACTTACTTCTTTGGTTTTGGCTTTCACTTTGTCTTTGAACAAGTTGAGCATTTTTTCGTTCATTACTTGTTCTGAAAGGCGTTTTACTTCGTCTTGGTTCGACATTACGCGGGCTACAATTCCTTGTACGTCTTCGTCGGTTGGGTTCATTTGACCGAACTGTGCCATTTGTTTTTTGATTAAACCTGAAGTGTAGTCTTTTAGTTCTTCGAAAGTGATTTGTAAACCGTTTTCAGTGATTACTTTTCCTTCGATTAATTGGTAACGAAGACCGTTTTCTGAGCGCGAGTATTCTTCTTCAGCTTGTTCTGGAGAAAGTGGGTTTTCGCCGGCCGTTTGAATCCATTTTTTTAGGAATTCAGCAGGTAAATCGAATTTGGTAGTTTCAATTAAAAACTCGGTAACGTCGTTCAGGAATTTTTGATTGGATTGTTGTACGAATTGATTTTCGGCGTCTTCTTTGATTTTTGCTTTTAATTCGTCTAAAGAATGTACCACATCTGGGCCGAATAATTTGTCGAATAATTCTTGGTTCAATTCGGCTGGTTCGCTTGCGATTACCTCATCGATGGTGAAAGTAACTTCGATATCCAAACCGTGAACATCATCATGACCAATGGCCAAAACGTCCATTAATTTGTGATCGTCATTGAATAAACCTTTGGTTTTTAATACTACTGTATCACCTACTTTTTTACCAATGAACGCTTTCGCCGTTTTTTTGTCGGCGAACAATTCCATATCAAGAGTAGTTCGGTTGTTGATTCCTCTTTCGTCGTTGGTAAAAACACCCGAAACATCATTTCCTTCAGCCACTTCTGTTTGAGAAACGATTTTTCCGTATTGTTTTTGGATGCGCGCTACTTGAGCATTTAACATAGTATCATCAGCAATGATTTTGTACTGCGTCAAGTTGTTTTTTGCGGTTAAATCAACGCTAAACTCGGGAGCTAAACCCAATTCGAATTCGAATTTATAGTCGTCTGAATCCCAGTTGAAGTCTTCGGTGATTTTTGGAAGTGGATTTCCAAGAATATCTAGTTTTTCTTCAACCAAATAATTATTTAAATTTTCTTGCAATAATTTGTTTACTTCTTCTAAAAGCACAGCTTTTCCGTATTGTTTTTGGATTAAACTCATTGGAACGGCACCTTTTCTGAATCCGGGAATCGAAGCATTTTTGCGGTAATCCGTTAGTACTTTTTCTACTTTTGAAGCGTAGTCGTTTTTAGAAACCTCAACAGTTACAACTGCATTTAAAGCATCTACATTGTTTCTTGTAATATTCATATACGTGTTATAAATTTTTATATACTAAAATTGGGTTGCAAAATTATAACATTTCTGCAACCCAACCAAGTTTTTATTTATTGATTCTTAAAGTTTTACTTCTTGGAATCGGTAAGTTTATAAACGAATGATTGTGAGATGGATAAAACCACACTAAAGAGCAAAGCCGACCAAATGGAGCTCACATCGAAACCATCGACTAATTTATCACACAACAAAATAATAATCGCATTAATGATTAGATAAAAAAGTCCTAATGTAATTATGGTAATAGGCAAGGTAAAAAGCACTAAAATAGGTTTTACAAAAAAATTCAGCAATCCGAGAACAATTGCTACGATTAGTGCCGTTGAAAAACCATCAATGCGAACACTACTTTTCATCAAAAAGGAAATCAGCATGACTAATCCCGCTGTTATAAATACTCTTACTAAAACATTCATATTATTTTTTTTTAAAGTTATAAAAAACTCAATTTATTTCTTGTTAATTATTTAAAAAAGATGAAGTTTCTTCAAAAAACAACTTCGGATTTTCAGCATGAAGCCAATGACCAACGTTAGGAATGGTTACTAATTTGAAATTTGGAAAATGGTTTTTAATTTGAGTCGCATCATCGTCTAGAATGTATTTTGAGTTTCCGCCACGAATGAACAAAGTTGGGTTTGAAAACAGAGCATTTTCGGGCAAAGCAGTTCCAATTTCATCGATGTTGTCATTGAAAACTTTCAAATTAAAACGAAAACCCAATTGGCCTGGTTCAACCCAATACACGTTTTTCATAATGAACTGACGCGTTCCAAAGTCGGGAATGTAAGGATACAATGTTTCTTCAACCTCACTCCTATCGGGTTTTTTGGAAAAATCGACTGCGTTTAATCCTGCAAAAATATCCTGATGATGTGGCGGATAATACTTTGGCCCAATATCAGCGACGATTAATTTTTCTACTCGCTCAGGATAAGTAGTTGCAAAAAGCATAGCCACTTTTCCACCCATTGAATGACCAATTATGGAGACTTTTTCTAAATTATGATGATTACAATATTCCAAAACATCCTGCGCCATCACTTCATAATTGAACACATCCGAATGAAAACTTTTTCCGTGATTTCTAAGGTCTAAAATATGTACTTGAAAACCTTGAGCCACATATTGAGAACCAAGTGATTTCCAGTTATCGGACATTCCTAAAAACCCATGGATAATTAAAAGAGGTTTTCCATTACCTTCTATTCTTGAATACAACATACTATTTTAATTTTTGCAAATACATGTTTACTACATTATCCAAACCAAGGTAAAGCGCTTCTGAAATCAAAGCATGTCCGATGGAAACCTCGAGCAAATTAGGAATATTTTCTTTAAAAAATTTGATGTTGTCCAGACTCAAATCATGACCAGCATTGATTCCTAAATTCAATTCGTTGGCCAAAACTGCTGCTTTGATGTAGGGTTCAATCCCTTTTTCATTTCCAAGACTAAATTGATGAGCAAATTCTTCCGTATATAATTCTATTCGATCGGTTCCAGTTGCTTTTGCACCTTCTACCATTTCTAAAACAGGATCCACAAAAATGGATGTTCTAATACCGTTTCTCTTGAATTCAGCAATAACATCAGTTAAATACGACTTATTTTTCACAGTATCCCAACCAGCACTTGAGGTGATTGCTCCAATAGCATCGGGAACTAAAGTAACTTGAGTTGGTTTACATTCCAATACTAAATCGATAAAATTGTGCTGTGGATTTCCTTCGATGTTGAATTCGGTGTACACTATCGATTTTAAATCGCGCGCATCTTGATAGCGAATGTGCCTTTCATCAGGTCGAGGATGAATTGTAATTCCGTGTGCTCCAAATTTTTGAATGTCGGTTGCTACTTTAAGCAAATCGGGAACATTTCCTCCTCTTGCATTTCTTAAAGTGGCTATTTTATTGATGTTTACACTTAGTTTTGTCATGATTTTAGTAAAGTATAGTATGCTAAAGAAATTTCAATTGCAAAAATACAAAGTTAAAATAAGGTTTTATGTTCTAAAATTTGATTATTTTGCAACAAAATTGCCTTTCAAATTATGACCGAAATTTCAGAATACATCACCAACGATTACAAAGCCATCGATAGTCAAGAGAAAATTGCCGATGTTCAAGATTTTTTTGCAGACGTTTCTTTTTCACATTTTCCAATTCTAAATGAAGGTGTTTTCATTGGCAGTATTTCTGCAGATGATGTTGATACTTTTGATCTAGATAAAACCATCAATGATTATCGGTATACTCTAGAAGCTTTTTTTGCTCGTGAGAACATGATTTGGTTGGATGTTTTAGAGGTTTTTGCTAAAAATCACACTAACATTGTACCGGTTTTGAGCGAAGAAAACCATTACAAAGGCTATTATGAATTGGAAGATATAGTGAAGTTTTTTCACGAAACACCTTTCTTAAAAGAACCAGGCGGAATTATAGTGGTACAGAAAAACATCATTGATTATTCTATGAGTCAGGTAGCCCAAATTGTTGAAAGCAATAACGGCAAACTATTGGGCATGTTCGTTTCTGAAGCCAACGGTGAAACCATTCAAATTACTGTAAAAACTACTTTGGGTGCGATGAACGACATCATTCAAACCTTTAGAAGATATAATTATGAAATTATTTCAGAGCATCACGAAGACAACTACTTGAATAGCTTAAAAGAACGTTCGGAATATTTGGATAAATATTTAAACATCTAAAAATCAATCGTAATGAAAGTTGCTATTTTCGGACAATATTATCAAAACGACACTCGCCCTATTATCAAAGACATATTTGTCTTTTTTAACAGAAACAACGTTGAGTTGGTAATTGAAGAAAAGTTTTTAACCATTCTGTACGAGCAACAAATAGTAGAGAAAAAATACAAAACCTTCAATAGTTATTCTGATTTAGATCAGAGTTTTGATATACTTGTTAGTATTGGAGGAGACGGAACTATATTAAGAGCTGCAACTTATGTGAGAAATTCTGGAATCCCTATTATTGGAATAAATGCGGGTCGTTTAGGGTTTTTGGCTAAGGTTCAAAAAGAAAATATCGAATCTTTTTTGCAAATTGTACTTGATAAAGAGTACACTATTTCAGAACGAACATTGTTGAATTTAGAATTTGATCCTGAAATTCCCGATTTCAAGCAATTAAATTTTGCCATGAATGAAGTAACGGTAAGCAGAAAAGACACTACTTCGATGATTACAATTGAAACTTCTTTGAATAACGAATACCTTAATTCGTATTGGGCAGATGGATTAATTGTTTCTACACCAACAGGCTCTACGGGATATTCGTTGAGTTGTGGTGGCCCAGTTTTAACTCCAGAAGTTGAAAGTTTAGTCATTACACCCATCGCTCCACACAACTTAAACGCTCGTCCGCTTGTGATTCCAGATCATACCGAAATTAAGTTAAAAGTCTCTGGCAGAGAAGACCAATATTTAGTTTCATTAGATTCTCGAATTATATCTGTGAGTAATAACGCTGTTTTAATTATCAAAAAAGCAGATTTTAAAATCAATATGGTAGAAATACCAAATGAAACCTTTTTAAAAACCTTGCGAAACAAACTGCTTTGGGGAGAAGATAAGCGAAATTAACGGACTCCAATTATACTACAACTACTTCTTTTTTCGTTTCAAATCAGATTTAAACTATTCTGATTATTTTTAACGGTACAAAATAATTTTTATAAATACTACTATCATGTTTTATTAGTATCTAATATTGTTATATTTGCACGCTATTTTCCATTTGATGAAAAGATTTTTTTTATTTATATTGTTAGTAGGAGTTACGCAATTGAATGCCCAAATTAATGAAATAGGAGTTTTTCTTGGCGGAGCAAACTATATTGGAGATATTGGAAAAACTGATTATGTTAACCCAAGCGATTTAGCTTTTGGTATTGTTTACAAATGGAACAGAAGTCCGAGGCATGCCTATCGGTTTTCATTGTTTCATGGACAAATTTCGGCCAATGATTTAGACTCTGAAGTTCCTGGAAGATACAAAAGAGGATTGTCTTTTGAAAACACCGTTACTGAATTTTCAGCAGGTTTAGAATTTAATTTTTTTGATTTTAATTTACACAGTTTAGAACAAAAAATAACACCTTATATATATACTGGTTTGACGTATGCTATGTATGACGGTTTGTTTTTTGTAGGTAAAAACCCAAAATCCGATTCCCAACATGGAACAATTGCAATTCCGATGGTAGTCGGAATAAAATCAAATATTACTCCTAATTTAATTTTAGGAGCCGAAGTTGGAGCACGATACTCGTTTGCCGATGATATTGATGGAAGCAATCCAACCAATGAAAATTTGGTAAATCAACGCTTCGGAAATTTACTCAGTAAGGATTGGTATGTCTTTACTGGATTTACACTAACCTATACCTTTGGCGAAAAGCCATGTTATTGCTTTGATTAAATATGGATTTAAAAAACTCTATTGATAAAAACAACTTACCCAAACACCTGGCCATAATTATGGACGGAAACGGTCGTTGGGCAAAACAAAAAGGTTTTTTAAGAGCTTTTGGTCATGAAAACGGCACAAAATCCGTACGAATTACAGTAGAAACTTGTGCCAAATTGGGTATCGAAAACCTTACGCTTTATGCTTTTTCAACCGAAAATTGGAACCGTCCAAAACTAGAAGTTGATACTTTAATGAAATTGCTTGTAAATTCATTAAAAACAGAATTAAAAACACTCCAAGAAAACAACATTCGTCTGAACTCAATTGGGAACTTAGAAAAACTCCCCAAAGCGATTCACAAAGAGTTAACAGAAGTGATTAATTTAACAAAAGATAACACTCGAATGACCTTAACATTAGCATTAAGTTATGGCTCAAGAGAGGAATTATTAAATGTTGTTAAAAATATTAGTGATAAAGTTAAAAATAATATAATTTCAATAGATAGTATTGATGAATCAATTATAAATCAGCATCTTTACACGCACAATCTACCCGATGTAGATTTGTTAATTAGAACCAGCGGAGAGCACAGAATTAGCAATTTCTTACTATGGCAAATTGCTTATGCAGAATTGTTTTTTGTTGATGTTCTTTGGCCTGATTTTAAAGAAAATCATTTATATGAAGCCATTATTAGCTATCAAAAAAGAGAACGCAGATTCGGAAAAACAAGTGAACAAATTAAATAATACATTAGTGCAAAAATCAACTTTTAAAGCTTTATTATATCTTATTTTCATAGGAAATATTTACTCATTACACGCCCAAGACAGAATACCTTTTGATCAAGGAAGAAAATACATTTTAGGTGATGTTACCGTAACCGGAAAAATTACCTTCAACGAACAAACTGTGGTAACTTTTACTGGACTTGAAAAAGGCCAAAATATAACTGTACCCGGAGAAGAAATCAGTAATGCCATCAAAAAATTAGGCGCTTTAGGATTGTTTAGCGATATTGATTTTTACATCAATGAAATCAAAGGAGACAGTATCTTTCTTGGATTAAACATAATTGAACTTCCTAAATTAAATGATGTCAAAATATCGGGTATCAAAAAAGGTAAAGCCGAAGAAATTATTAAAAGTACTGAGCTAAACAAAGGTAAAATAGTAAATGAAAACCTTATTACTAAGTCTAAAAACTACATCGAAAACAAGTATAAAAAAGACGGTTATTATCAAACCAAAGTAACCATAAATACTGTTGCTGACACAAGTAATTCCAACACAGTGAACATGAAAATTTTCATTGATAAGGGCAACAAAGTAAAAATTCGTAAAATTGATTTTATTGGAAATGAAAAATTTTCAGATGCCAAACTGAGAAAATCAATGAAGAATACGAAGCAACAAAATCCAATTCGCATTTTTAAAGCATCTAAATACATCAAAGACAAATACAAAGAAGACTTAACATCTATTGTTAATAAATACAAAGAAAAAGGATTTAGAGATGCACGTGTTATTTCAGATACTGTATTTATATCTAAAAACAAACTTGCTGTTAACATCAAAGTAGAAGAAGGAAGAAAATACTATTTTGGAAATATTAAATTCTTAGGAAACTCTGTTTATTCGGACCAATTATTAACTAGGGTTTTAGGAATTAATAAAGGCGAGGTGTACAACGGAGTTCTATTGGAAAAACGCATTGCAGACAAATCAAAACCTGATGGTGAAGATTTAACTAACTTATACCAAAACAACGGTTATTTATTTTCTACTATCAATCCAGTTGAAGTTAAAACTGCCAATGATTCAATCGACTTTGAAATCAGAATTACCGAAGGTCCAGTGGCTTATTTCAATAAAATTTCTGTGGTTGGAAACGACAAAACCCACGACAGAGTAATTTACCGTGAACTTCGTACCAAACCCGGTGAAAAATACAGTAAAGAAGAATTAGTAAGAACGGTTCGTGAGATCGGACAATTAGGTTTCTTCGATCCTGAAGCTATAGATCCAAAATTCAAAAATGTGGATCCAACTGCCGGAACAGTTGATATCGAATACAACTTAGTTGAAAAAGGTTCGAGCCAAATTGAGTTACAAGGTGGTTATGGCGGTGGCGGTTTCATAGGTACTTTAGGATTGTCTTTTAACAATTTCTCCGCACGAAATTTATTCAATAAAGACGCTTACAAACCACTTCCTATGGGTGACGGACAACGTGTTTCATTGAGAGCTCAAGCCAGTACATTCTTTCAAACCTACAGTTTGTCCTTTTCAGAACCTTGGTTAGGAGGAAAAAAACCGGTTAACTTTTCAACATCATTGTCGCACAGTAAACAATTTTTATATTCTGGAAACAGAGATGTAGACCGAAGCAAAAGTTTTAATATCACTTCATTATCAGTTGGATTGGCTAAAAGACTTACTGTTCCTGATGACTTTTTCACCTTATCAAATGCTGTGAGTTTTCAATATTACGACTTAAACAACTACAACACAGGATTATTTACTTTTGGTGATGGCGCATCAAGAAACTTAGCTTTTACAACTGCATTGTCTCGAAACAACAAAGGAACTAATCCAATTTATCCTACATACGGTTCTGAGTTCACAATTTCTGCCAAATTTACTTTACCTTATTCTTTATTCAACGGAATTGATTATGGAAATTTGGGTAATCTCGAAGAAAATAAATTAAGAAACACTGGTGCAGGTTATTTTGGCGTAGATGGTGTTTATGTTGAACCCAATGCGCTAGTACAACAAGAAACTGTGCTTAATAGCTCCGGAAATAGTGTAACAGGATTGATACGCGCCAATTCAGTTGAAGAGGCAGATGTTAATCAAGCCAAAGTAGATCAACAAAAATTCAATTGGTTGGAATACTATAAAATCAAATTTAAAGCCGACTGGTACACTAAAATTTGGGATAAATTAGTTCTGCGTTCTCTTGGTGAATTTGGATTCCTTGGCGCTTACAATAGCGACAGAGGTGTGGTTCCATTTGAGCGTTTCTTTCTAGGTGGTGATGGACTTGCCAACTTTGCTCTAGACGGTAGAGAAGTTATCCAATTAAGAGGTTATCCAAATCAATCTTTATCTTCACAAGATGGTAGTAGCATCTATAATAAATTCTCATTAGAACTCCGTTATCCATTAACATTAAAAGGCGCTGCAACCATTTATGCATTAGCTTTTGCAGAAGCGGGATCGTCGTATGACAATTTTCAGGAATATAATCCGTTTAGATTACAACGTTCTGCCGGTTTCGGTTTGCGTGTGTTCATGCCAGCATTTGGATTACTCGGAATTGACTTCGGACATGGTTTTGATGCAGTTCCTGGATTGACTCAAAAAAATGGTTGGGAAACACATTTTATAATTGGACAACAATTTTAGTATATTTGTTTTTGATTTCTAAATTTAAGAAGTATGAGAAAGTACCTTTTTATTGCAATAACCTCAGTATTTATAACACTTAACGCTGTTGGACAAACAGCACGCGGTGTAAAAATTGGTTACATCGATATGGAATATATTCTTGAAAAAGTACCTGATTATGCTCAAGCAAAAACTCTTCTTGAAGAAAAAGCGCAAAAATGGAAGCAAGAAATTGAAGAGAAAAAAATAGAAATCACAAAACTTAAAGAAACTTTAAAATCGGAGAAAGTACTTTTAACGAAAGAACTTCTAGAAGAAAGAGAAGAAGAAATTGCTTTTCTTGAAACCGAATTATTAAACTATCAACAAAAACGTTTTGGCCCAAATGGCGATTTAGTTACTCAAAAAGCGGTTTTGGTTAAACCCATTCAAGACCAAGTGTTCAATGCAGTACAAGACATAGCAGAAGCAAAAAAATACGATTTTATTTTTGACAAATCATCCGATTTAACCATGCTTTTTTCGAATCAGCGTTATGATATTAGTGATTTAGTTGTTCGTACGCTCACCCGTGCACAAAACAGAGAACAAAAATCGAAAAAATTACTTGAGAAAGAAGCAGAAGAAGAACGCAAACAAGATATGATTGATGATAATCCTGGTCTTGCAGAACGTCAGAAAAAATTAGAGGAAAAAAGAGCTGCTCGTGAAAAACTAGTTGAAGAACGTAAACTCGCAGCTGAAGCTAAGAAAAAAGAAGCTGAAGACAGACGTAAACAACTACTAGAAGAAAAAGAAGCTAAAAAAAATGGCACAGTTTCTGATAAAGGTACAAGTGAAGAGCCAAAAGAGGACAAACCAGCTGGTGAAAGTGCTGAAGAAAAAAGAGCAAAAGCTGAAGCAGCAAAAGCTAAAACTTTAGAGGAACGTAAAAAAATTATCGAAGACCGTAAAAAAGAACTCGAAGAAAGAAGAAAAAAATTATTAGAAGAAAAAGAAGCTGCCAAAAAAGCAAAAGAGGAAGCTAAAAATAACCCAAAATAGAAACCCTTAAATAAAAATTATAAACAATTAAAATGAAAATGATGAAACAATTAAGAACTTTATTAATAGCAACAATTGCTTTCTTTGGTGCTCAAACAATCAATGCTCAAGCAAAAGTAGCGCACGTTGACGTAAATGAGATCATGACTAAAATGCCTGCGATATTAGATGCTCAAAAACAATTGCAAAAATTAGGCGAAACGTACAGCGCTGACTACAATACTATGGTACAAGAATACCAAGCAAAAATCAAAAAATACGATGCTGAAGCTTCAAGTCAATCAGACGCTATCAATCAAACGCGTCAAACAGAAGTACAAGACATGGCAAAACGTATTGGTGAATTCCAAGAAAATGCTCAAAAAGAACTTCAGAAAAAAGAAGGTGACTTGATGAAACCCATCTTAGAAAAAGTAAAAGCTTCAATCTCTAAAGTAGGTAAAGCTAAAGGATTTCAATACGTTTTGAATTCTGCTGAATTACTTTTAATGGATGGCCCAGATTTAACTGCTGATGTTAAAAAAGATTTAGGATTCTAATACCATTCTTTTTAAAAATATAAAAAACTACTCAATGAACTTGGGTAGTTTTTTTTTACTTTTGTTTTTATGACAAACAATCATCCAATTGGTCTTTTTGATTCGGGAATTGGCGGAACTTCCATCTGGAAAGAAATTCATCTTTTACTACCAAATGAAGATTCTATTTATTTAGCCGATAGTAAAAACGCACCTTACGGACAAAAATCAAAAGATGAAATCATTCACCTGAGCGAAAAGAACACCGAATTTCTTCTCAACAAAAACTGTAAAATAATTGTAGTTGCTTGCAATACAGCTACAACCAATGCCATCAAAGAACTAAGAACCAAATACGACATTCCATTTATCGGAATTGAACCTGCTATCAAACCTGCAGCAACGCATTCTCAAACCCAAAAAATCGGAATTCTAGCTACCAAAGGAACACTTAATAGCGAATTGTTTTATAAAAATGTAGAAAAATTTCAAGACATTGAAATCATTGAACAAATTGGTTTCGGATTGGTCGATCTGATTGAAAACGGCCAAATCAATTCGCCTGAAATGAAAAAGCTACTTCAATCGTACCTGAAACCAATGGTAGAACAAAACATCGATTATTTGGTTTTAGGCTGTAGTCATTATCCGTATTTGATTCCGCAAATCAAAAAAATCATTCCCAATCACATCAAAATAATCGACTCTGGCGAAGCCGTTGCCCGACAAACTAAAAATGTGTTGAATGAAAAAGTGGGATTCAGAAATGAAAATACACAAAGTACTCAATTGTTTTATACTAATTCTAATCCTACTGTACTTGCCTCTATTTTAAAGAACAAATACACCATCATAAACGAAGATTTTTAATTCAGCTTATGCCATTTTATAAATCGATAGAACTCCAATCCGATACTACAGCACATTTTTGGAAAATTGACGAAGAATACAATGCTCTTTTTCGATCGGTCATCCTCAAAGATGTATCGTTGGCTCGCTTGGAACAAATGAAATCGGAAAGTCATCAAAAAGGATTTCTAGCTGTTCGAATGCTGTTGCAACATTTAGGCTATACCGATTATGATTTGTATTACGATGAATCGGGGAAACCGCATCTAAAAGACGGCAAACACATTTCGATTTCACATTCTAACCTTTTTTCATGCATTGCTATCAGTGACCAAAATATCGGAATTGATTTAGAAATTTTAAAAGAAAAAACACTTAAAATTGCTCCACGCTACATGGATGTAAAACATCTTGAAAACCTCTCAAAAAAAGAGCAACTCATCAAAGCAACCATTGTTTGGGGAATTAAGGAAAGTGTTTTCAAAGTCAAAAATCAAGTCGGAATCAGTTTCTTAGACCATATTTTTGAGGATGAATTTTCTATTGAAGGCAAAAAAACAACGGTACAATTACATTTTGAAAATCAAATTGAACACTTTTCTATTGCTTTTGATTCAATCGAAGAGTATATCTTTGTATGCGCATTCCAACATCTACAATGAAAAACATCTACTCTAATATAGTTGATTCAAAAGACAAAAAACTACTCGCTATCCTACTCGATCCCGACAAGCTATCGGTAGAAAAAACAGCCGATTTAGTTTTAAAAATTAATGCCTCGCCAGCAACACACATTTTGGTTGGAGGAAGTTCGTTTGATGGTAATCACTTAGACGAATTGATTGCAACCATCAAACAAAACACCAATTTACCTGTACTTCTTTTCCCTGGAAATCCATCACAAATCTCGAATCAAGCGGACGGAATTTTATTTCTTACCTTGCTTTCAGGAAGAAATCCTGATTATTTAATTGAACATCAAATTAATGCGGTTCCTTTTCTGAAAAAAACCAATTTAGAAATCATTTCAACGGGTTATATTCTAATCGAAAGCGGAAGTGAAACTGCCGTACAACGCGTAACAAAAACTCAGCCTTTGGATCGAAATAATATTGATTATGTAATTCAAACAGCACAAGCAGGCGAACTCATTGGAAACAAACTCATCTATCTCGAAGCAGGAAGCGGTGCTCAGTTAGCGGTTCCACTGAATATGATTCGACATGTACGACAAAATATTACTGTTCCGTTAGTTGTTGGCGGAGGAATTCGGTCACAAAAAGAAATCGAAAATGCCTTTGAGGCAGGCGCCAACATGGTAGTCATCGGTACAGCTTTTGAAAATAATGATGATTTTTTTACTATTTAATTTCATGATTGAATTCCTATTTTCTCAGTATAAAAATTATCCAACCTACGAAATTGTACTCGAAATAACTGCAGTTTTTTTTGGTTTACTCAGCGTATGGTTTGCCAAAAAAAACAACATCTTAGTATTTCCAACCGGATTAATCAACACTTCTATTTATGTTTTCCTATTATGGAAATGGTCGCTTTTGGGCGACATGATGATTAACGCCTACTACTTCATCATGAGTATTTACGGCTGGTACCATTGGACACGAAAAAAAGACGACGATGTAGAATATCCAATAGCCTCTATATCACAATCTGAAATAAGAAAATCGCTGTATCTTTTTGTGGCAACAATCATTTTTGTTGTACTAGTTT
>JACCDI011385382.1_pt1 | contig 17192 bp, 18 predicted proteins | sample 7442791 | NCBI WGS metagenome assembly JACCDI01 (sample SAMN15323434, study PRJNA562643) | freshwater metagenome | isolation source: river surface water | place: USA:Blue River Watershed | collected 2017-08-15 | reverse complement strand
TAGCAACAAGGATTTCAGGCAAGCCCGCAATCTCATGCGTGACCAGCGTGGTCACCACCGCAATCAGCATGCCGATCATGCCATAGCGATTGCCCGCGCGGCTGGTGCCGGGGCTCGACAGCCCGCGCAGGGCAAGAATGAACAGGCCGCCCGAGGCCAGATAGGCCAGCATCGCCCAAGCGGGGACCGCAGCGTGTTCCATGCTTAGCGGTCCTTCTTCTTGTACATGGCCAGCATCCGGGCCGTTACGGCGAAGCCGCCGAAGATGTTGACGCTGGCGAGGACCACGGCGAGCAGGCCGAGCCACTTGGCCGCTGGGCTACCCGCCGCCGCGCTGGCAATCAGCGCACCGACAATGATCACAGATGAAATCGCGTTGGTCACCGCCATCAGCGGCGTGTGCAACGCGGGCGTGACCGACCAGACGACATAATAACCCACAAAGCAGGCCATGACGAAGATCGAGAGGATCGAGATGAAGTCCATGGCCTAGGCTCCGAGCAGGCGTTCATTGACGACCTTGCCGCCTTGCGTCAGCCGCACGGCATTGCCGATTTCCTCGTCCAGCACTGGTTTACCGGCCTCCTTGTCCCAGAAGGCCGAGAGGAAGTTGTAGAGGTTTCGAGCGAACAGGGCCGAGGCATCGGCCGGAAGCTTGGCCGGGGTGTTGGCATAGCCGAGGATCTTGACGCCGTGGCGCACCACAACTTCATCCGGCTTGCTGCCTTCGACGTTACCGCCCTGCGCCACGGCCAGGTCAAAAATCACCGAGCCCGGCTTCATGCTGGCGATCTGGGCATCGCTGATCAGCCGCGGCGCCGGCCGGCCCGGGATCAGCGCAGTGGTGATGACGATGTCCTGCTTGGCGATGTGGCTGGAAACCAGCTCAGCCTGCGCCTTCTGGTATTCCTCTGACATTTCGGTGGCATAGCCGCCGGCACCCTCACCCTCGATCCCAGCGACGCTTTCGACGAAGATCGGTTTGGCCCCCAGCGAAAGGATCTGTTCCTTGGTGGCCGAGCGGACATCGGTTGCCGAAACCTGCGCCCCAAGACGACGGGCTGTGGCAATGGCTTGCAGCCCTGCCACGCCGACGCCCATAACAAAGCACTTGGCAGCGGAAATCGTGCCAGCCGCTGTCATCATCATCGGGAAAGCGCGACCATACAAATTGGCGGCTTCAATCACCGCCTTGTAACCGGCCAGGTTCGATTGGCTGGAAAGGATATCCATCGATTGCGCGCGCGTGATGCGCGGCATGAATTCCATCGCCAGGGCTTCGAGGCCAGCCTTGGCATATGCGTCAACCCGGGCGCGCTGGCCGAAGGGATCGAGCCCGGCGACGATCCAGGCGCCCGCGTTCGCGCTCTTCAGTGCCTTGGGATCTGGGCCTTGCACGCCAAGGACGATATCCGCGCCCTTGGCCGCATCCTTGACAACCTCAGCGCCAGCTGCGGCATAGTCGGCATCGGCAATCGACGCCGCCTCACCAGCCCCAGCCTCAACCACGACAGTCGCGCCCAGGGCGATGAATTTTTTCACCGTTTCCGGTGTGGCCGAAACCCGGGTCTCCCCGCTCGCGCGTTCCTTGAGGACGGCGATCCGCAGGCTGGCGCTCACCGTGTCAGCGCGTGATCAGCGCGATGACGACAACGGCGGTGAGAGCCACGACCACGCTGCCGTACTTCACCAGACCGATGAAACCACCATAGGTTTCGTTGGCCGCCTTCATATCATTACCCGAAGCCATAATCCTGTCCCTGCTTGGCAAGTTGCTGTTTCGCAGCCCCATCTATCGCCGCCCGGGCCGACACTCAAGAGGGACAGCGCCGGATCCGGTGCGATTTCGCAGGCTTAATCGCCTCTTTACTCCCTTGCGCTATCCCCTGACTCATCAGGTTTGGGAAGCAAAGCAAGGTTATGGCGGATTTCGAACAGCAAACATTGATGCTGATCGACGATGAGCCGGCGCAGAGCCGGCTGATCTCCGCGCTGGCCGCGCGCGAGGGCTGGCGAACGCTGGTGGTGCGGGATTCCGAAACCGCAATCGCCACTCTGGGTACACGCCAAGGCATGCAACTGGGCGCGATCATCCTGGATCAATGGGTGCCGGGCGATGAAGCCTGCAGCCTGATCGCCGAGCTGAAAAGCCGCCGTCCGGGCCTGCCGCTGTTGATGCTGACAGCCTCTGCCTCGCCCTTGCTGGCGGTTGAGGCGATGCGCGCCGGGGCCACCGATTATCTCGTAAAGCCTGTCTCGCCCGAGCGGCTGATGCAGGCGCTGCGTATGGCGACCACCTGCGAAGCCCCGCGTGACGAGTTGATGCCGCTGACCGAGAAGATGCCGTCAAAGCCCGAATTTGACGCGATGATCGGGGCCGCGCCCAACTTCCGCAGCGCCCTTGCCATTGCGGCCAAGGCCGCGCGGGGCCATGGCCCGGTGCTGATCGAGGGCGAAAGCGGCACCGGCAAGGAAATGCTGATCCGCGCGATGCAGGCTGCAAGCCCGCGGACGAAGGCTCCCTTCCGCATGATCAACATCGGCGCCATTCCCTCCAATTCGGTTGAATCAGCCCTGTTCGGACATGAGAAGGGTGCATTTCCGGGGGCTTTTGACCGTCATGTCGGTGCGCTCCAGCATGCCGATGGGGGAACCCTGGCGCTCGATGAGGTCGACCGACTGCCACTGGCGGTCCAGCAGCGCCTGCTCGAATCAATCCAACGCGGCGATGTCCGCCCGATCGGCGCGCGCCATTCTTTCCGGATCGACGTTCGCCTGATCGCGGCCAGCAACCTGCCGCTTAAGGACATGGTGGCAAGCGGCCATTTCCTGCCGGAACTCTATGAGGCGATCTCTGGCGTGACGGTGCAAGTGCCGGCGCTGCGCGACCGCGCGGGAGACATTCCCGCCCTCACCCGCCATTTCCTGGCGCGGATCGGCGAACAGCCCGGCCTGCGCGAGATGGGCATTACCGACGGGGCGCTGGCGCTGCTGACCGCATATGACTGGCCCGGCAATGCCCGCCAGCTTCAGGCAGTCCTGTTCCGGGCCGCCGTGTTCTGCGATGGTGATGCGCTGACCGCCGACGATTTTCCGCAGCTTGCCAATCTACTGGGCGATGCAGGCAATCCCAGCCAACATCATCACGAGGCGATTGGCGTTACGCTTTACACCCAGGACGGCAATCTGCGCCCACTTGAAGAGATCGAGGCAGATGTGATCCGCCTGGCCATTGGCCATTACCGCGGCCGGATGACCGAGGTTGCGCGGCGGCTTGGGATCGGTCGTTCGACGCTTTATCGCAAGCTCTCAGACCTGGGGATCGGCGAGGTCGCCTAAGGGGCGAGCTGGCTGAAATCGGTGAGCGCGGCATCGCGCAAGCCGCGCCAGACGCGCAGCGCCTGCACAGTTTCCAGCACATCGTGGACCCGCAGCAGCTGGACCCCGGCTTCCAGTGCCTTGGTCGCCAGCATGATCGAGCCCCCCAGCCGTTGGTGGGCCGGAGCCTCACCCGATAGTGCGCCGATCATGCGCTTGCGGCTCACCCCAATCAGCAGCGGCTGGCCAAGCGCATGGAACAGCGGCAGGGCATTCATCAGCGCCAGGTTGTCAGCAACCGACTTGCCAAAGCCGATACCCGGATCGAGCACGATCCGGTCCCGTGGAATTCCCGCGGCAATCGCTGCATCGCGGCGCTCGGCCAGCCAGTCAAAGACGTCCAGGACCACGTCCGAATAGGCCCCGCCGGTGTGAAGATCATCGCCTTCGCCCGGGGCATGCATCAGCACCACGGGTGCCCCGGAACGCGCCGCGAATTCGAGGCTGCGCGGATCATGGCGCAGCGCGGACACGTCGTTCAGGATATGGGCGCCGGCAGCAAGCGCTGCTTCCATCACGGCTGGCCGCCGGGTGTCGATTGAGATGGCAGCGCCCGCCGAGGCCAGCCGCTCAATCATCGGCACCACGCGCTTCAGTTCATCACCTTCCCAGACGGCTGCCGCGCCGGGCCGGGTGCTTTCACCACCGATATCGATGATCGCGGCACCGGCCTCGAGCATGGTCGAGGCATGAGCCGATGCGACTTCCGGATCGTCCATGAACTGGCCGCCATCGGAAAAGCTGTCGGGCGTGATGTTGAGGATGCCCATGACCTGCGGCTGGTCCAGCCGCACGGTCCGCGCGCCGCAAACAAGTGGCGCAGGGACCCGTTGCAGGTTTTCGAACTGGGCCTGCAGGTGCGGTGAAAGCTCAGGCAATCGTGCCCGCAACTCCGTCGCCGAATAGATTTCGCGCGAGACGATCTTGCCGCCTTCGCGCGCAATCACGGCAAAGCGGCTGGCATAGGCCAGCCCGCCCGCCAGGCGGATGACCCCGCCCTCCTCGTTCTGCGGCGATTCAGCCAGGGCGATGGGGCGGAGGTAATACCGGGTGGTCAATCTTCCGTCGCCAGCAAGTATAGCTGCCGGATTGCGTCGAGCGGCTTCAGCTCACCCTCATGCTCGATGTGCCAAAAGGTCCAGCCGTTGCAGCTGGGCGCGCCCTGCAGCTTGGCCCCGAGGCCGTGGATCGAACCCATCTGCTCGCCCGAAACCAACGAGCCATCGGCGCGGACCGTGGCGGAAAGCTTGCGCTTCTTGTCAAAAATCTTCGCTCCGGCAGCGATAAAGCCGGTTTCGACCAGCGTGCCAAAGGCCACCTTCGGCGCGGCCTTGGGGCTCTGCATCGTGGTGATCGCGGATTCATCAAGCGGCAGGGCCAGCTCGATCCGCTCAAGCGCGGCCTCGCGATAGGCGCTTTCGCGTTCGCAACCGATCCACTCGCGGCCCAGACGCTTGGCCACCGCACCGGTTGTGCCGGTGCCGAAGAAGGGATCGAGCACGACATCGCCCTTGTTGGTCGTCGCCAGCATGACGCGATAGAGCAGCGCTTCGGGCTTTTGCGTTGGGTGGACCTTGTGCCCGCCCTTCTTGAGCCGTTCCTGCCCGCTGCAGATCGGCAGAACCCAGTCCGAGCGCATCTGCAGCTCGTCATTCAGGGTCTTCATCGCGCGATAGTTGAAGGTGTACTTGGCCTTCTCACCCATCGAGCACCAGATCAGCGTTTCGTGCGCATTGGTAAAGCGGGTGCCCTTGAAGTTCGGCATCGGGTTGGACTTGCGCCAGACGATGTCGTTGAGGACCCAGAAACCCATGTCCTGCAACATCGCGCCGAGGCGGAAAATGTTGTGATAGGACCCAATCACCCAAAGCGAGCCGTTTGGCTTGAGCAGGCGGCGCGCCTCGGTCAGCCATTCACGGCTGAACTTGTCATAGGCGGCAAAGCTGTCGAACTGGTCCCAGTGATCGGTCACCGCATCGACATGGCTGCCATCGGGGCGCGACAGGTCGCCACCCAACTGCAGGTTGTAGGGCGGATCGGCAAAGATCATGTCTATCGAGGCATCGGGCAGGCTGCGCATCGCTTCGATGCAATCGCCATCGAGGATCCGGCCGACCGGTAAATCCGGCCGAACCACCTCGCGCACGGGCTTCAACCGCGCCTTTTCACCCACCAGCATCTGGCCCATGTCATTCCCTGAAAAACTGCAAAAGTTATCCACAGGGTGAGTCATCCGGAGTCCGGCGTCAAGTGCAAAGGCCTCAGGAATCCTTTCGATTCAGCGCGATTCAAAGTGGAACACAACGAGTCCGGCACAGCATGTTGAGTCCCGGGATTCGCCCCGGACTCAACATATGGTGGGTGTGGCCTGCGGGACTCGCCCGCAAAATAATTTGGTCAGATCAAGACCAGCTGGGCCACCGGCGCAAAACTGCGGCGGTGAAGCGGGCTTGGGCCATGCTCCCGCAAGGCCGCTAGGTGCTCTGCCGTGCCGTAGCCCATGTTGGTCTCCCATCCATAATGCGGATGGGCGAGCGCATATTCGCGCATCAGCCGGTCGCGATGCTCTTTGGCCAGGATCGAAGCCGCGGAAATACAGGGTTCGAGCGCGTCTCCCCCGACAATCGCGCGGGCTGACCAGCACCAATCGGGGTGCCGCCCCGCCGGGGTCATATTGCCGTCGATCAGCACTTCATCGGGTTCCAGCGAGAGTGCCGCCACGGCCCGGGTCATCGCCAGCATGGTCGCGGCGAAGATGTTGATCCGGTCAATCTCCTCTGCCTCAACCACACCCAGCGCCCACTGGCAGCTGGCCTTGATCTGCGGCTCCAGCACCGCGCGGCGCTTGGCCGAGAGCTTCTTGGAATCGTCCAGTCCGGCAGGCGCATCGGGACCGAGCACACAGGCCGCGGCCACGACCGGCCCGGCCAGTGGGCCGCGTCCAGCCTCATCAACGCCGATCACGACCCGGCCTTTGGTCCCCTTGGCAAAGCGCAGCGCGGATTCCATCTACAAGGCCATGACCAAAACCATCATCCGCACCTTTTTCCCGCTCGCCGCCCTCCTCGCAAGCTGCAGCCCCTCGGTTGCTGGGGATAGGCCAACCGTCACCGAAACCAAGGGTGCCTTTGCTATCACCCCCCTCGCCACGCTGGATGCGCCTTGGGCGATCGCGGTCCTCCCGCGCGGTGGGGTGCTGGTGACGGAAAAGGCCGGCAGCCTCAAGCTGATCGACGGCGCGGTCAAGGACGTGGCCGGGGTGCCAAAGGTCGACGCCGGCGGTCAGGGCGGGCTTGGCGATGTAGTTCTCGCGCCGGATTACGCAAAGAGCGGGCTCGTTTACCTTTCGTGGGTCGAAGCTGGCGAGAATGACACCCGCGGGGCCGCGGTTGGCCGGGCACGATTGGTCTTGGGCGAAGCCCCGCGCCTTGAGGGTCTGGAAGTGCTTTGGCGCCAGAACCCGAAGGTCACCGGCCGCGGACACTTTTCGCATCGCATCGCCTTCTCGCCCGATGGCCAGCTGATGTTCGTTGCTTCGGGTGAGCGGCAGAAGATGGACCCAGCGCAGGATCTGTCCGTCAACCTCGGCAAGGTCTTGCGCCTGTTGCCCGACGGCAACCCGGCCCCCGGCAACCCCTTCGCCGACAAGGGCGGAGTCAGTGCCGAAATCTGGACCTACGGCCATCGCAATATCCTGGGGCTGGCTTTCGACCCGCAAGGGCGGCTGTGGGATCTGGAACATGGACCGGCTGGCGGCGACGAACTCAACCTGGTTGAACCCGGCAAGAACTATGGCTGGCCGATCGTTTCGGAAGGCGATCACTATGATGGTCGTGACATTCCCCCGCACAGCACGCGGCCTGATATGGCCGCGCCAAATCTGAGCTGGACCCCGGTCATCGCCCCGGGGGACATGGTGTTCTACCGCGGCAAGGCGTTTCGTGATTGGCGCGGGCAGTTGTTGATCGGCGGCCTGGTTTCAAAAGGGCTGGTGCGGGTTTCGATCAATGGCACCAAAGTGATCGAAGAGGCCCGCTACCCGCTCGACAAGCGCATCCGCGATGTTGCCGAAGCCCATGACGGCAGCCTGCTGGTGATTGAAGATGGCAAGGGCGGCCGGTTGCTGAAGTTGACCCCTGCAGAATAGCCATGGGGCATTTTCCATCGACAAGCGCGCCCCCGCGCCTTAGGGGCGCGCGCCTATGGCAGACGGTCCTACCCTGATCCCGCTTGATAACGTCGATCCCGCGCTGGTTGAGGAACTGCTTGACCGCGCGTTCGAGCCGGGTCGCCACAAACGCACGGCGTACAAGGTCCGCGAAGGCATGGATTGGCTGCCCGGCCTGTCCTTCGCCGCGATTGACAGCGAAGAGCATCTGGTCGGAACAATCCAGTGCTGGCCAGTTGCGTTGACCGATCCCGATGGCCGCCGCCACCCGATGATCATGGTCGGTCCGGTTGCGGTTGAACCCGGCGCGCAAGGCACCGGCTATGGCAAGGCCTTGATGACTGCCAGCCTGGCCGCGCTATCGCCGCAGGCACCGCTGCCGCAGGTGATGATCGGCGATCCGGAATATTATGGCCGCTTCTGGGGCTTCACCAATGCCCACACCGGCGGCTGGGACCTGCCCGGGCCGTTTGAGCGCCACCGCCTGCTGGTGCGGTGCGACAATCCGGCCGTCCTCCCCGCCGAAGGCATGCTGGGGCCTTGGCGCGGCTAAGCTGATCTGGCATCGCACCCCTGATGCCCTATGAGCCGTTACCCGATCTTGCCACGCTGAGCCTTGCGGAAATCGCGGCGCTGAATGCGGAGCGCAAGCTGCCGCCGGTTGCCGAGTGGAACCCGCAGGCCACCAGCGACAGCCTGATGACGATCAAGGCGGACGGGCGCTGGTTCCACGACGGCGGGGAAATCCGGCGCCCAGCGATGATCCGGGCCTTTGCGGGGCTGCTGCGGCGCGAGGCTGATGGCAGCCACTGGTTGGTTACACCGTTCGAAAAGCAGTCCATCAAGGTCGAGGATGCCGCCTTTATCGCCACTGACGTAGTGGCACAGGATGGGGCGCTGGCCTTTCGTCTGAACACCGACGAGATCATCGTGGCCGGACCGGACCACCCGGTGCTGGCGCGCGGCCCAGCCGAGCTCCCGGCCATTTACCTTATGGCCCGCAACGGCTGCGAAGCCCGGATCAACCGCAGCACCTGGTTGCAACTGGTCGAACTGGCCGATGCCGAACTCTGCGTGACCAGCCAGGGCACAAGCTTTTCCCTGGTGCCTGCATGAGCGAACTGGTGGCGCGGCTACGAAGCCTGCACGAGACGGGGCATGCGCAGGAACGAGATGACCTGTTATCGGACGAGCGCCATGACGGAAGCTTTCGTCCGGCAGCCGTGCTGGCCGCGATCACCCAGCGGGAACGGCCCGGTTTTCTGCTGATCCACCGCCCCTCCAACATGCGCTCCCACCCCGGTCAGGTTGCCTTTCCCGGCGGCAAGATCGATCCCGGCGAAACGCCGGTTGAAGCTGCCCTGCGCGAAGCCTGGGAGGAATTGGGCATCCACGAACGCGATGTCACTGTGATCGGCACCAGCGCCCAATACCGCACCGGGACCGGCTATGAAGTGACCCCCGTGAGCGCGGTGGTACCGCCCGATCTTGAACTCAACCCCAACCCGACCGAAGTGGCCCGGTGGTTCGAGGCCCCGGTCGACTTTGTGTTCGATCGCCAGAACCAGGTTGAACAATCGGCATTTTGGCAAGGCGCCGAAAGGCGCTACATCGAGATCATGTGGCAAGAGCATCGGATTTGGGGCGTGACCGCAGCGATCATCCATAACCTGTCGCGGCGGATCGCATGGTGACGACCACTCTGCCTGCGGCTGACTGGACCAAGCGTGCCGATCTGGCGGCGCTGGTTGCCGCGCTTGGTGCCGGCAAGGCCCGCTATGTCGGTGGCGCGGTGCGCGACACTCTGCTGGGCATTCCGGTGAAGGATGTCGACATTGCCACGCCGCTTGAACCCCAGGCGGTGATGCAACGCTTGAAAGATGCCGGCATTCAGGTTGTTCCGACCGGGATTGAGCACGGCACGGTTACCGCCGTTTTGCCGGGCGGTCCGGTTGAAATCACCACCCTGCGCCATGACGTCAGCACCGATGGCCGCCGCGCGACAGTCACCTTCGCCAGCGACTGGCAGGACGATGCTGCCCGGCGCGATTTCACGATCAACGCGCTCTATGCCGATCCGGCGAGCGGCGAGATTTTCGACTGGTTTGGCGGACTGGAAGACCTGGCCGAACGGCGCGTCCGGTTCATCGGCGATCCGCATCAGCGCATCCGCGAGGATCACCTGCGGATTCTGCGCTATTTCCGGTTTCAGGCGCGGTTTGGCTCGGTCCCGGCCGATGCCGCGTCCGAAAGCGCCTGCGCCGAACTGGCCGCAACGCTGAAGGGCCTATCGCGCGAGCGGGTCGGCATGGAGATGATGAACCTCCTGTCGCTTACCGACCCCGCACCGACCGTTTCGCGAATGGCGGAACTGGGCGTGCTCGATGTGGTCTTGCCCGAAGCCAGGGTTGACGCGCTGGTCGCCTTGATCGCCGAAGAACGGCGCCAGCAGATTGCGCCCGATGGTTTGCGCCGCCTCGCCGCGCTGCTTCCGGCAGAGGTCCAGTTGGCCGAGGCCGTGGCGAGCCGATTCCGCTTGTCCGGCGCGCAGAAGAAGCGGCTGGCAACGGCCGCCGCGCGTGACGGTTCAGAGGCGGAGGCCCGCCCGCTGGCCTATCGGCTGGGCCGCGAAGCCGCGCTTGACCGACTGCTGATTGCCGGCGCTGATGTGTCTGCGCTGGAGGGCTGGACGATCCCGGCCTTCCCGCTCAAGGGCGGTGAAATTGTTGCACGCGGGATCAAGGCCGGGCCGGATGTGGCACGCGTGCTGCGGCAGGTGGAAAGCGGCTGGATCGCCGCCGGATTTGCCGATGCGACGATTCCCGCGCTGCTGGATGCGGAGCTTGGCGGGCAAAGGTGACCGAGCTGGCATACAACGAACCGCTGCTGCTTATTGCCATTCTGTCGGTGATCGCCGCGGCGGCAGGCTGGATGTTCGAGCGGGACCGGCCCAGTCTGGCCCGTGGCCTGCGCCAGACTGGCTACCTTGGGATGCTGGCAGCGGGACTAATCCTTGTCGGCCAGCTGGCGTACACGGCTGAGCGATCGGATGCCGCGCTGGAATTGGACCGGCGCCCCGCGATCACCGTCAACGGCGGCGAAACGATCGTACCGATGGCCAGCGATGGCCATTTCTGGGTCAAGGCTGAGATTAACGGTCAACCCCTCGACTTCCTGATCGACACGGGCGCAACCTTCACCGGCATCGGGCAGGACCAGGCCAGCGCGCTTGGGATTGAGCCTGACCTGACCAGGCCACCATTGCAGCTCAAAACCGCGAATGGCGTGATCACCGCAACACTTGGTCAGGCCCAAATTCTGCGCTTTGGCAATATCGAAGTGCGCAATCTGCCAATTGCAGTGCCACAGGACACGTCCAACGACACCCAGGTTATCGGCATGAACGTGCTGAGCCAGCTGGCCAGCTGGCGTGTTGAGGAAAACAGGCTGATCCTGACCCCTAAAGGCTAGAACTTGTTATCTCGCGGGAAGCCGTTCGGCGGCAGTCGACCGGCGGCGCCGCGTGCGACCTTCCACAGCCGCACATCCCCTTCGGTGCGGGTCCGGCCGGTGTCGCCGCCCATCTTCCACGACAGCCCCTCATCCAGCTTCAGTGTGGTCGCATCGGCCAGCCCGCCATCGCGGTAGCGTTGCAGGGTAACCCCCTGCCCCTTCGCAAGAATGGGCAGTTCTTCAAGGCTGAAGATCACCAGCTTGCGATTATCGCCCACCACGGCGATGTGATCATGTTCGGGCGGGATTTCGCGGACCACGGCCAGCTTCACGCCCGGCTTGGTGGTCATCACGCCGCGGCCCTTGCGGGTTTCGGCCAGCAGCTCGTCAGCCTCGGCGGCAAAGCCGCGTCCGGCATTGCTGGCGAGCAGCAATTGCGCCTTGGGCTTGTAGACCAACAACCCAACGATCTCCGCCCCGGCATCGATATCGATCATGGTCCGGATCGGCTCTCCAAAGCCGCGGGCCGAGGGCAACTTGTCGCAACCCAGCGTATAGAACCGACCGTTGTCGCAAGCGACCAGCAGCTTGTCGGTGGTCTGGGCGTGGATTGCGAAAGCCGGGCCATCGCCTTCCTTGAACTTGAATTCCTTGTCGAGCGCCTCGTGTCCGCTCGCCCCCCGGATCCAGCCCTTGGCCGATAGGATGACCGTCACCGGCGCCTTTTCGATCATGGCATCCATGCTGAATTCAACTGTTGGCGCGGCCTCGGCCACGGTCGTGCGGCGGCGGCCCAGCGCCGTATCCTCGGCATAGTCCTTGCGCAGGTTGGCGAGGTCACGCTTCAGCCGCGTGCGCTGGCGCGCCGGGCTTTCAAGCAGCTTTTCCAGCTCGTCCTTCTCAGCCAGCAGGTCATCCCGCTCACGCCGCAGCTCCATTTCCTCAAGCTTGCGCAAGCTGCGCAGCCGCATGTTGAGGATCGCTTCGGCCTGGCGGTCGGTCAGCTGGAATTCGGCGATCATTACCGGCTTCGGCTCGTCCTCGGTCCGGATGATCTCGATGATCCGATCAAGGTTGAGGTAGGCAATGATATAGCCGTCGAGCAGCTCGAGCCGGTCGGCAATCTTGGCCAGGCGGTGCTGACTGCGCCGCACCAGCACGTCGATCTGGCTCTTGATCCATTCCTGGAGGACCAGCTTGAGGCTGAGCACGCCGGGCGTGCGGCTGGCATCAAGGACATTGAGGTTAAGTCCGAACCGGGTTTCCAGGTCCGTCAGCTTGAACAGCGATTCCTTGAGCAGTTCGGGATCGACGTTGCGGCTCTTGGGCACGAAGACCAGCCGGATCTGCTCATCCGATTCATCACGGACGTCTTCCAGGATCGGCAGCTTCTTATCGGCGATCAGCTGGGCGACCTGCTCGATCAGCTTGCCCTTCTGGAGCATGTAGGGGATTTCGGTGACGACCAGTTGCCAGGCCCCGCCGCCCAGCTTTTCGACTCCGGTTTCTTCCCATGATCCATCGGCGTTGCGCCCGGTTGAGAACCGCCCGCGAACCCGCAGCGCACCCCGGCCGCTCTCATAAGCGCGCGAGATAACCTCGCGGCTTTCGGCAACGATCCCGCCGGTCGGGAAATCGGGGCCCTGGAACACATCCATCAGCTGAGCATGCTCAGCATGGGGATTGTCGATCAGCAGCAGCGAGGCATCGATGATCTCGGCAACGTTATGGCTGGGAATATTGGTCGCCATGCCCACGGCAATGCCGCTGGACCCATTGGCCAGCAGGTTCGGGAACAGCCCGGGGAAGACTTCCGGCTCTTCCTCTTCGCCGTTGTAGGTCGGGATGAAGTTGACCGTACCCTCGTCCAACCCGGCCATCAGCTGGATCGCGGTCTTGGTCAGGCGGGCTTCGGTGTAACGATAGGCGGCAGCGTTATCGCCATCGATGTTGCCAAAGTTCCCCTGCCCGTCGACCAGCGGGTAACGCAGCGAGAAATCCTGCGCCAGGCGGACCATCGCATCATAAACCGATTGATCGCCATGCGGGTGATACTTACCGATGACATCACCAACCACGCGGGCCGACTTCTTGAAGGCATCGTTCGGGTTGAGCTTCAGCTGCCGCATCGCCCACAGCAGGCGGCGGTGGACCGGCTTCAAACCGTCGCGCAGATCGGGCAGCGAACGCGCGGTAATCGTCGAGAGCGCATAGACAAGGTACCGCTCGCTCAACGCCGCATCGAACGGCGCATCGACGATGGCATCAAACGGATCGGGTTCGGTCGTATCGGTCGTCATTGCACCAGCGCCCTAGCAGGGGCGCAAATCGGCCGCCAAGGGTCAGCGGCATTGCATATTGCGGCTTTCCCCCGGAATCCGCACTTCAAGACCGTCCAGCGCATCAGTCAGCGTGATCTGGCAGGCCAGTCGGCTGGTCCGGGTAACCCCGGCGGCGAGATCGAGCATGTCTTCCTCATCCTCGCTGGCGGGCGGCAGCTTTTCAAACCAGTCCTTGCCGATGATCACGTGGCAGGTGGAGCAGGCCATCTGGCCCTCGCAGGTGCCCTCGAGCGGCATGTCGGCGTTCTGGGCCACTTCGAGCAAGCAGTCCCCGTCGGCCGCCGCAGCCGTTACGCGGTCGCCTTTGGCAGTAATAAATTGAACCTTGGGCATGCTCAAACTCCCTGCGCCTGGGCGGCAGCTTCAAGCGCACGGCACGCGGCCTCAACCTCCTCGTGCGTGGTATAGCGACCAAAGCCCAGGCGGATCGAATTGCGGGCCTGGGCCGGCTCCAGCCCGATGGCCGACAGCACCCGGCTTGGCGCACCTGTACCGCTGCCACAAGCGGAACCGGCCGAGAAGGCCAGATCACGGCAATCGCTAAGCAGGCGCGGAAAATTCAGTCCTTCAAGCCGCAGGTTAAGATTGCCCGGCCAACGCGCCGTTTCACTGCCATTGACGGACCACCGCGACAGGATCGAGCGGGCCAGAGCCGCAAGCCCTGAAAGGTGCTGGAAATCGGCGTCCATTCGGGTCCTAGCCAGGGCAGCAGCTGCACCAAATCCCGCACAGAGCGCCGGGCTGAGGGTGCCGGACCGTAGTCCGCTTTCCTGCCCCCCGCCCGCAATCAACGGACCAATCTTCACCCCATCGCGCACCCACAGCGCGCCAATCCCTTTGGGTCCGTAAAGCTTGTGCGCGGTGATGGCGATCAGATCGGCCCCCTCGGGCGGCGCAAGCTTGCCCGCCCCCTGCACCGCATCGCAGAGGAACAGTGCCCCCGCTTCCTGCGCACGCTCAGCCAGACGGTCGACCGGCTGGACCGTCCCGATCTCATTGTTGACCTGCATCACGGCGACCAGGCCCACGCCTTCGGGCAACGGCACCTCTGGATTGACCAGGCCATCTGCACCGACTGGTAGTTCATGCACCATTTCGCCGCTGGCAATCGCCGCATTGACCACGGCCGAATGCTCAATCGCCGAATAGGCGATCGGGCCGCGCGGAACTGATCGCAAGGCCTGGTTCAAGGCTTCGGTCGCACCGCTGGTGAAGATTACCCGTCCGCCCTTGGGTAACAGGCCTGCCACCTGCTCGCGCGCCAGTTCAACCGCAGCGGCCGCCGCCCGGCCCGCCCGGTGCATCGAATGCGGATTGGCAAAGCCCATGCTCTCAGGCCCCGAGAGCCATGGCAGCATCGCTTCGAGCGCTTCGGGAGCAAGCGGCGTCGTGGCCTGATGGTCAAGATAGATGGTTTTGCCAGTCATCATTCGGAAAAGTTGCTTTTCGAAGGTCCGTTTCTATATAGCGCCTCTCTCCCGATCATAGCCCCATCTGGTCCGGTCCGCCGTTTTCTCCGGCGACCACGGGTGGAGCCGCCAAGAAGCAGGTACCTGGTCCATGCCGTCAGTCATCTTCCCCGGTCCCGAAGGCCGCCTTGAAGGGCGCTTCCAGCCCGCTACCCGTCCGCGTGCGCCCGTGGCGATGATTCTGCACCCCCATCCCCAGGCTGGCGGGACAATGAACGATCGCATCACCATGGCGATGTACAAGACGTTCCAGGCCCGCGGCTTTGCCACTCTGCGCTTCAACTTCCGCGGTGTTGGCCGCAGCCAGGGCAGCTTTGACAACGGCATTGGCGAGCTGAGCGATGCCGCCGCGGCGCTCGACTGGGTCCAGTCGATCCATCCCGAAGCCAGCACCACCTGGATCGCGGGTTACAGCTTTGGCGCGCTGATCGGCATGCAGCTGCTGATGCGCCGCCCGGAAATCCGCGGCTTCATCTCGGTCGCGCCGCCGGCCAACATGTATGACTTCAGCTTCCTGGCCCCCTGCCCCGCCTCGGGCATCATCATCCAGGGCGCGCAGGACACGGTGGTTACGCCGGGCGCCGTGCAGAAGCTGGTCGATAAGCTGCGCACGCAAAAGCACATCACCATCCATCATGATGAAGTGCCGCGGGCCAACCATTTCTTCGAGAACGAGCTCGACGACATGATGCGTGCGGTGGACAATTACCTCGACATGCGCCTTGCGCCGGACTGCCCGATCCGTTGAGGGTCAGGCAGGCCTGTCGCTTGCCCGCACCACCGGCGCTTCACCGCCATCGTAAGGCACCGTCCAGATCGCCACGTTGATCCCGGCGACCAAGGCCAGGATTATGAGCAACACCGCTTTCCGGCGCTCTCCCCGGCGCCATTGGAGCATTGCACCCGCCAGCATCAGTAGGACAGCCAGGGCCGGCAGCGCTAGTACGGTTGTGATTATGGCCTGAGTTGGTCGGCGATCCTGATGGATGCGTCAAGCCAAGAGGCGACTGCAAGAAGGTTTGACAGGGCCATTGCCGCAAAGCACGATGGCGGCATGCAAAACACCTCGTTCTCGCGCCGCCACACCCTTGGCCTGCTGGGTGCCTCCACCGCTGCCACCATCCTGCCCGGGTGTGCAAATCGCATTGCCGCAGCCCCCGCTGCGCCGGGCGGCCCCGCCGCACTGCTTGATTCGCTGGCCTGGCAACTGATTGAACAAAATCCGGAATCCGCAACTTCGCTGGGGATCGACACCGGCGATCACGCTGCTTTGCGGGGTAAGCTGGGGGATCGATCCGCTGCCGGTCAGCAGGCGATGGCGGATCTGCTCCGCCGCGGCCTCGCCAAGGCCGAAGCCATCAATGCCGAAGCGCTCGATCCCGACACGCGAACCAGCCTGGCCGTGGTGCGCAGCGCCTTCCGCGCCTCGCTGAAGGGCTTCGCCCTGCCCTATGGCGATGTCGCCGTCGGTGGCTGGCGCAATACGCCCTATGTCGTGATTCAGAATGTCGGCGGCTACCTCGACGTGCCGCGGTTCCTTGATAGTGACCACCCGGTGCGCAATTCTAGCGATGCCGAGGCCTATCTTGCCCGGCTTGGCGCTTTCCCGGCGCTGCTGGATGGCGAACTGAGCCGAATTCAGTCGGCCCGCGCCATGGGTGTGGTGCCGCCGTCCTTCCTGCTCGACAAGGCGATCCGGCAAATGACCGCCCAGTTGGCTGGCCTGCGCGACGGTGGCGATCTGACCCGGTCGCTGGTGCGCCGCACGACGACTATTCCGGGAGATTGGGAGGCACGCGCCAAGGCCCTTTCCACCGGACCAATCGCCGCAGCGTTGGAGCGCCAGCTTGCGGAACTGAAGCTTCAACGCGGCATTGCCACCAGTGATGCCGGGATGTGGGCCCGCCCGCGCGGTGACGAATGGTATGCCTGGGGCCTATCCGCCAGCACCACGACCAGCCGCTCGCCCGACGAAGTTCACCAGATCGGACTTGAGCAACTTGCCATGCTGCATGGCCGGATGGATCCGATCCTTCGGTCGCTTGGCTATACCAACGGTACGGTGGGTGAACGCATGACCGCGCTGGGCAAGGACCCGCGCTTCCAGTTTTCCAACGACGACAAGGGCCGCGCCGAGATTGTGGCGCTGATGCAATCCAAGGTCGATTACATGCGTGCGCAGGCGCCCCGCGCATTCGGTCACCCGGTCAAGGGCAATCTGGAGATTCGCCGCCTGCCCCCGGCCGAGGAAGCTGGCGCGCCTGGTGCCTATGGTGGCGCTGGGTCGATCGACGGATCGATCCCCGGGAAGATCTGGATCAACCTCAGCACGACCGAGCTGCACAGCCACTACAGCCTGCCAACCCTGGCCTTTCACGAAGG
>JACCDI010785298.1_pt1 | contig 17204 bp, 15 predicted proteins | sample 7442791 | NCBI WGS metagenome assembly JACCDI01 (sample SAMN15323434, study PRJNA562643) | freshwater metagenome | isolation source: river surface water | place: USA:Blue River Watershed | collected 2017-08-15 | reverse complement strand
CTGAGTCACAAATCTGGTGCTCACATCCGGATTTGAACCGGAGACCTCTTCATTACCAATGAAGTGCTCTACCTCTGAGCTATGCGAGCCAGACACTAGTAACAAACAGTCCGAGCAACACAACCATTACAGGTCGCCACATGCAGTTGCCGGCAGCACCGAGAACCGCTCTCTCAAGATCTGTTGACTTAACTCTGAAACTCATCCGACGCCAATTTGCTGCGCACTGCATCCACACCATCACCAAAACTGGAGCGGGTAGCGGGAATCGAACCCGCGTAACCAGCTTGGAAGGCTGGTGTTCTACCTCTGAACTATACCCGCCGAGACATGGTGCTGGACTAAAACGCTGCATGAAATTGGTGGAGGGGGGTGGATTCGAACCACCGAAGCTCGCGCGTCAGATTTACAGTCTGATCCCTTTAGCCACTCGGGAACCCCTCCTGCAAGAGCCCCAATACCACTCAAGGAATCTGGGTGTCTTAATCAGAGGCGGCATTTTAAGGGAGTTGATTATCTTGTGCAATCGTCTGGCAGAGTTTTTCTAGAACCTGCGCGGCCGGCTCAAGCCGAGCAAGAGCGCTGATGAATTCCTGCTTATTTTCTTCAGAATCAAATGGTTGGCTTGAAATCCAGAATTGCTCCTCTTGCCGGGCTTCTTCCCTTATGGTTACTGGGAAGCCCAAGGCCTCGACCTGCTCCTTCACATTCAAGGCATTGCGTTGCTCGGAAAACAACCCAAGTGCTATTCCATTAACCAGCTCTCCCCTGGGAATCAAAAAGGTCTCGATTTCCGCCCGCTGACCAGCCAGAGCAGCTCGAAGCTCTTCGAGACGCGCCAATGCTGCCTCTCGACTCGCATGCTGCGGCAGATACACTCGATAAACGGAAGACATGGACTGTGTCCTTGACTCTATTTTGAGCGTTGCGTACGCGGCAGCGGCTGAAACCACCGAGTCTGCTATTTGCCGATTCGAAAAGGGACCTGCTTCGACACATAATTGCGACGGACCAGCCTGAGCCGCCTCGGATAATGCGGCTGACGGAGTCTCATCACGCAACAATTCGGCGGCGTCGGGTGCCTGCGCATAGCGAACAAGGCTCTGCTCTGACACGTCGTCAAGCAGCGCGATGGTGGCGGTTGTAGAATCCACTTCAGAAACGAGACTTCCAGCGGACGTCAACGGCAACGCGCCTCGCCCTTGTTGAACAATTAACCAGGCCGCAAGCAGCACATTCGCCAGCAGAAGCCCGAATACCGCTCCTTTCATGACGCTAAGCTCCAGAGTCGACCCACTCAAGGTAATGCAATCGGTAATCCATCAAGCACCAGGTCCTCGACAAAGTCATTGGGAAAGCCTGCGACTTGCAAGTGCGTCGACAAATCTCTTCCATCGCCGCCCGTCACCACCACTCTCGCACTACCATCGAATCTGGTACGCGCCTCTTCGACAACCCATGCCGACAGCATCCTGGAAACGCCGCGTCTGATAGCAGCCTCAGTATCTCGCCCAGGCTCCCAAACCTCACTTCCTGGCGACAAGAAACCCGGAAGTGTCGTTCCCCGAGCAAGACCTTCGAGTTGAAGTCGCAATCCGGGGACAATATACCCCCCCAGATGGAGACCTTCGCTATTGACGATATCCAGCGTCACTGCGCTCCCCGAATCGACTACCAACAAGTTTTCCTCAGGCCAGCGTTTACGCGCGGAAAGCATGGCGAGCCAGCGATCTACCCCCAATTTTTCCGGCATATGATAACCGTTGAAAACCCCGCCAAGCTCTCTGGAAGACACAGCGAACTCAGCGTTGACGCCAAATTCCTGCTCGAGCAGCTTCGCAAGATGCTGGTTTGCCACATTGGATCGCACTGAAGCAATACGCGCGCGCTCAAGCCCAGTCCCGCCACAATTGCGCAGCAGACCTTCGCACCACTCGGAAACAGCGCCTCTGCAAATCTGCTGCCCGAGGAAATCAACAACTCGCCACTTCACTCGGGAGTTTCCGGCGTCCACTTCCAGAATCATTCAGACCACCCTCACTGAGGGCGCAATCTCGCCACTGGAGACGAACTTGATTCCATCAATCGTTTCCAACTGAAGCGCACCTGAGTTGTCGACTCCCAATACTCGACCCTCAATCCAGTCCGAACTGACACCAATACGTACATTCTGACCTCTGAAGGCATCGATCGACTGCCACCTTTCCCTGAATGGTGCGAAACCATGACGCTCGAATTCAGTGAGTACAAGCTGCAATTCACGAATGAGGTTCGCCACGATCAAATTCCGATCGGGTGCCGCGGAGGTTCCTTCCACAAGCTCTGCGACGGGTTGATCAACTTGAGACCTGAGGACGGAAGACACTCGGACATTTATGCCTATTCCAATCACCACCTTGCACGGGCCCGCAACATCGCCCGTTACCTCCAGGAGAATGCCTGCCACTTTTCCTGAATTCCGCAGCACATCGTTGGGCCACTTCAGCTGAAAACCATCATAGCCACTTGCACTCAATGCGCTGACCACTGCAACAGCGACGGCAAGACTCAACCCTTCCAGCTCTGCAACTCCTTTGGAGAAAGTTACGAGCATTGAAAAATAGATGTTCGACCCAGCGGGGCTAACCCAGGGACGCCCCCGACGACCTCGCCCGCTCTCCTGGTGCTCGGCCAGAAATATTCCGGAACTTATGCCGCTCTGGGCCGCAGCCAGGGCGTCCTTGTTGGTAGACAACGTCGAGAAAGAGACATGCAGATTCTTCTTCCAGCGCTCCGAGTCGCCACCCAGACAAGCAAGAATCCGCTCAGCGTCCAAAAGCGTGATCGCTGCCGGGAGTCGATAGCCCTTGCCTGTTACCGAATGGATTTCGACGCCAAGTTGCCTCAGCTTGTCGATCTGCTTCCAAACCGCTGTTCGGCTGATGCAAAGCTGTCGACCTATCTGTTCACCGGAGTGAAACGCTCCATCGGCAAGAGTATTCAGCAATCGCCTCAAGTCCATAAGCAAGAATCCGTAACAATGAGCAAAGTCATCCGCAAGGCTCGACCTTGGGGAGGGCAAGTCACAAATACCAGAGCGTTATTTGTAAAGATGACAGACGGCCGGACTCCAAGTCATGGAGCCTCACTGAGCCTCATCCAGGCGATAAACATCTCATCCCACACCTGATCTCCCCACCGAACTTCCTGTGTTGGATCAGGGTTGAGCGGGTTCAATGCGGAATTGTCGAATGCCCCTTCTGCCACAATGACAGTCCCTGCGGGGAGTAGCTTCGGCTCGCGAAGCTTGTAGATCATTTGCCAATTGTGCTGAAAATTCGGGATCGACAAGAGCTCTTCAGTAGTTCCGTCCGGATACTCTGCACGATATTTGACTCGCTTGCCACGATAGTGCATGTGTGGAGCGATATTGTACAGGTAGGAGTCGGATACGATTTCCGCGCGCGCCACTACCACATGATCAGGCGCTCCCGGTGGTATGACGAACTCTCCATCCATGACCGCAGTCCTGGTCAAAGGCAGTGCGGGTGGAGTGTCGTGGAAATAAAGAGCCAAACGCGTGACATCAGTAACAGCCTTACCGACGGTGGTGTAGTGGAACTGCACCACGAACCTCATATCCTCTTCGAGCAATATGCCCGTGCCCTCGTCGAAAGTGACGTATTCGCGCCCCGGCGCATATCCGCCGAAATTGGTTCGACTGCCTCCACCACTTTGATTCTGGCGCTGCTGCCTTGCATCCTGTGTATAGGCAACCACATGATGCAGAACAGACTTGTCTCCGATATCGAATTCATAGGCCCGGACCCAACGGTCACGGTCCAGGCCAATTTCCACCGGAACAAACTTGTACCCCAATACGCCAGAGGCCGGGATTTCCTGAGGAGGAAATTCCACAATCAAGTCAGGTTCACCCAACGCCCACTCTGACACCGGCGCTGGCAGCGTTGTCAGCGGATCCGTATCCCCATCGAAAACAGCCCCTTGGTCGATCCACGAAACAAGGATTGACTTCTCATCATCGGTGATGAAGTGAACATCCTCGAAATGCGGAAGAAAATAGTCGTCTATCTGACCTGGCGGCATCCTTCTGGTCAACAGAGTTTCGCGAATCATTGGCGCCCAGCCCTGCACCATCTTGTGACTGTCCATAGACCAAGGGGCGATCCCACCGTCACGGTGACAGCTTACGCAACGACGCTCGAGTACCGGCACCACTTGATCAGCATACGAAACATTGCTGTAGGCGGAGTTGCCATCCACCAGATACTGAATCTGCTTACCGTGGCTCCATGGCATGTCGCCTATCGGCTCCTGCCCAAGACTGATTGCCGAAAGGACTTCATCAAGGTAATTCCGGGATTGAGAGGAGTCAGCCCCAGTGGACATTTCACCTGCGCGACTGTCGATAGCCCCCCGATAAACAAGAGTCATGGTCTCGGGATCAATGACAAGTACTTCGCCGAACAATCGAATGCCAAGAGATCTGGAAACCAACTGGGAAGAATCCAGTAGCACGGGGAAATCTTCATATGCCCCCCCCAAAGTCTCGATCACGAGGGAGCGCCGATCCTCCGCGTCGGGATCGAGCAAGAGGAATTCGATACCGCGATCCCGGTAGCGCTCTCGAAGTACCGCCAGTTTCTCCAGGGAAGAAGTCGCGCTGTCGCTTTGCCTGGAATAGACATAAATGACCAGGGCATTGCTCAGGGAATATCGCGACAATTGATGAAAGGTGCCGTGCTGATCCAGAAGCGCGAAATCTCCAACCTGTCGATTTGCGGATGAATCTGCACCGGCCGATGCCAGCATCAGGAAAAGAACAAAGATGTAACCAGCCACCTTCATGCGCAGACACACTCTCAAGCTCTCAATTGAGCGGTTGCGCAATTATAAGTCAGCATGTAAAGGCGGCCGGTTACACAGGAGAAAGACATTGTGATTGTTTGTAACGCCCACATGCTTTCTCTGGCACTACCCTCTCGTCACTCCTTGGCTACATAGTAAGTCCAATAGCCCATGAACATCTCTTCCCAACTCTGCAACCCGAAGCGCACTTCCGCATCAGGGTCTGGATTTGCAGGATTGAACCTGGAGTTGTCGAACGCACCGGTAACATGGACCCTGGTGCCGGCGGGCAGGTACTTGTGCTCAGATAGTTGATAGGTAGGCTGCCAGGCGTAGCTGTAGTTGGGCACGTTCAGCAGTTCTTCACGAGTCCCGTCCGGATACTCCACGGAGAAGCGCATGTCCTTGCCGCGGAAATGCATGTGCGCACGCAAGCCATTGACCACAACCGGCTCCTGGAATACGTAGCTTCCACGCACTTCATGATTCGTCGCGTGCGGAGGGATGACGAAGAAGCCCGCCACAGTCCGAGTCAGGTTCTCATGTGCGGGAGGCTCATCATAGAAGTACATCCCGAGCGTAGTCTGGTCTGAAGTCGCACGACCATTGGTTGTGAAATGGAACTGCATGGAAAGCTTGTGTCCAGCCGGAATCAACACACCGGTGTCCTCCGGGAACACCATGGCTTCCACTTTGCCGGGGGCGTACCCCTCGAGGAAGCGGCTTGCCACTGTGGAGGTCGGGTTGGATTCCCCACCATCGAAAGCTTCATTTGGTGCAGTCACATAGGTCAAAAGATGGTGCAGGACTGTTTCATCACCGGGAATGAACTGAACCGCTCTCACCCATTTGTCTTCCGTGAAGGAAAGGGGAACGTCGACATTGATGTATTCGAGAACGCCTGTGGCAGGAATTTCCTGTCTCGGAGACTGAACGATGTAATCAGGCTCCCCAAGCTGCCAGGATTTCACATCCGGATAGCTCAGGTTACCAAGCGGATCTTCCTGAAAAATCCCGCGCGGTGCTCCGGCATCAATCCAGTTCACCAAGGTCTGGAGTGACTCATCGGAAATGTATGCGGCATTATTGAAGTGACCAATTGATGAGTCCACTTGCATCGGAGGCATGCGCTTGGTCAGGAGCACCTCACGAATCATGGGTGACCATCCCTGAAGCATGAGGTGGCTGTCCATGGCGAATGGACCGATTCCACCTTCTCTATGACAGTTGGCGCAGTTCTCGATAATGATCGGCGCGACCTCTGTCGCGTAGTCGGGCACTTCGGCCGAAGCAACAGTCACCGCGCCCAAATCCAACGCACATCCAGACACTTCTTCTACAAGGGTCTCTGTAGCAGTATTGGAGGTCGCCACCATGACTTGCTGGGAAAGAGACTCTCCCAAGGCGCCGCGGTACACCACGGACAGCGTTTGAGGATCCAGCACAAGAACTTCACCGGCCGTGGACAATTTCAAGGTTTTTGCGACCAGCTGACTGCTATCCATGAGTATTGGGATATCTATTGACTGCTGCTCTGCATATGCGCGAACTGCATCCAAATCTTCCCCTGCCGAGTTCATAAGGAAGAACGCTACATTGTCGTCAGCCATTTCCGATCTAAGCTGGGTCAGCTTTGAAACCCCGGTCTCGCTGGCTTCGCATCCGATTGAGTGCGAGTAGACAACCAGCGCCTCTGCATGGCCATAGCGACTGAACTGATGAAACTCACCAGTGTGATCAAGCAGCGCAAAATCCCCAGCGCGTTCAGGAGCCGCAAACAGGGCCTGCCCTGGTAACAACATTAATGATAGAAAAACTGATTTGAAGCACTTCATTGCTCTTCCCCCCGCAAATCCATCCAACTATTGATCGGCTCAATTGGCAGCAACCCGCCAGATAAGCCCGTTACTCCTCAGGCGCCTTGGAAAATAGCGCCGCGCCATAAGAGAACAGTGTCGATGCCCTGGCCGGCAGCCAGTGCAACGTGGGCGGCAGTCTACTTCACCCAGCCCTGTCGATTCTGCATAATCGACGAAGCGCGCGTAATTCGCGGCCGATCCTGCGACACAAGGATTGCCATCGCTCAGCATTTGCGAAGCACGCGCTTTCTGGTAATGACTGTGGATCAAGCCGATGAGACCGATACTCAAGACTTTTGTTGCAAGCACAGCAATTCTCGGCTCCCTGTGGAGTAGTCGCGGACTTGCGCAGCTGGAGAACCCGAACCTCATCCCCAACCCTTACGAAGTTACTCCTGGAATCTGGGCAGCACTGCCAGACGGCAGAGTCTGGGGCGCCACCAGCGCCGTGTATCATGCAGGTGGAGGCGACATTTGGGTCGCAGAGCGATGCGGGGACGATGAAAATTGCCTCGAGACGCCAGACCTTGACCCCATCCTGCTGATCGACAGCAACGGGCGCGTTCTAAAGAGCTTTGGTGCAGGATTGCTGGTCTGGCCTCATGGCATGTTTGTCGACGCCGAAGGCAATGTGTGGATTGCCGATGGCAAAGGCGACCCTGAAAGAAGCAAAGGCCATCAAGTGCACAAGTTCAGCCCTGACGGAGAATTGCTGTTGAGCCTAGGATTGCCGGGCATTTCAGGAAAAGGCAATGGCGTCTTTGATCAGCCGAACGACGTCCTCGTCGCTCCAAACGGCGACATCTTTGTGGCCGACGGCCACTCTTCAGACGGCAACAATCGGATAGTAAAATTCAACAGCGCTGGTGAATATCTGCTGGAATGGGGAGAAGCAGGCAGCGGCCGGGGTCAGTTTGATGTACCGCACGATCTTGCCATGGACTCCAGGGGACGTCTTTTTGTAGCCGACCGAGGCAACAATCGAATTCAGATATTTGACCAGGACGGCCAATGGATAGACACATGGACCCAATTCGGACGACCCAGCGGAATCTTTATCGACCCAACGGACACCTTGTATGTCGCTGACTCAGAGTCGAACTCCGGCCCTGGTCGCAATACAGGATGGCACCGAGGCATAAGGACTGGGAGCGCAATCTCTGGGTTCGTATCGGCATTCATCCCGGATTTGAGCGCAGACACAATCAATGGGAGCAGCGGAGCAGAAGGAATTACCGCTGACGACAGGGGAAATATCTTCGCAGCCGAAGTGGCGCAGCGAATGCTGCGCCGTTACTCAAGAGTGCCTTGAGAAAGCACAACGGCACGCCGGCTTTATCGAATCACTTCAAGGCGTTGCCGGCAATTCCACTCGACAGCAGGGCTCAGGCTGCGACTTTCTTCTGCTCTGACGTGGCAGAATCATCTTCTACCCCAAGTTTCTGAAACAAGCCGTTCATCACCCACAACACTCCACCCGCCACAATCAACAATAGTCCCCATTGCGCCAACCCGATGTAGAAGTCGGAATTCATCACAGGCCAGCGAATGTCATATTGCATCAGCGCATCAAACCGTTCGGCCATCCAGTGCCAGGCGCTGTGAGCGACCAGTGCCGACAGCAGAATAATACCCACCTTTTCAGATGGCAGCTTTTTGAAAAGCAACGCCAGCAAAGGCACCACGATACACAGAACCAGCAATTGCCCCAACTCGACACCGACATTGAACGAAAGCAAAGATGTGACCAGGTAGCCGCCGGCAAACTGAAGACTTTCGGTCAGAAGGAATGAGAATCCAAAGCCATGAACCAGACCGAATCCAAAGGTCACAAGCCAGCGCGTTCTTTGATCGAAACCTATGATGTTTTCGAACGCCATGTAAACGATCGACAAGGCAATTAGCGTCTCGATCAGTGGAGGGAACCAAAGCACGGAAGGCACAACACCCATTACTGACCCAATCAACGTAATTGAGTGTGCAATCGTAAAAGACGTGATCACAGGTACCAATGAGCGAATTTTTCGCAACGGAATGACGAGGCAAAGCAAGAAGAGAAGATGATCTGTGCCCTCAAGAATGTGTTCGAACCCTAGCACTATGAACCGCCAGGAAGCCTGAAACCAACTGGGGTCAAGATATACAAGCCCCGGATTCCCCACAAAATTGAAGGCTCGCTCTGCGCCATCTGGCAAGACATAGCGAAAAACCGTATTCGTTTCTACACCAAGTCCGGCAAGCCGCGGATCTATTGAGAATCGGGATGACTCGGATTCGATCCTGTAAGTCACCAGCAGGTCAAGCATTCCCTGACGCCAGTAGAGATCAACACTGTCATCCAGCTTGGGTTGGTTTATGTTTTCCAGAGCGAGCTCATAAGAATTGAAGGAGCGGTCTGAAGGAAGCGATACCCTGACTTTCCTGAGCGTATAGTCGGTCAGCGGCCTGTTTTCCTCGTACAGCTGCACAGAACCGATGATATAGGTATATGCGGCTGTTTCGAGCGCGTTGTCAGCCTCGGAAAAAATCAGCGATCCCGGTATTCCTCTTGTCGGAAAATCGATCTCACCAAGCGCATCCATCGGCACGCGCATGAGCACCGAAAGCTCGGAACCTTGAGGCTTAATGAACGCCTGAACAGCAACGCGCAATGGCACGTCATCAGCCAACGCCTGCCGGCTCGACGTCACCCCCATTGCCAAAGCGACCAGTGAAAAATATGAAAGGAAAGCGATGACAGCTTTCGTATTGTTTACCCAAGACATTTTCAAGTCCTTGTAATTATTAGAAACCCTTGTGGATACCAGGGGGGTCAGAACAACAGATTCGCAAACCAAGGCAAGGTCAGCGGAATTTTTTTTCCGAGTATACTGTCCGGCAATAAGTGAGTATACTGCCCACCGGTCTAAAAAAAACAAAGCCTCAGTAGAGACTTACCCCGGAGGAAGAAGAATGACAAGACATATCAAATATGCGGCAGGAGCCACTTTCGCAGTTGCGCTTGCAGCGATCGGCGTTAGCCAATCTCAGCTGCAGGAGCCGGCAGAAGCAGCAAGCTCCATGATCATGGCTCCCGCGTTCGAAGTGGATCCATTCTGGCCGAAACCACTCCCCAATCAGTGGATTCTCGGTCGCACAATTGGTGTTGACGTTGACGCTCGTGACCACGTCTTCATTGTTCACCGAGATCAAGACTCCATGTTTGGTGGGGCCACTGAAATCGGCCTGAAGCTTGGTGTCAGCGAGTGCTGCACCCCGGCACCACCCATCATCGAATTTGATCCGGAAGGTAATGTTGTCAACGCATGGGGCGGCCCGGGCGAGGGTTTCACTTGGCCAGCGTCCAACCACGGTATCGACGTAGCTCCTAACGGCAACGTATGGATTGGTGGCAATGGCGGCGGCGACTCACACGTGCTCGTTTTCACCGGCGACGGACAATTCGTTGCCCAATACGGTGAGCCTGGCAATGACACCGACAGCAACAGCACCACGCACTTTGCCCAAGTGGCTGAAGTGGCAATTGACGCAGAAGCAAACGAAGTGTTCCTCGCGGACGGTTACCGCAACAAGCGAGTTGCTGTTCTCGATCTGAATACTGGTGCGTTCAAGCGCTACTGGGGTGCTTATGGCAATCGTCCTGTGGACGATCGCGTAGACTACACACCGGGCGCACCGCTGCCGCAGCAGTTCCGTGGCCCTGTTCACTGCGCAATTCCGTCAAACGACGGCCTGCTGTATGTGTGCGACCGTGGTTCTGACCGCATTCAGGTCTTCCGCAAGGACGGCACTTTCGTCAAGGAAGCTCAGGTAGCTCCGCAGACTTTGAACCAGGGGTCTACGTGGGATATCGACTTCTCCAAAGATCCGGAGCAAAAGTACCTTTACCTCGCTGATGGCCAAAACTTCAAGGTCTACATCATCGAGCGTGAAACTCTGGAAGTTCTGACCAGCTTCGGTCACGGCGGTCGCGGCCCAGGACAGTTCTATGCTCCGCACAGCCTCGCGACAGACAACCAAGGCAACATCTATACAACCGAGACCTATGAAGGCAAGCGCGTACAGAAGTTCGTCTATCAAGGCCTGAAAGAGCAAGCACGCGGCCACCAAGGCGCGCCCTGGCCTGCCAGCGAGCTTTAATTGCTTGGTTAGTTAAGCTTGGGTTAACGAGCCACCGGTCAGCATAAGCTACTGGTGGCTTGTTCATTTTGGGCATTAGTACAAGACTCTTCAGACCCAGCACCACTGGAAAAACCTCAGATTTTTGGAGTAGCAACCATGAAAGCCATGTCCGTGATCGGTACTCTCACAAGTTTGCTGATCGTGCTCGCCTCTACAAACCTTTTCGCTGCAGAAGTTTCAATCGGATACGAGTACAAGCAAAATCCACAGGTGGACTTCAGCAAGGCCACTAAGGGCCCGCTGAAAATCGCTAAGTTCACAGATGGGCGCTCTATCCCTGACGGACGAATCTTGGCAGGGGAATCAATGGCAGATCAGCCTGTTGCCGACATAGTCAGCAACGCGCTCGTCCAAGCAATCACGGCGGGAGGGGCAACACTTGTAGAAGAAGGCCAAAACCTCACTCTCGATGGTGAAGTGACAGAAGTACTGGTTGCTGAAAAAGATGGAAGTGTAGAAGTCACGATTAGAACTCACGTGACATTACGGCGCGGTGGCCAGACCGCCTTTGACACCGTGATTTTCGGCCGCTCCTCTGGCTCCTCTCTTGTCGAGGCCGTGCAGGCCACGCTGGATAGACTGGTCAACTCATTGATTCTGGACGACTACTTCCTCATGGAAGTCCTCTAACCGAGAGAGTGAACTATTGGCGCCGATATACCTCGGCGCCAATGTCCGACACCTTGCATATAAGAAGATCAATCTCAAATTCAAATAAGAGCTGGATCGCGTTCAGCCATAAGCCAAGCGAAGCAACTCCAGCACACCACGTATCTGTATTGTCCAATAGACTAGCGCCACCAAGAGTATGCAAGCGCTGACAGCAATTGATACTTTCTCTAGCAATTTCATGCCGTTACTCATCAACATGTTCTTAGTGACAAATGGCTTCCACGAGCCAGTGAGATAGCCTGGGATACTCACAACCCAAGTTCACGAGAAACCAATCCAACGACCTGTCGCGGCTACGCTAAACCATATCGCAAGGGATGCTAATGCGACCAACTTCACTGCGAGTGGACTAATCTGAGCATGCGGCGCCGAGGTCAGCAAAGGACGCTTAATCATGAACACAAACAGCACACCAGCAAGTAGGGAAATCATCTTGGCCCAAAAAAACTGGTTGTAGTACAAGCGCAGCGCTACCGCTGCCGCCATGAACACACCTGTCGCGATCACTGAAAAAAGTGCCGCCTTGAACCAGCGGTGCGCTTGCTCAAGTACTACTTCCGAAGAAACATCTTTCAATAGAAGGTTCAGTAACCTCAAGTCAGAAACAATCACAGCTCCGCCAAGCACCACAAGCGACATGAGATGTAGTGACTGCGCAATCGCATAGACTCCCCCATAAGTCTTGCCAATGGTTCCAAGAAGTGATGTTTCCATCCATTCAAAAAATCCCAACAATTCCATATTGTCTCCTCCAGCCCCGCGGCACTAACGACTAGTCGGCCATGCATCCTGCTGCCCAGGCAACTAAATCGGATTGCACCCGATAACAGTCATACCAGTCATACGCGATCAATCGCCCGGTTGTGATGACTCCCGCCCAGAGGCTCAAGGAAAGCGTCACAGATACCCTTAGTGGTCGGGGAGCTCGCTCCTGGTTTTCCCAGGAACCAGCAGATTCCCTCATCTTCCTGTTGAAGTACCAGGCGTTTATACCAGCCAGCACGAGCAGCAAGAATTTAATTCGGAACCATATGCTTTGAGTAACGCGAACCGGAACTGCGAAATAAAGAAGCAGCCCGGTAACAATCATGACTGCAAACCCAATCATCATTGGTGTGTGCAACCGCTCGGCAATCTTGGTAGCCGGCACGGTCGTAAGGGCCAATCCAAGCATTCGGAAATCAATGAAAAAGAGCATGCCGAGAAACAGCGAGAGAGAAAGTACATGCGTGGATTCAATCCAGTTGTACATGTAGTAGGATTCGTGAAGGCCAGTGCTCCACGGCAGGCTCTCAATCCATTGAGCCAGTTCAAGCAATTGATGATTCATTGTTTTATATACTCCCGGACCATCAGCATCCGGTAGGAGGCGTATCGTTCTTGTTGTCGTTATTTTCCAGCCAAAGTCTAAATCAAAACAAGAAATGCTAGTTCTAGACTAGTTTTTCGAACATACAACGAAGGGAACCTGCGGGCAATACAGCTAATGTCAAGGTGCAATTTTCAAAGATGAACTTCTGGCTTGAGAAACTGACCTGCATACCGATTCAACACATGAAGAAAAAGTATAACCCCTCCCATTTCCATGCCCTCTTCAACCACAGTCCATAAGTTGTATGCTAGCGTATCCAACTCGTCGTTATACAGAAATGGCTCCGTCGCCAGCTCAACTCCTATGGCACCACCGACATAGATCGCCCCGGCGGCCACAAAACCTCTACCAATCCGGCCAGGTAGAGATTTCAGAAGTCTCGCAAACCCCAGTAGCAATAGCAGCGCAAGAAACGCACCGGGTATAGCCCAAGATGCGTCCATTACGCTATTGATGGCCTCATGAAACCCCGCAACTTCATCAATCGACAGGAACAGGAATCCACATGAAAGAAAGAACCATGAGCTGGCGTGCGAATCCATAGCTCGCCTCTTGATGAAACTGATGTAGGCAAGATAGGAAGCTGCAATGAACAAAATCATCGAGGAGAACCAAGTTGGTACGCTCTCTTCCTCATCTACATCGAACAATTCTCTTATCAACCAAGGCAGATCGACCAACTTGTAGTGCATCACAGTCAAAAGGACATGGATCAATAGCAAGGCGGCACACGACCATGCCAGCACTAAAACCAGACTGGCAAATGCAGGCACAGCATCTACACGAACAGCCACAGGTTTTTTCGATTTTTCCTTCAATATCTTCACCATATTCAACGTTCGGCTAGATTGATTCGGGCGAATTGTACGTCCACGCACAGCGTGTCTCCAAATGCCATTACTTAACAGAAAGCGGGCATAAAGCCACACTCCCGGCATCTTGCGCGTAAGTGTGTTTTATCAAGTAATTCAAAGGATTTCATATTGTGTCTCGCCGAAGCTCCTTGTTATCATGCGGACTCGTTTTTTCACAATAAAATCCTCTGGAGAGTGATCTATGTCCTCGGTAATGATAGTCCTACTGGGTCTTGCCGGCTTTACATTCGGCTGGTTTGTTTATTCGCGATTCATCGCGGAGAAGATCTTCAGACTTGACCCAAACTTTGTGACGCCAGCGCACGAAGTCAATGATGGCGTGGACTTTGTTCCAACCAACAAGTTCGTTCTGTGGGGAGCCCACTTTACATCCGTCGCCGGTGCGTCACCAATTGTAGGACCTGCGATCGCAATATACTGGGGATGGGTACCTGCAGTAATTTGGGTCACGCTTGGGTCTATATTTTTCGCCGGCGTACACGACATGGGCGCCCTCTGGGCGAGCGCGCGACATAAAGGCCGATCAATCGGAGCTTTGTCGGAGGACGTCGTCGGCAAAAGGACACGAACATTGTTCATGATTGTGATCTTTTTGCTTTTGTTGATGGTCAACGCTGTATTCGGCTCAATCATTGCGGCTGAAATGATTGAGTTCGACACAGCAGTAATTCCCTCATGGATCGTGATCCCAATAGCAGTGGCTATCGGATTCCTGATTCGCCGGAATGTGAATCTTCTTCTGATTTCTATCATCGGCGTTTCCATTCTGTACTTCAGCATCTGGGTAGGATCTGAGGTTCCACTTGCTCTGCCGGAGACCGTCTTCGGAATGAGCGATGACGCCGCTTGGATCTTGATCCTTTTCACATACGCGGCAATTGCATCCATGCTACCTGTATGGATGCTGCTGCAACCACGTGACTACATCAACGGCGCACAACTGGTTGTCGGCCTTATCCTGCTTTATTTCGCAGTGATTTTTGCAATGCCGGAAGTAACAGCACCGGCATTCAATGACATGATGCGCGAAGATACACCAAGCATGTTCCCGCTGCTGTTTATAACAGTGGCATGCGGGGCACTGTCAGGATTTCATGGAATCGTGTCTTCCGGTACTACGTCGAAACAACTCAACAAAGAGCCAGACGCACGTTTCGTAGGCTACCTGGGCGCTTTGGGCGAGGGAAGTCTTGCGCTGATAACACTTGTTGTCGTGAGTAGTTCTATGTACGCCGCCTCTCCAGAGCAGTGGCACGTTCTCTATGATCAGTTCAATAAAGGGGGTGCGTCTGCGTTCATCACTGGCGGTGGCAACCTGCTGGCAAATGCCTGGGGATTACCTGTGGTTTTTGCGAATACTCTTCTGGCTACAATGGTCGTGCTGTTTGCGAGTACCACCATGGACGCTGGCGTTCGTCTGCAGCGATATATTATTCAGGAGTGGGGTGCGATTTATAACATCAAGGCACTTGAGAGCAACGTAATTGCAACCTTCGTGGCAGTAGGGTGTTGTCTGGCGCTGGCCTTCGGGGCAGGGGGTCCAACCGGAAACGGCGGTAACATCATTTGGCCGTTGTTTGGAGCAACAAATCAGATCTTGGCAAGTTTGACACTGCTCGTTATTTCAATTTTCCTGATCAAACTCGGCAGACCAGCTCAGTACACTTTGATTCCCATGGCGCTTGTCATGCTCATTGCCTCTTGGGGCTGCGCGGTGCAACTGACAAGGTTCTATGCCAACGAACAGTGGCTCCTTGTAGTCCTCAGTATTGCCGTATTGATCGCTAGCATTTTGGTAATTCTTGAAGCAATCTCTGTTTTCTCCAATCTCAAAAAGACGACTGCTGTCAATCTGAACAAGTAACTCAGTTTCTCAGGCTGACCGTACTAGTAAAGGCCTCTGCCATGAAAATGGCAGAGGCCTTTTTTTCCGCTTTGCTCGAGCGAGAACCCGGCCTCTTCTTGCTCTTCAAGCGAACTAGATTAGGAATTAGTCACTACACACAGGTATAAAGCGGTTTTGTAAACCTCCCTGTTTTAGTTGCACCACAAACAAGAATTTTCGAACTCCGGGTGTTTAGTCAGACAATCCCATGGAGTCAGATCTTTCAGAGAGTCATGGGGCCCCTCTTCGTTGTACTCCCGTATCCAATTTTGTGTGGTCTCTCGAACCACATTCAGCATTTCGAACACATGCGTGTTGAGCACTTCATCTCGATAGGTTCTATTGAGACGCTCGCGATAGAAGCTCTGTGTTGGCTTGAATTCCAGCTCGACGCCTTGATCTCCACCCAATTGTGCGAAAACGATCGAGATCAACTCCGGCACGTTGTCAAATCTCAGCACTGGTTGAGAGCTGCTGGAACAGATAAGGGCTGAGGGTGTCGTGCTGGCAGGTGCTTCTTGCCTGTGCGTCGCTTGTTCATTCCGATCGCAGTAAACGGGATGGAAGCGCTTGTGATTCGATACATGCCCCATCAACGCAGTATCTTGAAAAGCATGCTGAAGCCATGGGCAGGCTATATTTCCTTGACTTGTTGCAACCGCGGAATCACTGGCTCGTCTCGATACGGGGCGATTTTTGATGCCAACCGCTCGACTGGCTCCTGGCAAACTGTCGGTATAAGCCTCTCTGACGGACTCTAACAACTCGTATCGAATCGCAGGCCCTATAGCTTTTTCTCAACTAGGTCCTTGAGAACCTTGTGATGCAAGCTTAGCTCGGCGTAATCCTGCTTGAGTCAGAAATTCCAGTTCTCGAACACCTTGAGGCACTTGACGTCAGAGGCCTTCATATCCGCCGAATTTGCTCTTCTAGTTGTAGCAGGTCGCATAGAGATGCCGGTCTCACGGAATAACTCCTTGCCTGCCAGCCGCCTTCCATTTCTTTCAAAATATTGATGATCAGTATTTCGATAAATCTTGAAGTCTTCATTTCGGCTCCCTAATTGCCCGGCTTAGGCCGAAGAACTCCAATAGCGAATGTCGCTATCCTAGGCGAGGATTACAACGTCGTTGATTATCGAAGTCAAATCAACGAACTACTGGCACAGCACGCTGGATCTATTATGGATTCACAGTTGACTTGATGGTCTGGTGGTAAGGTTCTAGATGGAAGAGTTTAGCCAATAAAGGACATACCACGAACGATACGCAGAGAGCCACCACTGTATATGTGTGGCTAGTAGCTACTTGAACGCCACTACAGCACTAATAAGTTACAAACAACAGCTTCAAAAGCCCAGGCAAATGTTCCGGACCACGTATTCAAATCGTATCCCCATTAAGCACAAAACCCCAAGCAGAAGTTCTGCTTGGGGTTTGTGTATTTAGGAGCCTGACGATGTCCTACTCTCACATGGGGAGACCCCACACTACCATCGGCGCTGAGCACTT
>JACCDI011097817.1_pt1 | contig 17211 bp, 10 predicted proteins | sample 7442791 | NCBI WGS metagenome assembly JACCDI01 (sample SAMN15323434, study PRJNA562643) | freshwater metagenome | isolation source: river surface water | place: USA:Blue River Watershed | collected 2017-08-15 | reverse complement strand
GTTACCAACCTTTAATTCCATTTTGTAAAATTCAATCATTTAAGGCAAATGTGAAGCTTTGGCTCATGAATTTTGTTTTTTCCGATTTTGAATTATATTTATCGCTCAATTCCATAAAAATGAAAAAGCTTTTACTCATTTTGGCCTTGTTGCCAAGTTTGATTTGGGCCCAGCGCAATTGCGGGTCTAATGACCATCATGTTTACATGATGGGAACAGATCCGAATTATGTGCAACGCCAGCAACAGATTGAAGAACAAACCCAAGATTTTGTTTCGCACTATGACGAGAACAGTGATCGTGCTTTGGTAACCATTCCGGTTGTATTTCACGTTGTTTACAATGGAACCACCAACAATATCTCTGATGCACAAATCATGTCGCAGTTGCAGGTATTGAACCAAGATTTTAGAAAATTGAATCAAGATGTCAATCTTACTCCCGCTGTTTTTACCGCAGCAGACCCCAACATTGAGTTTTGTTTGGCAACTGTTGATCCAAATGGAAATGCAACAACAGGAATCACAAGAACTTCAACCACAGTGGCATCATGGAGTACCAATGATTACGTGAAGTACAGTGTCCGTGGAGGTAAAGATGCTTGGGATAGAAACAGATATTTGAACATTTGGGTTTGCACCATGAGTGGCGGTATCTTGGGTTATGCCCAATTCCCTGGTGGCGCAGCTGCTACTGATGGGGTGGTGATTGATTACCGTTATTTGGGAACTACCGGAACAGCAACAGCTCCCTTTAACAAAGGAAGAACGGCCACCCACGAAGTGGGACATTGGTTGAACTTGCGTCACATTTGGGGAGATGCCAATTGCGGAAGCGATCAGGTAGCTGATACCCCAACGCACAACACATCCAACTATGGATGTCCAGCTTATCCGCATTACAGCACTTGCACCGGAAGTCCCATTGAAATGACCATGAACTATATGGACTACACAGATGATGCGTGCATGTATATGTTCTCCGCTGGACAATCGGCAAGAATGCAAGCTTTATTCGGAGCGGGTGGTGCCAGAGCCTCTTTGTTGACATCCAATGGCTGTGGTACACCAACGCCTGTTCTTTGTGGTGTTCCTAGTTTGGGAACCACAACAGGTATTACCCAGGCAACGGCAACGTTAAATTGGTCTGCTGTAACTGGTGCTACCGCATATAACGTTCAATATAAAGTGAGCACAGCTACAACTTGGATTACCACAACAACGTCATCATTAAGTTTGTCATTGACGGGCTTAACAGCAGGGACGACCTACAATTTCCAAGTGTCGGCTACTTGCAGTGCTGGAACAGGAAACTTCAGTACAACGGGCTCATTTGCGACTACGGCAGTGGCTGCAACTTGCACGGACAACTATGAGAGCAATAACTCATTGAGCACTTCCAAGACCATTGCCAAGAACACGGACATTACAGCAAGAATTGCGACGAGCACGGATAAAGATTACTTCAACTTTGTGACGACAACAGCAGACAAGAACATCAGAATTGATTTGTTCAATCTCCCTGCTGATTATGATGTCAAGTTATACCGCAACAATACTTTGGTGAGTACTTCGGCCAATTCAGGCACAACAAGTGAGTTCATCATTTATAACAACGGCGCAACTGGAACTTATCGTGTTTATGTCTATGGTTACAACGGTGCTTTCAATGCTACAGCATGTTACACGTTGCGTGCAAGTACCTCATCGGTTGCCTTCCGTGAAATGCAACAAGAAGAAACGACAGAAGCAGTTTTCAATGAAGGAAATGGATTGTCCATCGCGAGTACCTTCCCCAATCCGACACAAGGAAAACTAAACGTTTCATTCAATGCTCAAGATGAAGGACAAGTGAATGTCGCGTTGTACGATTTGACCGGAAGAAAGATCATCGAACAAAATTGGATGGCTTTTTCAGGAAGCAATATGATTGAATTGAGCTTGGATGCATTGGCTACTGGCAATTACGTTTTGGTCGTGAAAAGTGATTTGGGAGCAGATACCAGAATCATCCAGAAAGATTAACGGAGATCAATTGAACTTTGTAAAGCGGGGGCGTTTGCCCCCGTTTTTAGTTAATAATAGTTTGTTGATAGTTTCATTTTAAGAACAAAGTAGCTAAAAAAAACAGCTTTACATTCGTATAGCTAAAACTATAGTATGCGAAAAAATTATTTTTTATCTCATTGGAAGAGCATAATGCTCATGATTTCCTTGCAGTTGGTATTGATGGGTACCACTTTCGCAAGTCAAGATGATCCAATTTTTGGTTGCACAAATCCGGATGCATGCAACTACGATGAATTCGCCACAGATGATGATGGCAGTTGCACGTTGGCTTTACCTTATTATCCAGATACAGATGGTGATGGTTTCGGAAATTTATTTTTAGAGGAATATTATTGTATACAGCCACTGGGATATGTCGATAATTCAGGTGATTGCGATGATTCAAATGCAGATATTTATCTTGGAGCAGCTGAGATTTGCAATGATTTAGATGATGATTGTGATGGCGAAATGGATAATGGGGTCACCATTGCCTTTTATGCTGATGCGGATGGTGATGGATTTGGTTGGGCGGATCAAGTGCAAATGGCATGCGAGCTTCCAACCGGATTTGTAACCAACGATACGGATTGTGATGACAATGCCATCACTTTCGCAGATGTGGATGCGGACGGTTTTGGCTCTGGCCCAGCCTTGGATTGCGGTGACGTAATCATAGATGGGGATTGTGATGACAATGATCCATCAGTAGGTCAAATGGCCGCGGAGACATGCAACGGATTGGATGAAGATTGCGATGGAGAGGCGGACAATGGCGTAACCAACAATTACTATATCGACGCCGATGGCGATGGATTTGGATCAGACAACGAAATAGTCTTTGGATGTGAATTGCCCTTGGGTTACGTAACCAATTTTGATGATTGTGATGATGCCGTTTTCATGTATGCGGATATGGACGGTGATGGTTTTGGTTCAGGAATTCCACTGGATTGTGGGGACGTCATGTTGGATGGGGATTGTGATGATAGCAATAATGGGGTTTCCCCAGCGGCCATTGAAATATGCGGAAATGACACGGATGAAGATTGCGATGGATTGGATGAAATTTGCCCTACTCCAGGGTGCACAGATGTGAGTGCTTGTAATTACAATGAAACAGCGACAGAGAGCGATGGTTCTTGTTTTTTCCCTGAGGCGTATTTTTTGGATTGTGATGGAAACTGCCTAACGGATACTGACGGCGATGGAGTTTGTGATGAAATTGAGGTGGGAGGCTGCACGGATCCAAGTGCATGCAACTTCAATGAATTTGCCACTGACCCCGGTGCCTGTCAATACCCACAAGCAGAAGTTTGCAATGGCCAAGATGATGATTGTGATGGTGAAGTGGATAATGGAGTTTTATTGCCTTTCTATATCGATATGGATGGAGATGGATTTGGCTCAGCAGACAGCATCATGTATGCATGCTCTGCCATCATAGGTTTTGTCGACAACTTGGAAGACTGCGATGATGCCAATATCACCTATGAAGACACTGACGGAGATGGATATGGTGCAGGAAATCCAATGGCTTGCGCATCAGCATTGAACAATACAGACTGTGAGAACAATGATGCCAATATCAATCCTGGAGCAGCAGAGATTTGTAATGAGAATGACGAAAATTGTAATGGTGAGGTCGACGAGTTTGTTACCTATACTTTCTATCAAGATTCTGATGCAGACGGTTTTGGAAATCCCTCAGAGTCCATACAGTTGTGCGAATTGACAACAGGTTATGTTGCTAATGCAGATGATTGCGATGATGATTTTGTTGGATATGATGACAATGATGGTGATGGCTATGGAATTGGTGATGTATCATCTTGCGGAACGGCTGTTGAAACCGATGATTGTGATGATAGCAATGCAGCAATTTTCCCAAGTGCTGTTGAACTTTGTAACAACATCGATGATGACTGTGATTTAGAAGTGGATGAATTCGTTACTTTGACATTCTATGCTGATGTTGATGGAGACGGTTATGGAGATGTAGATTCAACCATGGAGGCATGTGAAAGCCCAGTGGGTTTCGTGTCCAATTTTGAAGATTGTAATGATGATGCATTGACATTTGAAGATCTTGACGGTGATGGTTATGGCTCAGGAGATTGGTCAGCATGTGGTACTGCTGTGAACAACACCGATTGCAATGATAATGACAATACTATCTATCCAGAGGCCAATGAAATGTGTAATTTGATTGACGATGATTGTGATGAGGAGATTGACGAGTTTGTTACCACTACATATTATTTGGATGCAGATGGTGATGGATTTGGAACGGATTTTACAACTACCGAAGCCTGTGAATTACCCTTAGGATATGTGTCCAATTTTGATGATTGTGATGACAACGCACTAGCCTATGAAGATATGGATGGCGATGGTTACGGCGCAGGAATTGCGACGGCTTGTGGTTCTTCAATCTGGAGTACGGATTGTAATGATGCCGATGTTAGCATTTCTCCTATTTCCCCAGAGGTATGCGGTGATGGAGTAGACAATGATTGTCAAGGAGGTGATATCACTTGTATCATCCTAGGATGTACAGACCCAACCGCATTCAATTATAATCCTACGGCCAATACGGAAGACGGAACTTGTGTGCCGGTTGTTGAGGGCTGCACAGACATAACCGCGTTTAATTTTGACCCTGCTGCAAATACGGAGAATGGAACATGTATTCCTGTAGTAGAAGGTTGTACAGATGCTTTGGCTTTGAATTACAACCCAGCAGCCAATACAAATGATGGTTCTTGTATCCCTGTGATTTCTGGTTGTATGGATGCCACTGCATGCAATTACAACCCTGACGCCAATACAGAGGATGGTTCTTGCTATGAGCCAATTGCCGTTTATTACAACTGCGATACTACTTGTATCAATGACGCGGATGCAGATGGCGTTTGTGATGAGATTGAGATTGTAGGATGTATGGATCCTTTGGCATGTAATTACAACATGGATGCGACAGACGCTGCTACTTGCACGTATGCTTCCAATGAGATTTGCAATGATTTGGACGATGATTGTGATGGTGAAGTAGATGAAGGAGTGTTGATTGCTTATTATGCGGATGCGGATGCTGACGGTTTTGGTGATCCACAGAATGATCAATTTGGATGTAGTCCAATTTCTGGTTACGTTTCTAATGCAGATGATTGTGATGATGCCTTGATTACGTATCAAGACAATGACAATGATGGTTTTGGTGGACTAGGATTTGATGCCTGTGGTGTTTTAACCAACGACGATTGCAATGAAAACGACAATACAATCAACCCGGGTGTAACCGAGGTTTGTGGAAATACAGTTGACGAAAACTGCAATGGATTGGTGGATGAAAATTGTGCCGTCGATATGGATGGAGATGGTTATTCCAACATTGATGATTGTGATGATAACAATGCAGCCATCTATCCCGATCAGGTTGAAGTATGTAACGGCATCGACGACAATTGCAACAACCTGGTTGATGACAATTTGGTTTTTGTCATTTATTATGTCGACCAGGATATCGATGGATATGGCACAGCTGAATCAGATACGCTTTGCCAAGCACCAACAGTTGGCTTTGCTACTGAAACAGGTGACTGTGATGATTCTGATGCCAACATCAATCCAGGAGAGACAGAAGCCTTTAACGGTATCGATGACAACTGTGATGGTGTCATAGATGAAGACATGTTGGATACAGATGGTGATGGAGTAGAGAATGGTCTAGATGCGGATGATGACAATGATGGTTTATTGGATGAGGTGGAAGATGATTTCAACGGTGATGGTTTAGGTGGTGATGATTGTGACAATGATGGCATTCCAAATACCATGGATACAGACGAGTGTTCAATATTTATCCCAGAAGGTTTCAGCCCCAATAAAGATGGTGTGAATGATGTCTTTGAAATTCAACAGCTGCCGTATGGCGCTGTGGTAGAACTGGAAGTTTACAACAGATGGGGCGCCTTGGTCTTTGAAAGTGCTGACTACAAGAATACTTGGTCTGGAGTGAACAATGATGATGAAGCACTGCCTTCAGGCGTTTACTACTATGTTGTTCGTATTGCCAATAAAGGCTTTGAACAAACCAACCCATTAACCATTTGGAGATAATTCACTTAAAATCGAAAAAGATGAAAAAAATAATTGCCCTTTTGATGATTTGTCTTCCTGCCGTTTTCTGGGCGCAGCAAGACCCTCAATACACCTTACATCAATTCAATACCTTATTGATTAACCCGGCTTTCGCGGGATCAAGAGGTGGCATGGAGGCCAATGTAAACTACAGAAACCAATGGATGGGAATGGACAAAAGTCCAAGAACCTTTGGCGCCAATTTCCAAAAACGTTATTTCAGCGATAAGTTGGCTACTGGTGTGAGCTATTACGGGGATCGCATTGGCTCACTTTCACGAAATGTGATTCAAGCAGCGCAAGCATATCATTTGACCATGTCCAAATTCAACCTTTCTTTGGCATTGAATGTCGGATTGGAACAATTTAATGGTGGATTATCTGGCGTACAGCATACAATCTCTGGTGAAGTTGACAATGCTTTTGCTTCGGATGTTCAAAAGACCAGTTTGAACTTTGGGGCAGGTGCCTATCTGTATTCTCCTAAGTTTTGGGCCGGTTTCTCTTTGCCTCATTTGATGAAATCAGATTGGGGTAAGGCTACCAACGGTGATGTTCAAGCTGCTTATGCTTCGGTGCATAGCTTTTTAACCGCAGGAGGCGTAGTGAATGTGAATCCGATGGTCGACTTAAAGCCATTTGTGTTGGTTAAATGGACAGAAAATGTTTCTCCAATGATGGAATTGGGTGCAATGGCCTTTTGGATGAAAAAGATGGGCGTAGGAGCGGGTTACCGCGTTGGAGATGCATTGATATTGAATGCCGAGTGGATGGTGAACGACAATTTCAGAATAGCCTACGCCTATGATAGAACCATTTCAGGGTTGACAGCTTTCTCTCAAGGTGCTCATGAAATTGGTATTCGTTACAACATTGGAGGAGTAGTTGGATTAAGATAATTCTTGACCAATTGAAATAAAAATGGCGACCATTTGGTCGCCATTTTTGTTATCCATAATCAAATCAATAGTTGAGTAATTTCTCCATGGTCTCAACCAACTTGCAATTGGCCAAATACTGATTTTCCAATACAGCACTAAATGGAATGGGTGTATCCATGCTGGCACAACGCATCACTGGAGCATCCAGATATTGGAAACATTCTTCTGTAATGCGCGCAGAAATTTCCCCTCCGATACCACCCGTTTGGTTGTCTTCATGTACAATAAGTGCACGACCTGTTTTTTGAACACTTTCAAAAATCGCGTCATAATCCAAAGGAGATAGCGTGCGCAAATCAATCAATTCAATGTCTGCTGGATGTTGTTTCAGATAATCCATCATCCAGTGAACCCCCAATCCATAAGTAATTACCGTAGCCTTGTTGCCGGATTGAATGATCCTGGCCTTACCGAACTCCAACGAGTAATAGCCTTCTGGCACTTCACCTTCAATGCTTCTGTAAAGCGCTTTGTGTTCGATGAATAATACCGGATTCGGATCTTCAAATGCGCGACACAACAACCCTTTCGCATCTTCTGGGAATGCAGGGTAGGCTATTTTCAAACCTGGAACATGGAAGAACCAAGCTTCATTGGTTTGACTGTGGAAAGGCCCAGCAGCCACACTGGCACCGGATGGCAAACGAACCACCACATCTGCGTTTTCTTCCCAACGATAATGCAGTTTGGCCAAGTTGTTCACGATTTGGTTAAACCCGCAGGTTACAAAATCTGCGAATTGCATCTCCACCATCGCTTTCCATCCCTTCATGCTCAATCCTAATCCTGCTCCAACAATGGCCGACTCGCACAATGGCGTGTTGCGAACACGGTCTTTTCCAAATGCTTCAACAAAACCTTCGGTAACCTTAAATACTCCGCCGTAATCGGCAATGTCCTGTCCCATTAAAACCAGTTTATCGTGCTTTTTCATGGATTCTTTCAATCCATCTGAAATAGCATCAATAAAACGCATATTGACTTTTGTGCCAATAGGGTTTGTTGCTGAATGATGGAATGGCGCAAAGACATCTGCACGTTCTTCCAACTCATCAGGCGTTATTTCAGGCAATGCATAGACGGTTTTGAGCGCAGCATTAATTTTTAGTTTAATTTCTTCTCGATGGGCTTCTGCTTCTCCTGAAGAAATGAAATTTTGTTGAATAAGCCAATTTTCAAAATTGTCAACAGGGTCTTTTTTAGTCCACTCATCAATCAATCCTTGGGGATAGTATTTGGTTCCACTGGCTTCCTCATGTCCTCTGATACGGAAGGTCATCAACTCCAATAGGATGGGACGAGGATTTTGACGAATGCTCTCCAATAATCTTTTAACGGTGGAGTATACTTCCAAAATATTGTTTCCATCAATTTGCACGGCATCTTCTGCGGGAATTCCGTATCCAATGGCTTTATCGATGAATTGCTTGCATCTGAATTGCTCATTGCTGGGTGTAGACAATCCCCATGCGTTGTTTTCTATGGCAAAAATTACTGGCAGCTGCCAAACGGCAGCAACATTCAACGCTTCATGAAAATCGCCTTCACTGGCACCACCATCACCGGAGAAAACCACCGTTCCTTTGGGATTTTTTTCCAGTTTTTGCGCCAGTGCAATGCCGTCCGCAATGCCCAACTGCGGGCCCAAATGCGAAATCATGCCCACCAAATGATGCGCCTTGGTTCCAAAGTGGAATGAACGATCTCGGCCCTTGGTGAATCCCGTTTTCTTGCCTTGGAATTGTGCAAACAATTGCTCCAAATCCAATTTTCGCGAAGTGAAAACACCCAAGTTGCGGTGCATGGGCAAAATGAACTCGTCATCTTCCATGGCCTCTGTAATGCCCACAGAGATGGCCTCTTGACCAAAAGAGCTGAACCACTTGGATATTTTTCCCAAGCGCAATTGGCTCAACATTTTTTCCTCAATCATTCTTGGAAGCAAGATGGCTGCATACAGCTTCATGACCTCTTCTTTGGTGAGGTTTCCTTGCTCAAAAGGGATGGCTATTTCTTTCTCCATAATCAGGCAACGAAGATAGGAAATCTTATCCGCCCGATGGCTTATCTTTACCGCTTTCGGTTGAATAGACTGACATGAATGAAACCATAGAAATAGTAGTGTCTCCAGAGGAGATCGATGATTGGAAAAAGATTCATCTTTTGGCCTGTCAGAAGATAGGCGTTTCGCCCCAAAAATTTTCCAGCACCATTGTCAAGTCCAGCATTGATGCGCGCAAGCGTCCCGTATTTCGATTGCAGGTCGCCATTCATGCCCAAGATGAGAATCCCATCCAGTGGAATCCCATTGTTTATCCCAAGGTGAATGATGCGGCCAAAAAAGTGCTCATCGTGGGTTCCGGTCCTGCCGGTTTGTTTTGTGCATTGAAATTGATAGAGAAGGGCATCAAGCCCATCATCTGGGAACGCGGCCATGATGTGCGTCAGCGCCGTCGCGATTTGGCGGCCATCACCAAGGATCAAACGGTTAATCCAGAATCCAATTATTGTTTTGGAGAAGGAGGAGCAGGAACTTATTCCGATGGGAAATTGTACACGCGCTCTACCAAAAGAGGCGATGTCAAAGCCATCTTACACGCTTTGGTTCAGTTTGGCGCAGATCAGCGCATTTTAATCGAAAGCCACCCACACATTGGTACGAATAAATTGCCCCAAGTCATCACGCAAATGCGTGAGCACATTTTGGCCTGCGGAGGTGAGATTGTTTTTTCAAAAAAGTTTGTTGATTTTAAAGACAATCAAGATGGTCGTCTTTCAGCAATAGATGCCCAAGGCGAATTCACGACTTGCGATGACATTGTTTTGGCAACAGGGCACAGTGCCCGAGATATTTTTGAACTATTGCACAACAAAGGATTGGAGGTTCAATTCAAGTCATTTGCTTTGGGCGTCAGGGTGGAGCATCCACAATCCGTCATCGATGCACAACAATACCATTGCGAGATACGCCATGAAGCGCTGCCAGCCGCTGCTTATTCATGGGTCGAGCAGGTGAATGGAAGAGGGGTGTATTCTTTCTGCATGTGTCCAGGTGGAATCATTGCGCCATGCGCGACGGATCGTGAGGAAGTGGTGACCAATGGTTGGTCGCCGAGTAAACGAAACAACCCATGGGCGAACTCAGGAATTGTCGTTCCAGTGCAATGGGAAGACATCCCTGAATTTCACACCTATGGCCCCTTGGCGGGATTGCGCTTTCAGCAGGCTGTTGAACATGCTTGTTGGGAGGCGGCTGGGAAGACACAACGTGCGCCAGCGCAACGATTGTTGGATTTTTTGAGAAACAAAACCAGCAGCCATCTTCCCCATTGTTCTTATCTCCCGGGCGTGGTGTCGTTGAATCTTCATCAAATACTACCCAACTTCATTGCCCAATCTTTACAACACGGTTTCGAGCAAATTGGAAAGAAAATGAAAACCTACTTGCATCCAGAAGCCATTTTGGTTGCCCCTGAATCCCGTACCTCATCTCCTGTTCGTATACCCCGTGATTCGGACTTGTTGTCTCATCCACAGCATACCCATTTGTATCCATGTGGGGAGGGAGCGGGCTATGCTGGAGGGATTATTTCCGCAGCCATCGATGGTGTGAGGATAGCCGAAACCTTATCTTTGAAATATGAAAACGGTATCAACGAGGATTGAGGATGCTACTGAGCAAGTGGCCACGCTCCCTGGTATTGGGAAAAAGACGGCCATGCGTTTGGTGTTGCACCTTTTGCGCAAGTCGGAGGAAGAGGTGAACCATTTTACCCAAGCCATTGTGGCCGCCAAGAAGAACATCAAATCTTGTCAAACCTGTCACCAGCTCTGCGATGATGAGGTATGCGATATATGCAAAAATCCCACGCGAAGCAAGGAAACCATTTGTGTCGTGCAAGACATTCGAGATGTGATGGCCATTGAGTCAACAGGGCAATTTAACGGCGTATACCACGTTTTAGGAGGACTAATTTCTCCAATGGATGGAATAGCTCCTTCAGATTTAAACATGGCGACACTTTTATCAAGAATTGAAACACAAGAAGCGAAAGAGGTGATTTTGGCTTTGAATGCAACCATGGAAGGAGAGACAACCTCGTTTTACATCTACAAAAAATTGGCCCATATTGATGTCAAAATATCCAATATTGCCCGCGGCGTTGCGGTGGGTGGTGAGTTAGAATACACGGATGAAGTAACACTGGGCAGAAGCATCGTTCATCGAACACCCTACGAAAACACTTTGAAACGCTGAACATGAAGCTTTCTGTTATTGTTGTTAATTACAACGTTCAATATTTTTTAGAGCAATGCTTGCACAGTGTGCAGCAAGCGGTAAAGAATATTGATGCAGAAGTTTTTGTGGTAGACAATGTGTCCAAGGATGATTCCGTAGCCATGGTGCGTCAGAAGTTTCCTTGGGTCAAGCTCATCGCCAATGAAGAAAATGTCGGATTTTCTCGTGCCAACAACCAAGCCATTAGAATCGCCCAAGGGGAGTATGTGTTGCTGCTGAATCCAGATACTTTGGTTGAAGAAGATACCTTTAAGAAGTGCATTGCCTTCATGGATGAGCGTCCAAGCGCAGGGGCTTTGGGCGTGAAGATGGTGGATGGTTCCGGTCAGTTTTTACCGGAGTCCAAACGGGGTATCCCTTATCCATCAACTTCCTTTTTTAAGATCAGCGGATTGTACAAACTCTTCCCCAAATCATCTTACTTCAATCATTATTATTTGGGTCATTTGTCCAATGAAGAAACCCATGAAATTGAAATTTTATCCGGTGCTTTTATGTTCATGCGAAAGGCCGCTTTGGATAAAGTAGGTCTATTGGATGAGGCATTTTTCATGTATGGTGAGGACATCGATCTCAGTTGGCGCATCATTCAAGGTGGCTATAAAAATTATTACACGGCTGATACCCGCATCATCCATTACAAGGGAGAGAGCACAAAGAAGGGCAGTCTCAATTATGTCTATGTCTTTTATCAAGCCATGGAGATTTTTGCCAACAAACATTTTGGAGGTTCCTACGCAAAGTGGTTCCACGGAATGATCAAAGTGGCCATTTGGTTGCGGGCAGGAATCAGTTTCGCGAAGCGAATCATGCAAAAATCCATGATGCCAGTGATGGACATTGGTCTTACGTTGAGCATTTGGTGGTTGCTGAAAATCATTTATTCTGACATCACAGGCATTGTTATTCAAGACAAAATTGCCATACCCGCTTTTGGTATCGCAGGATTGTTTTGGTTGGTGCAAGGATGGGTGCAAGGCTTGTATGATCAGCCCATCAAAACACAAGGTGTAGTAAGTGCTTTGGCGCGTGCTGGATTTTTCCTATTGGTGCTGTACAGTCTTTTACCGGAAACTTGGCGATTCAGCCGCCTATTGATTGTCATTGGCTCATTATTGGCCATGGTGGTTTTTTGGTCTTTGCGTTGGATCATCCAGCAATGGCAATCCAGAGGAATGGCATCTTCAAAAAAAGTACTCATCATTGCTGAAAAAGACGAGTTATTGCGGGTTAGTCAGTTGTTGATTCAATACGCTTCTGATGTTCACGCCTTGAATCCAATGCATTTTAAAGAATTATTGAAAGGCAACGCCTTGTCTTCAAAAGTGAGAATCGAAGGTTATCATGCTGTTGTATTTTGTGCCAAAGATGTTTCGAGTGAGGAAATTATTTCTGCCATGAGTCAATTGTCTCCATTGCAAATAGAAATGAAAATCGCACCGCCCGAGTCTTTCTTTTTGGTGGGCAGTCAAACCATTGATGGGGTATATGAAGCACCCATTGTGGAGCTCAATAGCATTGCCACTCAAGAGAACCAGCGCAAGAAACAATTGCTGGATATTGGAGTTTCATTACTCCTCATGTTTACTTTTTGGTTGTGGTTTTTCAAATACCAATTCCGATTGTTAACTTGGTCATTGCAGGTACTGGGAGCAAATAAAACTTGGGTGAGTTACCATGAACACACGAACAATTTGCCCCGATTGAAAAAAGGTTTTTTTAATCCAGCGTCACATTTGGAGGGTCATCCAGAAGCAGCGAAGTCCGATATGATCTACGCCAAAGATTATCATTGGACCAAGGATGTCCAATTGATCTGGAAAAATCTTACCGCTTAATTTATTTGACAAATTTACTTTCGTAAAGATCTATCCATTCCTGTGGTGACATCTTCTTCATCAATTCACCAATTAAGTCAAAAGGGATTTCTTCTATCTTCTTGAACCGAATACAACTTTTGCCCATGTCCAATTTGCTTTTGACATGCTTGGGATATTCGCCAACAAACCAATCCAATAGATTGGGTTCTGCATAGATGCCCATGTGGTACAAAGCGATGAAGTTTTTTTGCGAAGCGATGGATACAAAAGGAAGGGCAATCTTGGAATCACAATGGTATCCCTTGGGATAGATGCTGTGCGGAACACAGAAACCAATCATCCCATAACTGAAGTCCAATGAAAAACCTTTCGGTAGATTTTTCTTCATTACAGCCATCAGTTTTTCCATCACCCCTTTTCTGTCTGCGGGCAATTCAGACAAATAGGCGTCAATTTTTTCGGTTGACATAAAAGACTATTTTTTCTTTTTACTCTTTTTGTATTGCAATGCCGCTTTCACAAAGGAAACAAACAAAGGGTGCGGATTCATCACCGTACTCTTGTATTCAGGATGGTATTGTGCAGCAACAAAATAAGGATGTGAAGGAATTTCTATCACTTCTACCAATCCTGTATCTGGATTCATACCCGTACATTTTAAACCAGCCTTTTCGAAATCTGTTTTGTACGCATTGTTGAATTCATAGCGGTGGCGGTGACGCTCTTCAATCACGTCTGTTCCATACGCTTTGTACGCTTTTGATTTTTTATCCAGCTGACATGTGTAAGATCCCAAGCGCATGGTACCACCTTTGTTCACCACAGATTTTTGTTCATCCATCAAGGCAATCACCGGATGCTTGGTGTACTCCTTCATCTCCGTGCTGTGTGCATCTTTCCACCCCAATACATTGCGGGCAAATTCAATGGTGGCCATTTGCATTCCCAAACAAATACCAAAGAAGGGAATGTTGTTTTCTCTGACAAATTTGATGGCTTCTATTTTACCATCAATTCCTCTGGAACCAAATCCAGGTGCGACCAACACACCATCCAAGTTTTTAACCGTGGCTGCGACATTTTTGGGATATAGATTTTCTGAATGGATCCAATGAATGTTCACCTTGGTTTCATTGGCCGATCCACTGTGGTTAAAGGCTTCAGCTATCGATTTGTAAGCATCCTTCAACTCTACATATTTCCCAATGAGACCAATATTCACCTCGTGTTTGGGTTCTTTGTATCGCTTTAAGAATGTATTCCATTGAGCAAGATCCGGTTTGACTGTTGATTTGACTTTCAATTTCTTCAAAACCACCTCGTCCAATTTTTCGTTTTGCATCAACAAGGGAACATCGTAGATGGTAGGTGCATCAATGCTTTCAATGACCGCATCCGTGGTGACATTGCAGAACTTGGCAATCTTGGAACGAATTGATGGATGTATCGGATGTTCCGTGCGACAGACCAAAATATCCGGTTGAACCCCATTCTCCAACAAGGTTTTTACGCTGTGTTGTGTCGGCTTTGTTTTCAATTCCCCTGCTGCTGCTAGGTAAGGAACCAAGGTCAAATGAATGACAATGCAATCTTCTTCTTTCTCCCACATCAATTGTCGCACGGTTTCAATGTAGGGCAAACTTTCAATATCACCTACTGTTCCGCCAATCTCAGTGATCACAAAATCAAATTGTTTTTTGTTGCCCAAAATTTGAATACAGCGTTTGATTTCATCCGTGATGTGCGGAATAATCTGCACCGTCTTGCCCAAATACTCACCGCGGCGCTCTTTTTCGATGACACTCTGGTAAATTCTTCCGGTGGTAATGTTGTTGGCCTGCGAAGTAGGAACATTGAGAAAACGCTCGTAGTGACCCAAGTCCAAATCGGTCTCCGCACCGTCATCGGTCACAAAACATTCTCCATGCTCGTAGGGGTTCAAGGTCCCTGGATCGATGTTGATGTAGGGATCCAATTTTTGAATGGTTACCTTGAAACCTCTGGCTTGCAATAGCTTAGCCAATGAAGCGGAAATGATTCCTTTGCCCAATGAAGAGGTAACTCCACCGGTGACGAAAATATATTTTGTATTGTTGGACATGCCCGTAAAAGAAAATAGGATTACGGGATTCAAAGATACGGCAGGTTCACCCTGCGATTCAATTTAATTTTACATGTTCTTGGTCAGGTGCTTCACCCATTTGAACTCAATCAGCCATTCTCTGGCCGCAATGCGCAGAATGGTGTAGACAGGAAGGGCCACCGCCATGGCAGGAATTCCACCTACCGTTGCCGCTGCCATCAGCACGATGAACAGCTCCAAGGGATGAACCCGAATACTACCGCCCAAGATGAGGGGTTGAATCAAAAAGGCATCCAATGCCTGCGCAATCGAATACACCATGATGATGCCCCAGAACAAATCGGTCAGATGCCCTCCGATGGTCAATCCAGAAGACAAACCAATCACCATGGCAAAGCCAAAAGAAATCAAAGGACCCAAATAAGGAATCACATTCAATACTCCCGAGAATAGCGCTATCAGCCAAGCGTTGGTCACCCCAGCGATGCTCAATCCAATGCCCACCATGGCGATCATCAAGAGAATTTGAATGATCAAACCGCCGAAGTAGCGCGACAATGTCTTTTTGGTATGAATGACAATATTTTTCATTTTGTCTACGTGCTCATCTGGTGTGATGGATAGAAGTATTTTGTAAAAAAGGTCCTCGTCTTTTAAAAAGAAAAAGGACATGAACACCACGGAAATAAATCCGCCAATGATGCTGATTAACCAGCCCAATAGGTTTTCAAAATATTGCGCATAATAATTGAAACTCAATTTGGCCTGTACCTCGCGGAGCAATTCTGCAAAGGCATCATGTCCGTAACCCATTTGTTCCAACCAGGCCATTTGAGAAGGGAACTGCAACTTTAAGTTGTTTTCTATGGCAACGGGATCCAAGGATAGTATCATGTCAATCTCTGAACGAATGAGCGGCATGAACAATAGGATAATTCCTGTGAGCGCGGCAATCATCATGATTAAAGTGATGAGCGCTCCTACCCATCGAGGAAGTTTGAACTTCCCAATTTTAAATTTTTCCCATTGGTCCACAATGGGATCTCCAATGAAACCCACCACAGCGGCCAAAACCACAAAGAGTAAAATTTTTCGGAACAAATAAATCAGCCCCAAAGCGGCAGCAATCAAAATGATCCAAAGCCAAAAGTTTTTTTCCTTGTTCATGTATTTGAGGGAAATTGAAGTTGCAAGGTAGTGGCTTTGCCTCTTTCTACCGCGTTGTCATAAGCATGCATGTCCAAGATGGCCAAAGTGCACGGCTCAAAGGCCATCCATTCATTGGTTAAGTAATGATATACCTCGCTGATTCCTGGGTTGTGCGCAAAAACAACTAAGTGTTCGCAATCACCGTGGTCTTGAATCACTGCTAAAATGGTTTCGCAATCCGCATTGTACAAATCTTTCACCGTTTCTGATTTCAGATGAGGTTGTTTTTTAAGCCAATGTTCCGCTGTTTCTTGGGTTCTGCGTGCTGGACTGATGAGCAAAACAGCATCGTCAGGCAAAGGGAAATGACCACTCTGAATGTGCGCCTCATCGTGACCTCGGCTGGAGAGTACACGGTACAGATCAGCGGCATTGATTCCGCCTTCAGCATGGGCATGTCGAACGAGGGTAAGGGTTTTCACTGAAACGAAAATACGAGGTTTGAACAAAGATTGGGTTTAAATTGTACATTAGCTGTATGGAAAATGTGGTACAATATCTGACGGAGTGCGATCCAGTGTGGGCCGCCTTCTTGGCCACTACCTTTACATGGTTGGTCACTGCAGCTGGAGCGGGTTTGGTTTTTTTGTTCAAACAGTTGCACCGCAAGTGGCTCGATGGCATGTTGGGCTTTACGGGTGGGGTCATGATTGCGGCGAGTTTTTGG
>JACCDI010899284.1_pt1 | contig 17219 bp, 15 predicted proteins | sample 7442791 | NCBI WGS metagenome assembly JACCDI01 (sample SAMN15323434, study PRJNA562643) | freshwater metagenome | isolation source: river surface water | place: USA:Blue River Watershed | collected 2017-08-15 | reverse complement strand
GGCATCGCGGATGATTCCAAGGTGATCCTCTACATGGGTAGCTTTTTCTACTTTTCTGGCTTGCCGCAGCTCATTGATGAGTTTGCGACAGCTAGGGGCTCTGACCACTTGCTAGTTCTAGTTGGCGGTGGAGAGCAAGATGAAGAACTCAGGGGCCAGGTCGCACGCCTTGGCCTGAAAGACAAGGTCTTGTTTACCGGATTTATTGGATTCGATGAGCTTCCCGGCTACCTCGCCGCCGCGGATGTAGCCGTCAATCCAATGCAGGCTTCTTTGGTTTCAAACGCAGCTTTCCCTAACAAAGTAATTCAATATCTGGCCACTGGCCTCGCGGTTGCCACAACCAGACTCAAGGGACTGGAGCTGACCTTTGGGGAAGTTGCCGGCATTCGCTATTCCGAGAAGCCTGAGACGGTTATGCGTGACGCACTCGAATTGGCATCCAGCAAGGACTTAGCGGCACTTGGCAAGGGGAATCAGGCCCTAGTTGCTGAAAAGTTTTCTAAGGTTGAGGCTGTGAAATCATTCGAGAAGCGACTGCGTGAGGTGGTTGGTCAAAATGACTAAAGTTTTAGTCCTCGGCGCCACAGGAATGCTGGGGTCGGCAGTTGCGAAGGCATTTGCTGGTTCTAAGTTTGAGCTTCTGACGGCTTCTAGAAGTTCAGGACTTCGATTCGATGCTGAAAGCCTTGAGGTTGGGCCACTTTTCAAGTCCGCCGAACTTTCATCTGGGGACTTCGTGATCAATTGCGTGGGTCTCACAAAGTCACGCATCGATGAGACTTCTCTGGCGTCTAGATCAAGCGCTGTGAGGCTCAATGTCGATTTCCCCGCTGAATTAGCTCGCGCTGCTGAGGAATCTGGGGTGAAGGTGATTCAGGTTGCGACAGACTGCGTCTTCAGTGGCCAGGCAGGAAGCTATACCGAATCATCACCACACGACCCCTTGGACGTCTACGGCAAGACCAAGAGTCTGGGGGAGGTCCCATCAGCCAACGTGATGCATCTTCGTTGCTCACTTATCGGGCCAGAGCTCGGGAGAAACTCGCTTTTCTTCGAGTGGGTGCGACAACAGCCCAGCGGTGCTCAAATCTCGGGATACACCGACCATCTTTGGAATGGGCTGACTTCGAAGGCTTTTGGAGAAATTGCTCTTGGAATCATTCAGAACGATTTGTTCAAGGCGGGGGTTCAACATTTGGTTCCTGCTGACCGGGTAACGAAGGACGAGTTAGTGCGGATGGAGTTAGCGCTGCTTGGAAGAGACGATGTATCAGTCACGAGCACAGCCTCTCGATACTCGGTAGATCGCACCTTGGCCACCGAAAACTACGAATTCAATCAAGCCCTATTCGAAGAGGCTGGTTATTCGGCACTTCCGACAATCAGTCAGATGGTCCGCGAAATCTGCGCAGACCTGCCAGACTAGAGGGGTTAGAGGTGACAAATGGTTCGTAAAATCAAGGACTCCACGGTAGTTATTACCGGCGGCACCGGCTCATTCGGCTCGACGATGGCAAAGTATTTGCTAACGAAAGATGTTGGCGAGATCAGAATCTTCAGCCGTGATGAGGCTAAGCAGGATGCCATGCGTCACGCGGTTGGCGACTCGCGAGTCAGGTTCTTTATTGGAGACACCAGGGACCCAGAATCAGTAGAACGCGTGGTCCGCGGTTCTGACCTAATCTTCCACGCTGCGGCTTTAAAGCAAGTTCCCTCGGCTGAGTTCTTCCCACTAGAGGCTGTAAAGACCAACATCAATGGCTCCGCTAACGTGCTGCGCTCCGCGGTTGAGAACGAAGTAAAAGGCGTTGTTTGCCTGAGCACCGACAAGGCTGTCTATCCAATTAATGCCATGGGTATGTCCAAGGCGTTGATGGAGAAGACTGCTCAGGCATTTGCCCGGGATTACCAAGACTCAAAAACAACTATTGCCGTTACCAGATACGGGAACGTGATGTACTCGCGAGGATCTGTGATTCCGCTTTTTATCTCCCAAATCAAATCTGGTAAGCCAATTACCATTACCGACCCAACCATGACCAGGTTCTTGATGTCTCTTGCTGAGTCGGTGGATCTTGTGGAGTATGCCTTTGAGAACGCCACTACTGGAGACCTGTTCGTTCGCAAAGCTCCAGCCTCCACAATCGAAGACCTAGCGCTGGCACTAATCGAGATGTTTGGTGGGTCTAAGGGTCAAATCCAAAACATAGGTTTCCGCCACGGGGAGAAGCTCTACGAATCGCTGCTCAGCACTGAGGAGCGCGTCAAAGCTGATGACCAAGGTGATTACTTCCGAGTGCCGCTGGACGCCAGGGACCTTAATTACTCGGTTTACTTTGAGCAGGGGGAGTCAAGGCCAGAGAGTCTTGAGGCGTACACCTCTCACAACACAGAGAGATTAAATGTTGAAGGAGTCAAGAAGTTACTTCTGACTATCCCTGAAGTTAAGTTGGAGCTCGGGCTATGAACAAGCTAAAAGTTGTAACCATCGTTGGCACTCGACCGGAGATTATTCGTCTATCGATGTTGATTCCCAAGCTCGATAAGTACACCGATCACGTTTTTGTTCACACTGGGCAAAACAGCGATCCAAAGTTGAACGAGGTCTTTTTCCAGGACCTAGAGCTTAGGCAGCCGGACTACTACTTGAACGTCGACACCAGTTCAATGGGTGCGGTGATGGGCGACACCATGCGCAAAGCAGAAGAGGTTTTCCTAAAGGAAAAGCCTGACGCTGTCATGATTCTTGGTGACACCAATTCAGCTATTGCTGCCGTGGTAGCGGAACGCATGCACATCCCCGTTTATCACATGGAAGCGGGAAACCGTTCTTTCGACAACAATGTGCCAGAAGAGCTCAACCGGAAGATGGTTGACCATGTTGCCAGTTTCAACCTTCCTTACAACGATTACTCAATGCGCAATCTTTTGAATGAGGGGATTCACCCCAGAAGAATTCAAAAGACCGGCTCGCCAATCGCTGAGATTTATGGTGCTTACAAGAGCAAGATTGAGGCATCATCCATCTTGGAGGACGTCAAGCTTGCCAAGGATGGATACTTCTTGGTGAGCATTCACCGTCAGGAAAACGTTGACTTACCCGCTCGTCTAGAGCTGGTCTTGGATTGCCTACGGGCCATTCGTGATCATTTTGGACTCCCGGTTCTTGTATCGACACATCCGCGAACTAAGGTTCGTCTAGCGAACCTCTCGCAAGAGAACCTAGAGGGAATTGTGTTCCACGAACCATTTGGCTACCTGGACTACAACAAACTTCAGGCAAATGCGTTTTGCGTCGTTTCGGACTCCGGAACCATTAGTGAAGAGGCTTCAATTGTTGGCTTCCCTGCCGTTTCAATTCGGGACTCTATAGAGCGCCCGGAGGCTCTAGAGACTGGTGGGATGGTTCTCACTGGGTTGAATGTCCCAAACCTAATCCAGTCTGTTGAGCTCGCTCGCGACCAAAGGGCGAGTTCAACAATGCCTGACGGTTATGAAGTCACTGATTTCTCAGATCGAGTTGCCAAATTCGTCATTTCAACGGCAAGGCTGCATCACGGTTGGGCCGGTCTACGAAAGTGAGTGTGATATCCCCTGTCTGATTCTCGTGGCCTTGATCGGCATGTCGGATTAATAACAAGGGAATCCAAGGCTGGTTTCTTTTCTGATTTTTTTTGGGCAGTGGGAGGCCTAAAAAAGGCAGAGGAACTGGATCTCCTGCCTTACATTCAGTTTGGGCCAGGAGACGTTGGCAAATTCAGAGCATTCCCATCCTCAGTGTCTTGGTCTTGGCAGGATTTCTTTACCCAACCCGAATTACCTAAAGGTGCCGAGGAAGGTGACTTGAGGGTTTTAGGTGGCCTGATGCACCCTTGGCCAAATATCTTCGATGTTGAACCAAATGAGCTAAGAGAAATTTTCGAGAGACACTGTTCACTGAAGTCGGCGCACAAGGAAACGATCCTCAATAACTCGCCAGGGCAATTTTCAATTCCGACTCTCGGGGTTCACTTTCGCGCGGGAGACATGAGGTGGTATGCCTTGCACCCAACCCCGCCCTCAGAAGGACACATGATCCGCGCAATAAAGCGTGAACTTAGTACAGGTGACTACAAACAGGTCTTCATAGCGAGCGAAAGCAGACAATTTATAAAAAAAGCTGAACGCGCTTTATCTGATCAAGTGGCAGTAGTGTCAGGTTACTCCGGAGACCTTAATCGAGCAATCGATTCAGGTCACAGTCCCATCTTGAGGGTTATCGCTGATGCACATTACCTAGGTAGTTGCAAAACGGTTATTCATTCGCGCTCGAATGTTGCCTGGGCGGCGTTCGTATTCAACTCTGGTTCTCTAGAAAAATCTTTAGAACTTGACCTGGGCACCAATCCATCATTCGCCCCTTGGTCGATCATTAGATCATTCGCGTTTTTTCACATCGTGGCGTTGTTCAAAGAAAGAAAAGCAAAAGTGATAACGCGGATACTCTAGGAGCAACTAGTTTATGAATCTCTTCAAGGCGGTCTCGAGTAACTCAAATTCATGGTTCATCTCGTAGTGGTGATTTCCTATGAATAGGCCTTCATCGTGGACCAGATCTGCGTTCCTTAGTTCCTCAAAGGCAACATGCGGAAGGTGCTTGAGCACAGGGTTCTTAGTGAAGTTGCCAGCCACAATTGGCCGAACTGCGATGGATTGAGCCTTGAGAGCGCTGACAAGATCAGCACGTCGTCCCTTGTGCCTTCCCGTAAGCAAAAGGGAGAAGCCAAACCAGGAGCTCTCCCCGAGCTCTCTCTGAATTTGGATTTCTGGGAACTTCTGCATCAGGTTGATGAACTTGAGCGCATTAGCTCTGCGCCCTGAGACTATGGAGTTCAACTTTTTGAGTTGCTCTGAACCGATAGCACCCTCTAGTTCCAACGGCCTGAGGTTATAGCCGGGAAGCACAAACCTAAACAGATCCTCAAAATCGTCGCCAGTCTTGTCGTGAACAAAGTTCTCACTAGGCAATTCACGCGTCCAACCGTGGGCCCTCAGGCTTGTCATTACCTGCTTCAATTCAAGTGAATTGGTTACAGACACTCCACCTTCCATGGTGGAGATGTGGTGGCTGAAGAACGAGCTGAAGGTGCCGATTTCCCCAAAGGTTCCAGCAAGTTTGCCTTCATAGGTGGCTCCCATGGACTCGCAATTATCCTCAATCATGAATAGCGAGTGCTGGTCAGCGAGCTGCCTGATCTCCTTCAACTCTGAAGGGTTGCCAAGGAGATTCACTACAACAATTCCGGCTGTTTTGGAGGAGACTGCGGCGGAGATTGACTCAACGGAAGCGTTCAGAGTTTCAAGGTCAACATCCACAAACTTCAGCTTGAAGCCCATTTGAGTGATTGGGTAATAGGTCGTGCTCCAGGAAACCGCTGGCACGATGACTTCGTCGCGACCGTCAGTTGGATTCAGTGACGAATAACGAATCGCCGCTAACGCCAATAGGTTCGCAGAGCTTCCGGAATTAGACATAACTGCAAAACCCGAACCAAAATGCGAAGCAAACTGACCCTCAAACGCAGCGACCTTTTTACCCATGGTGAAGTTCCCGCTTGCAATGACTTCCTGCATTGCAGAGTATTCTTTTTCGTCCCAGGTGGTAGTTGCTAGTGGGTAATCTCTCATGGCCTTATCTCTCCTTCGAGTTAGCCAAGAACCATTGATAAGTCTTAGCGATTCCTGTTTTCAAATCGGTTTTTGGACTCCAGCCAAATGACTGCCTAGCCAATGTTGAGTCCATCAGCTTTGATTGCATACCTTCAGGTTTGGTAAGGTCATGCCTAAGCTCCGCCGAAACACCAAGAGAGTCCAAGGCTGTTTGATAAAACTCGTTGATGCTGTAATCAACACCAATACCCACGTTTAGCACAGGTGGTAATTCGTTCAGGCTCGACGCCCTACCCGCGAGCCACTCTGAGAGGTCCTCGATGTAAGTGAACTCTCTCCGAGCGTTTCCCGATCCCCAAACGTCAATCTCACTCGAGCCATTCACCTTTGCCTCATGAACCTTGCGGATTACCGATGCAAGAAGATGGCTGCTGCCAGGATTGAAGTTGTCACCAGGGCCGTAAAGGTTCGATGGAATGATTGTTTTATAGCTCACACCATGCGACTTGGAAGCGTATTCGCAGAGCTTTGAGCCAGCAATCTTTGCAATCGCATACCCCTCGTTGGTCGGTTCAAGCGGGGCTTGCAGAATGTCACTCTCAACTAAAGGTTGCCTGTAATCCCTTGGGTACATGCAGCTACTGCCGATGTATAGCAGGTTCTCAACACCGTTGGCAAGACTTGTCGTGATGATGTTCGAATCCATCTGCAGATTATCCGCCAAGAACTCAAACGGGTGCGAGATGTTCGCTTGAATGCCGCCAACCTTGGCAGCGGCATGAATTACCAGATCAGGGGAGAAATGCCTTAATTGCTTTTCGAAGTCGGTCTTGTTTCTTAGGTCAAGGTCATAGCGGGTAAGTGGCAAAACCTCATGGTTTTCCAATGCCTCAAAAGTCCTTACAAGCGCGGAACCCAGCATTCCCGCCGCACCGGTGATTAGAACCTTCATTGATCTTTAGCTTCCCCAGAAATGGCAGATTTGTATTGTAAGTTTAGGTGTTGGAACGAGGAATAAGCGTGAAAAAAGCCTTCATAACTGGAATTACTGGACAAGACGGATCGTACTTAGCCGAGTTCTTGCTGCACAAGGGTTACGAGGTGCACGGCCTAATCCGACGCGCCTCTACATTTAACACCCATCGCATCGATCACCTATTCCAAGACCCTCACGTCGCTGGTTCGAGACTCCACCTTCACTACGGAGATCTTTCAGATGGCTCGCGACTGACAACACTGTTATCAACAATTCGCCCAGATGAGGTTTATCACCTAGCTGCCCAGTCTCATGTGCGCGTTTCATTTGACGAGCCAGAGCACACCGGAGACGTCACCGGTTTGGCAACCACTAGGTTGCTAGAAGCAATTCGCCTAGTTTCGCCTGCGTCAAAGTTTTACCAAGCGTCTAGTTCTGAAATGTTTGGCGCTACACCGCCACCGCAAAACGAAGAAACTCCGTTTTACCCCCGGAGTCCTTACGGTGCTGCGAAGGTTTACTCGTACTGGATGACAAGAAACTATCGCGAGGCATATGGCATTTTCGCGTGCAACGGCATCCTTTTCAATCACGAGTCCCCTCGTCGTGGAGAAACATTCGTCACCAGAAAGATCACACGAGCCGCCGCTCGGATCAAGCTCGGTATGCAGGACAAGTTGTTTCTTGGAAATTTGGATGCAGTTCGCGACTGGGGATATGCTCCGGAATATGTTGAAGCCCAATGGCTTATGCTCCAGGCGGATGAGCCCGATGACTATGTAGTGGCAACCAGTACGGCTGCAACAGTTGCCGACTTCCTCTCAGCTTCGTTTGGCGCTCTAGATTTGGACTGGCGTAATCACGTGGAGTTCGATCCAAGATATTTAAGACCAACTGAGGTTGATTCTCTTATCGGAAGTTATAGCAAAGCAAAGAGGGCTCTCGGCTGGGAACCCAGCGTTTTATCGGCAGAGCTGGCTGAGATGATGGTGTCTCGTGACCTGCAAATCCTCAGCAAGTCACTGGTTCCAAACGAAGAAATCTTCTGGCGTTATTAGGAGTTCTTCACCATAGCGCGAACTTGTCAACTGGGTCAGTCTCTCGCTATAGAACGGCTAAGTGGGATATGAAAAATCGTGCGAGATTCCGAAATTAACTGCCTACTGAACCAATTACGTTCAATCGAAGGGCCAGTAACTCCTGATGGACTTTTTCCCAGTATCCCTCCAGGGACCAAGCGTTCGGGTCGACAGCGCTTATCCAATTTGCGCAGGCTTCAGCCCAAGTTTCGAAGTCCATTTCGAGAGCTTTACAAATGCCATCCTGAATGGCTTCTAGATTGGGTTCAACGTGGATTACCAAATCTTCTGGGATGCCAAAATCAACAGGACTAGGGCCTACATAGACCGGTATTGAGCCTGCCGAGAGAGCTTCGAGTAGCTTCTCCGACATGAATTCGGCAGAATTTTCGATAACTATCGACACTTTGTATTTGGAGTTGACCACCAACTTGTCTCCAATCGGACCGAGATTTGATGGCGAATCGGACATGAATTGAGCAATGCGTTTAGGCTTTGGTATTTGAAGAGCAATGAAGCAATTGTAGATTTCAAAACAAGCCTGTTTGAGTTTCACGATTTTGCCTGCGTCCCATCCTTGGCCGTAAAGATCAATAAGCGGGCTTGACTGAACAACTGCGCGTCGGAGCGAGTAGAGCTCTCCATCAATTAGGCTCATCTTGTTCGAGGCAATTAGGCAAGCTCTTGGAAGCTTAGGCTTTTTTGAAAAATCAAAGAACTTGTTTAGGTAAAGTGCGGGCCAAGGGTGTCCGTGTTCACCGGCTCGACCAAGTTCAATGAATCGAGCAAATCTCTTCTCGTAAAACTCCCTCCTGTGAAATGGCCTTACCACAGAAGGCTCTTGCACCAGAGCCAATCCTCTATGTTTCGAATTACTGGATACCTTGGGAAGATGAAATGAAGTGACCGGAATTTCAACGGCGCATATAACTTCTGCATCCGCCGGGGAGTCTATAAAGTCCCAGCCTTTACTTCTGAGAAAACGGGCAAGACTGAGTGAACTTTCATTGTGAACACTCGAGAACGCGTGTGGTCCAGTCATGTGGAGTTTCATGATCTACATCGATAGAAATTGCTCAATTTGGGCGGTCATCCTGTCCCTAGTTAGAGGTTCATCAAGAGAATCAAGTGACCACTGCACAGCTGCGTCGAAGCTCAATTTGTCCTGCCAGCCAAGTAAAGTTCGAGCCTTAGTGGAATCTAGTGTCAAGAACACTGTTTCTTTGAGCATTCCGGATTTAACTGCGATTTCAAGCCCAGGCAAAAGCTGACTAGCGGAGGCAAGAACCTCAGTGACAGACTTGTATCCGACCGGCTCTGGTCCAAAATTGAGGATGAGCGCTCCATTGCCAAATGCGGAACGACTTGCGAGATGCTCAACTGTTAGAACATATCCGTAAACGCAATCTAAAACATGTTGCCATGGGCGCACGGACTCGGGATTGCGAATTATCAGCGCCTTGGACTCTCGAATGCTGCGAGAGATGTCTGGAATGAGGCGATTCGCACTCACGTCCCCAAGCCCAATCACATTGCCAGCTCGAGCTACACCCACGTTAAAGCCACAGTTCAAATTGCCGTAAGTCTGGGCAAGTAGGTCAGCCATCGCCTTGGATGAGCTATAAGGGTCGTAACCACCCAAAATGTCTTCTTCGAGGTAACTTCCAACCCCAGTGTCCTTGTAAACCTTGTCCGTCGTGACAACTAAAACCGCCCTCACAGAGCTAACAGACCTGCAGGCCTCAAGAAGATTGAGTGTCCCATTGACGTTGGTCTCGAAAGTTCCTCTCGGATTTTCGTAACCTTCAATTACAAGAGGTTGAGCCGCCAAGTGGATAACTGCGTCAGGTCTAATTTGATGTAAGGCTCGATTCAATTCAGAAGAATCTCGAATGTCACCTATCACGTGATGCCGAAAGACTGACTCTAAGCCGGCGGTGGCAAATGCACCTCCGAGGGCGGGCGCTAGGGAATATCCCGATACTTCGTGCCCAAGTTTCAAAAGAAGCATTGAGATCCAAGAACCTTTGAACCCTGTATGTCCTGTGATGAGAAAGTGCATTTTTTTAGGCCTTTACGAAATCGTGAACCACTTCGCTCACGTAGCTCAACATCTCCTCCGTTAGCCCCGGATAGACCCCAAGCCAGAAGGTGTTCGTCATAACCAAATCAGAGTTCTTTAGATCACCAATTACCCTGTGTTCGATGTTTCTATAAGCAGGCTGCTTCAGAAGATTGCCAGCGAAAAGTAGGCGAGTGCCGATTTTCTTCTCATCCAAGTGACGCAATAACTTAGTTCTGTCGATTCCGCTCTCAGGCTTGATAGTGATCGGGAAGCCAAACCAGGAGGGGTCTGAGTTCGGTGTTGCTTCTGGCATCACAAAATCCTGTACGTCGGACAAGGCGGCCTTCAGGTATTTGAAGTTAGCCTTGCGAGCAGCCACAAACTTATCTAGCTTCCTTAGTTGCGATACGCCCAGGGCAGCCTGCATATCGGTTGCCTTTAGGTTGTATCCAATGTGGCTGTAGATGTACTTGTGGTCGTAACCGAAAGGTAGGTCACCGAGTTGCCACTCGAAACGCTTGTGGCAAGTGTTGTCGTGACCGGTAGCGCAATAGCAGTCTCGCCCCCAGTCTCTGAATGATTCGACTTGCTTTTTAACCAATGGGCTGTTTACAAAAACAGCGCCACCCTCACCAGTTGTGATGTGGTGGGCTGGATAAAAACTAACGGTCGCCGTATCGCCAAAGCTTCCTGTCCTCTTACCGTCATAGGTGCTTCCTAAGGCATCACAGGAGTCCTCAACCAGCCAAAGATCATGTTCCTTACAAATTGCTTTGATGGCAGCAACGTCAAAGGGGTTTCCAAGCGTGTGCGCCATCATGATGGCTCGGGTCTTGGGGGAGATGGCCTCGCGGATTTGATCGATGATGACGTCGTAGGTGCCGATTTCCACATCAACAAAGACAGGGATCAGCCCATTCTGGATGATGGGATTGACCGTTGTAGGGAATCCCGCCGCAACGGTGATTACCTCGTCACCGGGCTTTAAAGCCCTTTTCCCGAGTTTCGGGCTGGTTAGTCCAGAGAGGGCAACTAGGTTTGCGCTGGATCCAGAGTTGACAAACAACGCATTGCGAACGCCGACGTAACGAGCCAGACCGCGTTCAAACTCTTCGTGGAATCTTCCCGCAGTTAGCCAACCATCCAAAGACGACTCAACAAGCGCAACGTAGTCATCTGCATCTAGAACTTTCCCAGAGACTGGAACGTTGGATTCCCCTGCCACGAATGGCTTTGGAGCGAGGTCTTCGAAAGTGCTTCGTACATCGCTAAGGATCTTTTCAAATTGCACTCTGATACCTCTGGGTGGCTACAAATAAAAGCGGAACTCAATACTACGATGGTATGGACCACGACTAGGGGGCATTCCATTGAAGGCAGTTATTTTGGCCGGTGGGCTCGGAACGCGGATGCGCGAAGAAACTGAGTTCAAGCCCAAGCCGATGGTTGAGGTTGGTGGAAAACCAGTCCTCTGGCATATCATGAAAATTTTGGGCCACCAAGGCATTAGCGATTTCATCATCTGTTCTGGCTACAAGGGTGAGGTTATAAAGCGCTACTTCTACGACTACGGAGCAATGAGCCAGGACTTCACGGTCACACTGGGCCGTCAGGATCAAGTGGAATTCCACGGCGACCATTCAGAGTTTGGATGGAAGGTTACCGTAGCCGACACAGGCCCATATACGTTGACCGGCGGTCGAATTAAGTACATCGAAAAGTATCTTGATGGAGAAGACTTCCTGATCACCTATGGAGACGGAATCGCAAATGTTGATTTGAAGGCACTTCTTTCTAGACACGAAGAACTGGGCGTTGATTTGACGTTAACTACTACCCAACCTCAGAGCAGGTTTGGCGTGGTTGAAATTGGTGAAAACGGGAAGGTGTCTCGGTTTCTCGAAAAACCCCCAGGAAACGAAATAATCAACATTGGTTACATGATTGCCAAGCACGCCATCTTTAAGTATCTAAAGGACGATGGCCCTCTCGAGGAGAATCCGCTGAGGGAGCTTGCCGCTGCCGGCCAGCTCGGGGCATACAGGCATTCTGGGTTCTGGCAACCAATGGATACCGTGAGAGAGGCGGAACTTCTCAACTCAATTTGGAGTAAAGGCTCTGCGCCTTGGAAAATTTGGTAAGGCAAAAGATGGAAATTCAACAAAAGTCAAACTTCTCGGCTGAGGCGCTTTTTCTGGGACAGTTGCTTCTCAGGGAAGGCAACCTGGCAGATGCCATCTTGGACCCTAGCGGAGCGACCGTCGGGTTCATCTCACCGATCACAGGCGCTGATTTAGACAATCACCACCTGATCCAACTGCTCACCGAGTGGCGGAACCAAAATCAATTCGCCTACCCTTCGCGATTTGAGGCAACCGCCGAGTCCACCAAAAAGTGGCTCACTTCTCTTTTGGCCAGCGGTGGACGAATTTTGTTTAAGTTGATGGATCCCTCAATGCAGTTGATGGGCCACATTGGTCTAGCTTGGAATGAAAAGCAGTCTCGATTAGAGCTCGACAGCGTCCAGCGTGGAACATCCGGAATGCCTGGGTTTATGGGTCTGGCAGTTGAGTGGATCGAAGCATATGCCCAAAAGGAGTTCAATTCCCAGGAGCTTCACCTGAGAGTTCTAGGCTCGAATAGTCGAGCAGTTGCCTTCTATGAGCGCCTTGGATATCACGTCATCTCGCGTGAAGATATCACGATCATTGATGCGAGAAACGCCGATGCCTCTCACCAAGACGTCTTTCTCAGCATGGTCAAGGACCTTGAGTCTGGAATCAAGCCAAAAAAGGAAATATTGACTGCCGGTCCGTCAATTGGATATAGGGAGCGGTCCTACACTGCGGACGCCGTGAAAAACGGCTGGAATCAAAATCACTCCGACTATCTTCGCAAGCTTCAGGACAGCTTCGCAGTCTTTGTGGGCTCCAAGCATGCCCTAGCAACGAGCAGTTGTACTGGTGCTCTTCATCTTGCCTTGGCAGCCGTCGGAGTAGGTCCTGGCGACGAGGTTATCGTGCCGGCGATCACATGGGTTGCGACAGCCTCAGCCGTCGCATATACGGGCGCTACTCCTGTGTTTGCTGACGTCGACCCTCATACTTGGACCCTCGACCCGAAGTCGGTTAGGTCGAAGTTTTCTCCTAAGACGCGGGCTATCGTGGCAGTCCACCTTTACGGCTTCTTGGCAGACGTTTCTGAATTGAGAGCCTTGGCAGACGAGCGAGGCTTGTTTCTTGTGGAGGATGCCGCTCCAGCGATCGGAGCCACTCTGGGCGAGCGAAAAGCTGGAACATTCGGGCACATTGGCTGCTACAGCTTCCAAGGCGCCAAACTCTTAGTGTCTGGTGAGGGTGGAATGCTGGTAACTGATTCTCCAGAGCTGTTTGCGAAAGCTGTCAAGTTCCAAGAGCACGGAAGAAAGCCCGGCACATTTTGGATCGAAGAGCTCGGCTACAAGTACAAAATGTCTAACCTAACCGCTGCACTAGCACTTGGACAGCTTGAGAGAGCCCTACCTCAGATCGAGAAGAAACGTTTGATTTCCTCTTGGTATCGCGAATCGCTTCAAGGTGTGTCTGGAATTGACTTTCAACATGAGTTGGCGAATTCAGAATCAATTCATTGGATGACTTCAATTGTGCTTTCAGGAGACAAAGCTGGCCAGCGCGAAGACCTCACTCAATTCTTGCGGTCCGAGGGTATTGATACCAGACCAGTCTTCCCGAACATTTCCAAATTCACTTTTTGGGAGAGAAGCGGGGGAGACTTCCCGGCATCCGACGCTATTGCGGATAACGGAATTAACCTACCTAGCGGAGTTGGGCTGACCAGGGCTGATGTCGAGCATGTGGCGAATTCAATCCGAAGATTCTTCAATGCCTAAAGTTCTAGAAGTCGCAAAGCTCGCCAGGGAGTTAATTCTCGAAACGTCCGCCCGTACGAGCACTCCCCACTTGTCTTCTTCCCTTTCGGTGGTTGATTTGTTGGTGACCTTGGGGTTTTTGGAGAACGATACGGAGCCGACTCGAGATGTCTACCTCTCCAAGGGGCATGCGGCACTTGCTATGTATAGCTCTTTAGTCGCCTTGGGCAAGTTGCCGCGCGAAGTTATGGACCTGTACTGCGCGGACGGAAGCGTATTCGAGGGCCACGTCAACTCGCGGATACCAGGCATCCCACTGTCTACCGGCTCACTCGGCCACGCAGCGCCTTTTGCCGCAGGCCGGGCTATGGGCGACCTCGTACTTGAGGGTCTAAAGCAGCACTGGGTGGTGCTATCCGATGGTGAACTTGACGAAGGAAGCAATTGGGAGGCAATGCTGATTGCGTCGCACAGGCGACTGTCGAACTTCCACATTGCCATCGACCGCAATCGAATTCAATCCCTGGGTTCAACGGAAGAAACGTCCGCACTTGAACCGCTGGCTGACAAGTTGCAGTCATTTGGATTTGCCGTGGAAGAGCTGGACGGACACGATCATGAGGCCATATCTAGGCACATCGTTTGGGCGGAATCCTGCGGAATGCCTACCGCGTTAATTGCGAACACAATCAAGGGTAAAGGTGTCAAGGACATCGAGGACAATGCGGTTCTTTATCACTACAAGCCTGCAAACAGTGATCACCTATTAGCTTTTCGGTCTTCGAGCGGGTATCAATCAAAATGAGAAAACACTTTATTGAGCAGATAACCAAGCGCGCACGAATTGATGAGAGAGTCTTCCTCTTGATAGGTGACTTGGGATACTCAGTCGTAGAAGTCTTTGAGAGAGAGTTTCCTAATAGATTCGCGAATGTTGGAGTAAGCGAGCAGGCTGGCATGGGAATTGCCGCGGGGTTGGCCAAGTCTCATTTACCGATTTTCTACTCGATTGCAAACTTTCCATCTTTTAGGTGCCTGGAGCAAATTCGCAACGATGTCGCCCACGAGGGAAACCCTGTGATGATTGTTTCCCTGGGTGCCGGATTCGCTTATGGAACCGCCGGTTATTCTCACCATGCGATAGAGGACGCCGCTGCGGTTGGCGCGATTTTTGGAATGTCAGTATTCACGCCAGCTTGCGTTCATGAGCTTGACTCAGTGCTAGAGGGTTACTGGCAGAATCCGCGGCCGATTTACCTGCGGCTGGGCAGCGCAGAAGTTTGCGAGGGGTGCTTGCCAAGCGCTGAAAACGGATTGATCGATAGCCTTCCAACTAGCAAGAGCACCGAAGCCTCTACCGTTTTCGTAACTCACGGCGAAATCGGATATTTGGTGGCCAAAGGGCTTGAGCAAACCTCTTTGAGCTATCAGATTCTCTCTGTTTCAGACTTCAATTTTTCATCCGATGCTGTACTGGACATTGTCGCTTCGTTTAAGAACGTAGTCACAGTAGAAGAACACTCGCGAGACTTTGGATTCGGCGCTCGCTTGAGGGCGAAGCTGAGTAACTCGAAGTTTGACCATTTCGAAATCATGGGGGTCCCGAACCTAGATTTTCACATAGGCGGAAAGAGGCAGTTTCACCTTCAAAGGTCAGGTTTGACGGAATCTGATTTTCTGAGGGTTTTGGAGAAGCTCCAATAATGCCAAAAGTCGCTTTTGCCCTCGATCTCCTTCCTAGGACAGTTGAGGTCTTGTCCGCTCGTGATTCGGTCAATTCGGCCGAGTTGACTGTGTTTTTGGGCATTTACAACGCCAAGCCATTCATGGCCGATTTATTGACCAGTATTCGAAACCAGACCTGGACTAGCCATGTCAACTTGCTGATTGTCGACAACGATTCAACGGATGACTCGTTGAGAATCCTCCTGGAGTCCCTTCCAGAAATGGATTGCCAGATCACGATTGTCCGCAATCTAACAAACGTCGGCGCACTGGGCAGTCTTTATCGAAATGCGGATTTAGTTGAGACCGAGTGGCTCACCTTTATGCATCAGGACGACGTATATCTGCCCAACTTCCTGGATTCTTGCCTTCGTGAGGCTAGGGCTGCCGCAGCTGAAAAGATCAGCACAATCTCCTTTGATTACCTCACCGTAGAAGGCGACGCGAAACCTGACCACGTCCCAAATCCAACTTGGTTCGCAAAGGGTGCCCCCGGCTACAGGGTGTTTCAAGAAAGCCTGGCCAACCACTCAATCCCATGGCCATGCTCCGTTTTTAGAACCAATTACCTCCTGGAAGAACCCGTGCCATTTCACTCCGCGGCCTTCCTTGACACAGAGGTCGCCCTAAATCATGCTGGCGACGGGGCAAGTAGGTACGTTGCTGAGGTCGTCATGAACTATCGAATCCATGGCGAGAGCGGATCCCATAGCCTCCCAACGGCGGAAGCGGAAATCCTTAGGTGTTCAAGCATGCTCAGAGTGTTCAACTCTGATGATTTTCATGACCTAGTTCGCACCGTGCCGTTGGACGCGCAAGAGGAATGGGCAGTTTCGTTGGTTGAATCAACACTCAACTACGTGCGATCAGAGCGATTGAAAGATTTGATGGTCATCTCACTCCTAGAGTCAATCGTCTTTGCGTTGAATTACATGAACCATCAGGTGAATCAACTTCTCGCCGCAGAGCTTTCTCGAATTGGAGCTAAAGGGGCAAGTTCGATCGTGATGGGAATTCGCAGCTCAGCTCACCATGAGATCCCAAAATCGAAGTTCATTCAAGAAGCCGGATCCCACGTTCAAGAGCTGTCCAGCAAGCCAGATGCGAATTGGGCGCGAAAAATAGCCATGAAACTACCTAGAACCCTGCTTCGACTTTTATTCAGAGTTGCACCCAAGAAATTCATTCCACATCCTTGGTCGCAATACAAATAAGGCTCCTCTGATTTTTCATCTCAAACGGTGCCCCTAACCAAAAACTTGATGGCCATTTTTCTCAACACAAACACTGACCAATCTCGAATCCCCAGTAAACTCGTAGCAAGATGACATACGTAATCGCCCTTCCTTGTGTCGATGTAAAGGACAAAGCCTGCATCGACGAATGCCCTGTGGACTGTATCTATGAGGGCGACCGCATGCTTTACATCCACCCTGATGAGTGTGTTGACTGCGGTGCTTGCGAGCCAGTTTGCCCAGTGGAAGCCATCTATTACGAAGATGACCTGCCTGGCGAGTGGAGTGAGTACTACAAGGCAAACGTTGACTTTTTCTCCGAGATTGGTTCCCCTGGCGGTGCTGCCAAAGTCGGACCAGTTCCTGGAGACCACCCAATAATTGCCGCTCTGCCACCTCAGGGCGAATAGTGTTCCAAGGCTTGCCGGAGTATCCCTGGCAAAAGCTAAAGCCTTATCGAGAGACTGCGGCTTCGTACTCTCATGGCGCCATTGATCTCTCGGTCGGCAACCCGATTGACCCAACACCGGCCGTAATCCAAGCAGCGCTTGACGCCGCCTCTGACTCACCTGGCTACCCAACCACCTGGGGTGAAGTCTCCGCGAGAACAGCAGTTTGC
>JACCDI011142144.1_pt1 | contig 17231 bp, 14 predicted proteins | sample 7442791 | NCBI WGS metagenome assembly JACCDI01 (sample SAMN15323434, study PRJNA562643) | freshwater metagenome | isolation source: river surface water | place: USA:Blue River Watershed | collected 2017-08-15 | reverse complement strand
GCCAGCGGTGCCGTCAGCATTGACCGGCACGTAGTTGATCAGGTAGCCGCTCGGCACGGTGCGGTTCCAGGAGCCATGCGATGCGACGAACATGCCGCCCTGATACTTCTTCGGGAACTGCTTGCCGGTGTAGAAGGACATGCCCAGCTGAGCCTGGTGAGCAGGGAACTCGACTTGCGGGAAGATCGCGCCGGCTGGCTCTTTCATGTCTTTCAGTTCAGGTGCTGCAGGCGAACCAGCCACTTTGTACTTGCCGTTCCAGTACGGGAAACCGAAGTGCTGACCAGCCTTGGTGATGCGGTTCAGTTCGCCCGGAGGAACGTCGTCGCCCAGACCGTCAACCTGGTTGTCGGTGGTCCAGATGGTCTTGTCTTTCGGGTTGATGTCCATGCCGGCTGGGTTACGCATGCCCATTGCATAGACTTCTTTGCCGGAACCATCGAACGGGTTCAGGCGGATCACGCCACCGATACCGGTCTTGTTGTACAGGTCGATCTTGTCTTTCGGCTGCACGTTGAACGGCTGGCCCAGGGTGACGTACAGCTTGCCGTCATCAGCAACCTTGCAGGTACGGCCAGTGTGGTTGAACGACTGCTCTTCCACCGGGATCAGGCCGCCTTCCGGCACTGCGGTGATGACTGCAACGTCCGGACCCTCGTAGAAGTATTCAGCGGCCGGGAAGTTCAGAACGCGGTTCGACTCGACGACGATCAGGAAGCCGTCCTTGGTCCAGCAGACGCCGTTCGGGTTCTTGAACTTGATCGACGGAGCGAAAGGCTTGACTTCGTCAGCGGTCATGTCGCCGTTACGGTCGGTGACTGCCCAGACGGTGGTCTTGCGGGTGCCGACGAACAGCATGTTGGTCGACGGTGCGACGGCCATGTAGCGCGCGTCCGGAACGACGGCGTACAGTTCGATCTTGAAGCCTTCCGGCATCTTGATGCGCTTCAGGTTGGCCTTCAGCTTCTCGACGTTGGCGCCGGTTTGCGGCACGGTCGGGATGTCGATTGCGGTGTCAGTGTTCTTGAACGCCGAGATCTTCTCGAGGTTTTCGTCTTTAGCAAAGCTGGGGGCAGCGAAGGCAACCAGCAGTGCGGATGCCAGAACGCTCTTCACAAATACGGTGGATTTGGCCAATTTAATCTCCGATTGGTTTTTATGGACAAAACAACAAACAACTCAGGGAACCCTGGCAGAATTTTCATTAGGATTTTTACAATCCTTTTAATGACAATACCGCCACAATACTATTGGGGCTCTGGACTATAGGACTTGCTTATATCTCGTTACAAGTGAATTTTTTTCATCAGTAAAAGCCGGCTTGCCCTTGCGAACACACCGATGAACAGCATCCCACAAAATGAGAAAACCGGCTTGGCGCACGCGACCAAGCCGGTTTTCTTGTAAATCGGGGCTGTCGCCGTTTACTGAATCACGACGCCCCACGGCAGTTCGCCGACCGTGACTTCACCGAGCGGCTTCAATTCGACAGCATCGATCACCGATACCGAATTCGAGCGTCCATTCGCGACATACAGCTTCTTGCCATCGGGGGTGATCGCCATATTCCACGGACGCTTGCCGACCGGGATCGTGGCCACGATGCTGTTATCTTCAGTGCTGATCGCCGATACGGTGCCGTCCTTGCCGTTCGAGATAAACACCCGACTGCCATCGGGCGCCATCGCCACGCCGTTGGAGAAATTGCCGGTCTTGATCTCGGCAATCACCTTGCGCTTCGCGACATCGATCGCGTAAACGGTGCTGGCGATCTCGCAGGCCACATACGCGACCCTGCCATCCGGACGGAACGCAATACCGCGCGGACGATCGCCGACTTTCACCGAACCGATTTGCCTGCGCTTTTTCACGTCGATGATGTCGACACTGTCGGCCTCTTCCGCCGACACCATCATCAGCTTGCTGTCGGGGCTGAATACCGCATGCTCCGGATTCTTGCCGCGGGTTTTCACGGCGAACATCTTCTTGCCGGTCGCGGTGTTGATGAAGTTGACCGAATTGCTGATCTCGGATGCCGCAGCCACCCATTTGCCATCCGGGGAGATGGATACACCCTCGGGCGACTCACCGAGCTCGATCTTGCCGGTGGCTTCACGCTTGTCGACATCGACCAGCACCAGCGCATTGTGCGGCTGGTCACTGACATAAACGATCTTGCCGTCCCTCGACACGGCCAGTCCGCGCGGTTTGTCGCCGGCCTTGATCTCGGCGACAACGGTATCGGACTCGGTATCGATGACTGACAGCGTGCCGGATTTTTCATTCGGCACATACGCAAAGGGAGCGGCCAGTGCGGCTGCCGACAACATGGCGACGGACAGCGCCATCACCCAGTGTCTGTAGGCGATCTTCATTGCAGAAACAGTCTCCGATTCAGGGTTGCTTATTCAGGGCTGACAAGCATAACCGAAGAGCGAACCAGATGGCACATGCGCAAGCCTGAAGCAGCCGTCTGAAGCGAACGCCGATTTCGGGTACGATGGCCTCGCTGTTGTATCTGTGCACTACTTCCACCGGACTGACGCTCCGGCCCGCCATAAGAAATTCATTACAGGAAGCCCTCCCCCATGTCTGAAGAATTCAATGAGCACGATTGGCGCCGCTTCCTGCGCAGTATCGGTGAAGACCCTGACCGCCCCGGCCTGATAGAAACGCCGGCGCGGGTCGCCAAGGCCTGGAAACACTGGAGCTCCGGCTACCAACAGAACCCGGCCGAGGTCATGAAGGCCTTCGAGGATGGCGCCGAGGATTACAACGAGCTGATCGTTGTGCGCAACATCCCCGTTTACAGCCATTGCGAACATCACCTTGCGCCCTTCTTCGGCCGTGCCGTGATCGGCTATCTGCCGGCCGGCAAGATCGTCGGGCTGTCAAAGCTGACGCGGTTGATGGAATGCTTCTCGAAGCGTTTGCAGGTCCAGGAAAGACTGACCATGCAGGTTGCCAATGCGCTGATGGAAGTGCTGGAGCCGCGCGCCGTGGGCGTGATGATCCGTTGCCGCCACCTGTGCATGGAAAGCCGCGGCATCAAGACCAGCGGCGAAGAAACGGTCACATCGACGATGCTGGGTGAGCTGCAGACCAATCTTGCGATGCGCACCGAATTCCTCGACCTGTCGCGCGAGGATGTATCACGTTGCTGATGGTGTGACCGTGTGGCGCCGGAACACCTTGCGTGTACGGCGCTGCACAGGCACGACCGGGCTCAGGCCGGTCGTCACGGGTGCGCGGCTGCCGCTGCCTGCCATGTTGGGCGCGGCGCCCGTCCGGATGCACGTGGCCGTGATCCTTATTTATCCTTCTTCTTCGCCTTCTTCTTTTTCTTCTTCGCCGCGAGCATCGTGCCGCGGCATTCGGCGCTGCCGCAACGGCAGGCATAGGCTTTCTTGAGCGCCTTGCTCATCTTTTCGTCGATGACCAGGCCGTAGTCGTAGTTCAGCTCCTCGCCACGCGTGATGTCGCGCAGCGCGTGGATGAACACCCGCCCCTTTTCTTCTTGCGCCTCGCAATTCGGCTCGCATGAATGATTGATCCAGCGCGCATCATTGCCCTCGTCACCGCCATCGATCAGCTTGCCGCTTTCCAGACTGAAGAAGAACGTGTGGTGCGGGTTGTCCGGATCCTGGCCGAAGCGCTTCTCTGCCTGCTTGTCGGTGATGCGCTTGCCCTGGTACTCGATGATGCGTGCGCCGGCAGGAATCTTGCGCGCGGCGAACACGCCATTGCCGTGAACCTTGGAATTGCGGACCTTGATGTAAGTATCCGGCAGCAGAGGGTCGTCGATGGACTGGACTGATTTCATGAATAACAGGGCAGGAGCGTGGAGTGGAATCGGCAGACAGCGAGGGCTGCAGGTCAAGCGCGAGATGATATCCCGGCAATGACACACGGCACAAGCTAAGTGCCGTGCCATTGTGCAAATACGGTTCTGTCAGCGCCAGCGCAATTTTTTCCGGCGCCCGGTAATTTTTGTCGGCAGCGGCAAGCGACAGACCGGCGCCAACCGTGCAAACACAAGCACACACGGCATGGCACGCCGCTTGCGACAGTACCCGGGCTGATTGTTCATCAATGCGGGCGGCGTTCCGCTTGCCAAGATCCAAGGAGAAAATCGTATGCCCACGCCCCAGTTCAGATCGCAACTCGCCGCCGCACTGCTTGGCTTGCTCGGCACGGCTTTCCTCATGAACTCGCTGACCGTGCATCCGCAAGACAAGGATGACAAGCCCAGTGCCTCGCAGAGCAAGGAAAGCTCGTCAGGTTCGTCCAGTGGCGCCACCACCACCCAGAGCGGTGCGACAGGTGCCGGCGGCACCAGCAGTGCTTCCGGTGACAAGCTCAGCCAGAGCGACGAGCGCATGCTCAAGCAGATCGCCGAAGCCAACCTGGCCGAGATCAGCGCAGGCAAGATGGCTCAGGACAAGGCGCAGAGTGACGAGGTCAAGAGCTTTGCGAAGAAGATGGTCGACGACCACACCAAGGCCCTCGACGATCTCAAGCAACTCGCACAATCCAAGGGCGTGACCCTGCCGAGCGAGCCTGACAAGCAACATATGGCGATGGAAAAAAAGCTGCAGGCACTGAGCGGCGAAAAATTCGACAAGCAGTATCTCCAGCAGGCAGGCGATCGTGCGCACAAGGAGACGCACCGCTTGCTGCAGCGTGCGAGCTCGCGTGCCGAAGACTCGGACCTGAAGAACTATGCAAGCAAAGTGATCGCGACGGTGGAAAGCCATCAGCAAATGGCCAAGGACACGTCGCGTAACCTGAAATCGACGTCGGAAGGCAAGAGCGGCGCCGGCAAGACCAAAAGCGGCAAGGACCAAAGCTCTGGCAGCAGCTCGGGCGGCGACACGTCATCCGGCGCGTCATCGGGTGGTACTGGCGCAGGCGGCGGGTCGAGCGAATCGCCATCGTCATCCGGTACCCCCGGCGCTTCGGGCACCTCGGGCACTTCCGGTACCTTGGGGACTTCCGGTACGTCGGGTTCCAGCAAGTAAGCCGACCTGCATGCACGCCGGTGCCCGCTGCGGCACCGGCCCTGCACCGCGACGGGCACTCGATACACGGCGGGCATTCGGTACAATGGCGCCCTTCCCGCGCCTGTTGCCGTATTGCCCGCATGCTTCGTCTCACCGATATCACTCTCCCGCTTGATCATCCTGAGCCGGCGCTCAGGGAAGCCGTGCTGGCACGCCTGCAGGCCGATCCTGCCGAGTTGCGCAGCATGACCGTATTCCGGCGTGGCTATGACGCGCGCAAGAAATCCGCGATCCAGCTGGTCTATACCATCGATGTCGAGCTGCAGGACGAGCCACGTACGCTGTCGCGCCGCCTGCCCAAGGTCACGCTGACGCCGGACATGGATTACCGCTTCGTCGCGCGCGCATCGGCGAAGCTGGAAGAGCGTCCGGTCGTGATCGGCTTCGGTCCTTGCGGTTTGTTTGCGGCGCTGATCCTGGCGCAAGCCGGTTTCCGACCCATCATCATCGAGCGCGGCAAGCGGGTACGCGACCGCACCAAGGACACCTTCGGCCTCTGGCGCAAGCGTGAATTACATCCCGAGTCAAACGTGCAATTCGGTGAAGGCGGCGCAGGCACTTTTTCCGATGGCAAGCTATGGACCCAGGTCAGCGACCCGAAGCATTACGGGCGCAAGGTACTGACCGAATTCGTGAAGGCCGATGCGCCGCCCGAGATCCTGTACGTCAGCAAGCCGCACATCGGCACCTTCCGCCTGGTGAAGATGATCGAGATCATGCGCGACACGATCGAGAGCCTGGGTGGTGAGTTCCGCTTCGAGCAGAAGGTCGACGGCCTGCGAATCATTGACGGCCAGCTGCGCGGACTGACCCTGTCCAATGGTGACGAACTGGCCACGCGCCATGCGGTGCTGGCGATCGGCCATAGTGCGCGCGACACGTTCGAGATGTTGATGGGCGCCGGAGTGCATGTCGAGGCCAAGCCCTTCTCGGTTGGTTTCCGCATCGAGCATCCGCAATCCCTGATCGACCGTGCACGCTTCGGTCGCTTTGCCGGCAACCCCATCCTCGGCGCTGCCGACTACAAGCTCGTTCACCATGCGAGCAATGGCCGTGCGGTCTACAGCTTCTGCATGTGCCCGGGTGGCACCGTGATCGCGGCGACCTCGGAAGAGGGCCGCGTCGTCACCAATGGCATGAGCCAGTACTCGCGCAACGAGCGCAATGCGAATGCCGGCATCGTGGTCGGTGTCACGCCGGACGATTACCCGGGTGGACCGCTGGCCGGCATCGATTTCCAGCGTGCGATCGAATCGACAGCGTACGAGCTCGGCGGCCGCAATTACAACGCGCCCGGCCAGCTGGTCGGCGATTTCGTCGCGAACCGAGCGTCGTCGGCCTTCGGAGAGGTACTGCCGTCGTACAAGCCGGGCGTCAGCCTGGGCGACCTCAACCCCAGCCTGCCGTCGTACGCCATCGATGCGATACGCGAAGCACTGCCGGAATTCGACAAGCAGATCCGCGGCTTCGCGATGCAGGATGCGGTGCTGACCGGTGTGGAGACGCGCACGTCGTCACCCGTACGCATCCGGCGCGGCGAGGACTTGCAGAGCGTGAATACGCGCGGCCTTTATCCGGCAGGTGAAGGTGCCGGCTATGCGGGCGGGATCATGTCGGCCGCGATCGACGGCATCCGTGTGGCCGAAGCCTTGTCCTTGTCGATCTGCGCGCAGACTGGCGACAGCGTGACTGCGTGACACAGTCGCACGCCCCATGAAAAACGGGCCGCTGAAGCGGCCCGTCGTTTTACTGCTGGTGGCAGCTGCCTTGCCCGCCGAAATTACGACGCCTTTTTCGCGCGGGCCGGCTTTTCGGTCGCGCTGGCGAAGTGCTTCGCCGCTTCGTTGAAGTTCTCTTCCAGATGGTCGATGGCCTGTTTGCTGGCCTTCGAGACCTGCTCGTACGCGGCGTTGGCGTTGGCGACGCTCGCCTTCAGCATCGCGATCGCGTTTTCCGAGCCGGCCGGTGCCGCTTTCGACAAGTCGTCGATCAGCTTGTTGACTTGCTTGGTGGTCTCGGCGATGCGTGCTTCGGTGGCCTTTGTAAAGTCAGCTTGTGCCTTGGTCGCGATCGATGCCAGGTGGCGGCCATAGGCCAGCGCCTTTTCAGCATTCGGCTGTGCTTGCTGCGTGCCCAGGTTCAGGACTTCCTGCGCATCCTTCGCGGCCAGCATTTGCTGGGCAGCGGCGGACGTGGTGGCCAGCGATTCCTTGGCCGTCGCCAGGTTCAGTTCGACCAGTTCAGCCACGCTTTGCAGCGCCTTGTTGGCCAGGTCGCTCATTGCGGCCAGCTGGTTGTCGATGGAGGCTTTGGTCGCATTGGACAATTGGTCTGCATTGGAAAACATGGTGCTTCTCCTTTCAGGGCTATCTGGTGTCGGTTTCGTGGTTCCGGGGATCCATCTGCGGCTATGGTGCGCCGCAACAAAACGGATTCTACGGCCTTCTGCCGTACTGTCAACTAGATTTTGTGCAGAGCAGCAAAAAAATTAATGCGACGCAAAAAAAGTTATCAATAGAAAAGGCTGATGCCCGAAAACCCGCAAAAATGCTTGCCTTCGCGCGCCGGCATCGCTGCAGGCTGTTGGCGACGGTAAACTCCGAACAAACCCGGCTGCCGACCCCCGAAGACGCCTGACGACCCATGACTGCTACCTCCGCGCCATTCAAGCCAGCCCACTGGCCTGCGGGTTTGCCACAACATCTGGCGTTGCCGGCCACGCCGCTGACCGCCTCGCTCGACGCCGCCGCTGCGCGAGATCCCGAACACACCGCCCTGGTCTATTTTGGCCGCCGCATCAGTTACCGCGAATTGAAGGCGGACGTCGACGCGCTGGCCGGCTGGTTACACCAGCGCGCCGGTGTGCGGCATGGTGACCGTGTGCTGCTGCAGATGCAGAACTGCCCGCAATTCGTGACCGCGTTCCATGCGATCCTGCGTGCCGATGCCGTCGTGGTGCCGGTCAACCCGATGCTGCTGGCGGACGAACTGCGCTACCTGCTCGACGACAGCGGTGCACAGGTCGTGTTGACCTCGGAAGAATTGCTCACCAATTGGGCACCCATCCTGTCCGAAGGCCAGGCCGTGACCATGGTGGTCGCACGCCATGCCGACCAGGCGGGCGATGAGGTCGCGGAGGCGCCGGACTGGGTGCGGGCACCGAGACAGGCACTGGCGCACGACGGTCAGCATGCATGGCGTGACGTGATCGCCAAGCGACTCGCACCGGCCACGATGCAGGCCGGCCTTGCCGACCTCGCCTGCCTGCCCTATACCTCGGGCACCACTGGCCAGCCCAAGGGTTGCATGCATACTCACCGCTCGCTGCTGTTCACGGCCGTCGCAGCGGTCCATTGGGCCGCGCAGCAGGCCAGCGATGTCGCGCTGGTGTCGCTGCCGATGTTTCATGTCACCGGCATGCAGGTGAGCATGAATGCGGCGATCCATGCAGGCGCGACCCAGGTGATCCTGCCGCGCTGGGACCGAGAACTGGCCGCGCGCCTGATAGCGCGGCATCAGGTCACGAACTGGACCGCCATTTCGACGATGATGATCGACTTCCTGTCCAGCCCGTCGCTCGATACCTCAGCCCTGAAGAGCCTGCGCCGCGTCTCCGGTGGAGGCGCGGCGATGCCGGCCGCGATCGCGCAAAAGCTGATGGAGCTCACGGGGCTGCGCTACATGGAAGGCTATGGCCTGACCGAGACCATCGCGACCACGCATGCGAACCCCTTGAACAATCCCAAGCAGCAGTGTCTTGGCATACCCATCTTCGATACGACCTCGATGGTGATCGATCCGGTATCGCTCAGAAGCTTGCCCGCCGGCGACGTCGGCGAGATCGTGATCCACGGACCGCAGCTGTTCGAAGGCTACTGGTGCGATGAAGAGAAGACCCGCGCTGCCTTCATCGACATCGATGGCAAACGTTTCTTGCGCACCGGTGACCTGGGCTATGTCGATGCCGACGGTTATTTCTTCTTCACTGACCGACTGAAGCGAATGATCAATGCCAGTGGCTACAAGGTATGGCCGGCCGAAGTCGAGACCATGATGTACCGCCATCCCGAGCTCAGGGAGTGCTGCATTGTCGCCGCACTCGACACGCATCGCGGTGAAACGGTCAAGGCCTATGTCGTGCGCAAGGCGGGCAGCACCGTCGATGCCGGCCAGCTGATCGCGTGGGCGCGGGAACAGATGGCGGCCTACAAGGTGCCGCGGGTGGTGGAGTTCGTCGACAGTCTGCCGAAATCAGCCACGGGCAAGGTGCTGTGGCGGGTGTTGCAGGAAGCGGAGCTTGCGCGTTCACGCTGACGTGCGGCAGCTCGCTGAACGCACGGACGCGTGTGGCCGGATTTGCCGTCGCCTCAGGCGGCGTTGCCTTCGGCGGTCTTGCGCCACGCGGCAATCAGGTCCCTCGCATCGGCCGGCAGCGCCTCGAGTGTGAAGCTGCGGGCGCGCTGAAAAATCATCAGCGCATAGACATCGGCCAGTGCATTCACCTCGGCCGACAACGCATGCTCCTCGCCGGTCGACGGGCGCATGCGGCGCCAGTAATTGATCGCCTGTTCGAGTTCGGTGAGGGTAAGATCCATCGCCACATTGTATCGGTTTTGCCATTCAGGGAGGCACAATGAATTTCGTTCTGGTGCATGGTGCATGGCATGGCGGCTGGTGCTGGTTGCATGTTGCCCACAAGCTCAGAGCGACGGGCCATCAAGTGTTCACGCCTACCATGACGGGACTGGGCGAACGCGCCCACCTGCTCGATGCACACACGAATCTGTCGACATGCATCGCCGATATTGCCGGCGTGATCGATGCAGAGGAATTGCAGGACGTGGTGCTGGTCGGGCACAGCTTTGCCGGACCGGTGATTACCGGTGTCGCTGATCGCATGCCACAACACCTGCAGCAACTGGTCTATCTGGATGCGCTGGTGGTGCAGCATGGACAATCGGCTCTGTCGCTGTTCAGCGCCGACGTGCAGCAAGAACGCAGCCGCACCATCGACCCCGAAGGTTTGCGGATGGCGATACCGTCTCCGGAGAAATTCGGCGTGACCGACCCCGCGCAGCAAGCGTGGCTGAAGCGGCGGCTGACGCCGCATCCGCTCAAGGCCTACACCGAGCCACTGCAGCTGCAGCAACCGATCGGCAATGGACTGCCGAAAACCTATATTGCCGTCACTGACCCGTGGTATCCGCCGCTGGCTGCGCTGCGCGACTGGGTGCGTGCGCAACCCGACTGGCAATGGCGAGAGATCGCCGCCGGCCATGATGCGATGGTGACCGCGCCCGATGCGTTGGCTGGATTGCTGCAGGCCATAGCGATCGACCGAGCCCGCTGACCGGGCTTGTGCATGTGACTCAGCGCTTGCGGAGATAAGCCGCGAATCGCTCGACGCCCTGCGCCAGCCTGTCGGTCGAGCTCGCAAAGCACCAGCGTATCGCGCCCTCGCCTTCCGGACCAAACGCGCTGCCCGGTGCCAGGCCCAGTCCGGCCTCCGCGACCATGCGCTTGCACAGGGCCAGTGAGTCGCGCTCACCGTCAAGGCGGAAGAACACATACATCGTGCCCTGAGGACGCGGCGCGATCACGCCGGCATTGCGGAACTCGGGTGCCGACAGCTGCGCGCACAGAAAATCACGCGCGGCACGGTAACGCGCGAGGGTATGCGTGACGATCTCTTCGCTGCGCGCCAGTGCGACACAGCCGGCCTGCTGCACGAAGCCCGGCGCGCACGAGGTGTTGTATTCGATCAGCTTGCCGAGATCATGCATCAGTGCAGCGGGTGCCTGCAGCCAGCCCAGCCGCCAGCCGGTCATCAGGAAGGACTTGGAAAAGCTGTTGGTCGACACCACACGTTCATCCGGTTCAGCCAGGTCGAGGAACGATGGCGCGCACGAGGCCTGTCCGCTCGGCATGTCATAGACCAGGCGCTCATAGACATCGTCCGCCATCAACCAGATGCCGTGCTTGCGACAGTGCGCGAGCACCTGTTCTTGCTGCTCGCGCGAGATCACCCAACCGGTCGGGTTATTCGGCGAGTTCAGCAACAGTGCGCGGGTGCCGGGCTGCAGCGCATCGAGCAGCTGGTCGAGGTCGAGCTCCCAGCGCGGGATGTCTCCCGCAGTGTTCAGCTGCAGCGGTACCGACACCACATCCGCACCGAGTATGCGCGGTATCTCGAGCAGGTTCGGCCACAGCGGCGTGACCGCGACCACCCGATCTCCGGGGTTCACCAACAACTGCGCGACCAGCATCAATGCCGATACGCCTGACGAAGTGACTGCAATATGGTCTGCACTGACCGGCCGGTGCAGCGTCGATGCATAGGCAGCGATGGCTGCGCGCAGCACCGGCGTACCCATGTTGTGCGTGTAAAAGGTATCGCCTGCGTCCAGCGCCTGCTTCGCAGCGTCACGGATGAAGGCGGGCGTGACCTCATCGGGCTCACCGAACCAGAACGGCAGCACATCATCGCGACCCATGCCAGCGTTCGCGACTTCGCGGATGCGGGATGCGCGCAGTGCCTGAACCGGCATGCGAGCTTCGATCGGGAAATGCGGGATTCGTGGATCGCTCATCATCAGAAGCATAGCCATAGTCGATTGGCGAGATCCAGCATGAAGCCCGGGCGCAGGTAAGCAGCAAACACCGATGCCAGCAGCACCGCCGCAGCGAGCGCGAACAGCGCACGCTTCAGCAAGGGCAGGCCGGTCGGTTTCATGCGGCCGCCACCTCGTCGCGCACGATCGCAGCCTCGCTGATCGGCAGGTTGATCAGGCCGGCCGCAACGCCCAGCGCGACGGCAATCATCCACACCGTCTGGTAGCTACCCTGCATCGTATACAGATAGCCGCCGAGCCAGACACCGAGAAAGCTGCCGAGCTGGTGCGAGAAGAACACGAAGCCCGACAGCATCGACAGGTAGCGCACACCGAAGATGCTGGCGATGGTCGCATTTGTCAGGGGTACCGTCGACAACCAGATGAAGCCCATCGCTGCGGCGAAGATATAGACCGAGGTCGGCGTCAGCGGAACCAGCAGGAAGGCGGTGATGAAGAGCGCACGCGCGAAATAGATCGCCGACAGCAGCCAGGGCTTGGGCCAGCGTCCGCCCAGCTTGCCTGCATAGTAGGAGCCGAAGATGTTGAACAGGCCGATGGTGGCCAGCGCCGTGGTGGCGACGCCCGGGTCGAGGATGCCCTGGTCTTTCAGGTAGGCCGGCATGTGCACGCCGATGAACACGACCTGGAAGCCGCAGACGAAATAGCCCGCCACCAGCAACTGGAAAGGCCGATGGCCAAAGGCTTCACGCACGGCCTCGCCCACGCTCTGCTGGTGCGCATGCAGCCGCGTGTCCGATGAGGGTTCGCGCAGCATGAACGCCAGCGGCAGCATCACCAGCAGCACCGCCAGCGCCAGCCAGAACAATGCATGCTGCCAGCCGCTGGCGGCAATCAGTTGCTGCTCGACCGGCACCATCGCGAACTGGCCAAACGAGCCGGCGGCACCGAGGATGCCAAAGGCCCATGAGCGCTGCGCAAGCGGCGCAGTGCGGCCGATGATGCCCGACAGCGCGCCGAAGGCGGTGCCGGACAAGGCGCCGCCCAGCAGCACGCCGGAGACGATGATGAACAGCGTCGCATCATCGATCAGGGCCATCGACAGCAGGCCCAGCGCATACACGATGGCGCCGACGAACACCACGCGCGCCGCGCCCAGCCGGTCGGCCGCCATGCCGGCAAACGGGCCGATCACGCCCCACATCAGGTTTTGCACGGCCATCGCCAGTGAATAGGTTTCGCGCGTCCATCCGTGCTGCTGCGATATCGGTTGCAGCCAGAAGCCGAAGCCGTGGCGTATGCCCATGGCCAGCGTGAGGATGATGCCGGAGGCGACCATGACCGGCATCAGGCGCGGCGGGCGAGTGGTGGAAAACATGAAGGAGAAAGCAGGCGCAGCGCCCACAGGTGAGCAACGCCACAGTGTAGCGCATGCCCGCGACGCCGAAGGCTGGTCAGGCGATGGGAAAGCCCCGTTGAAAACAACAAGGCCGCAGCAAGGGCTGCGGCCTGTGGATGATGCAGCGGACGCGGGCTTACTGGCCGGTGCTGGGACTGGTCGACGGACCGGGGTTCGTGCTCGGCGTCGGGCTGGTGGTGCTCGGCGTGTCGGTGCCGGTACCGCCCATGCCCGAGCCGCTGCTCGATGCGCCGCCCGAGCTGCCGGGCGAACTCATGCTGCCCGAAGTCCCCGAGGTGCCGGACGTACCTGAAGTCCCGGACGTGCCCGAGGAACCCGACGTGCCCGAGGTACCCGACGATCCCGAGCTGTCCGAACTTCCGGACATCCCCGAGCTGCCCGATGTCCCCGACGACGTGCCCGAGCTGCCGCTGCTTCCGGAGCTCGAGCCCGAGCCTCCGCCTGTCATGCCGGTGCAGGCGCTCAACAGCGCGGCACAGGCGATCGCTAACATCCATTTGGTCATAGAACACTCCCGCTAGATTGATCTTCGGTACGTCAGCGCGTACCCGGCGAAGCATCGAGATGCTGAGAGTAGAAGCAGCAGGCAGGGCAAAAGTTCGTCCGCATGCCGGCTGCGTTGAGTTCACGCAAGCGCGGGATCGCAGCCGGCACCGGGCAAATCGGGCACGCAAGAAACCCTGAGGCCATCAAAGCAAATGGCCGGCGCACAGGCCGGCCGTTTGCATCGCGAAGAAGTGAACGCAGATGTCAGGCGGCTTTCTTGGCGACGGCCTTTTTTGCCGCCGCTTTTTTCGCGACCGCCTTCTTGGGCACGGCCTTGACGGCCGTCTTCGATGCGGTCTTGGTCGCCGACGTTTTTGCAGGCGTCTTTGTCGCCGTTTTCCTGGCCGCCGTCTTTTTCACGGCTGGTGTCTTCGCGGCGGTCTTGCGCGCCGGTGCGCCAGCCTCGCTGTCGCCTTCGGCGGCCGGCTTGGCTGCGGATTTCGCCGCCGGCTTGCCCTTGCGCTCCTCGAACTCGAAGCTGACCTTGCCGTCCTTGCCCTTCACGAGGAAGGCCTTGAACGGACGGCGCGTGCGCTGCGACACGAAGCCCGGCAGCAGGTCGGTCTTGCCGTCATTGAGCAACTTGGCCATCTGCTCGGGCAGGATTTCCTGTTGCAGGATGATGCGGCCGCTGCGGAAGTCGCAGCCCTTGGGACGCGCGACGGTTTTTTCGCAGACATAGGCCAGGCCCATCTCGTAGACACCGCTGCCGCACTTCGGGCAGGCGCCCAGTGGGCTCTGGTTGCTGAAGTCGACCGGCTCGGCGTTCTCGTCATCGTCATTCGACTGACCGAAATCGAACTCGAGCTTGTAGTTGTTGATATCTTCGTCGCGCGAGATCTTCAGGATCGCCGCAAACGGTCGGCCCATCTTCGAGCGGAATCCCTGCAGCGGGCCGATGGTGCGGTTGGTCAGTAATTCCTCGACCTCGGGCACCTCGAACTGCCGTCCGCCGGGGACTTTGCTCATCGAGAATTCACACTTCGTGCATGCGAAGCGGCGGTAGTTTTCTTTCACCACGCCGCCGCAGTTCGGGCATGGCGTCTTCAGCGTCGCATCGTCGCCGGGGATGGTGTCGTTGTCGTATTCCTTTGCGCGCTTGACGATGGTCTGCGTCATTTGCGCGATCTCGCGCATGAACTCGTCGCGGCTGATGCCGCCACGCTCCATCTGCGACAGCTTGTGTTCCCATTCGCCGGTCAGCTCGGGCGCGGTCAGTTCGGCCACGCCGAGGCCGCGCAGCAGCGTCATCAGCTGGAATGCCTTCGCGGTCGGGATCAGTTCACGACCTTCGCGCACCAGGTATTTTTCACCGAGCAGGCCTTCGATGATGGCTGCACGCGTGGCCGGCGTGCCCAGGCCCTTGCCGGCCATCGCATCGCGCAGCTCTTCATCCTCGACCAGCTTGCCGGCACTTTCCATCGCCGACAGCAGCGTCGCTTCCGAGTAGCGTGCCGGCGGCTTCGTCACCAGCGCATGCGCATCGACCTTGTCGGTCTTGACCTTTTCATCTTTCGCGACCGGCACCAGTGAGCCGCTGATCTCGCCGTCTTCCTTCTTCGACTCGAGCAGCGCGGATTCCTTGCCGTACACCGATAGCCAGCCCGGGGTCACCAGGATCTTGCCCTCGGTCTTGAACTGGTGGCCGGAGACTTCGGTGTAGCGCGTCGTCACCAGGTATTCGGCGGCCGGGAAGAACACCGCCAGGAAGCGGCGCACCACCAAGTCGTACAGCTTTTGTTCGGGCTCGGACAGGCTCTTGGGCCACTGGCCGGTCGGGATGATCGCGAAGTGGTCGCTGATCTTCGTGTTGTCGAAGATGCGCTTGTTGGGCTTGACCCAGCCGTTGTTCAGGATCTGCGCGCAGTGCGGGTAGTAGTTGTTGCCCTCACCGAGCGATTCCAGCGTCTGCTTGACGGTGCCAAGGTAGTCTTCCGGCAGGTGCTTGGAATCGGTACGCGGATAGGTCAGTACCTTGTGCTTTTCATAGAGCGCTTGAGCGAGGCCCAGCGTGTTCTTGGCCGAGAAGCCGAAGCGCGCGTTGGCTTCGCGCTGCAGGCTGGTCAGATCAAACAGCGCCGGCGCCATCGAGGTGCTGGGCTTGGATTCTTCGCTGACATTGCCCGGCTTGCCGCGGCAGGCAGCAACCACGGACTCGGCCGCGGCCTTGCTCCACAGGCGCTCGGCGCGCTTCTCGGGGTCGGTCTCGTCCTTCTTGAACGTGGTATCGAGCCAGCGGCCTTCATAGACGCCGGCGGCGCAGATGAATTCAGCCTTCACTTCCCAGAAGTCGCGCGGCACGAATTGCTTGATCTTCTCTTCGCGCTCGACCACGATCGACAACGTCGGCGTCTGCACACGACCGACCGTTGTCAGGTAGAAGCCACCCTCTTTCGAGTTGAAGGCCGTCATCGCGCGGGTGCCGTTGATACCGATCAGCCAGTCGGCTTCGCTGCGGCAGCGGGCCGCATCGGCCAGCGGCAGCATTTCGTTGTCATCACGCAAATGGGCGAACGCATCGCGGATGGCGCCGGGTGTCATCGATTGCAGCCACAGACGCTTGATCGGTTGCTTGGCTTTCGCGTATTGCACGATCAGCCGGAAAATCAGTTCGCCCTCGCGGCCCGCGTCACAGGCATTGATCAGTGCACCGACATCCTTGCGCTTGATCAGCTTGTTGAGCACCTTCAGCCGCGATTCCGTCTTCTGTATCGGGTTCAGCGCGAAGTAAGGCGGGATCATCGGCAGGTTCGCAAACGACCACTTGCCGCGTTTGACGTCGTGTTCTTCAGGTGCGGCAATTTCCACCAGATGGCCGACGGCCGACGACAGCACATAGTCATCAGACTCGAAGTACTCATCGTGTTTGGTGAAGCCGCCCAGACTCTTCGCGATGTCGTTCGCGACAGAGGGCTTCTCAGCAATGATGAGGGTTTTGGTCATGGTCGATCCGGTTCGGGGAGCTGCTGGGCTGCAGCCTCGCTGGCTGCGCCGCATGGGCGTCTCGTCAGACGCCCCTCTGTATTAATGGAAATGCGCCAAGGCCTTCAGTTGCCGCATGGTCTTGAAAAGCGCGGAAAACCGGGGTTTGGCTGGCTAAATGCGGCCAATGATAAGCGCGTTATCGAAAAGTCTGCAAGGAGGGATGGCTGACGCGCAGATCGAAGCGAGGCTCCGGGGTGCTTCAGATATCAGAGATATCTGGCGTGAGAACGGGTCCGTGAACCGCGTGGACGGACAGCTCGGGCAGCGGGAATCAGTGATAGACGGGCGGGCTGGCGCTGTCTTCATCGGCGAAGAGCTCGTCGAAGATCAGGCTGTCCGGCTCCTTGCCCTGGCTCCACAGCACCATCAGCACAATGACTTTCAGCTTGTCGAGTGCAATCGGCGCTTCGTTGACCGCGCATGCACGCTCGATCACGATCTCTCGTTGCATCGCATTGATCACTTCTGCGGATTCGAGGAATTCAATGAAACCGATCGCGGCGGTACCGAGCAGTTCATATTCCTGGGGAGCGTAGATGCGGGTACCGAAGGAGAACGCCGTCTGGTGCCATTGCTGGCGGAACATGGCGTTGGTGGTTTCCGCGAGATCGGTCAGCCACCCGAGTGCTTTCGAAATTTCTTCTT
>JACCDI012064352.1_pt1 | contig 17242 bp, 18 predicted proteins | sample 7442791 | NCBI WGS metagenome assembly JACCDI01 (sample SAMN15323434, study PRJNA562643) | freshwater metagenome | isolation source: river surface water | place: USA:Blue River Watershed | collected 2017-08-15 | reverse complement strand
GTTTGTAAATCAAACCCAAATTAAGGTTTACGCCTGTACCATTGATTAACAAGTTTTCTAGCAAGGAGGAATTGATCAGCGGCTCATTTCCAAACTCCTCATTGTATTTTTTGATCGAGGAGAATTCAATGGATCGTATTCCTAGACTTGCTCCTACGAAAAGTTTGTGGTTAAAATTAGCCCCATACCCAAAATTAATTTGGCTTGCACTCCCTTCTTGGGTTACGTTTTCATCCTGAAACGGTAGACCCAATACGAAGGAATCGTAAGATCTTGGGTTGGTAATTGGGTTGCCAGCTGCATCTACTACAATGGGATTGATCTGATAGGTTTGGTAAGCCAAGCCAGTAAGTCCACGGTTTTCAATTTGGCTTTCCGGCACTCCTGAAGCGTCTCCCAAATAATAGTCAATGATAGAGCTGTTCCCCAATTTGTCGGAATAGTACCCGAATTCATTCGAGAAGTTAGCAATTCGTTGCACACTAAAGCCCCAAGCACCTCCTTTGAATGCCCCTTTTTCAAGTAGGCCTTTGTTGTTTGCACCTACAAAACTCAAGTTGGGAAGTGAGAAATCAGAAGTAGAATAAGACTTGTTTTGGTCTAAATAGGTGGCATCTGTAGACCAGAGGTCATAACCCAAACTGAGGCTCACCTCGGAGTTTCGAAAAAAGCCCAGTCCTGCGGGATTACCAGAAAGGTTGGACACATCTCCGCCAAGAGACCATTGTGTACCGCCTACACTGATTATTCTGGCAGAGCCTGCAGGGCTTGCTTTACTAAATCGATACGCATCTTCGAAGTAGCCGCTTTGAGCTACTGCAGTGCCTGAAGTCAAAAGAATTAGGCAAAGAAAGGGAGCTAGTAACCTCATGTGTTTAAGGATAAAGTTGAAGGCTTAACGAAGTTTTTAGGATTTTCGGGTAATTTCCGCAAAAAAAAAGGGGAATTAATTCCCCCTTCCTCTGGATCCTCCTGAGCTTGAGCTGCTTGAGGACCCACTCGAACTTCTACTTGGAGCACTAAAGCTTGCGCCAGAACTCGATCTGCTTGGAGCACTAAAGCTAGATGAGTTGTAGTTTGACCTGCTTGGTGCACCACCAGAATTGTAACCATTTGACTCACTTCGACCATAAGAGGTCGAACGTGAGGCTCCATTACTTGATCCAGTTGACCTGTTGTAGGAAGGACTACTATTTGTTGACCGCATAGCACCTGATCCATAAGTACTTGTATTTGGATCGATGTTGTATCCTCTTCCCGTACTACTTGAAGCAGCAGAAGGTCTCGCTGATTGTGCCGAACTTCTAGAAGGAGCTATATCTCCTCTACTTGAGGCTGCTGAATTCAGATTTCTAGAGTTGCTTTCTACACGACTTCTTCCAGAGGAATAATAATCGTTTTGCGTGTTACTGAAATCACGAGTTGCAGAACGAGGAGACTCAGTTGAAACCAATCTTCTTGGGGATGCTCCATTGGCATTGGCTGCATTTTCTCTAGCTTGAGCTCTTGCTGTAGTTGGAGTTCCGACTGATTCCAGTACACCTCCGCCACCATTGCTCATGGATGCCCCACGGCTTGGTCTTGCTCCATAAACGATATTTCTATTACCGAATTCGTTACCTGGTAGAATGATAATCGGACCTGTAGTATAAATCGGTCTATTCCAACCCCAGGGAGAGCCCCATGCATTGATTCCCCAGAATGGATCGTAAAAGCCTCCGTACCCTAAATATGAATTGAAAGGGTTATAGTAAGGTCGTCCCCAAATCATACCCATTCCAAAACCTAGGTTGAACCCCGGTCTCCATCCCCATCCAGGACTGAAAAATGGATCATACATCCCCATTCCAAATGGGCTCATTCCTATCATACCCATTCCAAAGGGACTGTATCCAAAATTAAAAGCAGCGTTGCCCCATCCTGAATTGAAGTTTGATACCTGAAAGCTATTGTAAATGTCAATATTAGGAGTGGAAGTACTTGAAGTAGATTGATTTTCCTCAAAATAAACCACGTCATCACCTGTAGCAGTATTCAGTTGTCCATATCGAGATAAATATTCTGGATTGACGTTTTTGGAACTGAAATTTTCCTTTGGGGCTACAGTTGAATTAGCAAGATTTTGAAAAGTTGTCGGTTGGTTATTTGCTACCGCGTTTTCAGTGGCTTTCTTCACGTCAGCAGACATGAAGTACAAGTTGTCCTCAAAGGAGTTCACTGCCATTTTATTAGAATTGCAGGAAACTAACACAGAAGTGCACAGAAGTGCAGATGCGGAAATTACGGCGATTTTCTTCATGGGTGAAGTAGTTTATGCTTGGTTAAACGGAATGACCAAGTATAGGTTGTACTTTTTGGGTTATATTTGTACTTCCTATTGATCAAAATAAACACATTTCTCCTTATACAACAAGTAAATGAGTAAAGGACTTCCAAAACGCAGTGAAGATTATTCACTCTGGTACAATGAACTGGTAAAAAGAGCCGATTTAGCTGAGAATTCCCCAGTTAGAGGTTGCATGGTGATTAAACCTTATGGCTATTCCATCTGGGAAAAAATGCAGGCAGAATTGGATCGAATGTTTAAGGAAACAGGGCATACCAATGCTTATTTTCCTCTGTTTATTCCCAAATCATTTTTAAGTAAAGAGGCAAGCCATGTAGAAGGATTTGCAAAGGAATGTGCTGTGGTCACCCATTACCGATTGAAAAATGCGGAAGATGGTTCCGGAGTAATTGTGGATCCGGAAGCGAAATTGGAGGAAGAACTCATTGTACGACCTACTTCAGAAACGGTTATTTGGAGTACCTACAAAAATTGGATTCAATCGTATCGTGACTTACCCCTCTTGGTCAACCAGTGGGCTAATGTGGTGCGTTGGGAGATGAGAACGCGTTTGTTTTTGAGGACTACCGAATTTTTATGGCAAGAAGGTCACACTGCTCATGCCACCTCGGAAGAAGCCATGTCTGAAACAGTTCAAATGATGAATGTCTATGCACAATTTGCAGAAGAGTTTATGGCCTTGCCTGTAGTGAAAGGGAGAAAGTCCGCAAATGAACGATTTGCAGGAGCAGATGAAACCTTATGTATCGAAGCCCTAATGCAAGATGGAAAAGCACTTCAGGCGGGTACGTCGCACTTTTTAGGTCAAAATTTTGCTAAAGCCTTTGATGTGAAATTTGCAACCAAAGCCGGGGGATTGGAGTACGTATGGGGTACCTCTTGGGGTGTGAGTACGCGTTTGATGGGAGCCTTGATTATGGCACATTCGGACGACAACGGCTTGGTGTTGCCTCCTAAACTTGCCCCATTTCAAGTGGTCATCGTACCGATTTATCGGGGCGAAGATGAGTTGGCGATGATTTCGGTGAAAGCAAATGAAATCATGGCAGAGCTGCGAAAAGCAGGAATAAGCGTAAAATACGACGATCGAGACACCCAGAAGCCGGGATGGAAATTTGCTGAGTACGAATTGAAAGGAGTACCTGTTCGTATCGCACTAGGTCCTCGAGATTTGGAAAATAAGACCCTAGAGATAGCAAGAAGAGATACACTGACCAAAGAATCTTTCCGATGGGAGGAAATGCCCATTGCACAAAAAATCGGCGGGCTTTTGGAAGAAATTCAACATGGGATTTACCAGAAGGCATTTGACTTTAGAAAAGAAAATACTACTGAAGTGAATAGTTGGGAGGAGTTTAAACAAGTTTTGGAAGGAAAAGCTGGTTTTTTGTCGGCCCATTGGGACGGGACTCCTGAAACTGAAGATAAAATCAAAGAGCTGACTAAGGCCACTATCCGATGTATTCCCCTAGACCAGATCCCGGAGCAAGGGTTCTGCGTGTACAGTGGGAAGCCATCTTCCGGCAGGGTGCTTTTTGCCAAAGCCTACTAATTCTTAAAGCCAATGAAAAACCCGAAAATTCTCGGGTTTTTTTCTTTTTCAATAAGAATTCCCAAGAATCTAGTAGATTAGAGCCTGTTCAACTTTGTATTATGGAAATTTTAGTCTTAAGTACGCTGCTGCTCATTGGCTTAATTCTGCTATTGGTTGAAATCCTTTTTATTCCGGGAACAACTGTTGTGGGTGTTTTTGGATTTTTGGTAAGTGGAGCAGGATTGGTATTTGCTTTTTTAAATTTTGAGTATTCTGTTGCCCTATGGATTACTGGAGCCGCATTAGTGGTCAATTTTGGAGCCGTTTGGTATGGTTTTAGTGCAGGCGTCTGGAATAAATTTTCGTTGAAATCAACCCAAGCTGGCGGAGCCTTTGATGGTAGAACCGATGGCTTGAAAGTAGGAATGAAGGGATTGGCTGTGTCTGATATCAAGCCCTATGGTAAAGCATCATTTAATGAGCAATGGGTAGAGGTCAAGTCAGAAACTGGATTTATTGAGGTGAATAGTCCAGTTACCATCATTAAAATTGAAAACAATAAAATCAGTGTAAACTAAACTACTATGTTTGAAGACAGTTCATTATTTGTGTTGATTGCTGCCTTTGCTGGCATCGTTTTACTTTTTATTTTCTTGTATTTTGTTCCGGTAAACCTTTGGATTACAGCTCAGTTTTCAAATGTTCGCGTTGGAATAGGGGAGTTGATCGGGATGCGAATCCGAAAAGTACCACCAAGTTTAATCGTCAATGCGATGATTACTGCTACGAAAGCAGGTCTTCAATTGACCACTAATGACTTGGAAACTCACTTTTTGGCGGGAGGGAATGTACCGGCAGTGATTCGTGCATTGATTTCTGCGGATAAGGCAAACATCACCTTAAGTTTTAAGCAGGCTACTGCCATTGACTTGGCAGGTAGAGATGTATTTGAGGCGGTTCAAATATCTGTTAATCCAAAGGTGATCAACACGCCCAATGTGGCTGCGGTAGCAGCTGATGGGATTCAATTGGTGGCCAAGGCAAGGGTGACCGTTCGTGCAAACATTGCACAGCTCGTAGGTGGTGCGGGTGAAGAAACCATTTTGGCTCGAGTAGGAGAAGGAATTGTTACTTCTATCGGCTCTGCAGCTACTCATAAATCGGTACTTGAGAATCCTGATAAAATCTCAAAATTGGTCCTTCAGCGCGGATTGGATGCAGGTACCGCTTTTGAAATTTTGTCAATTGATATTGCAGATATCGATGTGGGAGCTAATATCGGCGCCAAACTTCAAATAGATCAAGCCTCTGCCGACTTGAAAGTAGCTGAAGCAAAGGCAGAGGAGCGTAGAGCCATGGCTGTAGCCTTGGAGCAAGAAATGAAAGCAAGAAATGTAGAAATGCGAGCTAAGGTAATCGAGGCTGAGGCTGAAATTCCAAGAGCAATCGCAGAGGCGTTCCGCTCTGGTCAGCTTGGCGTTATGGATTACTACAAAATGGAAAATGTAAAATCGGATACGGCTATGCGTGATTCCATTGCCAATTCTGGGAAGGACACGAAAGACTCAGGACCTACGAAATCCTAACTAATCAAAAACAAAAGGGAGCTTAAGCTCCCTTTTTTCGTTTTCCTTGGGAAGCTTTTTCTGGACTTGCTTCTGGTGTTAACACTGCTTGTTCGATCCCTTTTACAAGTACTTTTTGTTCGTTCCAATCAATTTCAATCTGAGCGTATTGCAGGGGTAAAAACACATCCCCATTCGCTCGCATAATTCCAGAAAGGCCCTCTTTGGAAACAATAAAAAAGTCTTTGTTTTCAACTTGAACCTGGTCAAATGAAATTGGTAAAATGGGTTTTCCTGAAGAGTTTAAAAGTCCTGATTTTCCGTTACTTTCTACCAAATAATATCCTTCTTTCAGTCTCAAGATCTTATCTAAGCCCTCTGGGTAGGCCAATGTTCCATTTGGGGAAATAAGGTACTGTTTTCCTGAAAGTTCAGCAATGGCTATGCCCCCTGAAAAACCCTTTATTTTATCCCATTTTGCCTCAGTAAGCATTTTCCCTTCCGAATTGATAGTGCCCCAAGTACTGTTAGTTCGATACGAACTGACTTTTTCTGAAAAAGTGCCCACCTCTAAGAAACTAGGCGCGATGATCCATTTTCCAGCTGCATCCAAGTAGCCATACTTGCCATTTTTAAGTGCAGGAAAAAGTCCTTCTGTACCTACTCCAATCCATTCGGCATCGGAGTTGGGGGCCACTAGCCAGCCTTTTTTACCAAGTAAGCCAAGCTTATTTTCACGGAACCGAATATTGAAAGCTTCAGGTCCTATGGAAGTTACGGATTCCATTCCTACGGCATCAAGTAAGATACCCTCTTCTTCCAGTACGCGCCTCAATTTACCATGGATGTATTCCAATAAGAGTTCGCCATTCTTGGTGATTTTATGGTAGGAATTGTACCTTACTTGAGCGCTTTCTTCAAATCCTCGAATCAACAGGTATTGGTTTTCATCAAAGCCAAAATAACTGTCACCGCGTGTGTGTTCCAACTGGTCAAGCACAGGATCTAAGACATAATTTCCAGCTTGGTTGATTAGCCCATACCCAGAGGCTTCTTTAGCTAAAAGAAAATTGCTTTGGTTTTCTTGGAGCAATTCATAGGGTTTTTCAGGAGTAGAAGAGAGGGGTAAAAAATACTGGCCTTGATTTTTTAAAATCACTTGCCCATTCTGGGTGAGCTTGGCCTCTTCAGCTGATCCCAACCATTTGGTTTTTCCAGTAGATTTTTCAAATACCCAATAGTCTTTTCCTTTTCTAGCGAGTAGACGATTGGTGTAAGTTCTGATTTCCTCGTATTCCAAAGGAAGGGCCAATTGCCCATATTCATGAAATGCACCTATTCCTTTGGGTCCTTTTACTAATATCCAAGGCTTTAAGTATTGAAATACCTCTTCGCCTTGGAGGTCTACTACAGGCCTTAAATCAGGAGATAGAAGAAATAGTCCACTCGTATTTTTTCCGACACTTACCGATTCGCCTAATAAGTTGATGTCGTGGTAACTTGCACGAGTTTGGAGGCTTCCACTAAAATCATAGACTTCCCAAGTTTGTCCTTGACTAGGGCTTGCCAAGAATAGAAAACTTGCTAAAACTGGGTAAAACAGAATTTTCATGGCATTTTAAAAATCGGGGTAGAGACGCTGCGGATCTCTAAGTTACAGGAACATCCGCAAAAATTAATCGGTCTTAGTTTTTGACTTTTCTAAGTCAAATAAATCTGTGATTAGTTCAATCATTTCGCTTGCCTGATCTCTTTGGCAGGCAGCTCTCAATTGAACAACGGGCACTTTCAGTATTTTTTGCATCATACTTTTGGTGACTTTATCCATCAATGCAAATTCTTTTTCATCTGCATTTTTCAAATACCTGCCCAACTCTTCCTGCCGAATTTGCTCCAAGGCCTGTTTGAGTTTTTGAATGGTAGGGGAGACCACCATTTCTTTTTGCCAAGTGCCAAACTCCTCAATACTTTCCTTGAGGATGGCTTCAACGGATGGGATAGCCTCCAGTCTGTTTTGTAGTGCTGCGCTCGCTTTGCTTCGGATATTGTCCACATTGTATAGTACCACTCCTGGCAGTTCTTCCACAGTAGTCTCAATACTTCGAGGCACGGATAGGTCAATCAGCACCTTGAAACTAGGAATGTTAATCGATTCCATCATTGATTTGGTAATGAATGGTTCGGACATTCGAATTGAACAAACTACCACATCGGCTTCTTCTATGGCAGCAAGACAGGACTCAAATGAAATTACTTCAAACCCGAGCGGACTTCCTATTTCTTCGGCTTTAGAAAAGGTTCTATTTGCAATTTTGATTTGGGCTGTAGGGAGATGTACCATGTTTCTAGCTACATCTTCTCCAATCTCTCCAACTCCAATAAGCAAAATTCGAGGCTGAAAAATATTTTGAGTAAGGCTTTCAATCAACTCAATGGTAGCATACGAAAGTGAGGCAGCACCATCTCTAAATGCAGTTTCTTGAACCACTCGCTTGTTGGTGAAGAAAATAGTATGCATCAAACGATGCAAAAATGGTCCAGCAAGCTCCAAATCTGCTGCTGTTTGGTAGGCTCTTTTTACCTGATTTGAAATTTGAATGTCACCTACCACCTGTGCTTCCAAACCCATGGACACTCGAAACAAGTGAGTGACTGCTTCTTGCTCGTTATTTAAAACTTGAAAGTAGTCTAGGTAGCTAATTGCATCGGCTAAGCCTCTTTCGATTCCAATTAGCTTGATTAATTCAACACTGAGATCCGATTCATGACTGTAATAGACTTCAGTTCGGTTACATGTAGAAAGAATCAAGGCGTCTGCTACACTAAAAAAATCTTTGAGTTTGAGAAGTAAGCGCTCAATAGCCAAATCATCCAAGGAAATCAACTCCCGAATGTGAACAGGAGCACTTCGATGGGACAAACTGACAACTCTAAATTTGGTCTGCATGGGGGCGAACTAAGGCTGCAAATTTAACAGTTGAAGCTGCCTCAAAAGTTTCTTTCGAGCAAGACTTCTATAATTTAAAATCAATCTAAATAATATTCGAATTGGGTGGGTTGACTTTCATTTGGTTAGAAGGATAAGAACTGTTAACTTCAGTCCAGATACTTTTTCAACTTCTTCCCATGTGGCAACAGCTCATTTTTTGGTTCAAGACTCATCTTGGATTTTCAGCAAAGGAATCTAAAGGGTTTTTGCTGTTAATTCCCTTTTTACTTGCTTTGGTAGCAGCCTCTCAGGTACTTGCTTGGGCCAAAAATCAAAGGGCCTCAAAAATTTACCGGCAATACCTGCATGAAGTGGATAGTCTAGAGCAGGCTGGATTTCAACTTTCGGTTTCCCCGCTGCCTACTTTCAATAGTCAAGACACCAGTACCCAATCCCATTGGACTAAGGTTTCTGAGCGCATTCAGCGATTGCCCTTCTCAGAGACAGATTCAGTACTTTTACAGATTGTTCCAGGCATAGGGGCATTGACCGCAGGAAGGATTATCAAGCATCGCGAGAACTTGGGTGGTTATATTCAGATAACCCAGCTAAATGAAGTGTATGGGCTCAAACCGGAAGTTATCCCCCTAATTTGGGAATATTTTGATTTTGACGCTGCACCTATTCGCAAGTTATCCATCAACCGTGCTACGGTGGAGCAACTTGCCTCCCATCCCTACATCAGCTACCAGGAAGCCAAGGTGATGGTGGCTTACCGATTGCAACATGGAAGATATCAATCAGCAAATGAGCTATTGGGAATCAAGATTTTTAAGTCGGAGTGGGTAGAAAAAATTGCACCTTATTTGAGTTTTGAACCTCTAGAAGAAAAGGTAGGAAAGGATTAGCTAAAAGTTTTGTTGAAAATGGGTTATTTTGTGCCTTAGCCCATTTGCTGATTTGTGATAACGCTCCCCGAATTGAACCTGCCTGCCATTGTTCCTCAACTTAATAGGGATGGGGATCAGGTTTTTGTTTTTGATGTACTTCGGAAAAAAAATATAGTACTGACCCCTGAAGAATGGGTTCGACAACATTGGATCCATTTTTTGATAAAGAACCAGCGCTTTCCTAAAGGTCTAATTAGTATGGAGCGGGGCTTGGTTTACAATGGACTCCAAAAGCGGACTGATTTATTAGTTTTTGACCGGCAAGGCTTGCCTTATTTTTTAATTGAGTGCAAAGCGCCTGAGGTAGAAATTAATCAAAAAGTGCTTTCTCAAGCGATTACGTACAACCAAACCTTAAAGTGTCCGTTTATTGGATTAAGTAATGGTAAAAAGCATGTTTTTATGGGGTATGTGGAAGCGGAAGGAATTTACCTTCAGCAATCTACTCTGCCGCCTATTCCTTAATTGGAGTTTGTAAGCGATTTTTTTTTTAGATTTTTCATTTTAAAAGCAGCAATCCTATGCAAGTCAGCAGTCCTAATTCTCCTTGCGAACTTTGTGGATCTCGGAAGTATTCTCTTTTTTCTTCCCTCCCTGAGACTCAGTTGTGTAGCATTTCAGATTCAAAAAATTTAATTTCTCATCGGAAAGGGCAGATTTTGTATTACGAAGGCACGAAGCCGCTTGGTATTTTTTGTGTCAACGAAGGGGTGATAAAGGTTTATAAAACTGCTTCAAATGGGAAGGAACAAATTTTATACTTGGCCAAGCGAGGGGATTTTTTGGGTTATTCTGCGCTTTTAGGTGAAGAGAATTATACCAACTCTGCTACAATAATCAAGGATGCCAAAATTTGCTTCATTCCTAAAGAGGTATTTTTGAGTTCATTGATGAAGAATACTGATTTTTTTAAACTGATTACCAAGCAACTCAGTCATGAACTTGGAATCATGGAGGAAAAGTTGACGGACGCCTCTCAAAAAAGCATTCGCGAGCGGCTTGCTTTTTTGCTATTGCAATTGGCAAACAGCTATGGAGTAGATGGAGGGCAAGCTCAAGAAATAAATCTAGTGCTCACTCGAGAAGAGCTAGCGGGAATGGTAGGAACCGCAACTGAATCAGTGATTAGGCTGCTTTCTGAGTTTAAGCGAGATGGCTTAATTGAATTGAATGGCAAGAAGATTAGCATTAAAGACAAAAAAGGATTGGTCCGCCTATCAGATTTTTATGCTAAGACAGAACTTCAGCGGCTTAACTTGAGTTAGTTGATTAAATTTGTTTCCATGACTCCTTTAAGACTTTCCTTTTTGTTGTGCTTCCTAGTTCTAGGAATGCAATACGCCCCAGGTCAGTCTCTGCCCTACCAAACCCTCTTGAAGGGTTTGTATGATTCTAATTTTCCAGTAGTAAAACCTGAACAAATCACAGATTTGAAGAGCTATCAGGTGCTCGATGCACGAGAAAAACAAGAGTTTCAAGTCAGTCATTTGCAAACTGCCAAATGGGTTGGGCATGAGACCTTTTCGTTGAAATCAGTCGCTGAACTGGATAAAAACAAACCCGTGCTTATTTATTGCACGGTTGGTGCACGCTCTGAGGAAATAGGAAAGACCCTTCAAAAAGCAGGGTTTAAAAAAGTATACAACCTCTATGGTGGAATCCTACACTGGGTCAATGAAGGACGTCCTGTTTTTGCAAATGGAAAACCTACGCTCCAAGTACACACCTATTCCAAGCCCTGGAGTATTTGGCTCACCAAAGGCGAAAAAGTGTATTGAAGACGCCTAGTTTCATCTCAACTCATTTTCAATTTTATCAATTGACGTTCCATGAATTCCAATTCTCGATTTTCCTTCTTATTTCTTCTTTTGATCCTGTTTTCCTGCCAAAGCCCAGTGGTAGGTATGGCAGGAAGCACACCACCCAGCCACCAGCTGTGGAATGAATTGCTCAAATCCAATGTGAAACCCAATGGGCAAGTGGATTACAAAGGCTTTATCCGAGAAAAACCGAAATTGGAGAAGTACCTCAAACTTCTTTCTGAAAATGCGCCTGACCGCAAAACCTGGTCAAAAAACGAGCAGCTAGCCTATTGGATCAATGTATATAATGCCTTTACGGTAAAGCTTATTGTAGATTTTTATCCTACCAAAAGTATTCGAGATCTAGGCCCAAGGATTAAAATTCCACTCATCAAGGACGTCTGGCACTACAAGTTTTTTAAAATTGCGGGGGTAGAAATGAGTTTGGATGAGGTGGAGCACAGCATCTTGCGAAAGGAATTTGAGGAGCCACGGATTCATTTTGCGATCAATTGTGCATCGGTATCCTGCCCACCCTTATTGAATGAAGCGTTCGTAGCAGTCAACCTAGAGAATCAATTGATGCGGGTGACAACGACCTTTATCAATGATCCTACCCGAAATAAAATTTCCAGTCAATCGGCCCAGCTTTCCTCCATTTTCTCCTGGTTTAAAGGTGATTTCACCAAAAAAGGTACGCTTATCGAATTTTTGAACCGCTATGCTAAAGTGAAGTTGTCACCCAATGCACGCATCACTTTTCTAGATTACAATTGGAATTTAAACGAGTAAGCTTAATTTTTGGGTAAGTTTAGGTTCAAATTTAGCGCATGGGTTCTCGTCACTTTGTGATTATTGGAAATGGCATTTCGGGCATCACGTTCGCAAGACACCTGCGAAAAGGGGATGACCAAGCTCGGATCACGGTCATTTCTGGAGAATCTCCTTACTTTTTCTCGCGTACAGCCCTCATGTATGTGTACATGGGGCAAATGAAATGGGAGCATACGCAGCCTTACGAACCGCATTTTTGGAAGAAAAATCGAATCGATCTTCTGCAAGGGTGGGTGAAGACCCTAAACTTTGAAACCAAAACCTTGGGTTTTGCCTCTGGAGAAACCTTAACCTATGATTTTTTGGTCTTGGCTACTGGTTCCAAGCCAGCTTTTTTTGGTTGGCCAGGTCAGGACCTGAAGGGAGTTCAAGGACTGTATACCAAGCAAGACTTGGAAACCATGGAAGCCACCACAAGCAAACCCATTCAACGCGCAGTGATTGTAGGTGGGGGATTGATTGGAATTGAGATGGCTGAGATGCTGACCTACAAGAAAATTCCCGTTACCTTCTTGGTTCGGGAGAGTAGATTTTGGGAGCAAGTACTTCCTGATCAGGAAGCCCTACTTGTTCAAAACCATATCTCAGCACATTCCATTGATTTGCGCCTTCAAACTGAATTGAAGGAAATCCGATCCGATGCCCAGGGAAGCGTACGAGCAGTGGTTACGACTTCAGGAGAGGAAATTTCCTGCGAATTTGTGGGGATTGCTACAGGAGTAATTCCAAATGTAGATTTTCTAAAAAGCACAACTTTAGCGGTAGGCAAAGGAGTAAAAGTCAATGCATATTTTGAAAGTTCGGTGCCCGATGTGTATGCCATAGGAGATTGTGCAGAGTTTGAACAGCCGCCTGGGCCCGGTCGCCGCACTTTAGAGCAAGTTTGGTACACTGGAAGAATGCACGGGGAAACTTTGGCTTATAATTTTTGCAACAAACCGGTTTCCTACCAACCTGGGGTTTGGTTTAATTCCGCCAAGTTCTTTTCAATTGAGTTCCAAACCTATGGGATCGTTGGTTCGGAGTCTAAAGCTGGAGTACCTTGTTTCTATTGGGAGCACCGTCTTGGGAAAGTTTCCTTTCGAATGGAAATGGATGAAGCGGGAAAAATTGTTGGTGTAATCAACCTAGGATTTCGACTAAAGCATGAATTTTTTGATCGAGCAATTCGAGAAAAATGGTCTGGGCAGCAGGTGATCCAAAGGCTTGAAGAGGGTGTTTTTGACCCTGAATTCTATGCGCCCTACCATCTTGAAATTCAACAGGCATTTCAAGATCAATTTGGGATAGAGATTTCTCCCTCGAAACGATCTTTTTTACAGAAAATTTTCGGAGCAAGGCTATGAGAAAAATCGAAATTATTGGCCTGATCTTGTTTCTAGTCGGGATGTCTGTCTTCACTATCCTTCCTTTTTCAAGTCAGTATCGCCTAAGCGAAGAGCAGCTTCGGTCATCTGTCAAGGACATTCACCGAGATCAACTTGCGGAGTTGGTGCAGCCGATGTATGGACAAACCTACACGTCGACTCACTCCTTTTTAACTGCCTATTACTCCTATTTCCAGCCCTACAATGAAGATCTAAAAGCAAAGCAAGCCTGGAACCAGGTAATCTGGGATGATTACGGGTTTGCCTTGGCCAAAGCAGCGATGGATGGCCCGAGTAAGACAAACCCTTGGGCTAGTTTGGGCTTATCTATATGCCTTATTGTCTTGGGTGGGATCTTGTATAATCTTGGTGGAAATGGGAAGTCGCATGAAAGTCTCACCCATACAGGAGTCTTTCATTCCTCTTTGAAAAATAAAGGGTTGTTGGGTCTTTTGACTGGCAGCTATTTGATTCTGTTTTACGTGATCTTGTATTGGTTTCCAGCATACCTAGCTCCGTTGGTATGGATGGTGGAACCCATTTCCCAATTTCTCTCGGGGGGTCCCGCCAGTCAGTGGTTTTTGTATGGGCTGGTGTATACACTCGCAATTGGTGTGATGGGAGTTCGGATGTTGATGAAATATCGAGGCAACCGCTATCAGCAGCTTCGAACCGCTTCGTTGGTATTTTTTCAAACTGCTTTCGCTTTTCTAATTCCAGAAGTGCTTGTATTGTTGAATAAGCCCTACTTTGATTTTAAGAATATTTGGCCCTTGGATTATGACTTTTTCTACGATTACCAGCTAGATACCTTTATTTCTAGTGGGGGATTAGGCCTATTTATGTTGGTTTGGGGAATCCTATTAATCGTGATTGGCGTACCTGTGTTTACTTATTTCTATGGCAAGCGCTGGTATTGTTCTTGGGTCTGTGGTTGTGGAGGATTGGCTGAAACGGTTGGCGATGAATTTAGGCACCTGTCCGACAAGTCTCTCAAGGCATGGCAATGGGAGCGCTGGATGATCCATGGCGTGTTAGCCTTGGCGTTGGTTATGACCACACTTACGCTTGTCAACTATTTTACTTCCTTTAGTCTTTTGGGACAGGTGACAAATCAATTGCACTCCATGTACGGATTTGCAATAGGCTCTGCTTTTGCTGGGGTCGTAGGAACTGGATTTTACCCGCTGATGGGCAATCGAGTTTGGTGTCGTTTTGGTTGTCCACTGGCTGCTTATTTGGGATTGGTACAGCGGTTTAAATCTCGATTTAGAATCACAACAAATGGGGGACAGTGCATCTCTTGTGGCAATTGCTCGACGCATTGCGAAATGGGAATTGATGTCAGAGCCTATGCACAGCAAGGTCAAAATATAGTACGATCTTCTTGTGTAGGTTGTGGGGTCTGTGCGTCGGTTTGCCCTCGTGGGGTACTTAAATTGGAAAATGGTCCAGAAGAGAACCGAATTCACGAGTTTCCGATTTTGATTGGCAACGATTCCATCAAATTGAGGTCGTAAATGTTTTTCGTTTATACCTGTGCGCTGCTTTATTTTTTGGGAATGGTTTTTATCTTCCTATATAGTCTGGCACAAGGGCATTTATTGGTTCATTTTTTTAAGTTTAAAAAAGAGCCCAATCAAACTCCTCCACAAATACCAAATTCGTGGCCTAAGGTCACCGTACAACTGCCCATCTACAACGAACGTTATGTAGTTGAGCGCCTGATTGATGCAGTTGCCAAGCTGAATTACCCAAGCGAGTTGCTTCAAATCCAGATTCTGGATGATAGTACAGATGATACTGGAGCCTTGATTCAAGCAAAGGTACTAGCTTATCCCAAGTTGAATTTTGAATACCTTCACCGGACTGACCGAACCGGGTTTAAGGCGGGAGCATTGAAAGAGGCCTTGCCTTCTGCTCAAGGGGAGTTTATCGCCATCTTTGATGCAGATTTTGTAATGGATCCCGATTTTTTAATTAAAACCTTACCCTATTTTTCATCTCCTCAGGTGGGGATGGTGCAGAGTCGCTGGACACATCTTAATCAAAACTATTCACTATTGACCCAGCTTCAAGCCTTTGCTTTGGATGCCCATTTCTGGATTGAGCAGCAGGGAAGAAATCAGCAGGGTGCATTCATCAATTTTAATGGAACTGCTGGGATTTGGAGAAAAAGTTGCATTCTGGATGCGGGCAACTGGCATGACGATACCTTGACGGAGGATTTGGATTTAAGTTACCGTGCTCAGCGTAAGGGATGGAAGTTTGTGTACCGACCCGAAATCGAATCCCCTGCCGAACTTCCTCCCATTCTCTCCGCGATCAAGTCCCAGCAATTCCGTTGGACGAAGGGTGGGGCAGAATGTGCGGTCAAGCATGCTGGCAAGGTGTTTCAAGAGGACCATCCTTGGCACATCAAATTCCATGCATTTGCCCACCTCTTCAACTCTACGATTTTCATTGCGATTTTACTAACAAGCTGGTGTAGCATTGGGCTTTGGTGGGGGATACACTCGAATTTAATCTCGACGAAGCTATTGCTCGCTACTGGATTTTCGATGTTAGGATTTGTCTTAGTGGCTGGGGTGTATCTGGTGTCTTATCTCAAGGCTCAAGCCTTCTCTTGGAGTAGATTGGCAGAAGCCTTCTGGAAGTTGCCGCTCTTCTTTGCCGTTTCTATGGGCTTTGCTTTGCACAACTCCCAGGCAGTATGGGAAGGCTTGACAGGTAAAAAATCGCCTTTCATCCGTACCCCTAAATTCAATTTGGAGTCTGGATCTTCCTCGCTGCATGCCAATGTCTACCGCCTTCGTTCCTTGCCTACAAGCACTTGGCTTGAAGGAGGGATGGGGCTTTTATTTGGAGGGATGGTGGTACTTGGGATTGTCTTCGGTATCTATTTATTTCTCCCTTTTCATGGATTGCTGGCATTGGGGTATAGTTTAGTGTTTATTTCCTCCCTGCGTACCCGTTAAGTTTGCTATGAATTCAACTCCGATTGTAGATGTCATCATTCCTGCATTTAATGAGGAAAAGTCTATCGTTAAAGTAATTGGGGATATTCCTAAACTCGTGCGGCATGTGGTGGTGGCCAACAATAACTCCACCGACCGCACCGCAGAAGTAGCGATTGAAATGGGAGCTCAGGTGGTATTCGAACCCCAAAAAGGTTATGGAAAGGCCTGTTTGACGGCTATGGCTTGGATCAAACAGCAAGAAATACAACCTGATATTTTAGTGTTTTTGGATGGGGATTACAGCGATTATCCTGAGGAACTGGAGGGTTTAATTGCTCCTATTCTGGCGGACAAAGCGGATTTGGTAATCGGTTCCCGATCTATGGGCTTAAGGGAAGCAGGTTCCATGACTTTCCCTCAGGTATTTGGAAATGGACTTGCAACCCTCTTGATGCGTTGGATGTATGGTGCCAAATTTTCTGATTTAGGACCTTTTCGAGCCATCTCTTGGAGTGAATTACTAGCCTTGGGAATGGTAGATCAGAATTTTGGATGGACTATTGAGATGCAGATCAAAGCACATCAAGCCAAACTTAGGTACCTGGAAGTGCCAGTCACCTACCGAAAGCGTATCGGAGTTTCGAAAGTGAGCGGTACGGTGAAGGGTGTGATTGGGGCCGGATATAAAATAATTTTTACGATATTTAAGTATTGGCGCCCTTTTCGGTAGTCCCTACCAACTCATTTAATTTCCATACCCATGGCAAAAAAATCAAGACTAAAACCTGTTGTGTTTTTCGCGTTTCTTTTGGTTGGATTAGCAAGTATCGCTTGTGCTCCAGAAGGTCGGGAAGGAGTAGTTGAAACTCAGTTTGCAAGTTACTGGTACAAAGGAACTGCCGAAGTCAATGTGTTTGATTTACAGCAAAGCCGGTATGGGGAGCTGCGTCAGGG